>Ga0256839_1001815_pt1 | contig 25134 bp, 19 predicted proteins | sample 354166metaG_FD_185968 | JGI IMG/M metagenome (GOLD analysis project Ga0256839, IMG submission 185968) | Hydrothermal vent microbial communities from Mid Atlantic Ridge, Atlantic Ocean - 354-166 | ecosystem: Environmental > Aquatic > Marine > Hydrothermal vents | place: Atlantic Ocean: Mid... | reverse complement strand
GCTGAAAGACAGGCTGCCTTACAAAGGGCCAAGGAACCAGCAGAGACAGCCCATGTAAAAGATTTTGCTGCTCATCATCTTGTAAGGACTTCCTATGGAGGCATCTTTCTCTTTATTCCCTTAATCCTTGAGATGAAGCTCGATTCCATTTTTAGCGAAACGGGCTTTTATGGTTCTAAACAGATTCCCAGAATCAACTATCTGATGAGTTTCGTGGCCTTGAAACTCATCGGCAAGGAGAGGCTATCCCATGTCATAGACCTCAATTTTGATTACGGACTGGGTACCTTTGCCGGACTTAATGTCCTTCCCAAAGTTGCAGCCATGACCCAGTACTCGTATCGTAACCCCCACCAGTTAGTGGTAACGCTACTTAAAAAATGGAATATCGTGCTCAAGGAAAAAGGTTATATACAGGGCCGACATATCAATCTGGATTTCCATTCTATTCCTCATTGGGGAGAAGAAAGCCAGTTAGAGAACCACTGGGTCCCCACCCGTGGTAAGGCCATGAAGAGTGTGTTGTCCTTCTTTGCACAAGACCTTGACACTACCTGCCTTTGTTACTCTAACGGCCAACTCTCCAAAGAGGAAGCCCCTGACGAAGTCCTTAACTTTGTCTCATTTTATTACAAAAGCCATGGTAAATTCCCTGAATGCCTGGTTTTTGACTCAAAGTTGACGACCTATAAAAACCTGAATATCCTTGATAAAGATTTTGGCATCAAGTTTATAACCCTAAAGAGGCGTGGTAAGAACATCCTTCAGGAGATCAAAAAGATCAAGACCTGGAAGAAGATTAGGCTCAATAGCCCCACTCGTAAATATCAACTGTTAAAAGTCCATGAGGAAACTATAACCATAAAGGACTATGAAGGCCCAATTCGACAGATTGTAGTCACTGGTACAGGACGAGAATTGCCGATGCTTATCATTACCAATGATTTTGAAGCAAGAGCCAAAGAGATCATTGAAACCTATGCCCTTCGATGGTTAATTGAAAACAACATACAGGAAAATATCGACTTCTTCAGCCTGAATGCCCTTTCATCACCAGTAATTGTTAAAGTGGATTTTGATATCACCATGACCTTGATTGCCAATACACTCTACAAGACTTTAGCGAGCAAGTTTAAGTTGTTCGACAGATCAAAACCAAAGACTACCTATAGAAGCCTTGTTGAGGGCAACGCAAAAATTGCTATTACCCCCAATAAGGTTGAAGTAAGGTTCGGCAAAAAAGCATTCAACCCAATGATCATGGATTGGATTAGCTCGTTACCAGATATAAAAGTGCCCTGGATGAACAACAAAATTATTGAATATTCATTCGAGTGAATTAGTATTTTTTAGTACCCGTGATAATTGCTGTTAAATGATAAATGGAGAATGACACCCTTAAAAGAATTTACACAGAAATCTTGACATTACCCGCGCAATTTCAGGATTTGCATTTTTTATCAGTTTGATGTATCATTTCTTCCACATGGAAAACATTTTCCGGCGGTTATACCGGAGGGGCCACACCCGTTCCCATTCCGAACACGGCAGTTAAGCCCTCCATGGCTGATGATACTTGGGCCGCGAGGCCCTGGGAAAGTAAGTAGCCGCCGGATTAATTATTCAAAAAAAGAAGGACAGTGATTGCCACCGTCCTTCTTTTTTTTGCCGCATAACACATCCTTCCTATAAGAAATTTAAATTTACAAATTTATAGGTTGACATGAGAGAATATGCTGGATTATCATTAACCTTATTTTTTAAAGGAGATTTATGGAATCCCCAATAGTTTATCCGGTTAACAAAATGGTAGAAGCAGGAATACCCACCTATGTGGCTTTTTCGTGGGTGGCAACGGCGTTTATCCTCATTGTCGCCTTTATGGCGCGGAGGTCGCAAAAACTGGTCCCCCGGGGGACGCAGAATGTCGTGGAGGTGCTGATAGAATTCTTTCTCGACCTTGCTGAAAACACCATAGGTCATATGGGACGGCACTTCTTTCCTTTTATTGCAACGATAGGAATATATATTCTCGTCTGCAACTTCCTCGGGTTAATCCCTGGCTTTTCCGCCCCCACCGATAACCTGAACACAACGGTCGCCCTTGCATTGCCGGTGTTTTTCGCCACTCACTACTACGGGATCAAGACACACAAGCTCAGCTACATAAAACACTTCGTGGGCCCTATACGGTCACTCCCCGCGTTGCCGTTGATGATTCTGATGTTTGTGATTGAGGTAATAGGACATCTCGCAAGACCATTGACACTCTCTGTGAGGTTGTTCGGCAACATGATAGCAAAGCACAAGATTCTCCTGATACTGGCGATACTCGCGCCGGCGATCGTGCCGACCACCATCCTGGGGCTCGGCGTGCTTGTCGCTGTCATCCAGGCGTTCGTCTTTGTCCTGCTTACCGCGCTTTATCTTGCCGGTGCAGTTGAAGAGGCACATTAAAATAAATTTCAAATAAAAAAAGGAGGGAAAATTCATGAAAAGGTTTTTTGCATTGACAGTGCTCGTCCTGATTATGCTGAGCATGGCCCCGGTGGCTTTCGCCGCGGAAGCAGCAACATCTTCGTCACCTGAAAGCTCGAAATTCATGTACTACAGTCTGGCCGCCCTTGCGAGCGGCATAGCCATCGGACTCGGCGCCCTGGGTGCCGGTGTCGGCATAGGTGTTGCAACAAGCAAGGCATGCGAGGGAATAGCAAGGAATCCCGGCACATCCGGAAAGGTAACCACCACAATGATTATCGGTCTGGCAATAGCCGAGTCCTGCGCTATTTACGGACTCGTGGTTGCTTTAATTATTCTCTTTGTGAAACCGTTTGGCTTCTAAGAAAGTAATCTATTTATAAGCTGAATAATACTGAAGAAAGGCAGGAGATAATCTCCTGCCTTTCTTTGTGTATTCTCCTGCCCGGCAATATCATTTTTCGCCCTGAAACTGTTAAAATCTTCCTGTTGTTCATAACACCATCCGGGATTTTCTGTACCCCTGCAAGGCAAATTTGCCTGAAAAAGGAAATAAATGATAAATTAGTGGTTATGTGTAACGGTATTTTCAATGCAACTCATGAGTTGCATGAACAGGCAGGCTCCCCTGCCCCCGGCGGTGTTTTTATATCACTGTAAGGAGCCTCTTGCAAAAGTGTGAAAATGCCTGCATATGTCATTTCGACCGGAGGGAGAAATCTTCTGGTATAAATGAGTTATAAGACCCCTCTCTCCGCTGCATGTGACAGACGGAGGACTTTTGCAAGGGCCCCTGAGGTTAAATCATTTTAAAAAGGAGAAGCAGTGGGATTAGTCAACCGGCTTAAACAGGGACTGTTCAAAACCAGGAAATCACTGATCGACGAGACCGAAAGGCTGGCACGCGGAAGAAAGGTCGATGACAGCCTGCTTGAAGAGTTTGAAGAACTCCTGATTATGGCCGATGTCGGCCCGCAGGCGGCGAACTCGATAACAGAGGCCCTGAGGGACAAGGTCAGACAGGAGAAGATACGCAATGAACGCGATCTCAGGGAGGCATTCAAAGAAGAGGTCAGGAAGATTCTCAAGGAAGGGCACAAGGTGATGTGTGCGGGGGAGAACCCGTATGTCATCCTGACCGTGGGGGTCAACGGCGTAGGCAAGACCACCACAATCGGCAAGCTCGCCAGGCGTTTCACGGATCACGGCTTTACCGTGACACTTGCCGCAGCGGACACATTCAGGGCTGCCGCCATCGAGCAGCTTGAGATATGGGCCGACAGGGCAGGAGCGCAGATCGTCAAGCACAGGAGCGGCGCGGACCCGGCTGCGGTCGCATTTGATGCCGTTGCCTCGGCCAGGGCCAAAAACATCGACGTTGTGATAATCGATACCGCCGGAAGACTCCATACCAAGTCAAACCTCATGGAAGAACTGAAAAAAATCAAGCGCGTTGTCAGCAGGGAGAAATCCTCGGCCCCTCACGAGGTGCTGCTTGTCCTTGATGCGGTATCCGGCCAGAACGCGATCAGCCAGGCAAAAATGTTCAACGACGCAGTCGGTGTAACTGGCATTGCGCTCACGAAACTGGACGGCACCGCCAAGGGAGGGATTATCCTGGCAATAAACAAAGAGACTGATATACCCGTTAAATTAATCGGCGTGGGAGAGGCGGTTGAAGACCTTCGTGATTTCGATCCCGACGAGTTCGTTCAGGCCCTGTTTGAACCTTGATGCTGCATGGACCGGAACGGACACCCCGCGGGAAGGCGATACAAGCGGACGGCTGAACTTTCCAGGAAAGGACAAACCATGAAAAAAGTCCTGATGCTTATATTCTTTTTGTCTTTCTGGCTTCCGTACAGTCTGCATGCGCAGGAGTTTTCGCTTGATGATCTGTACGGGCTTGCCCTGAAAAAGAGCGGGACAATAAAGATCTCGGAAGAGAATGTCTATATTGCGGAGAAGGAGAAAGACAGGGCTTTGTCCACACTGATTCCGAGATTTTCCGCCTTTGGATACCATACGCGGTACTCGGAAGAGAAAACCGTGAACGCCTCCCTTATGCAACCGGAGTATACCAACGAGTGGGGCCTGAGGCTGGACCAGTCTTTCTCACTGAGCGGCAGGGAACTGACGGCCCTCAGGATCGCCGGGGAGGGAATAAAGCAGAGCATGCTTGAGCTCAGGGCTGCAAAAGAGGAATATCTCTTCAGCGTTGCCTCTTCTTATTACAATGTGCTCAAGTCGAAAAAGGCGCTCGAGATAGCGCGTGCAAATGTGCAGAGACTGACAAAACACAGGGATGCCGCCAGGACAAGGCTTGAGGTCGGCAAGGCCACAAAGACGGCGCTCTTACGCGCAGAAGCGCAGCTCGCAGGAGCGCACTCGGATCAGATCAGGGCTGAAAACAATCTGAGACTCGCAAAGGCCGTTCTTGCAAGAACAGCCGGTATAAGCGGGGAGTATGATCTCCGGGAACCGGATTCAGACGGTACCGTCCCTGTCCATGAAGAAGAGTTGATGTTGTTAACCGGAGATTGCCGGATGGGGGTTCTCGATTGTCTTAAAGAGAGGGCGCTCTCGGAGAGGGCGGAAATAAAAAAACTCCGCATACAGAAACAAATCGCGGAAGACCGGGTCGGATACGCCAGGGGGGCATACTGGCCCAGACTGTCCATAGAGGGAGTGTACTACAGACAGGAAAACGAGCCGTCCACGCCTCTTGAAATGAAAGAAAGAATTTACGGTGCGCTGAAACTGGAGTTCCCGTTTTTTGAAGGCGGGCTCAGGGTGGCGGAAGTCGCCCAGGCAAAGGCGCGCCTGAGACAGGCGGAGCACAGCCTCTCGGATATGAAGCAGTCGGTCAAGGTGGAGGTTGAAAATTCGTACCTCAACCTGCTGGCGGAATGGGCCGTTATCTCGCGCTTGAAGGCGGAAGCAGCCTATGCACTGGACAACTACAACGCCGTCTCAAAACAGTTCCGTTACGGCCTCGCCGACAGCGTTGCCGTCATGGATGCCAATACGCTGCTTATTACCGCTGAAAGACAGCTCGCAAATGCCGGCTATGATTATCAGTTATCGATCTTAAGGTTAAGAAAGGCAACAGGGACACTGTTGAAACGGATTATCAGTGAAAACCGCGAATAAGCCCGCATACTCAAACTGAAGGCAATACCGCGCACCGGCCTGTCAGGATTTCATATCGTTTCTTTGCGTGATTGCACCCTGATGTTGCATGAACGGACAGAGGAGTCTGCCGGAAAATCTTTATAGAGCGACAGGAATCGCTGAAGAGAAAGCTTATGTTCTGGGTGGTAACGGCATTATACGGACTTGCAAACCTGTACACATTTTTCAAGCTCTCATACTTCCTGGATTACGGCATCACGGCTGAAATCCTCCTTGGGCTTGCCGTTCTGTTTCTCAACCTGTCACCCGTGTTTATCAATTTTTACAGCCTGAGGGGCTCCGACAGGTCGGCGAGGATACTTGCGTACACAGGCTACATGTGGATGGGATTCCTTGTGGTCTTTTTCCCTGCGGGAATACTCCTGGAAATTTACAATCTCACGGTCCGGTACAGTGATTACAGTTCAATGGCGCTGTCTCCGGCTTCGGTATTTCTGGTCCCGTTTCTTATCTCCGTGCTGGCGAATATTTACGGTTACTTTGAGGCCAGGCAACTGTGCGTCGAGCGTTTGACGATCAAGACTTCCAAATTGCCGCCCACTGCCCGGAGGCTTAAAATAGTGCAGATTTCCGACCTGCACCTGGGGATCATCATCAGGGGCGAGACACTGGATAAGGTCATCGACAGGATTGAAGAACTGGACCCCGATATAGTAGTCTCGACAGGCGACCTCGTTGACGGCGTCACCGTGCATATCGACTACCTGACGGAGAGGTTCAGGAAAGTGAAGCCGCCTCTCGGCAAGTTCGCCATAATAGGCAATCACGAATTTTACGGCGGACTGAAAAACACCCTGAAGTTTCTTGACGCAGCCGGGTTCACCGTGCTCGAAGACCGCGCCGTCACACTGGGAAACATGATTAATATAGCGGGGATAAGCTATATACCGGAAGGAAGAAAACACCGGGAGCAAAACAGCAACACCGTTTCCGCAAGGGAAATCCTCTCCGGGCTCGGGAGCGACATCTTCACTCTGTTGTTAAAGCACACATCCGATGTTGAGGATGGAACCACGGGACTCTTTGATCTCCAGCTTTCGGGGCATACACACAAGGGGCAGATGTTCCCCATAAACCTTGCCACGATGTTCATCTTCAGACATCATTCTGGTTTCACACAACTGCCTGACGGCTCCGCCATTTATGTCAGCCGCGGAGCCGGGACCGCCGGACCGCCCGTGCGCTTTCTTTCAAAGCCTGAGATAACTCTCATTGAAATCATCCCTGAAGGCAAAAGCGCCCCGTAAAAACTCCATGTCCCCTGATGCAGCATAAAGCCGCAGGCGGTGTTTTTGTTGTAAGGTGAACTTTGAACATGGTTTTTGTATAATTGTAATCAATTAACCTTAATGTTGCATAAACGTGCAGAGGAGTCCGCCGGTATTTTATGCAACTGTAAGGTTGAAATCGACAGTGAACAGGAGGCGTTGATGGAAGCAAAAATAAACAAGGGCGTTTTATCACTGGTTGAAGGCGACATAACAAAACAGGATACCGATGCAATCGTAAATGCCGCAAACAAAAGCCTCAGGGGCGGAGGAGGCGTGGACGGAGCCATTCACAGGGCCGGAGGCCCGAAGATTCTTGAAGAGTGCATAAAAATAGGGGGCTGTGAAACAGGCGAGGCGGTTATCACCACAGGCGGCAATCTCCGGGCGAAATATGTGATACACACGGTCGGGCCTGTTTACAGGGACGGGCTTCATGGCGAACCGCGGCTGCTTGAAAACGCATACAGGAACTGCCTGAAACTCGCGGCATCAAAGGGCATAAAGAGCATCGCCTTCCCCTCCATCAGCACGGGCGCCTACGGTTACCCTCTGGAGGATGCCGCTGAAATCGCCCTGAAGACGGCAATAAACTGCCTGAAAGAGGACAGCGGCATCGAACTGATCCGTTTCGTCCTGTTCGGGCAGAACGCCCTGTCTGTATATGAGAAAAAACTGAAAGAACTCCTTTAGTCTCCGAGATTGATGTACATAACGCCCTTTGAAGAGGTCACGTGTATCTTTTCAGGGCGTTTTTCCCGGACTCCGCCGGAAGACTCTTCGGGAACGGCCGCATCCATTTCTTCCGCAGGGGCGCCGGGGGCTTCCCCCTGGGTGGCGACGGGGCCTTCATCCTGTAATTCGTCAGGCCCTTCTCCGTCGCCCGTTTCAGGGGATTCCGCCGGGCTCTTCTCGCCGCCGGCCAGTGTCCTGTATGCATGGGCATAGGCGAGCATGGTGACGGGCATGGTCACAAACAGGCCGACAACAAGGGCCAGCGCGCCAGCAAGGTTTATCAGCCCGAGCAGCAAACCAAACAGAAAGAGGTCCCACTTTGCTCCTTCGGTGGCTTTGCTGCTGGCCTTGAGCGCCTCTATGGGTCCGAGATTCCTGTCAACGATAAAATAGGGGGTCAGGCTGAACTTTACAGCCCATATAACCCCGGGTATCACCAGCAGGAGCGACCCGCCCATGATGATAAGTCCGTACAGAAATGTGCCCGCAATAAAATTCAACAGGAGATTAAAAGACGAGAGAAGATCATCCAGCTTTCCTTTTGTCCCGTCACAGAATTTAAGGCTCACCTTTATCAGCCCCATCTGGACGACAAATCCAAGGAGCCAGCCCGCCAGGAAAAGCGTAAGGCTTATAATCGGAAATTTCTTTGCGAAACCGGCTATAATACCGGGAAGATTCTGGATTAAAGATGCAGCCAGGAGAAGCACGATAAAGAATCCCAGATTGCCCTTTACCGTCTCCCACCCGAATCTTACGGCGTCCGCCATGGAAAATCTTCTCTCGCTCATATTATCAATGTCTCCTTCAGTTTTAATATTAAATTCAGTTCCTACGCTGTCCCCCTCCCCTGTCAGCCCTGTACACCGGCATTAAACCCCGGCGGGCAGGAGAGCCTGCCGGTTCAGCCAACATCACGGTTAATAACTTATCGGCAGACATGGTAATATACTTTAATGCAACGGCAAGCCGCATTTTCAGAGGCAACACACGGCATGTTCAGGCTGAGATCGGATTTCAGGCCCGCGGGAGACCAGCCCGGGGCCATTGAAGCGCTTACCGAGGGGATCAGGAAAAACATCAGGCACCAGGTGCTCCTCGGCGTGACGGGATCGGGCAAGACGTTTACAATCGCCAATGTGATTGCAAACTTCAACAAGCCCGCACTTGTCATAGCCCACAATAAAACACTCGCGGCCCAGCTCTACGGGGAATTCAGGACATTCTTCCCGGATAATGCCGTGGAATACTTTGTAAGCTATTACGACTACTATCAGCCCGAGGCATATATCCCCTCAACGGATACATATATTGAAAAAGACGCCATGATAAACGACGACATAGACAGGCTCAGACATGCGGCCACACGCGCGGTCCTTGAAAGAAACGACACCATTGTAGTGGCGTCGGTCTCGTGCATTTACGGCATAGGTTCACCGGAGGATTATCTCGGCATGCATCTCTTTATCGAAGAAGGGATGCATACGGAAAGGGATGCATTCCTTGCCCGGATCGTGGACATGCTCTATGAACGGAGCGAGGACTTCCGGAGAGGCACATTCAGGGTAAGGGGCGATGTTGTCGAGATATTTCCCTCGTTTTCCGGTGACTCTGCAATAAGGGTCGAATTCTTCGGGGATGATATCGATGGAGTGTATGAATTCGACCCACTGTCGGGCAGGGCGTCAAGGCGCCTCTCAAAGGTCGCCCTTTATCCCAACAGTCACTGGATAACGCCGAGGGACAGGATTGAGAGGGCCCTTGCAGCAATCAGCGCCGAGCTTGGGGAAAGGCTGGAGTTCTTTCGCGGGCAGGGCAGGGAGACAGAGGCAAAGAGGCTCGAACAGAGAACCAGGTTTGACATGGAAATGCTCAGGGAATTCGGCTACTGCCACGGAATAGAAAACTATTCGAGGCACCTGAGCGGAAGGGCGCCGGGCGAACCGCCTTTCTGCCTCATGGATTATTTCCCGGAGGACTTTCTGATAATAATAGATGAATCGCACGTAACGGTTCCGCAGATACGCGGCATGTACGAAGGAGACAGGTCAAGAAAGCAGACACTGATCGACTTCGGGTTCAGGCTGCCCTCGGCCCTTGATAACCGGCCGCTGAAGTTCAGCGAGTTTGAACACAGGGTCAAGAGGGCGATATATGTATCCGCAACACCGGCTGAATATGAGATAAATAAGTCAAAGCACAGGATCATAGAGCAGATAGTCAGGCCCACGGGACTGAAAGACCCGCCGATAGAGCTGAGGCCCGTGTCGGGCCAGGTGGACGACCTTCTGAAAGAGATACGGAAACGGGCGGCAAGGGGGGAGCGCGTGCTTGTGACCACCCTGACAAAGAAAATGGCCGAGGATATTACCGCCTACTATACGGACCTGGGGATAAAGGCAAGATACCTGCACTCGGATATCGACACACTCGAGAGAGTGGAGATTTTAAGGGACCTGAGGCTCGGGAAATTCGACGTGCTTGTCGGCGTAAACCTGCTCAGGGAGGGGCTCGATATCCCCGAGGTCTCGCTTGTCGCCGTATTTGATGCAGACAAGGAGGGGTTCCTCAGGTCAGCCCGTTCCCTTATCCAGACAGCGGGCAGGGCTGCGAGAAACATCAACGGCATGGTTATATTCTATGCGGACACTGTGACCGGGTCAATGAAAACGGCAATGGACGAAACGAACAGAAGGCGCAGGATACAGGAGGAGTACAACATCAGACACAACATAACGCCGGAATCCATCAAAAAGGATATCACGGATATACTGAGCTCAATCTATGAAGCCGACTACTGGACGGTGCCTGCTGTGGCGGAGGAACGGATCGAATATGAGAACGAATCCGAAATATCAAGGCTCGAAGAGGCCATGAAACAGGCCGCTGAAAAACTCGAATTTGAAAAAGCCGCTGAGCTGCGGGACCGGATCAGGGCGCTGAAGGAAAGGCTTCTCGCCCTCGGGCTGAGAAATTAGACGGCAGGAAAGGCCCGGCGCGGTTTCCCGGCGAGCCCTCCTGTCTGCTTATGCACCATTAAGGGTTACTCCGTCGGATAACCCTTTTTTGTCCAGCCCGGGAACCCTTCCCTGAGCCAGTAGACATTCTTGTATCCGTTTCTGACCAGCCTGACAACAGATTTATATGACTTCCAGCACTTAGGACCATTACAGTAAACGACTATCGGCGTGTTCTTGTCTTTCGGATATTTCTCCAACTGGAATTTGTCCTTGCTTTCGTCAAAATCAGGCCTCTTGGCGCTTTTCTCATTATAATAGGCTGATATCGCGCCCGGAATATGGTTTTCCACATATTCGCCCTTTTTCCTCGCATCGTAAATCCTGACCTTGCCGAGATTCGCCTTGACCCACTTCGCATCAACAACGGTCACTCCTTCAATCGACTCGGGGGTGACGGTTCCGGCGGTTGCCCGTCCTGCCATCAGCAGTATCGACAGTGCCGCCAATATTGTCAGAGTTTTTCTCATTACGACGTTCCTCCTTTAAAAATTTCGGTTGCCGACCTGAAGGTCTTCATTTATTGCCTGTGTCGCCGGCAACACCATGTCATCACTGGTGCCGCGGCCTGTCTTGAAATACGAGGTCTGCTCAATGATCCTCACGGTGAGTGCGGACAAACTGGAAGCCGCCCTCTCAACCTCCTTTGCAAGGGCGAAGTGTTCATTGATAATCTCCGATATATATTCCATGTTCCGGCTGACATCTTCAGATGCGGTTGACTGTTCTTCAGTAGCCGCGGCAACCCTCTGCACCATGTCCATGACCCTGTCGGAGCTTTCGACTATTTTCTGGAGGCTGTCTCCCGCCCTTGCCGCATTTGCCACTGATTCCCCGGCCAGTGTCTCCCCTTTTTCCATAATGGAGATGGATGTCTTGCTTTCCTTCTGTATGGAACCTATCTTTGCGGCGATTTCATCGGTGGCCTTTGCGGTCCTTTCGGCGAGTTTCTTAACCTCGTCCGCAACAACGGAAAATCCCCTGCCGTGCTCTCCTGACCTGGCCGCCTCTATGGCGGCGTTCAGGGCAAGAAGGTTCGTCTGGTCGGCTATGTCCTGTATCACCGAGACTATTTCGCCGATCTCATCCAGGTTCCTGCCGAGTCCTTCGATTGTCTTTGATGCCTCGCTCACACTGCCTGCAAGCCTTGTTATGCTTTCAACCGTGGCGTTGACAATCTCTTTGCCGTTCATTGCCGTATCATAGGAGTTTTTCGTCGCCTCGGATGCCTCGGCCGTATTTTTCGCCATATCCAGGATTGTCTGTGACATTTCATTTGACGCATCTGCGACCTGGACACCCTTTGTGCGCTGCTGCTCCGCACCCTGAAGCAGCTTTTTGGACAGGGCGGAAAGCCCCTCGGTATCAGCGGACATGGTCTCCACGGAAACCACGATCTTGTTGAAGGCATCCCGCAGGTTCTTGATCATGCCGTTTAACCTCTCAGCCATGTTTCCCATTTCATCCCTGCTGTCAACATTTATAGCATGTGTAAGGTCGCCCCCGGCCACCTGCTCAGCCGCCTCCGCAACTACATCGATGGGTTTTTTGACGGAGCGGACGATTATTATGCCGAAGGCGATGAAAAACCCCAGAACAACAAGGGAAACCACCACCGTGACCCTGTTGAGTTTCCGGATAACCCGCTGGCTGTCCAGATAGTCCTTTTTCACATCTTCCTTCAGTATGCCGGCAAACCTGTCTATGGATTTCATGATCAACGGCTTGTGGTCCAGCCAAGCATCGTATAAATCCGGCACCTTCTCCGGGTCGTTGTCGAAATAGCTCTCCAGGAGTTCCCCCGCAACCCTGTCTTTAAATCCCTTGTATCCCAGCTCAAAAGTCTTTTCAGCCTTTAAGGCCTCTTCAGATAACCGGTATCCCGCCAGTGAATTCCTGACCCCGCTCCATGTGCTGTCAATATTCTTCAATGCCTGTTTCAGATGCTCTCCTGAGCCTATCGGTGCGACAACGTCGGCCTGAACCCCCGCCATCCTGAATTCGATCTCCCTGAAGAACAACTGTATCCGCCTGAGATTGTCCAGCGGGATGACCTTGTTGTTGTAAATGTTTTCAAGTGTATTTACCTGTCGCCCGCCTGTGATGGTGGTCAGGACGGCAAAAGAAGCCGATATGATGATACCGGTCACCACAACAGCCAGGATTTTATGGGTGATTTTCAGGTTCTTCAGGGACACGAAAACCCTTCCTTTCCCGCTTTCAGCGGTCAATGGAACATTCAGCACATTATTCCGCTGCATAGTTACTGTAGTTATCGGCGGAATCCGGCCTGTTCTTTAGATCTTGCTGCACCGGGGGAAAAACATGGTAAAGGCAAATACACTCTGACGGGAACGGGGGGACTATGATTAACGAAAAACAGCCCACACCCTTTTAAAAGGGTGTGGGCTGCCTTGGGACAAGATGTAGATAAATATTGAGGTTAATGCTCCTCCGCGGGATTTGCGTGTCCTATCTCCCCGGTCTTTATCGCTATTGCGACCTTTGCAAACAGCGTGAAGATCAGGAGACCGATTGACCAGACCCCTACAGAGATCCAGAGTTCCAGGGAATTGGGGAAATATTCGTAGATCTCACCCAATGTGCCGGGGATAAATCCGGGGAACACGAGACCGATGCCCTTTTCTATGTAGACACCTATAAAAATCAGCACGCATGCCACATTAAGCGGGATAAAGCTCCTCCTCAATGTCGGAATCAACAGGATCAGGAAGGCGATCGAATTGAATATAACCGCTGTCCATATCCATGGAACAAGCTGGTCGTGCCCCTGCAGTCCGTAGTAGAGATAATTCAGGGCCGCAATATGATCAGTGGCAGAATAAACCTCCTTGTAAATTTCCGCTATGAGGAAAAAGAGGTTGAACGCCATTGCCCACGTTATCAACTCGGCAACCTTGAAAAGTGATTCATCGGTGATCTCCAATTTGGTCCTCTTTCTTATGATCTGAAAGATGATAAGCATAAAGGCAGGACCTGAAGAGAATGCCGATGCTATAAACCTCGGCGCCAGAATGGCGGCGTTCCAGAACGGTCTTGAAGGAAGACCGGCATACAGAAAAGCCGTAACAGTATGAATACTGATTGCGGCAGGGATGGAAAAGATTATAAACGGCCATATAAACCCAGTCTTATACGGTTTCCCCGCATATATTCTGGCAAGTGCGTAAATTACAAGGAACAGGTTCAGGAACAGGTACAGGTTCAGCACGACAACGTCCCACGTGAGAATGGACTGGGGGAAATTAAAGATGCCGATCCCCGGGAGAAGGTGCCAGAATCTTTCGGGGCTGCCCATGTCAAGCAGAATGAACATAAGGCACATCGACACGGCGGCAACAGCCATAACCTCACCGATCAGGACGATATTGCCGATCGGTTTGTACTTGTAGACATAATAAGGAATGACCAGCACAACCGCCGCTGCGGCAACACCGACCAGGAATGTAAAGTTGGCGATGTACCAGCCCCATGAGACTTGGTTCCTCATGTTGGTGACGATCAGGCCCTCACTTGCCTGCTTGACAACAAAGCTGATCCCTATTGCCGCCAGCAGCAGAAGGACGCCAACCCACAGCTTGTATGCCCTGCTGCCGGTAGTTATGGTTCTTATGATTCCATTTATCGCATCGATTAACATAGCTCTACCTCTCCTCTATCTTTTAACGGGTCTGCCCAGGCTGAAAAAATAAAAGAATTTCGGGTTGGTATTGAGTTCTTCCTTAAGCCTGAAGACTTTTAAATGTTCAAGGATATACCGTATCTCGCTCTTCGGATCGAGCAGGTTGCCGAACTTTCTGGCGCCCACCGGGCATATCTCGACACACGCCGTATACCTGCCGGCTCTCGATCTCTGGATGCAGAATGTACATTTTCCGACCGTTCCTTTATACTGGGGCCTGTTTCCAAGATAGTGCATGTTGGGGTTTATCTCTTCTTTCGGCACATGGGGTTTTCCCCAGTTGAAGTTCCTGGCCCCGTAAGGGCATGCCGCCATGCAGAAACGGCATCCGATGCACCAGTTATAGTCCACGACGACTATTCCGTCAGGCTCCTTCCACGTAGCCCGCACCGGACACACTTTCACGCAGGGCGGGTTTTTGCACTGCTGGCACTGAACGGGGACATAATACTTGCCTTCCTCGGGGACCGTTTCAGGATTGTAATAACGGTTTGAATGTTCAAGCGCCTGCCATTTCTTGTTCTCCTTTTCAAATTCCATCACCTTTATCCAGTGAACCTGCGGATTGCGCGACAGATTGTTTTCCTTGACACACGCATAGATGCACCTCCTGCAGCCGATACACCTCGAAAGATCAAGGGCGTAACCGAATACGACATCATCCATCGGCGGAGTGGCCTTTACGGTGATCTTCTTGCCGTACTTGAAAGACAGTTCGTCTTCCATCTTCTTGAGTATATCCTTCAGGTCATCCTCACTGAGTCTCTTGAAATGCTGCCTGAAGTATTCCTCCACCATGTAGGCATCAGCGTTTCCGGCGGGAAGCGCAAGGGCTGCAGCGCCTGCCGTAAGACCGGCAAGAAACTTTCTCCTTGTCAGGCTGCCTTTATTTTTCCCTTTGATATCTTCTGACATTTATCTGCCTCCAAAATAATTTCTCAATCGGTGTTACCTAATCCTTCATCAGCCGTACTTTCAGCGGTTTTCTCGGTGCCGGCATAGGCTTTACAGGCTTAAAAGGCGGGTTATGCGGATTGTGGCACTGCGTGCAATGCATATACTGTTTCTCCCCGTTCCAGTAGCCCGTCCTCTTGCCGTGAATACCCATCTTCCACTGGCGGTAGACATTTCCATGGCACTGCTCGCACACCTTGTAGTATTCATCGAAACCGACCAGCTTGCCGTCTATGAGCCGCAGCCTGTCTCTCTGTCCGGCGCTGTGACAGTCAAGACACCACCTCTTGTCATGATTGACCACCTCGCCGGGTATTTCATTATGGGGCTCATCCAGTTTGCGCCTCGTGTAATCGGTTTCCCACTCTTCGTCGTGGCAGTCGGAACAGGGGAACATCTCCAGTTCATTCATGGGGGCCAGATACTTCTTTATCTCCGAGACGGGCCTGTCGAAAGGCACATCTTCTTTTACCATTTCCGCCGAGGATTCCCCGTGGGCACTGGCTGCATATACAGCGCCGGGACCGTATGCAACGAGCAGAATGGCGACAACCACACTTGACAACACAAGAAAAGTAAGTTTTAGGCGTTTCATTATTTCATACCTCTTAAAGTTGTTTTATCGAGAAAAGCCTTAAGGAATTGCTGTACCGCGTAGAAAGTATACTCAAAAAGATATTTCAGAGTCAAAATAAAAAAAATTATGGAATTATAAACTTAACTTATCACGCGGCCGTACTGCGCTTCGGTGCGGGACAAAAGGTCTGCAATGAAAATGCCGATAAACAAAGGGGATAGATGACCATGACCTGTGTTAAAGTACAGTCACCCGTCATTCCTGCTGTCCCGAGGGCATCCGGGGACAGGGGTCCTTTCCTGAAATTAAACCGGACAGGCCGGAATGACAAAACAACGTCAACTGCTTGAGGTGACGGACAGATCCTAAAGCCGGGGCAGAACATGTTTAACAGCTTGAAATTCAAGATAACCTTTACCGCCTTTCTTATTACTTCCGTTATCATGACTTTCTCCACGTGGAGGGACATAAAAGAAACCGAACGGCTGCTGCTTGAAGGGCACCGGGAAAAAGCCGCCCTGCTTTCCGACAGGATAGCGCACAGCATCATGGTGCTCATGACGGAGAACAAGCGGCGGGACATACAGGCGTTGATGGAGAGCCTGGTCAGCGAGGGGAAGGAACTGAAAAGAATACGGATACTCCGGCCTGAAGACGGCGTCATAGTTGTATCTTCCGAGCCTGAAGAGGCCGGAAAAGTTTTTGAAAACGCCGGGATGATATTGCAAAACGTACAGGCGACGGAGGTCTCCTCAGGAGGACGGGGCAACCCGGAACATGTATCGAAATTCACTGTTATCAAAAACCGCAAGGCATGCCACGGGTGTCACGATCCGCGCAAGGATGTCCTCGGCATACTCGCAGTCGACATATCCCTTGATGATGTAACCGCGGCTGTCCGGGAGTTCAAAAGGGAACATCTCAGGGAAGCGGTGATCGGTTTTCTGCTGATCATGGGCGCCTTCACCGTTGTTGTCGGCGTGCTGATAGACAGGCCCGTCAGAAAAATGATAACCACTATCAGAAAGATTGAAAACGGTGATTTATCGGCAAGGATGGATGAAAACAAAAAGGATGAATTCGGTCTTGTGGCAAAGAGCTTCAACAGGATGCTCAAGACCCTTGAATCCGCAAAAGAGGAGATAGAGACCTGTCACGAAGAACAGATGCAGCGGGCGGCGAAACTGGCATCCCTGGGGGAAATTGTCTCAGGGATCGCCCATGAAATAAAGAACCCCCTTGCGGGGATCAGTTGCGCAGTCCAGGTACTGCAATCCGAAATGGACGAAAACGACGTGAGGAAAGCCGTTACGGGCGAGATACTGCATCACATAAAGAGGCTCGACAGGACTATCAAGGACCTCCTGAATTATGCAAAGCCGAGGCCTCCCCGTTTTGTACCCTCAAATATAAAAACCGTCCTGGACAAGGCTGTTTTTTTTGTTTATCCGGAGGCAAACAGACAGAAGGTCGTTATAAAGACGGAGATTCCGGATGATATCCCCGACATCATGATGGACCCGGACCAGATGCAGCAGATATTCCTGAACCTGATAATAAACGCGGTTCAGGCCATGCCGGACGGGGGGAAGCTCACCATCACCGTGTGTGAACAGGGGAAGGACGGAATTGACGAGCGCGCCATAAGAATTCCCGGGAGCGACAGGGTGCTGGCAATAAGGCTCGAGGATACCGGGAAAGGCATAGAAGGCAAATATATAGACAGGATATTCGATCCTTTTTTTACAAAAAAATCCAAAGGCACCGGGCTGGGACTGGCCATCAGCCGCAGGATCATACAGGAGCACGGCGGTGATATCGCAGTCAAAAGCGAAGTTGGCAAGGGGAGTATCTTTACGGTATACTTGCCGGTGGTGAGATAAGAAGTGCAGGTTGCAAGGTCAATCCGCAGGTCATGGTGCAGATGAATCCGGGGGTGTTACTTGCTTCGCGGAAAAGTTCTTGTAATTGATGATGAAAAATTCATACTGAAGAGCCTTAAACAGCACCTTGAAAAAGAAGGCTGTGAGGTTTCAACGGCGGAATCCGGGGAAGAAGGGATCGAGATATGCAAAGCCGATACCCCTGACGTTGTCCTGCTCGATCTGAACATGCCGGGAATCAGCGGCATCGAGACACTTACCGCCCTCAAAAAACTGGACAGCGACCTCATCGTAATCATTATAACCGCATACGGAGACATAGAGGCGGCTGTTTCAGCCATAAAACAGGGGGCATACGACTTCGTTGAGAAACCGTTCGAACTGAACAGGATCACCGTACTGATAAAAAAAGCCCTGGAAACAATCCATCTGAAAAGAAAAGTCGATTATTTCAGGGGGGAAAAACACGACACATACAGCTTTGACAATATTATCGGCGTATCCGCCGCCATCCGCGATGTCATCACGCTTGCCAAAAAGGTCTCCGAGAGTGATGCCAACACCATCCTGATTCAGGGGGAAAGCGGCACGGGCAAGAGCCTGCTTGCCCGTGCCATCCATTATCACAGCCCGCGGGCATCCGAGCCCTTTGTCGAGGTCACCTGCACCGCCATACCCGAGACGCTCATTGAAAGCGAACTGTTCGGGCACGAAAAAGGCGCCTTCACTGATGCGCGCTCAGCCAAAAAAGGTCTGTTTGAAGTAGCCGACGGCGGCACGATATATCTTGACGAGATAGGAGACATAAAATTATCCACCCAGGCGAAACTGTTGCGCGCCCTTGAGGAAAAAACATTCAAACGGGTCGGCGGGCTTAAGGATATAGCCGTAAATGTCAGGATAATAGCCACAACCAACAGGAAAGACCTTGAAGGGGCCGTGAGGGAAGGCACTTTCAGGGCCGACCTTTATTACAGGCTCAAGGTATTTCCCATTTTCATACCGCCGCTGAGAGACAGGAAGGAAGACATAATCCCCCTTGCCATGCACTATATAAGAAGATTCAACAGGGAATTCCGCAAAAATGTGCAGGGCATATCCCCTGAAGCGGAAAAGCTCCTTGCAGATTATCCCTGGCACGGCAATGCCAGGGAATTGAGAAACATCATAGAAAGAATCTGTATCCTGGAGGATACGGAGACCATATATCCCGAGCACCTGCCGTCCGAAATAGTCAATTATGCCGGAACAGCGCCGGAAGCCGGGGAAAACGCCTCATGCGATCCGGCCGAAGAGCGCCTGTCCCTTAAGGAAGCGGAAAGAATGCTCATAGAAAAGGCCCTGAAAAAGTCCGGAGGCAATCAGACGAAGGCCGCCGGACTGCTTGGAATATCCAGGGACGCCCTCAGATACAAGATGCAGAAACTGGGACTCCTGTAATTAAATCAGGTTGATTATAGATTTTTATTATTTTATTATAAATATATACCCTTTTTCACCTTTATTGGATATAATTAGAGCTGATTTTGTCTTGGTTTTGTTGATATAAAAAATCTCTGCGTAAATTTTCATAAAGTGCGTTATATAACACACCTGCAAACCGGGAGGAAGATATATGGCCGGCAGAGGCCTTAAAGAAACACGCCGGCAAAAAAATCGTTACTTTACCATACCTTTACCATGCCGGTCATCAAAGATGATCTCATTGCTCTATACATCTCAGACGTGGCACATGAATTGCTTTACCTACAGGTAGCGACAGTACCATTTTGAAATTGTGTTAAAAAATCATCTTCTAAGGAGAGGGGGGGAGTTTTCAAGGACCATGAAACAACGCAAGAGAAGACAACAAGCATTTACAAAAAATGAAAAGGAGGTGAAAAAAATGAAAAAACTGTTCCTCATATTATCCCTTGTCCTGTTATCAGCGGCTTTCATTTATGGAACGGCTGATGCCGTCACAGGGCAGTGCTCCAATTGCCACACCATGCACAACAGTCAGGACGGTTCCGCCATGGCCATCCTCGATGACAGCGGCACCAACCCCGACACCACACCCAACGCAACCCTGCTGATCACAAGCTGTGTTGCGTGTCACAGCACCACATCAACCGGACAGAAAAATACCGTCACAAACGCCCCTGCCGTATATCACACCACTGATCCAGGCGGCCAGGGAGGCGGAAAGACAAATGCAGGCGGTGATTTCTACTGGGTGAAAAACACCGGTGATGCTTACGGGCACAATGTGGAAGGCATTGCAGCAGCGGACGGCACGCTGAGCGCACCGCCCGGCTTTGATGCCGCGGCCACGGCCGGCAAAACGTTCGACGGCAAATCCATAGCAGTGGGAACCACATGGAGCAACCAGCAGGTCACCTGCGCGGGCACCTACGGATGCCATGGAACGAGGGACTCGGCAGAGCCCTTAACAGCGGTCAAGGGCGCTCACCACGGCAATACCGGAGGCACGGCCACGCAGGCATCCGCGCCGACCACGGTCGGAAACAGCTACAGGTTCCTTGCAGGCATCAAGGGGCTTGAGGATGCCGACTGGAACTGGAATGAAGGTACAGGCACCCAGCACAACGAGTATTACGGCAAGGACGGCAATGCCAATTATGCTGACACCGCCACCATGAGCTTTCTCTGTGCTGAATGTCACGGCCAGTTCCACAAGGATATCGGACGTCCTTCTTCACCATGGACAAGGCACCCGACTGACATCAACCTGCCGAACAGGGATGAATACCAGTACTATACGACTTACAACGTCCAGGCTCCTGTCGCCAGGCCTACCGTACCGGCTGCTGCCAGCAACATCGTAGCGCCGGGCGGCACGGGGGACACCGGCGCCATTGTAATGTGTCTGTCCTGTCACAGGGCGCACGGCTCGGATCAGCCCGACCTTCTCAGGTGGAACTATACCGGCATGGTTGCAGGCACGACCGGCAGCACAGCGGGCACGGGCTGTTTTGTATGTCACAGCGGAAAAGACGGGTAATACGTAACAAAGCCAGGAAGTGAGAGTTCTTTCCGCGATGTACGGGTGCAAGCAGGAAAGCCTGCACCCGGCGGTATACTCAGGAAAGCAAAAACCGGGTATCATGCCCTGCGGCATGATACCCGGAACCATACTCATCTGAATACTGGAAAAGATCTTGAAAACCGGAACCAAAAGGAGAAGAACAATGATAACGAGCACGGGGGGCATGTTCAGGAAGAGAGTGGGAAACGTCCTTTTATCTTGCATACTTTTTACAATTGTTTTCTTGTTAAGTCTTCCGTTGCCTCTTTCCGCCAAAGTTACCGGCATCTGTTCGAACTGTCACATAATGCACAACAGCCAGAACGGAGCGCCGGTAAACATGCCTGACACACCTTCCACTGTAATCGGATGGGACAGTAACGGCAGGCTATCAGGAGGCAGCGCCGACAACACGCCGTCCAACAATCTTCTGGTCACCAACTGTGTGGGATGCCATTCATCAAGCACGGCCAACACGAAAATAACAATGGGAAGCAGCGTTGTTCCGATTGTCTACAATACCGTACCGCCGACAACACCTCTGGCCGGCGGAAATTTCTACTGGGTCGCGTCCGACGATACAAAAGGGCACAACGTCTACGGAATTGCAGGGGCAGACGCAAACCTGAGCACAGCGCCCGGCAGGAATCCGGCGGGTTGCGACAATAGTTGCCACGACACCCTTGCTGCGGCGCCGAGTGCCAATAATTACTACAGGGGAGGCTGCCAGGGATGCCACGTGTTCACGTATCATCACGAGGATAACGGGGTGTACCGCTTTTTGAAAGGGCACGGTTATCCACAGCCGTGGCCCGACCAGATCGAAAACAGCAAAGACATCACAACCAACACCGATTATGTAGTAGGTGTGGAGGACAGCGACTGGGAATACACCACCGACAACGCCGGCGACCATAATTATTACAAGGGAACGAGTGACAATTACACAAGCGGGGGCGACAGTCTTACAACAAAACAGACCATCACGTCTTTCTGTTCAGGCTGTCACCAGAGGTTCCACGGCGTGCAGCCGGAAATAGGAAACGGCATGGGCTCGGGCAGCCCGTGGATACGCCACCCGACCGATATCCTTCTTCCGGATACAGGGGAATACGGCAAATACGATCCTGATGTCAACGCCGGCTACAGCGTCGAGGCCCCGGTTGCCTGGATAAATCCCGAGGCCCCGGTTCGCGGGGAAGCTGTTGTAATGTGCCTTTCATGCCACAGGCCGCACGGCTCGGATCAGCCGGACATGCTCAGGTGGGACTACCGCAACATGGTTACGGGAGCGACAGGCAGCTCTGCCGACACGGGGTGCTTCACCTGCCACAGGGACAAAGACGGCACATAGGAAGGTTCGTTTTCAATCAATAAAAAAGCGGGTGCAAGTCCTCAGGAGTGCACCCGCTTTTTTCATCCCGCCTACGCTTCGCTCCCGGGGGGAAACGGGGCGCCGCTCAACTATCCGCATTATCGGCGGCACGAAGTTGCTTTGCCTTTCTGCGGCGTTGTCAGGACGAACAAGCCAAACAGACTGACCGGCGGGAAGTGGACAGGATATGGCTCCTTTCCAACATGGCCGTACTCCTCTGCCGACAGGCAGGCGTGAAATGCAGGTCCACCGGCATGCATAATCCCACCGTAGGTGACCAGATCATTTGTTTCAATCCACGCCCCTGCATGAGGGGCGACGCCCATTTTTGATTTTTTTTCATCTTTCCCCTCCTGTTTCAATCCACGCCCCTGCATGAGGGGCGACTTCGCATAGTTCATTGGCGCATTTTATCTCAATGGTTTCAATCCACGCCCCTGCATGAGGGGCGACCATTTTGGACATTGCAGGTGTACCGATTCAGGGATGTTTCAATCCACGCCCCTGCATGAGGGGCGACCCTATTCTAATGGTGATAGCTACCCTTGATTTGGCGTTTCAATCCACGCCCCTGCATGAGGGGCGACCTGTCCGGGAGCGGAAAGGCGGTATAGGTCATGCCTGTTTCAATCCACGCCCCTGCATGAGGGGCGACCAACCGTCCAGAGCGGCCACCTGGACGGCCGATTTGTTTCAATCCACGCCCCTGCATGAGGGGCGACGTGGGCTGTATGGTGGGCTCACCGGGCGGCCCGGAGTTTCAATCCACGCCCCTGCATGAGGGGCGACCTCATAGCAAGCAAGGATTAAAAAAGGGTTAAAAGTTTCAATCCACGCCCCTGCATGAGGGGCGACCTGTAGCCCGCTATGAAAGCAATCTTGCCGCAATAGTTTCAATCCACGCCCCTGCATGAGGGGCGACAGTCCGTTCAGGACAGTTTCCGGCCGCTGTGGAAGTTTCAATCCACGCCCCTGCATGAGGGGCGACTCCCCACCTGGATCGAGACCGAGAATGTCATCCGGTTTCAATCCACGCCCCTGCATGAGGGGCGACTTACGTCGTCAGATGACGCAAGGGTTGTCTATAAGTTTCAATCCACGCCCCTGCATGAGGGGCGACGCGCAGTCGAGATAAGGGTTCGGGACGGCGGCCTGTTTCAATCCACGCCCCTGCATGAGGGGCGACGAGGAGATGATTTAGCGCGCCGGCCCCGGGCGCATGGTTTCAATCCACGCCCCTGCATGAGGGGCGACGGGATAACTATGGCCTGGATGATTTCGACATAGCCAGTTTCAATCCACGCCCCTGCATGAGGGGCGACACCAATACTGAAACAGGTATTTCAACCGGCAATGTTTCAATCCACGCCCCTGCATGAGGGGCGACTGTCTACTTATAACTTATTGTCTTTAAAGTGATAACTGACTGCCTTTTGCGATGCTTCTGTTTTAAAGGCTATAACTTTCTGATTGTCAAAGAACAACATTTGCAACTTATGTATTTCAAACATCTTTTGCGCAGTGCGACCCCACCGGTAAATTTATGTGAACTTTGAGTTCGCTCACCGGTCAAACAATCAACGGGCCATCATGATCAGGCGACTTTTTCAGGCCGATATGCTCGACCCGGCGTTTCCAGTTAGAACCGAGAAAATAAAACCTTAAACTGTCCTTTTCAGGATCAATTTCATCGATTAACCTCCGGCGCAACACGGTCCACTGTGCAGGATCAACAATGCACTCGAAAACCGAATACTGAACCCTCTGTCCGTAGTCCATACACGCCCTTGCGACCCTGCGCAAACGGCGCTCCCCACCATCTTCCGTAGAAACGTCATAACTGACTATCACAAACATAATATGGCCTCACTTCCATATAAACGGAGGGTAAGCATCCAGATCACCCCGCAGATGCCGTGCAAGCAACAATGCCTGGGAATGAAAGAGCAAGCCGACCGTCATTTTCTCGTTGATAAACGGATGTAATATCTCATCCTGCTTTCGCTTCTGATAGGCGACCAGCACTGTTTTCCTCACATCGTCATCCATAAGCACCGCACCGTTTTCTTTTTCTTTAAAACCTCTCCCCTGTACCTGTCCAAGATTTATCAGGGAAAGCGCCATCCTGTCGGCAAGGAAAGGCCTGAACTCTTCCATCATGTCGAGCGCAAGCCCGTAACGTCCGGGGCGGTCCCTGTGCAGGAAACCTACAGCAGGATCAAGCCCGGCCGTCTCAAGCGCGGAGCGCACATCATGCATTACGAGCGTGTATAAAAACGACAACAGACAGTTCACCTTATCCAGAGGAGGCCTTCTGTTACGCTCCGTGAAAGAGAATTCTCCTTTCTGCGATGTAATAAGATAATCAAAAACGCTGAAATACGTATGCGCCGAGTCTCCCTCAATGCCCCTTAGTACATCAAGCGATGATTCGTTCTGTATCCGTCTGAGTGATGAACTGATAAGTTTCGACGCCTGAGTGACCCTGCCGGCATCTGATTTCCCGGGATGATCTCTCAAGAAGCGATGCAGTACCGTCCTGCTGTTGGCAAGCTTTCCTGATAAAAGCGCCCTGGCAATGTTTGCAGAAGCGGATTCGTCATCCGCACGCCGGTACTGTTCCCTGCGCAACAGAACATTGCCCGATACCGGCCCCTGAACCTTTGCAAGAAAACGTCCGTATTCAGTAAGAAAACTTATGGAAACATTCCGCTCCGCACAATAACCCATCAAAAAGGGACTGCATGTCACCTGGCCGAAACAGACAATGCCGCCTATGGTATGGACAGGCACCCTTATGCGGATTTCCTTATCAACTTTCACAGTCATGACGCTCCCTCAAAGAGGGAGGCTTGACGGTTATGAGCCGTCTCAAAGACGGCCGTAATTAAAACTTACCTTCTTCTCGCTCACTATCACGT
>Ga0256839_1001814_pt1 | contig 25135 bp, 15 predicted proteins | sample 354166metaG_FD_185968 | JGI IMG/M metagenome (GOLD analysis project Ga0256839, IMG submission 185968) | Hydrothermal vent microbial communities from Mid Atlantic Ridge, Atlantic Ocean - 354-166 | ecosystem: Environmental > Aquatic > Marine > Hydrothermal vents | place: Atlantic Ocean: Mid... | reverse complement strand
ACTAACCGGGTGCTGGCTACGGCCATCAACCGCTATGAATTAATCAACCGACTAAACAAAGCGATAATTACAGTTGACTACTTTAACCATGAATAAAATCAAAAAAACACTTATTTTAAGCGCCCTTGTTTTCGGGGCCTGCCAGCCGGATGCCGGCAAACAACCTGCAGTGAAACCCGGGAGTGGTTTGCCGGTAACAGAAGCTATTGTGTACACCCAAATAGCCCGGCAACTGATTACTGATGTGGTGGAATGTACCGGTAAAATAGATGTGCCGCCCAACCAGCGGGCTGCGGTTTATGCCCCTATTGGCGGTAGGGTGACTAATATCAGGGTGCTCCCGGGCGACCTGGTGCAAAAAGGCCAGCAATTGTTCTCGCTCGTGCACCAGGATATTGTTAAAGTACAGGAGGAGTACCTCGTGGCCCAAAACGACTTTGCGTTGCAGCAGGTTAACCTTAACCGTAAGCAGCAGCTATTTGCGGCCAACAGTATCTCCGACCGCGAGATGCGTAGGGCACAACGGGATTTTAACGTGGCCAGGGCCAATTATACCAGCCTGGCAGCCCAGTTGAAGTTGATTGGTTTGTCACCTGAAAAAGTGGCCGGTGGCAAAATCTTCACCGCAATTGATTTTAAGGCCCCCATTGCCGGTTATGTAGCCAACGTGTATGCAGTGTCCGGGGCGTATGTAAATGTTAACAGTGCCATTCTCACCATCGTCAATACCCGGCATAAACATGTGGAGTTGGAAGTATATGCCGACAACATCAACCGGGTACAGCCGGGGCAGGAGGTAAGGTTTCACATGGCCGGGTCTGCGGTAGAATACCGTGCCGAAGTGCATCTGGTAGGCAAGGAGGTTCAGCAGGATACCCGTACGGTACGGGTGCATGCGCACCTTGCAGATGAAGAGGCGCCTAATCTGGTAATAGGTTCTTACCTCTATGCCGGTATCCTGGTTAGTGCCGATTCGGTGTATAGTTTACCGCAAACGGCCATTGTATCGATTGACAGCAAAAACTATGTGCTGGTTAAAAACAACGGCCAACTGCAACCCGTAGCAGTAACCCTGGGGAAAGCCTTTAAGGGGTATGTTGAAATAAAAGATTATACCAAACTGTTAAACCGGCAGGTGGTTGGCGATGATGCTTACTACCTGATGGAATAGGGGAAGTTTTACCTGCCCGTTTTGTGTAGCCACCCACAGCCGGTAGCGGGAGTATGGGTTTTCTTGGGTTACCCTTGTAACGAAAGGTACTACAAGCTATAAACATCCGGTTTATTATGGGTTTCTGGTGAGGGCCAGGGTTAGAAAGTATGATGAAGGCTTACCTGTAGCTGTCCTTTATTCCAGGTATTGGTAGTTTGTTGCATGTAGCCAAGCTGCATTCTCAACTTATCAGTCAGGCTGTAGCCCATAGCCCCATAGAGCCGGTTACGGTCGAATATTTCTACGGTGTTGCCGTTACCGATATCCCGTTCGCCATTAATAAAGATTTCATTATATGCTGATAAATAGATAGCCCCTTTGGTTAACCCGGTTTTGTTGAAAGGCAGGGCGAAAGAGAAGAAATAACGCCAGCGGGTGCGGAAATCCTGGCCTTCCACAAACCTTTCTTCCAGCCGGAACCGGTGCAAAACATGAAACCGGTCACCTACTTTTTGCGGTAGCATGGCCTCCTGGTAGAAGCGGTTTTCGGCTATGGTTTCTTTGCTTTCGCCATAGGCCCCGGTAGGAATGTAGGCATAGCCCAGGGTAAACTTTACGCCCCCGGCTTTGGCCGGGGCATAGGTAAAGCCGGCCCGCAGCATCAACTGCTCCAAATCACCCATGATATTCCAGTTACGGTACTGAATATCCCCCTGCATACCGAACGGGCCCTCTTTAAAGGTAGCATTCCAGAAATACATATACCAGCCGCCAACTTTGGCATCGTTAACGGCCTGGCTGTACCCTTTGCCGGCTAACATAAATAAAACTAAAACCAACCCGGTTACTAAAACACTTTTCAAGGTAGTTGCTTTTATGGTTCTTTCTGTTGTAACATTTGCTGTTGATTTTATCCCGGGCCAACCGGGCGGTTATAGCTCAGGTTAATTTCGTCCGCACCTTCTTCCAGTCCTTTACCTGCCATTCAATAAAACCGGTACATATAGGGTTACTGCGGGCATCATGACTGTCAATTTCTATCGTCACGGTTACGGCATCTTCTGCTTTCAGGGGGGTTAAGATTTGCCTTTCCACCCAGGCGTCATCCAATGTGCAGGTAGCCGTAATGCCGGTTTTTCCCTGATAATAATATTCCATGCGCAACGATTTCAGAATAATACGGTATTTTTTCGGATTTAGTTTGCGCAACAGCGACAAACCCGTGGTAAACTCCGACAAGGTGGCCAGGGCGCAGGCATGCATACCTTGAATATGGTTGAGGTTTACTTTTTTATACGGCAGATAAACGGTAATATGGTCATCCCCGGCCTCGAGCACTTTAAAACCATGGGGTTTGTTAAAGGGCACCTTTTGGTTTAAACCGAAGTTCAGTACGCGCATAAAAAAAGGGGAGTTGCGTGCCCGTTTAAGTAATCTGTTTAAATTGGCCATAACATTTTTTTATCTTTGGTGGCTGTTGGTGCTTTGGTACGGGTTAACAAAGAAAATCCCCAAAGCTGACATTTTAGTAGTTTAGGTAATTATTTTTCCATGATGAAGAAGAAAATTGTGGTACTCGGTGCCGGCCTGGTGGGCAATGCCATGGCCATCGACCTCAGTAATGCGCATGAAGTTACTGCGGTAGATATCAGTGAAAAAGCCCTGGCGCCCCTCGCTGACCGGGGCATACAAATCCGGCAGGCCGACCTCTCGCTACCCGGGGAAATTGCCAGGGTAGTGGCGCCTTTTGATCTGGTGATTGGCGCGGTGCCCGGGTTTATGGGCTATGCAACAATGGCCGAAGTGATTAAAGCCGGTAAAAATATAGTGGATATATCGTTCTACCCCGAAGACCCTTTTGGCCTGGATGAACTGGCCAGGGAACAGGGGGTAATTGCGGTAATGGACTGTGGCGTAGCCCCCGGTATGGGCAACATTATTTTGGGCTATCATAATGCCCGGATGAAAATAGAATGCTACGAGTGCCTGGTGGGCGGCCTGCCGGTAGTACGGGAGTGGCCCTACGAATATAAAGCCGTATTTTCCCCTATTGATGTGATTGAAGAATATACCCGCCCGGCCCGCTTTGTGGTTAATGGCCAGGTGGTTGTTCGCGAAGCCTTGTCTGATGCGGAGTTAGTCAATTTCCCCGGCCTCGGCACCCTGGAGTCCTGGAATTCCGATGGCCTGCGTTCGCTGATTAAAACCATGGACATCCCCAACATGATTGAAAAAACCCTGCGGTATCCCGGTTGTGTGGAATACCTGCGGGTTTTGCGGGAGAGTGGTTTTTTCTCTGCCGAACCTGTAGAAATCAATGGGGTGCAGATTAAACCCATAGACCTAACCGCTAAATTGCTCTTCCCGAAGTGGCAGTTACAGCCCGGGGAAGAAGATTATACGGTAATGCGGATTAACCTGTCCGCAGAGGGCAAAACCATTACCTATAACCTGCTCGACAGGTTTGATAAACAAACCAATACCCTATCCATGGCCCGCACTACGGGGTATACCGCCACTGCGGTAGCCAATCTGGTACTTAAAGGCAACTATACCCGTGTGGGGATCAGTCCCCCGGAATATGTAGGCAGGGAAGAGGAAAATTTTAAATTTGTTTTAAATTATTTGGCCGAAAGAGGGGTGATTTATCATTTGTCGGAGGAATAAGTTTGTGATCTCGGAATACTTGTCTAAATTGAGCCCCTTTAATTAAAACCGTAGCACCTGACGAATGACCCGACAAACCCGCACGCCCACCTTATTTGAGTCACTCATTCCCATCATTGTACTGGTCCTGCTGCTGACGCTGAATGTCTTTATCTTCAGCGATGACGCCACTTACGGTTCAAACCAATTGGCCTTACTGTTTGCCGCCACAGTAGGGGCGCTGCTGGCCGCCCGCCAGGGGTTTAAATGGCAGGCACTGCTCGATGGGATTATCAAAAGTATTTCTTCGGCCATGGCCGCCATCCTTATTTTGATGATGATAGGTGCCCTGGCCGGCACCTGGCTGATCAGCGGTATTGTGCCGGCCCTGATTTATTACGGGCTGGATATTCTCAACCCCACCATTTTCCTTTTTGCCGCGGTGGTGGTCAGCGCTATTGTGTCGCTCGCTACCGGTAGCTCCTGGACCACCGCAGCCACCGTAGGCATTGCCCTGGTTGGCATTGGCCAGGCCATGGGTATTTATGAAGGGCTGGTAGCGGGGGCCATTATCTCCGGGGCATATTTTGGCGATAAGATGTCGCCTATGTCAGACACTACCAACCTGGCCCCGGCCATGGCAGGCACCGATCTGTTTACCCATATCCGCTACATGACCCTAACCACGGTGCCCTCAATTTCCATTACCCTGCTCATCTTCCTCATCTGGGGCTTTACCCTTGACTCGTCTTCAAAAATGGACTCGATATTGGTAGTACAAGAGGCTATTGCCGCTAAGTTTACCATCAATATCTGGCTTTTTCTGGTGCCGGCCATCGTCATCGGCATGATTGTAAAAAAGATACCCGCTTTACCGGCCCTGCTTACGGGCACTATCCTGGGGGGGGGGATGGCCATTATTTTTCAGCCGGACATAGTGCTGGGCATTGCCGGCACCACCGAGGCCAATTTCTTTACCTTCTATGAGGGCGTGGTCAGGGCTATGTACAGCGAAACCACTATTGTTACCGGCCATGCCATGGTAGATAAGCTGCTCTCGGCAGGTGGTATGTTTGGCATGATGAACACCATCTGGTTGATTATCTGTGCCATGATTTTTGGCGGGGTAATGGAAACTTCGGGTATGCTGGAACGAATGGCAAGTTCAATTGTAAGTTTTGCCCATTCCACCGGCTCATTGGTGGCTTCAACGGCCGTTACCTGTGGCTTTATCAATATTACGGCTTCTGACCAGTATATTTCCATTGTGGTGCCCGGCCGGATGTTTGCCAAAACCTATCGCGATCGTGGCCTGGCCCCGGAGAACCTCAGCCGTACCCTCGAAGACTCCGGCACGGTAACCTCCGTACTGGTGCCCTGGAATACCTGTGGCGCCTACCAGGCCGGGGTGTTGGGGGTGGCTACCTTTACCTATTTGCCGTTTGCATTTTTCAACCTCATCAGTCCGGCCATGACCATATTTTTTGCTGCGGCCGGTATTAAAATAAAAAAACTTAAACAAGATGCCGCTACCTAACCAACCCTTATTTCAGGAGTATGTTTCGCCCGAAGAGGTGAATAGTTTGCCGCTCAGGCATTATGAGGGAAAAATTGTGGTGATTAACGATGCCGCCAAAGTAGCCGGGGCGGTAGCCGAACTGCGCCAGCATGGGGTGATGGGCTTTGATACCGAATCGAGGCCAGCATTCACCAAAGGGGAGTCGTACCCCATTTCGTTAATCCAGTTGGCCATTCCCGGCAAGGTTTTTCTTTTTCGTCTTAACTCTACCGGTTTTACCGGCCCCTTGGTTGACCTGATGGCCGATGATGCCAAACTGAAAGTGGGTGTTGGCTTACGTGATGATATCATTGGTTTACAAAAGCTCCATCACTTTAAGCCGGGCGGCTTTAAAGAATTGCACGACTACGTAAAAGACCACGGTGTACGCAATACCGGCCTACGCAAACTGGCGGCTATTTTACTCAGAATAAGGATATCCAAAAGCCAGCAAACCTCTAACTGGGAGAACCCGGTATTGAGTGAAAACCAATTGCGTTATGCCGCTACCGATGCCTGGGTATGCCTGGAAATGTACAATTTGCTGCGCGAGAAGGGCTTAATCTATGAAGATTAACCCGGTTTATTCACGACTTTCGTGAATAATGAGTGCAAAATAGTTTACCCGCAAATTTGTGCCATGCTTAATCTTGGGTTCATGCTGTTTTTTGTGCATAACATGTTGTTTTACACTATTTTGCAGGGCATCAGCCCTGCGGGCGAAAAATTCTTGTGAATTTTTCGGGTTACATAGGCTGGAAAGGCGCAGGGGGTAATTTATGGTATTACCGGGATTGTCTTTACTATTGTAATGGTAAACTTGTACGCTGTTGCTATGATCAGAACCTGGCTTAAGAAACCTTTCCCCTACATCGAGTCATTACGCGACCAACTCCTTATGTCCCTCGCTGCCGGTGGGGTAGTCACCGGCTTTCTGCTGCTTTTTCAACCGTTTGGTATAGATGCCCTGGTGGGGGGTATTTTTTGGCATGTGGCTGTCTTTGGCCTGATTGCGGCAGTGGTTATAGCCCTTAACCTGATCATATTGCCCCTTGTCATCCCGCATTATGTAAACGCGGAGAACTGGACAATCGGCAAAAATTTGGTTTTCATATTTTGGATATTATTCGTGATCTCCTTTTGCAATTTTGCTTATGGTGAGTACCTGGCAGACAGTGCCTATACGGAAGTATTGCAGGAAAGTAATCGTACCGGGCTGTTATCGTGGATTTTTATGACCTTCTCGGTAGGCATATTCCCGGTTTTTTTACTCGTATATTTTTCTGAAAGGCAACTGCTTAAAAAGCACCAACGTTTTGCGCGGGAATTATCTGAGGATATAGCGCATACAACAGCCACCGCAGAGGGCAGGCTTATTACCCTGGAAACAGGCAAGGCAAGTGCCATCGAAATCCACACCTCCAGGATACTTTGTGTAAGAGCCGATGGCGGAAACTATATTACCGTTTACTGGCAAGATGGGCAAGGCGGGCATCGTGAACTGATACGGATGACCCTTCGCAATTTCCTGGAAAAAGTAGCCGGTACCGGCAATTTTGTCCGTTGCCATAAGTCCTACATTGTCAATCGGGATAAAATAGAAAAGGTGCGTGGCAATGCCCGCTCGCTGGTCATTTCTATTCAGGGCCTTGACTTCCAGGTGCCGGTTTCAAGGGCGTTTCCACGTAGGGAACTCGTGAGCACAGGCTGAAACCGGTTGCCCGTTGACCCCGAAATTGTCCGTTTGGCACTATTTTCATCCCGATGGGCACAAAACCTTCCCAGTGGCCACAAAATAAAGAAGAGATAAAATTAGCAGTGTAAAATTGCCCTGATATGCAAACGGTTAAGTTAACATTTTAATGATGAGCACAAAGCAATATTTACTACTCGGGCTCCTGCTGGTTTCAACCACCCTGGCCTGGGCGCAAAAACAGCAAGCAATAAGAGGGCAGGTAAAAGACCTGGATTCGGGCTACCCACTGGTGGGGGTTACCGTAATTATTCTTGCTACGGACCCGGTAATGGGGGCCACCACAGATATTGACGGCAATTATGTGATTACCGGGGTGCCGGTTGGCAGAATAGGCCTGCGGTACAGCTTTATTGGATACCGGGAGGTAGTTTTAAACGACCAACTGCTGGAAGTAGGCAAGGAGCTGTTTATAAATGTTTCCCTTGAGGAAGAAGTTACTTCTATGGGGGAAGTTGTGGTAACCGCAGAACGGGAACCGGACATTCTTAATAATGATGCCGCGGTGGTGGCTACCCGGGCTTTTGAGGTTCAGGAAACCAGGCGCTATGCCGGCAGCCGTAACGATGTTGCCCGGATGGCGGCCAATTATGCCGGGGTGGCCAATGCCGATGATGCCCGCAACGATATTGTTATCCGTGGCAACTCACCCTCGGGGCTATTGTGGCGGTTAGAGGGTATTGATATCCCCAGTCCGAACCACTTTAATGCCTTTGGCACCACAGGCGGGCCGGTTGGGATCTTAAATAATAATAACCTGGCAAACTCAGATTTCTTTACTTCGGCTTTTCCCGCTGATTATGGCAACACTGTTTCGGGTGTTTTTGATTTACAACTGAGGAAGGGCAACGGCTTTAAAGGCGAGTATATGGGCCAGATTGGTTTCAATGGCTTTGAACTCGGTGCCGAAGGGCCACTTTCCAGGAAAACCCATGCCTCGTATGTTGCTAACTACCGCTATTCCACCCTCGGGGTATTTAAAGCCTTAGGGGTTGACTTTGGCACTGGTACGGCTGTGCCGGAGTACCAGGACCTCACTTTTGCCGTGGATATCCCTTCAAAAAAGATTGGCAGTTTAAAGCTTTTTGGTATGGGCGGGGTGAGCAATATCCATTTTGCTGCCACCCCCGAGCGTGATGAGCAGGGGTCTCTTTATACCACCGCTGATTTAAAGAATAATGCCCGCATTGGCGTTATCGGCCTGAAACACCTATACTTCTTCAATCAGCGAACCAATATTACCACTACCCTGGCTGCCAGCCAGCAATATACTAATGTGGTAATTGATTCCGTGCAGAATAATCCTCCTGACCGCCAGGTGGATGATGTCAGGACCAACCAAATGCTGAATAAACTTTCGCTTCACACGCGTCTTAGCTCTAAACTGTCAGCACAGCATAAAATAACCATCGGGGTTATGGTTGATAATCTGCAGGGTAATTTTCAGGACAGCTTGCTTACCAGTTCCGGTACCTGGTTTAAGTTCTCGGATGCGCGTACCAACACCTGGCTTACCCAGGTATATGCCTTGTACCAATGGAAGATTACGGCCCAACTAAAACTGGTTACCGGCCTGCACTATACGGAGCTGGCCCTAAACCAAAGCCGGGCCCTGGAGCCTCGGGTTGGCCTTTCGTTTACCACGCATGGTAAGGCTACCCTTAGTGCCGGATATGGCTTGCATAGCCAAATGCAGCCTATAAACGCTTATACGGTAAGGTTCCGGGATGCGCCAACAGAATCTAACAAGGGGTTGGGATTTACCCGAAGCCATCATTTTACTGCCGAATACAAGAAGCGCCTGACACCGGGGCTATCCTTAAAAGTGGCCGGCTATTACCAGCGAATTTTTGCTGCCCCCGTTGAAGCTACACCTTCTTCGTATTCCTTGTTAAATATGGGCATCAGTTTTGGCGAAGTGCCAAGGCCCAATTTGGTCAACAACGGACGAGGTGAAAATTATGGCGTAGAACTTACCCTGGAGAAGTATTTTGCCAACACGTATTATTTTCTGTTTACCTCGTCAATTTTCGAGTCCAGGTACCAGGGCAGCGATGAAATATGGCGTAATACAGCTTTTAATAATAAATACATTGTCAACCTGTTGGCAGGGAAGGAGTTTTCGCTGGGTAAGGCGGGGGTTTTATTTGCCGATGTAAAGTTCACTACCTCGGGCGGGCGCTACGCCACCCCCATCGATCTGGAGGCTTCCAGGTTGGCCGGGGAAGCCGTTTATTTGGAGGCCCAGGCTTTCTCTCAGCGCTATGCTAATTATTTCCGCACCGATTTTAAAATTGGCTTCCGGTTAGAGATGAAACGTATTTCGCAGGAATGGCTGATTGATGTACAAAATATTTTTAATGTGGAGAACATTTATGAGGAATTTTACAACCCGCAAACGGGTAATATTGATAACCGTAACCAACTGGGCCTGCTAATTATCCCCCAGTACCGGATATTGTTTTAGCAGACCTTACTCTGTTGTCTGGCGGGCTTTTTTTACCTTATCTGCCGGTCCAAAATTAATACTCCAGATGCCCCGCAACTGGCCTTCCTGATAACCTGTGGCGCTATCATCAGGGTAATGTTCCTTAATCAGGGCGTAGGTTTCTTCTTTCACCTCGGCACCTACTGTGCCGTGGCATAACAGGCATTGGGGCTTTATCAGAATGGGGGCAAAATAGCGGATTTCGTTTTCCCGGGTAAGCAAAGCCTTGCCTACCATCGGCTTCTGCATTTTTTGGATCTGGCCGTACAAATCAATCATATAGGCTTCTAAGGAATCGGCCTTGTTTTGGGGGTTACGCAGTTGCAGGCTGGTACGTTTAATCTTAACGTTGAAAGCTTTTGACAGGCTGTCGGTGAGTGGCATGGCATTGATATTGCAGAATTTTATGGCATTCTCTGGCCCTCCGGTTTGCATGGCTGCCTTTAGGTTGCCACTAAGGGAGGCAAAAGATATTTTGGTGATTTTGTGGCCTGCCTCGGTAAACTCTTCCATCATGGCCCGTTGCTCTTTCTCTTCTGCCGACTCGCAGGCGGCCAGCAGGAGGCTCGTCAGGATCACAAATAGTGTTGTTCTCATTACGTTGTTTTTGGCAAATATACGGGTATGCCTTAATTGTAGAATATGACGTAAGGCACATAATAAAAATTATGTGGGAGAAAATTGGTTACAAGAGCAGGATTAGCCATATTTATACAGCAGAAAGCGAATAAAAGAGAAGTTGGTTTTAGCCCCGTCAAGTTTTATGTTCAGAATCCTGTTGTTGGTACTTGTATTTTACGCCCCCGTGCTCTGCGCCCAGGTGCAGGCGCCTAAATATGCCAATGAGTTTCTGGCCATTGGCGTAGGTGGCCGGGGGCTGGCTATGGGCAACACCCAGGTGGCTGTGGCCAATGATGTAACAGCCGGCTATTGGAACCCGGCCGGCCTGTTGCGGCAAACCAACCAATACGATTTGATGCTGCAACATGGCGAGTATTTCTCCGGCATTGCCAAATATGATTATGCAGCTTTTAGCATGCAACTCGATACGGTCAGTGCCCTGGGGTTTTCCCTTATCCGCTTTGGTATTGATGATATCCCCGACACCCGCTTTTTGTACGATGCCAACGGGGCCATTAATTACGATAATATCCGCTTTTTCACGGCAGCCGATTATGCTTTTATTACCAGCTACGCCCGTAAGCTACCGGTACTGGGCGGCTTGCAACTGGGGGGCAATTTTAAGGTTATCCACCGCAGGGCAGGGGATTTTGCCAATGCCTGGGGCTTTGGCCTTGATGTGGGCGCCCAACTGACGGTAAACCAATGGCAGTTTGGGGCTGTTTTTCGCGATGTTACCGGTACCTTCACGGCCTGGACCAACAACACTGAACTGATTATCGATGTTTTTTCACAAACCGGGAATGCTGTTCCGCAGAACGCTGTAGAGGTAACCGTGCCCAGGCTGATACTGGGGGCGGCCCGGTACTTCCGCCTCCAACAATTCGGTTTCCTGCCCACTGTTGACCTCACCTTTACCTTTGACGGCAAGCGCAATACCCTGGTTAAATCAAACTTTACCTCCATTGACCCTACGGTGGGCCTGGAAATCGACTATAAACAATTAGCTTTTATCCGGGTGGGCATGCGCAATATACAGCAATTGAAGAACTTCGATTCATCAACCTACACCGTAGTAGAACCCACCTTTGGTATCGGCTTTCATTATAAGGCCGTGGCTATCGACTACGCCTTAACCTCGGTGGGGCCGCAAACGGAATCACTGTACTCGCATATTTTTTCGGTGAAACTAAATTTTGACGGTAAGGAATGAAAAACGGCCTGCTCCTTTTGCTACTGCTGCCAGTACTGGCCTTTGCCCAGCCGTATGGCAACGAGTGGATTGATTTCAATAAAGAATATTTTAAAATCAAACTGGCCGAAGACGGTATTTACCGGATAGATTACACCTCATTGGAGGCTGCCGGCTTTCCGGTAAACACGGTGGACCCCCGCAGGATTCAGCTTTTTCACCGGGGGCAGGAAATGGCTATTTATATTGAGGGGGAGGGCGATGCGGTATTTGACCCCGGTGACTATATTGAGTTTTACGGCCAAAGAAATGACGGCACACTGGATGAAGAGCTCTATGTAAACCCGCCCGCCCAGCCGCATAAGTATTATAACCTTTATGCCGATTCAACTGCCTATTTTCTTACCTACTACCTGATAGCCCAGAATGGCAAGCGGCTGTCGGCTGCAACACCTTATACCGGGGTGGCTAAAGATACCTACTATTTTGCTGAGGTGTTGCGGGTTTTTGATGACGAGTATTCCAAAGGGTTGACGATCAGTTCCTATACCAACCTTACCCAGTTTGATATAGGCGAAGGCTTTACCGGCCCGCGGTTTACTGAGACCACCAACCCGGTATTTGATATCAACCTCACGGGTATTGACCTGCCGGTAACTGCGGCTGCCAACCCTGAGCTGGAATTACTGATTACCGGCCGTAATAATACCACCCACGATTTCGAAGTGTTTGTGGGGCCGGATGTGTTGGGTTTAACTTCCATCGGCACCTTTAATTTCAGCAGCTATACTACGTTGAAAATCAACCAGGCCATCCCCTGGGCGGCTGTTGGTGGCGGGGGGACAATGATGGTACGGGTGCAGATCCTGGACAATGCCGGTACGCAAAGCAATATTTCGGTGGCTTATGCCAGGCTTACCTATGCCCGCCAAACCGATATGGCCGGCCGTAACTTCCGGCAGTTTAACCTGCAAGTGAAAGCCAGTGGCGGGGATGTGGTGGAAATCCTGGATACCCCTGCCGGGGCCCGGATATACGACATAACCGATCCGCTGAATGTAGCCCCGGTTATTGATACGGATGTTAACCCCAGCACCATCACTTGTGGGTTTCCTGATGCCACCGCGCCCCGTACCCTGGCCGTAGGGCAGCCCACAGCGGCTTTTAAGATCAGTAGGGTTAATTTCCGCCAGTTTACGCCTGCTGAATATAATTATCTGATTATCAGTAATAAACTTCTTATGCAAGCGGCCGGCAATGCCACCGATGCGGTGCGTGCCTATGCTGCCTACCGGGCCTCTGCTGCGGGCGGCAGTTACGATACCCTGGTGGTGGAAACAGGGCAGCTTTACAACCAGTTTAGCTATGGCGAGGTAACCCCGCTGGCCATCTACCGGTTTATGAAATATATGCTTGCCGGGGGCAACCCGGAGTATCTTTTCCTGATTGGCAAAGCGCTTGAGGTCTCGACAAAATATCACCGCAAGGACCCATCCCTTTTCACCTATCACGACCTGGTGCCTACAGCCGGTTCCCCGGGGGCCGACCAGCCTTTTGCTTCCGGCCTGAGCGGGGATGCCATTGCCGGGTGGGTGCCTGTTGGCCGGTTAAGTGTGTCTTCGCCCCAGGAGGTTATCAATTACCTCAATAAGGTGGTTGAGATAGAAAGCACCCCGTATGCGGCATTGTGGCGTAAGAATTTGTTGCATTTGAGTGGGGGTAATTCCCTTACCGAACTGGAACTGTTTAAATCGTATGTTGATGGTTTTAAAGCTGTGGCCGAGGATGTGTACCTTGGTGGCAAGGTGAGTACGGTTTCTAAGGCCACCACCGCTACCGTAGAATTTATTAATGTTTCGGGCGAAGTAAACCAGGGGCTAAACCTGATTACCTTTTTTGGCCATTCGGCCCCAAACGTAACCGATATTGATATCGGTTTTGTTTCGGACCCGGTAAATGGCTACAACAATAAAGGTAAATACCCGATGATTGTAATGAACGGTTGCAATGCCGGCAATATTTATGAAGATACTTACATCTTTGGCGAAGACTGGATGGCCACGGCCGACAAAGGGGCCACGGCCGTAATCGCCCACACCTCATTTGGTTATGCTTTTACCCTCAAGTTATGGTCGGACCTGTTTTATACCGTAGCCTATGCCGATACCAGTTTTATTGAAAAAACAGTAGGTAACATATTGCTTGAAGTAGGCAAAAGGGTGCTGGATTTTACCGGCCCTAACCCGCCTTATATTTACCTCACGCAAATACAGCAAATGGGCCTGCAGGGCGACCCTGCGTTAAAAGTATTTGGCACCAAGCTGCCCGATTATGAAATAAACCTGAACAACATTGAGCCGGTTAGCCTTACCGAAAGGGGCATAACCTCCGAGGCCGACTCCTTTGCCCTCGCTATAGGAGTACGGAATTTTGGCGCCTATATCCCGCAAAACCTGGAGGTGGCCGTACGCAGGACTTTGCAGAACGGCACGGTGGTTGATTATGATACGGTAGCCTATGCCCCGGTAAGCTACCAGGATACCCTGTTTTATGTAATTGACAATAACCTGGCCAATAATGCCGGCATTAACTCCTTCGAGATTACCCTTGACCCGGCCGGGAAGATACCCGAGCACAGTGAACTGAACAACCTGGTTTATTATAATTTGCCGGTGCCACTATCGGGAACAATCAACCTGGCACCTTTAAACTACGCTATTCAATATTCCGCTACAGTTGATTTGCTTACCCAGGCGGGCGACCCGTTGGCCCAGGCCAGGGATTATATCTTTGAGTTTGACTCAACGCTGTTGTTTACCAGCCCATACAAGAAGACGGCTACCCTGAATGGCAAACAACTAGCTGCCTGGCCGGGAGTGGATATCCTTACTGCCGACAGTTTACCTTATTACTGGCGTACCAGGTACGCGCAACTCAAGCCTAATGAGGCCGATATTTGGGCCGATAACACCTTTACCTATATTGCTGGCGGCAGCGAAGGCTGGGCGCAGGTAGCTTATCAACAGATGAAGAAGAATACCCTGAACGGCCTTAAGGCCAATGAGGCCGCCCGCAGCTTCGACTTCCTGCAAACTACCTTGCCCATAGAGGTTGTCGCCCACGGGGCCAACAGTGCCGATTATACCTATCAGGACACCGAACTGATTATTGATGGTTTACCCTTTATTTACCCGACTACTTATACGCTTTGTGCCAACGATAAGCTTCTGCTGGTAGCTTTTAACCAGGAAACAGCCGCCCCGTATGCCCCTGTTATTGGCAACCAGGTGCAGCCTTGGACCTGCGGGCGCTCACCCCAGGTTATCAATGTATATCCGGCCGGTAAAACCCTCGATGAAATCATCGATGCCATCCCCACGGGCGACAAGGTGTTGTTATTTACTACAGGTAGTTTTGATTTTAATACGCTTACGTCCACCACTATGGCCAAACTCGAAAACCTTGGGGCCGATGCTGCGGTGCTGGCGGCAAAGTTACCGGCAGCGCCCTATATTATGGTGGGCTTTAAGGGGGCGGGTAGCGCTAACAGTGCTGCCGAAATAGTGGGCGATACCACCGAAACCATTAGCTATACGGGCAATATTACCGGGGTTTATGCCTCCGGTGCCATGACCTCACCCGCTATCGGCCCGGCCCTGGCCTGGGACAAGCTTACCCTGGCGGTTAAGAAAACAGGTGCGGCCGATGTGTTTGGGGTAGATGTGATAGGAAAAGATTTTGCCGGCAACGAAACCATCCTTTTTGCCGGTGTGCAGGTGCCGGAGTTGTTATTGTCGGGCGTTGATGCTACGCAGTACCCTTACCTCAAGCTGCAGCTCAGGGTGGCAGATACCGTTAACCGCACCGCCCCGCAGTTGCGCAAATGGCTGGTAAATTATGTGCCCCCGGCCGAGGGCTATGTCACCTTCCTCGGCAATAGTGCCGGCAACGGCCTGGCGGTAACCCTGCAGGAAGGGCAGGTGCTGTCCACCCAACTGGGGTATGTAAACATTACCGCCCGGGATTTTACCGATTCATTGCTGGTGCGGTACACTGTTTTTAACCAGGACCAGCGGCAGGCAGAAGAGGGAACAATGAATATTGCCCCACCGGCACCAGGCGACACCACTTTTTTTACCCTTGATATCCCTACCCGGGGCAGGGTAGGGCTTAACGACTTGAGTGTGGCGGTGAATACCCTTATTATTCCCGAACAACTCTACGAAAACAATAACCTGACCCTGGCCAACTACCTTACCGTAACCCGCGATGCGGCCAATCCCTTGCTGGAAGTTTCGTTTGATGGTGAATATATTTTTGATGGTGATATTGTGTCGCCAAACCCGAATATCCGTATTGTTATCCGGGATGAGAACCCCTATCTGCTTAAAACCGATACTACCGGTATTGATATTTTCCTGACCCGCCCTTGCGATGGCTGTACGGCAGAACGGGTGTCGCTGGCCGGGGCGGAGGTAACCTGGACACCCCAGACCAACGAACAGCCATTCCGTATTGATTTTACCCCGCAAAACCTCGAAGATGGCGTTTATAAGCTATCGGTGCAGGCGGAGGATGCCAGTGGTAACAAATCCGGGGTAGAACCTTATGTTATTAATTTCGAGGTGGTTAACAAATCCACCATCACCAATTTTTATCCGTACCCCAACCCTTTTGCTACCCGTGTAAAATTCATCTTTACCCTTACCGGAAGTGAAATCCCGGACCAAATATTGATCAGGATATTTACCGTTTCGGGGCGGGTGGTAAGGGAAATAACCCAGGATGAACTGGGCCCCCTGCGTATTGGCAATAATGTTACCGATTATGCCTGGGACGGTCGTGATGAGTTTGGCGATCAACTGGCCAACGGGGTGTACTTGTATAAGGTGTATATCCGTATAAATGGCCGGCAGGTAGAGCTGCGCGAGTCGGCTGGCGACCGGGGGTTTACCAAAGGTTACGGCAAACTTTATTTATTGCGCTAACGCCACCGTTTGTCCCTAATTTTTTTCGGTTGACTAGTACATAGTATAGCTTTGCTGGCGGATGAAATTTTGTATGCATAGGGCTTTTGGTTTGCTGTTGTTGCTGTTGTTACCGCCACTGGTACTAGCGCAAACCCTGACCATTAAAGATGAGGCCACTTTGCGGGGCGTGGCCGATGTGCTGGTATTTACGGCTACTGTTACCGAAATCACCAATGCTAACGGCCAGGTTGATTTGCGTAACTTCAATGCCGGGGATACCCTTTTTTTTCAGCACCCTTCGTACTACACGGCCAGGATGTACCTGCCGGCTACAGATACAGACCTGGTGTTTAACATTATTGAGAAGAGCATCAAACTGGATGAAATCGTTGTTTCTGTCAGCCGTTGGGCAGAGTCATCGGCCGAATTCCCTAACAAGGTGGTTAGCCTTACCATCAAAGATATGGCTTTTGCCAATCCGCAAACTACAGCCGATGCCTTAGGGCAAACAGGCGAGGTGTTTATCCAGAAAAGCCAGCTAGGGGGGGGCAGCCCGATGATCAGGGGTTTTGCGGCCAACCGGATACTGCTCACCGTTGATGGCATCAGGTTGAACAATGCTATTTACCGCAGCGGTAATTTGCAAAACATAATTTCTATTGATGCCCATAGCCTTGAACGCACCGAGGTGATTTTCGGGCCGGGTTCCGTGCAATATGGCAGCGATGCCCTGGGCGGGGTAGTGAATATGATGACTTTGCAAGCCAAACTAAGCAATGACAAGACGATAGTTAAAGGGGGCGGGTTGTTGCGCTATGCTTCGGCCAATACCGAAAGGACAGCACATTTTGATATGTCTGTGTCGATGCCCCGTTTTGCTTCGGTTACCAGTTTGAGCTTCAGCAATTATAACGATCAGCAGATGGGTGGCAATGGCCCCGATGAGTACCTTAGAAAAGAGTTTGTTACTACCCTTGGTGGTGCTGATGTGGTTGTGAAAAATGATAATCCGCAACGACAGGTATTTACCGGCTTCTCCCAGTTTAGTTTTCTGCAAAAGCTGAAATTCAAACCAAGTGAATACCTTACTGCTGAAGCCGGGCTTTACTATTCTACCACCAATAATATTCCCCGTTATGACCGGCTGATTCAGTATGAAAATGGCAATTTACGCTATGCCAATTGGTATTACGGGCCGCAGGACTGGCTGATGACCAAGGTGGACTTAACCCTGAGCAGAAAAAACAGGTTTATGGATGTTGGCCGTCTGCAACTGGCCTATCAGCAGGTGAAGGAAAGCCGCCACGACCGTGATTTTGGCTCTGCTATACGCAGAAACCGCTACGAAGAAGTAGATATTTTCACCATAAACCTTGATTTCACCAAGCCCCTGAATGCGTTTCATCATCTTTATTACGGTTTTAATGCCGGTTTTAACCGGGTTAGCTCCACGGCCGATGAAACGGACCTGAACACGGGTATAAAAGTTCCATCGGCTACCCGCTACCCTGATGGCGCCACCTATACTAATTATGCGGTGTATTTAAACTATGAATATAAGCCATCGCCCCGGCTTAATTTCCTGGCCGGCCTGCGCTATAGCCAATTCACCCTGGATGCTACCTTTGACACCACTTTTTATCCGTTTCCTTTCCCGGCCGCTAAACTTACCCCCGGGGCCCCAAGCGGTAGTGTGGGCCTGGTGTTTAGCCCCAATAAGCTAACAACCTTGCGGTTTAACCTGTCTTCGGCTTTCCGGGCCCCTAATGTAGATGACATGGGTAAGGTGTTTGATTCCGAGCCGGGCAATGTAGTGGTACCCAACCCCGGCCTCGCACCTGAATATGCCTATAATTTTGACTTAGGGGTTACCCGGAGGTTTGGTAACTATGTGAAACTGGATGTTACCGGGTTTTATACCTACCTTGATAATGCCATGGTGCGCAGAGACTTTTCTTTTAATGGGCAGGACTCTATATTTTATGACGGGGAACTAAGCAAAGTACAAGCCCTGGTGAATACCGGTAGTGCTTATTTATATGGTTTTAATGCGAAAATATTTATTGATTTCAATAAGCACTGGTCGCTTACTTCTGCCTATAACTTGGTTAAGGGGGAGGATGCGCAAACGGTACCTTTACGCCATGTAACCCCGGCTTTTGGCAGCACCCATTTAGTGTATAAGCGGCATCGTTTTAAGATAGACCTCTCTGCCAACTATAGTGATGGCTTTAGCTATGGGCAACTGGCCCCTGAAGAGCAGCGTAAACCACATTTATATGCGGTAGATGAAAATGGGTTACCTTATTCGCCTTCCTGGTTTACGATTAACATCATGTCGTCAATACAGCTATGGGATTATGTACAGGCTAACTTTGGTGTGGAGAATATGCTTGATAATCGCTACCGGCCTTATTCTTCCGGGTTGGTAGCCCCGGGAAGGAATTTTATTATCGGTCTAAGGGGTTACTTCTGATAGTGGAGATGTAGATTTGGTACAGCATTTTTTATGTATTGGATTATTTTAATATATCTTCATTTTTTCAAAAACTTGCTTATATTTACTAAATACAATTAATTCAACCTCACAACATACCCGCTTATTATGAATAACCGTCAACAGGCCATCCTTTACCTTACCAATCTTTTAGTTTATTCCGATGGGGAATTTGACGACAGTGAGAAGGATGCAATTAAATATATTTGCCAGCAAGAGGATGTTTCCGAAAGCGATTATCGGGGGTTTCTGAATAGTATAGGTAGTCTCTCCGAGAAAGAACTTTACGACAGGGGGATTGATTTGGTTGAGGCTTGTTCTGAAGATGACAAGGTAGCTATATTTGTCTGGCTGTATAAATTGTCCGAAGCAGATGGTACCGTGCACGCCAAAGAGGTGCGTTTTTTGCTCTATTCGCTGAGGCGCGCCAGTATAGATTTTGATGCGGTAAAGTCAGCGGCCGAGTCTTCCCCTCCGATTCCTGTTTAACCCGAAAAATCCATATAAATTTTTCGCCCGCAGGGCTGATGTAATTAACTGACAAACAATCGTTTGGCGGTTAATTTACATCATTATTCATGATTTTTATGAATAATCAGGGTTAGGTTTTTCAAAACCAGGCTTATAAGTAAACGGCACAGTGTGCGTAGCCGGAAACTACACAAAAAAAGCCCGCATAAGCTTTAGCCTATACGGGCTGTAAACCAAATATGTAGAAGTTTAGCTTAGTTTACCGGTTCGGGTTTTTTTACTGCGATATAATCAATGCCGCTTTCTTTTATCTGCTGGTTCAGGGCGGGTATATCCCGGGTCATTATCTTGTTAAGGGAGGTAAGTTCATGATCGATTGCCTTGGTTATTTCCTGGCGTACGGCCTCAACCTGGCTGGTAGGCGGGTTGTTGCCTATGCCCGCCTGGCTGGACAAGTGGGCCAGTTTATTGTTCAGCCGGATAGGGAAATTAAGCGGATCCTGCCCACTGCGGTTTTTGGTTTGATACAGGGCCTCTTCAATGGCCTTCATCTCGGCAAGTATCCGTTTGGCTTCTTCGGTAAGCGCTTTGTACTCCTCTTTACCCTGCATGGTTTCGGTTACCTTGTTAATTTGCTCACGAGCCACACGGATTTGCTTGATGGCCTCATGCGTTTCGCTTAGTTTGTCGCGCACTTTGATGAGGAAATCGAACTGGGCGGCATAATCTGCCGGGGTGGCCGTAGCCCTGGGGTCGGGCAAAATTTCAAAAGGCGCCTCCATCGATTGCCCTTCTACAGTTAGTTTTACTTTGTAATTTCCCGGTTTGGCCATGGGGCCGGTAACACTGGCCCACCACATAATCAGGCCATCGAAACTCTCGGCATCTTCGTAGCGCATGTTCCACACAAAGCGGTTAAGCCCTTCTTTTGCTGCCAGCTTCTTTTGCGGTTTTTTAGCCGTTGAGCTGAAGGTTTTAATCACCGTGCCATCCGCCTCCATAAATTCAAGACTGATTTTGCTGGAATCGTTGACTGATTTGAGGTAATAGTACACCATCACGCCTCCGGGATGGTTCTCACCGGCTACTTTGGATGGCCTCCCGCGACCACCTGCGGCCATCCGGTAGCTTGGCATAGGGTTAAACAAGTGGTAATTGCTGTTGGCCACCTGGTTGTTTAGCTGGTGCAATGGGGTTAGGTCATCAATTATCCAGAAGGCCCGGCCCTGGGTGGCGGCAATAAGGTTATCATTTTTAATGGCCAGATCGGTTATGGGCACAATAGGTAAATTCAACTGGAAGGATGACCAACTGGCACCGTCATCGAAAGAAATATACATTCCCTTTTCGGTGCCGGCATAAAGCAAGCCCTGGCGCCTGGGGTCGGCCCGTACTACGCGGGTAAATTCATTATGCGGAATACCGTTGGTTATTTTGGTCCAGGTTTGGCCATAGTCTTTGGTTTTGTAGAGATAGGGTTGGTTGTCGCCCATTTTATAGCGGGTGCCGGCCAGGTACAACCCGCCTTTATTGAACGGGTCAATTTCAATACTATTAACCAACATCCATTCCGGCATACCGGCCGGGGTTATGTTTTGCCAGTTTTTGCCGCCATCGCGGGTAATGTGTACCAGGCCGTCATCTGACCCAACCCAGATAACACCTGCTTCATGTGGTGATTCTACGGCTGCGAAGATGGTCCCGTAATACTCTACAGCGGTGTTGTCCTTGGTAATGGGCCCGCCACTGGGCCCCAGGGTGGCGGGGTCGTTGCGGGTCAGGTCGGGGCTGATAATCTCCCAGGATTGCCCCTCGTTGGTAGATACATGCACATGGTTGGAGGTGGTATAAAGTTTATTCGGGTCGTGGGGCGAGAAGAAGATGGGGAAGTTCCACTGGAAGCGGTACTTCATGTCTTCGGCCCCGTGGCCCATGGGGTTGTCCGGCCACACATCTACCAGGCGCATTTGCTTGTTTTTATGGTCAACACGCGACAGAAAGCCATCATAGCTGCCGCCATAAACGATATCGGGGTTAACCGGATTGGGGGCAATGTGAGCGCTTTCGCCCCCGGCCGTTGGCTCCCAGTCACGTTCGCCAATGGAGCCGCCCTCTGTACGGTGTAAAATCCTGATGGTAGAGTTGTCTTGCTGGGCGCCATAGATGCGGTAGGGGAAATGGTTGTCGGTGGTTACCCGGTAGAACTGGGCCGTGGGCTGGTTATGGTAGGATGACCAGTTTTCGCCTCCATCGTAGGTCACCTGGGCGCCACCATCATCGGCAATCACCATGCGTTGGTTATCTTCCGGGGCAATCCACAGGTCATGATGGTCGCCATGCGGGGCATTGAAAGTTGCAAAGGTTTTGCCCCCGTCTTTTGAACGATGGTAACGAACATTCATCACATACACCCTGTCTTCATCCTGGGTGTCGGCATAAATGCGCGAGTAATACCAGGCCCGTTGCCTGAGTTTACGTTCGCTGTTGGTTTTCTGCCAGGTTTTGCCGCCATCGTCTGAGCGGAAGACACCGCCATTTTCGTTTTCAATAATGGCCCATACCCGCTGTGAATTAACCGGGGAAACGGTAATGCCGATGATCCCTATAGTACCTTTTGGTAAACCTTTGTTACCGGTAATTTCCTTCCAGGTGTCACCGCCATCGGTGCTTTTCCACAGGGCTGAGCCTTCGCCACCACTGGAAAGGCTGTAGGGTGTCCTGCGGACACGCCAGGTGCTGGCATAGATTATCCGTGGGTTGTTGGGGTCGAGGATGAGGTCCACGGCCCCGGCATCGGCATTGGCAAAGAGAATGCGTTCCCAGGTCTGGCCACCATCTTTACTGCGGTAAACACCCCGCTCTTCCGAAGACTTGAACAGATCGCCCAATACGGCTGCGTAAACCAGGTCGGGGTTCTTCGGGTGGATGCGTACCCGGGGGATATGCCTTGAATCGGGCAGGCCGGCAAACGTCCAGGTTTCCCCGGCATCAACCGATTTCCACATGCCATAACCTGAGGATACATTGCCACGTACGGTAACCTCACCGCCACCCACATAAATTACATTATTATCATATTCGCTGACCGCCACCGCTCCGATAGAACCGCCAAAGAAACCATCGGAGATGTTTTCCCAGGTGCTGCCGCCATCGGTGGTGCGCCACACACCGCCACCGGTAGCCCCCATGTAAAACAACGTGGGTTTGCCCGGCACCCCGGTTACGGCTGCCGAACGGCCGCCACGGTAGGGCCCGATTGACCGCCAGGTAAGGCCTGCGTACAGCTTTTTATCAAACTGCACGGTGTTTACACTGTTTTTTGATTTTTTCTTACGCTGTGCCAGGGGACTTTCTGTAATCAATAAGGATAACATCAGCGCCAGGGCTGCGGTAGTGAAAATATTCTTGGGTTTCATCTTGAAGGAATAAAGTTACGTGTCTGCCAAATTAGCAACTTGCCCCAGGATATAATAATTGGCTTTGCTAAAAAAATAGGATTATTTTATGAACGGTTGCGGAGGCCCTTTAAGTAGCGGCCTTTACATTATTGCGAGGTAAAGTACGGCCGCCAGGGATGCCCCGGCTGTGGGCCCAACAACAGGTATCCAGGCATAGGGCCAGTTACTATCGCGTTTGCCTTTGATGGGTACCAGCGTATGCACCAGGCGTGGCCCCAGGTCGCGGGCCGGGTTGATGGCATAGCCGGTGGTGCCCCCGAGGCTCATACCAATACCCACGACCAGCAGGGCTACCGGTAAGGCACCTACTGAGCCCAGGCCGATTTTGGCATCGGGCAGGGAACCGGCAGAAAAAGTGGCGTCACTCAGGTAGAGTACAACAAAAACCAGGACAAAAGTACCGGTTAGCTCGCTAAACAGGTTTTTGGGGGTGTTTTTTATAGCCGGCCCGGTACAAAATGTGCCGAGAATAGCGTCTTTGTCTTCGGTAAGGTTATAATGATCAGAGAATTGCAGCCAGGCAATAAGGGCCCCGCTGATAGCGCCTGCCACCTGGGCCAGGATATACGGGGGCACTTCCTGCCAGGGGAACTTACCGGCCACTGCCAGTCCGATACTCACCGCAGGGTTAATATGCGCCCCGCTGTAAGGGCCGGCCACAATGACCCCGATAAACACGCCAAAGCCCCAGCCAAAGGTGATGACTACCCAGCCGGCCCCGTTGGCAAAGCTGTTTTTGAGGCTAACATTGGCCACTACGCCTACCCCCATGAGCAGGAGTAGCATGGTTCCAAGAAATTCGGCAAGGTAAGGATGCATAGTTAGTTAATTTATGATGGCACGAGGTATTCGTTGGCAAGGGTTGTATAGTCCGTAATTTGTTGTTCTATCCAGGCTTCATCGTGGCCCAACTCCGCGGCCATGATGGCGGCCACTACCGGGGCCATGGCTATTGAGGCTACGGCATCGAGAAGCAGGGCCCGGGTCCTGCGGGCGAGTATATCTTCAACAGTGCGGGCCATTTCTTCCCGTACCCCCCAAACCACTTCTACTTTTTTATAAGGTAGCCGGGGGTCAAGTAATTCATCCCATTCGGGGTTTACACTGCAAAGGGTGTTCAGTTTAGGGATATCGGCACCATAAACATAAAGGTGGTTGCTGCGGTCAACATTTTTCACATAGCCATGTACCGGCATATGTCTGGTAACACATTCATGCTCTGCAAGCCCGCCAAGGAGCATGGCTTTGTTAACAATATCTTCCCCCATCTGGCGGTAGGTAGTCCATTTACCACCAATAATGGTAATCAACCCTGAGTTGGACACAAGCAACTGATGGTTACGTGATATTTCTTTGGTTTCCTCATCGTGGTTTTGCGGGGCGGCCAGGGGCCTGAGACCGGCAAAAACACTTTTAATATCGGCTTTTGCCGGGGCTTTAGCCAGGTATTTGGCGGCATTGGTAAGGATAAAGTCAATTTCCTCTGCCAAAGCCCGGGGTTCGAGCGAAGGCTTTTCCACTTCGGTATCGGTAGTGCCTACCACCACTTTACCATGCCAGGGAACGGCAAACAGCACCCGGCCATCGGTGGTTTTGGGGATCATGATGGCATAATCGCTGCGCAGGAATGATTTATCAAGAACAATGTGCACCCCCTGGCTGGGAACTACCAGGGGCTTGCTGTCGGGGTTGTCCATTTTGGTTATGTCATCCACAAAAACACCGGTAGCATTTACTACTACTCTGGCGTTGAGGTTGTATTGTTTGCCGGTTTCCTGATCCACCATACTTACTCCCGAAACCATGCCCGCATCGTCTTTTAACAAACCGGTAACTTTAGCATAATTAAGCACATAACCCTGATTATCGGTTATGGTTTGGGCCAGGTTGATGGCCAGGCGGGCATCATCAAATTGGCCGTCATGGTAGATAACCCCTCCCCGCAGGTCTTCTTCCTGCAGATTGGGGATATTCTTCATGGTTGTTTCTTTGTCTATGTGCACCGAAGGGCCGAGGCCCAGCTTGCCGGCCATCATATCATAAACCTTGAGGCCAACGGTGTAAAAGGGGCCATCCCACCAGTCGTAATTAGGAATAAGAAATTTTTGGTTTTTAACGAGGTGAGGGACATTCTGCATCATCAGGCCCCGTTCCTGCAATGCTTCCAGCACCAGGCTGATATCGCCCTGGGCCAGGTAGCGCACCCCACCGTGTACCAGTTTGGTGCTGCGTGATGAGGTGCCTTTGGCAAAGTCGTGTTGCTCAAGCACCAGGGTACGGTAGCCCCTGGAGGCAGCATCTACGCCAGCCCCAAGGCCGGTGGCACCA
>Ga0256839_1001813_pt1 | contig 25140 bp, 20 predicted proteins | sample 354166metaG_FD_185968 | JGI IMG/M metagenome (GOLD analysis project Ga0256839, IMG submission 185968) | Hydrothermal vent microbial communities from Mid Atlantic Ridge, Atlantic Ocean - 354-166 | ecosystem: Environmental > Aquatic > Marine > Hydrothermal vents | place: Atlantic Ocean: Mid... | reverse complement strand
ATAAGTAAGTGTTGCGGTTGCGGCCAGGTGCGGGCGTCACGGCGTGAAACGCCAGGCGGTGGAATTGGTAGGGCGGGAGCGACCCCTTATGACCAACGACCTCCCTCGGCCAAGGATAAGGCTGACCATCGTGGGGCGTCTCATTCTGGGGATCGGTCTGCTTGCCTGGCTGGTGTCTCGCTTGGACATGGCCGCTGTGCGTAGCGCGCTGCGCCAAACGAACTGGGTGCTCCTCCTTGCCGGGACCGCGCTGGTATGGGCCGCACAAATTGCGGCTGCTCTGTCCTGGTACTTTGGGCTCCGTGTTGTCCTCCATCCGAGCCGCCGCCAATATCTTTCTCCCGGTGCAGCGGTCGCGTTCTTCTGGGGAAGCCTGCTGCTTGCGGTTACCAGTCCGGGAGCAATTGGGGGGGACGCTAGTCGGGTGTTCTACCTGCGGCACCGCGGCGTGAGGCTGAAGGCGGCGATCGCGGCCGGAGTGAATCAGCGGATAAACAGCCTGGCGGCAGCGGTCACCGTTGCCGGTGTTCTTGCCTGGTTGTTTACGGACTTCTCGGCGGTATCGTGGCTTAGACCGGCGGCGCTGGGCGTCGCGGTTTTCGCTTGCGTCGCCGCGCCGGTGTTCGTGCTGATCGGTGCGCACGCCTACTTCCCTGCACAGGAAGGCGGTCGGTTAAAGCTCGAGCTTCTCGCCTTTGCTGCTGCGGTGCTCGCCCACACAGCTTCTGCGCTCGGCGTGGCGGTTGCGGCCCGCCCGCTGCTTCCGGCACTTTCGTTCCCGGAGCTCACCGCGGTTGCGGCTCTGGCAAAGGTCGTCGGCCTCTTGGGGATCGTGCCCGCCGGCCTGGGGGTGCTCGAGGCGGCCACCGTCTATCTGACCTCGCTGGCAGGGGGATCCCTCGATCAGGGGGGTGCACTGGCCATCATCCAGCGCATCCTCGCTATCCTAATGTACGTGGTGATCGGTGCCACCGTGCTCGTGGGTCGCGATGCTGACGGTGGTGCCGAAGGGCGGGGCGCGGCGCAATGACAAGGGGGCCTAACGGCCTGTCGAGGTCTTGCAACGGCCCCAGAAAACGGGGGCTATGGGGATTGTCCGCTTCGTTTCCCGAGGGAACGGACATTTTCAGCCTTCGGGTGACCTGAAACCGGACGAATTGTCGCGGGGGGCTTCGGGTGGGTGCGGCGCCGCTGGCCGAAAAGCGGGCTTTCCAGGGGGTTGTGGGCTGCAGAAGAGCGGCACGAGGTTTGCGACGAAAGCAATTTCGACGGTAGAAACTGGATCACGAGGAGGAACCCGATGTCGACGGTATTGGGTGCCAAGAAGCTGGAGGAACTGCTGCGGGACGTGGCGAGCTTGAGCGTGGACAAGTCGGACGTCAAGCGACTCCTCGACCTGCTCAGCAGCAAACTCTACGACTTGCTGGTGGTGGCCGCTCGGAACGCCACCTACAACGGGCGCGATATCGTGATGGAGCCGGACCTTCCGATCACCAAGGGCCTGCAGGAGTCGATCCGCCAGTTCCGGGTGCTTGAGCAGCAGATCGAACTTCAGCCGATTCTCGACTTCGTGGCGTCTCAGGCCCCACTGGAGCGTCCGTTGAGCGAGGACGTGGAACAGAAGCTGCCCGAAATTGTGGGCGCCCTGGTTCTGGTCATAGCGAGGTTGCTCAAAGTCATCGATCCCACCGTGAAGAACCCGAATACATCGCACTGGGACCGTGTCGAGGAGGCACTCAACCTGACGCTTTAGCTTTCTCGTGCGGGGCATCTGGCCATTGAGCAGCGACGATGTTCCGCGGGTAGAGGGCGACGCCGGGCCCGGTGTGCGCGTGCCCGTGTCGGTGGGCAGGTAACCTGGCCCGATCTGCGCGTTCTTCGCCTTGGCGGAGATCCCCATCGCTGCGCACTGGCGCAGAGCACCGGGGCTGGGACAGGCCGCTCAGCGGTTGGTGGATTCTTCTTCCAGGGCCCGCTGAATGGCTGCTTCATGCTCGCGCAGCCAGCGGAGTAACTCGTAGAGCTGTGCCTGGAGCGCTCGGATCTGCTCACTCATCTGCAGGATGACCGCGACCCCTGCGGGATTGATCCCAAGGTCTCGGTGGAGACTGACCACACTCCACGCCCGCCGGATCTGCTCGCGGCTGTACACCGTGCCACGCTCGATCTGCGTGACCTGTACCAGGCCGAGACGCTCGTACCTCCGCAGTAGCCGGACGCTTACTCCCAGGAGCTCGGCGACCTCTTCGCGCGTGCGGAATTCCTCGGGCATTGCTTCCTTGGTCTGATGTACGAGTGCCGGGGTCTTTCGAAAGCGCGTCGCCTTGTCCGATTCGAGCTGGCGGAGCGCGCCAGCCACGTCGGCGGTGCAATCCGTTCACGAAGACAGCCTCGATAGGCCTGCACCGCGTGGAGCAAAGCACCCTCTATCGCCAGCATTCTAGCAGCCCGATCCCGTGCTGCAGCAGGCCGGACGGCCGGACCCAGGGGCGTCGTGCCTGGGCACAGTCCGATAGCATATGCGCAGAACCGAGGCGATGTACAGCAGCCACCCGTTCCGGGAGTCGCGAAGCGATGCAAGATGGATCCGGCTTCCAGCCCCCCACACTTCCGTACCAGTTCCCGATCGATCTGGACCGCCCCCATCCTTTCAGTGTCTACGACATGGTTCGAACCGTTCGACTGGAGACGGTCGTGCCGAGCCCGAGGGGGGACGTGGCCGTCGCGGTGGCGGAGGAGTGGGACCCGGAGACGGATCGCACGACGCGCAATCTTTGGCTCGTCCACCTGGACGGGAGCGGGTGCCGCCGGCTGACCAACGACCGGGGGATTCAGGACGGCAGCCCAACCTGGTCGTCAGATGGGGCTACGGTGTTCTTCGTCTCGAACAGGAGCGGTTCAAACCAGATCTGGGCAGTAGGACTGGACGGGACGCTCTATCAGGTAAGTGACCTCCCGATAGAGGTCGGATTTCCCAAGTGCTCTCCCTGCTCGGATCACCTGGCGTTTGCGTGCCGGGTCTACCCGGGTGACTCGATAGAACAGACGGCGGCTCGGTTGCGTCGTTTGGAGCGCAGCCCCGTGAAGGCTCGGCTCTACCGCCGCCTGTTCGTACGCCACTGGGATAGCTGGCAGGATGGGCGGTACTGGCACCTCTTTGTCGTACCGCTTCGCCGGAGCAACGGGGAGTGGCGGTTCGCCGGGCAACCGGTGGACCTGATGAACGAATTCGACGCCGACTCTCCCATACCGCCGTTTGGAACCGCACGCGACTACGCCTGGTCGCCCGACGGTGAGGAGATCGCGTTCACAGTTCATATGGGGGATGACCGTGCGTGGAGCACGAATCTGGACGTTTTCACCGTGAGAGTGGAAGATGGCAGGCTCCAGTGCATAACGGCGGACAATCCCGCGGTGGACATGAGTCCCATGTATTCGCCGGACGGGCGGTACATTGCTTACCTTTCGATGAACCGACCCGGCTATGAATCGGACCGCCGACGCGTGCGGCTGTACGATCGGACAACCGGTAGGACAACGACGATCACGGAAGACTGGGATCGTTCGCCCAACAGCGTATGCTGGTCGACGCGGGGGGATTATTTGTACGTGACGGTGGATGACGAGGCGCGACGCCGGATTTACCGGGTCCAGATCCGTAATCATGGGCAGCCTGAACCCCTGGTCCGTGACGGGTTCTGCGCGGACCTGTCTTGCATAGGTGGGCCAGGAGGAGACCGTCTGGTGTACCTGCACGATTGTCTGCAGCGTCCCGCCGAAGTGTTCGTTTTCGATCTGGGGCAAGACCGAGCTCCTCGTCGGGTCTCTGACTTCAACACGGCACAGTTCTCCCATGTTGAGTTTCCCGCCTGGCGTGATTACTGGTTCGAGGGGGCTGGCGGAGACCGGGTGCACGCCTTCTTGGTCGAGCCGCTCGGTCGCGAGCCGGACAGGCGTTATCCGCTGGTTGTACTCGTGCACGGCGGACCACAAGGAGTGATCTCGGACCACTTCCACTATCGGTGGCATCCCCTGGTGTACGGCGCCGCGGGCTTCACGGTGCTGGCGATCAACTTCCACGGGTCCGTGGGGTTTGGACAACGCTTCACGGATGCGGTCTGTCGGGATTGGGGTGGGAAGCCGTTTGAGGACGTTATGAAGGGGGTAGACGCGGTCCTGCGGGACCACGATTGGATCGACGGCGATGCGCTGGCCGCGATCGGGGCAAGCTATGGGGGTTGGATGGTGAACTGGATTGCTGGGCAGACGGATCGGTTCCGCTGTCTGGTCAACCATGCCGGTCCCTTTGATGAGTTTTACGGCTATTTTGAGACCGATGAGCTCTGGTTCCCGGAGTGGGAGCATGGGGGTGTGCCCTGGGAAAGGCCTGAACTGTTCGACCGCTTCTCGCCCTCGCGCTTCGTACATCGCTGGAACACCCCGATGCTGGTGATCCATGGCGGTCGCGATTACCGGGTACCCGAAACCGATGGGATCGCGACGTTTACCGCCTTACAGCGGCGTGGCATCCCATCGGCTTTTCTATACTTCCCAGACGAGAACCACTGGGTGCAGAAGCGGCTAAACTCGATCGTTTGGCACGAGACCGTGCTCGACTGGCTCAAACAGTGGCTCCGCTCTTCGACCTGACCGGCTTCTGCGCTGCCGTGGCTGCTTGGGGGTGAGGCTGTGAGCACGGGCTTACCGGAGCGTCGGTAGGGTCTGTCCGTTGCATGACCGCCCCGATGGTTCGGTAGGCCGTTGTCCCGACTACGGGGGAAGGTGTGGTGTGGTCGAACGGTGCCTTAGGTTGGGTTGTTTTGTGGGGTGCTGTGCTTGCCCTGTTCGGTCCACCCGCTCACAGAGGTGCCTGCGGCGGATTCATGCGGCTCAGCTCTTCCGCCGGTGACCTGCCCGTACCCTTTCCGGGCACGCAGCAGACGGCCTGCGTGGTGGGGCAGATCCTACCCGGGGGGCCGCAGGAGTTCGTTTTGGCTGAGAGGACGCGCGGACCTTCGCTTGTGTGGTATCGCTATCGTGACGGCCGGTTCGAACGGTTTGTGCTCGAGCCAGACCCGTTGCGGCTGGAAGCCGGGGGAGTCCTGTTTGACGTTGATGGCGACGGGGACGAGGATCTCGTCCTGGGTGAGGATGCTTCGGGCGACCGCATTTACTGGTGGGAAAATCCCGGTCCTCCCCGTGTGTATCGGCCCTGGAGGAGAAGATTGGTCAAGGCTGGGGGCGGTCGCAAGCATCACGATCAGGCGGTGGGGGATTTTGACGGAGATGGCCGGCTGGAGTTGGCGTTCTGGAACCAGGGGCAGCGGGCGTTATGCGTGGCGGACGTCCCTGCTGATCCACGAAGCGGTGCGCCCTGGACGTACCGGGTCGTATACCGATGGGGGGTTGAGGATCGCCAGCACGAGGGGCTTGTGGCTGCCGATGTGGATCGCGATGGTCGGACCGATCTCGTAGGGGCCGGGCTGTGGTTTCGGTCCGTCCAGGGGGGGTTTGAGCGGCGAGATATTGACCCGCAGATGCGGTTCACGCGTGCCCTGGCGGCTGACCTGATTCCAGGGGGATACCTGGAGCTCGTATTCGTGCCGGGAGACGCGGACGGCCCGTGCGTGCTCTGGCATTGGACAGGTTCACGTTGGAGCCGCCGTGTCCTGGAGGGACGCGTTATCCACGGGCATAGCCTGCAAGCGGGCGATATTGACCAGGACGGTGACCTGGACATTTTCCTGGCCGAAATGGGCCGTTGGGGACGGAATCGGACGAATCCGCAAGCACGCATGCTTTTGTTCCTTAACAGCGGTCGCGGCAGGTTTGTTCGGCGGATTCTGGCCAGCGGTGTGGGCAATCACGAGTCGAAGCTGGCCGACGTCAACGGCGATGGACCGCTCGATATCGTGGGGAAACCGTACAACTGGAGGACGCCGCGGCTGGAGATCTGGATCAATCAACGGGATGGGGTGGGGCTGCGGTTGGTCCCGGAGCTGCGCTGGCGTGCCGTTTGTGCTTTGGAGCCGGGGTGGCGAATAATCCCCCCATCAGAGGATGAGGCACGGAGAGATCGTGCCGATGAGCGCGCTCAAGAGCGGTTGGTGGGCGTGGTGGCGAAGTCCGTCACCGGGCTGCTTGTCTTTTTGGCTCCTGCCTTCAGCCTCTGGCGTGGCTGGACCCGAAAGCCGTTTGTCGGGCGGTTGCACCTGGCTGGCAACGGGGAAGGCGGTCGGGGCCGGGATGCGGCCGGTTGAGGTGTTCTCGGTGGATCAGAGGCTTCCGAAGCAAGAGCGGTTGGCGCTACAGCGGGACATCGATCGCGTCTTTCGCGAGGGCTGGAGCGTAAGCGATCCTTTTCTTGTGATCCGCGCCGTAGAGAACGGCCTTCCCTTCAGTCGACTTGGGGTGATGGTTGGCAGGAAGCACGGGAAAGCGGTTCGGAGGAATCGGATCAAGCGGTGGGTTCGGGAAGCCTATCGCCGCAATAAGGCAGAGCTACCCGTTGGGTTGGACATCGTGGTTGTTCCACGCGCCGGAGTGGAGCTGGATTACCACACGGTGGAGCGATCCCTCCGTCAGCTCGCCCAAGACCTGGAGCGGAAGCGTCGCTCCAGACGAGGCCGGGCCGACCGCGGTTCTAGGCGGAGCTAGTCGCTGAGCCGGGATCGAGCAATTCACGACGGCATTTCTGCGTATAGCTGTTTGCTCGTGGGGCGGAGAAAAAGGCGGAAGATCGCTCTTCTGGGCCGGCCAACGGCCGGAGCGGCGGCTGCCAGGTGGGCCGGCCCTGGCCGTTGCAGGGGGAAACGCTGTAACAGCCTCGCCTGCTATTGCTCTTGCGAGAAAGTGACCACCGGGCTATAAGCGGCGATGTTCCGTGACCATGGAGTTGAGATGGAGGTGGCTAATGAGCGTCTGTGGCAGGATAGCACGTGCGGGGTGGATCGCGGCTGTGCTTGCTGTGCTGACGGCAACCCCTGCGTTTGGCCAGCTTTTTGGTCGCAAGACGCAGAAGGCGGCTCCCCGGCGGGCGCCTACGGTGCAGGAGCCGATTGTGGCTCGGGTGAACGACGAGGTGATCACCTGGCGTGAGTTGGCCGAGGAGTGCCTTGCTCGCAAGGGGGTCGAGGTTCTGGAAAAGATGATCATGCGCAAGCTTGTTGAGCAGGAGGCGAAGCGGCGGGGCATTGTGGTGACGGCCCAGGAGGTGGACCGGGAGATCACCCGCCAGGCTGCCCGTGTGAACATGGACAGGGAGCAGTTTTTGAAGGCAATACAACGGGAGCGCGGAATCCCACCCGATCGGTACGCACGGGATATTGTCTGGACGGGGCTGGTATTGAAGAAGATCGCTGCACCTCATGTGCAGGTGACCGAAGAGGATATCCAGCGCGCGTATCAGGCTCATTACGGGGAAAAAGTGAAGTGTCGCTGGATAGTGTTGGATAACCTGCGGACCGCCCAGCGGGTTTGGGAAGAACTGCGACGCCTCGCGAAGAACCAGGATGGGCCGCCGGTTGTACATCCGGGTGATTTCGAGCGCATGGTTCGTCAGTGGTCAACAGACGCAGCCAGCCGTTCGCTGGGCGGTGAGATTCAACCGATCACACACAACCTGGCGCCCCCGTTCGACAAGATTGAGCGCGCCGCATTCTCGTTGTCTCGCGACGGCGAAATCAGCAGCATTATCCAGATCGCCGACGATGCGTATGTGATCCTGATGCGGGAAGGGATCGTCCCGGCTCAGGACGTGCCGCTGGAGAAAGTGCGTAAGCAGCTTGAAGAGGAGGTCTACGAGGCAAAGATGCGGGACATGGTCATGCGGATCATGCAAGAGATTCAGGACCGGGCACGGATCGAGAACCTGCTCACCGGTGACATCAAACTGCCCAACTCCGAGCTCGTACCGGCCGCAGCGGGGGCAGGCAAAGAAGGGGACAAAAGGGGTGTCGTCCCCGCAGCCGGCCAAGGGAGCTCCTCGTCCGGCACAATCATTCGCTGAGTGGCCATGTTGTGCGCGGAACCCGCTGTAGAGGCCGATCTGATGGGTTCCACAGCAGGTGCATGAGAGCACCTCTCGATGGAGCGGCCTGCGAACTCCCCCCTCCGCAGGCCGCTTTCTTTCGGGGGCCGAGTTGGACGAGAACCAGCTACGGACCCGGCTACAGGGAATCACTCTCACTATCGGAAAGCTTCGCCTGTTGCTCGGCTAAACCAGCCATGATCGGGAACTGTTCACGAAGACAACGGTAGAGCGCTCGGTAAACAGGATAGGCGGCGTCGTAGATCCGGCGGTGCCGCTTGCTGCACGCCGTCTGGCTGACCACATGGATCGTGTTTTCGCATGCTTCGGTGACGTCGGCATATGCCCCCGTGCCTGCCATGGCGAGCAAGGCAGCCCCGAATGCGGGACCCTCATCGGCGTTGACCGTGACCACGTGCTGGCCGTAGATGTCCGCCTGGACCCGGCGCCAGAACGCGCTTCTGGCTCCGCCACCGGAGAGCCGGATTTCGCGAATCGGAATGCCGAGCTCCCGGATGATTTCCAGGGAGTCCCGCATTGCAAAGGTGGCGCCTTCGATGACGGAGCGGATTAGATGCGGCCGCCCGTGGCGGACGGTCAGGCCAATCCAGCCTCCGCGGGCAAACGGATCGGCGTATGGGCTTCTCTCGCCGGTCAGGTACGGCAGGAAGAACAGGCCTTCCGATCCAGGGGGAGCTTCGGCCGCTTCTGCGGTGAGAATCTCGTACACGTCGATCTTCTGTTTGTTGGCTTCCTGCATTTCGAGTTGCGCGAGCATGTTCCGGAACCACTGCAGGCTGCCTCCGGCGGAAAGAACGACCCCCATCACGTGCCACTTACCGCGCACGGCATGGCAGAAGGTATGGATACGGCCATGGGGGTCGACATGGGGGTGATCGGCGAACGCGAACACGACACCGCTGGTCCCCATTGTGGCCGATATGATGCCTCGCCGCACGATCCCCACACCGACGGCCCCTGCCGCCTGGTCACCTCCCCCGCCCACCACGGGGATGCCGCTGGGAAGCCGCAGCTCCTCCGCCGCCGCCTTCGTCAACGTGCCGGTCACGTCTTCGGACTCGTAACACCGGGGCAGCAGGCCAGGGTCGATTTGTAACCTTTCCAGCAGTTCCGTGCACCAGCGGCGACGAGCGACGTCGAGGAGGAGCGTGCCAGAAGCATCGCTGACCTCCGTTGCGTATTCGCCCGTCATGCGGTACCGGATGTAGTCCTTGGGCAGTAAGACCTTGTGGGTTCGCTCGTACAGCTTCGGCTGATGCTTGCGGAACCAGAGGATCTTTGGGGCGGTGAAGCCGGTGTGCGCCGGATTTGCCACCAGGTCGATCAAGCGACCTCGGCCCCCGGCCGCCTCCTCGATCTCCTTGCACTCCTCAGCAGTTCGCTGGTCGTTCCAGAGAATGGCGCGACGAAGCACACGGCCCGTCTTACTGAGGAACACCGACCCGTGCATCTGGCCGCTCAGGCCAATCCCGGCCACAGGACCGTGTTCCTTCAGGACCTTGTTCCGCCTGGCTTGATTGATCGCCTTGCGGACCGCCTTGACCGTCGCCTGCCACCACTCCTCAGGATCCTGCTCTGACCAGCCGGGCTTCGGGTGGTAACTCGTGTGCGGTGCGTTCGCCGCCGCTACGATCTGGCCGTCACGCGTGCACAGAAGAGCCCTGGTCCCTGAAGTCCCGATGTCGATGCCCAGGTACAGTGCCATGGCCGTTCCTTCGTCTGGGTTGCCGGGAATGATCGAGGGGGGCACTCCGCGCAAGCCGCCACATTGGACGCGAATTCTAAGTAAGAATTGGCCGGTTCGCAAGTTTTGCACCGGTGCCCGGAGCCGGTGAGGCGATCAGGAGAGCTGTTGCAGCGGAGACGCGTTATCAGCGATGAGGAGATGGATGAGGAACGCGCCGGCAGGAGCACGGCGGGGTGGACCTGTAAGCCGGATTCTGTACCCGCATGGGCGGGCGACGGTCATTTCTCTGGGACGCCGGTTGCCCGACGTCTCGAGCGGCCTACCCGGGAGTCGAACGGGCCGGGCCAGCCCATCCTCCCTGTTTGGCCTTGCTCCTGGTGGGGTTTACCAGGCCAGACAGGTCACCCTGCCTGCCGGTGAGCTCTTACCTCACCCTTTCACCCTTGCCAGAGGGGCATGGAGAACCTACCAGGCTCCACGGATCCCTCTTCGGCGGTCTGGTCTCTGTGGCACTTTCCCTATGCTCGGCCCGACGACGGCCGGCACGTACGCCGGACCTCGCACGGTGGGCGTTACCCACCACCATGCCCTGTGGAGTCCGGACTTTCCTCCCACGGGATGACCCCGTGAGCGACCGTCCGGTCCACCCCAGGCCGCGCTCCTTTACTCTCGACCATGTTCCCTCTCGGAAAGTTCCCATGCCAAGGTCGCTCCGCCCCCTGCATGAGGCGCACGGCTCCCGCCACCGTGGCACCACCCAATCCCCGAGGGGTGCCCGTGTTCCCCGTCACTCAGCCGGTTCTATCACGCAGGTCATCGAACCGGCGCACCGCGGAATCCGCGGATCTGGACCATACGCGTGGATCTGCTCCTGCTTCAACTCGGCGTGCTCTTTGGTTGTGGTGAGCAGGATTGCTCGCCCGGTGAGGTCCACCTCCAGCGCGAGCAGGAACGCCTTCTCACGCGGGTACCCAAACAAGCGTCCCAACATCTCAATCACGTACTCATACGTATGGTCATTGTCGTCAAGCAAAACCACGTGGTAGAGAGGTATGTGCTTCGTCTCTTCGTCGCGCTTTGTCTCCTTACGTGGTTTTGCAGGCTTGCGCGTAATGACAATGACTTCATCCGCCGAACTCATCACCTCTCCCCACACATCGAGTTGCGCGGAGCGAACCGACTTCCCGGTCGAGAACGACACGCTAATCCATTGTACTGTACGGTGCGAACCGAAAAACCTGACCTTGCTCTGCCCCCCTGTGGTACGCGTTTGGGACCGCGTGAGCGTCGGTTGGCTCACCCCGGCCAGCCGCTGGAAATGGGGGCACTCCAGGGCTCCTGCCCCGAGGGATGTGTGGGGCGCCGGGGAACAGGGCGTCCGGGTACGGGCGGAGAGGCGCCGAGCAGGCAGGGCGTCAGCGGGGTTACACTGGTTGATGCAACCACCGGGCGTGAGCCGTGAGCTGGCGGCGCTGGTGCCGTGCGCGGTAGCCTTCCGCCGACGAGCGAGCCGATCTGCGCCCGTTTCTACGTCCTACGAACGGGACCGTCCGGACGCCACTGGTGGAGTTGAGGTAGCTCGATGCGATTTGCTGAACTGACCCGCCGGGATATCGCTGCCCTTGACCGGGACCGGATGCTGGTCGTAGCGCCGTTGGGATCCTGTGAGCAACACGGCAGGCATCTGCCGGTCTTCACCGATTCGATCCTCGTGACTGCCGTAGCCGAGCGCCTGGAAGCGGCGCGTGAGGGCGACGTGCTGTTGCTGCCCACCCTGTGGGTCGGCGCCAGCGAGCATCACCTGCCCTTCGGCGCCACCATTACACCCGATCCGCTCACCTATGTGCAGTTTCTCGTGTCCACCTATGAGTCCGTGTTGGGCTTGGGCTTCAAGCGGTTCTTCTTCCTGAACGGGCACGGTGGCAACATCGTGCCCCTACGCCTGGCGTTGCGTGAGCTGAAACGCCGCTTTCCCGACCGGTTGTTGGCCGGAGCAGCCTACTGGGAGCTAGCGATGGACGAGATCGCGGCGCTCTGCCGGGGCCCACGCAAGCTCGTCGGCCACGGCGGCGAGATCGAAACCTCCCTCTTGCTGGCGTTGCATCCGGAGCTCGTCCGGACGGATGCTTTCGTGGACGAACCTTCCCATCCGTCCTGCGATTACTTTGTGGCCGAGACGCTGGCCGAGCAGAGCAGCAGCGGCGCGGTGGGGTACCCGACCTATGCGACGGAGGAGACAGGCAAGAAGTTGTTGGAAGTCATCGTCCGCAAGGTGACGGCTCGGGTCGACGAACTGCTCAGCGCTCCCTTGCCGGCGGAAACGTGGTCAACGGAAGCGATCTGGTCGCCCAGGGGAGAGCGGGCGAGTGGGTGAACGCCGCGTTCGGGCGGTGGGCCGGGACGGACACGGGGAAGCGAGCAGACGATCCTGCTGATTTGCGTGGGGTGGAAGTCGTGTCGGGTTCCCATTGTGCAGCGCTGTAGAATTGGCTAGGAAAACAGGCACAAATCCACCATCCACGCGAAGTCGTTGAGAATGCAAGGCGAACGGAACCGCTCGTCAAATCAACCGTCCGACAAGCCACAGGGCAAGGAACGGCGCCGGCCACCGTTGCCGCAATGGGGTGCTGTCGTCCTGTGGGTGCTCCTGGTCTGTACGGCCGTCTTCTTTGCGATTCACCTCGGCAACTGGATGAATGCCATCGAGATCCCCTATTCGGATTTCCTGGCGTACGTCGATCAGGGCCGGGTTGCGACGGTGCGTATCGAGGGACAGATGGTGCGTGGCGAGTTCCGGCAGCCCACAAACGTGACGGATGTGGACGGCCGGGTCCGTACCAAGGTCCGTGCGTTCCGCACCTACCTGTTGCCTTTTACTGAAGACAACCAACTGCGCGAGAAACTCCTGACCGCGGGTGTGCGGGTGATCACGGTACCGGAACGTCCGTCGTTCTGGAACATGCTCAGTTTCTGGTTACCTGCGATCCTGCTCATCGCGTTCTTTTTCTGGATGATGCGGCGTGCTCGGGACGTCGATGCGCCGTTCATCAACTCGTTCACGAAGAGCCCGGCCAAGCGGTATCAACCGTCGAACGTGCGGGTGACGTTCAACGACGTGGCGGACCTGGAGCATGCCAAGCAGGATCTGCAGGAGATTGTGGAGTTCTTGCGGAATCCGGAGCGTTTCCAGCGTCTGGGGGGTCAGATTCCGAAGGGTGTGTTGCTGATGGGGCCGCCCGGGACGGGCAAGACGCTGTTGGCTCGTGCGGTGGCTGGCGAAGCTGGGGTTCCGTTCTTTTCGATATCGGGTTCCGAGTTCATCCAGATGTTCGTTGGCGTTGGCGCCAGCCGGGTGCGCGATCTGTTCAACACGGCGAAGGAAAATGCCCCGTGCATCATTTTCATTGATGAGATCGATGCGGTGGGGCGGGCGCGCGGGACCGGCTTGGGGGGCGGACACGACGAACGGGAGCAGACCTTGAATCAGATCCTGAGCGAGATGGATGGGTTTGCTCCCAACGAGTCGGTAATCGTGATTGCTGCGACGAACCGGCCGGATGTGCTCGATCCTGCTCTGTTACGACCGGGCCGGTTTGACCGCCACATTACGGTGGATCGACCCACGGCGCGGGGTCGGCTGGAGATTCTGAAGGTACACACGCGGAATGTGCCGCTGGCGGAGGACGTCGACCTGGAAGCTCTTGCGCGTGCCACGGCCGGGCTCACCGGAGCCGATCTGCGCAACCTGGTGAACGAAGCTGCCCTTTTGGCGACGCGCGAGGGCAAGGATCGGGTGGACTGGGACGCGTTTGAGAAGGCGCGGGACAAGATCCTGATGGGGCCAAAGCGCGAGGAGGTGTTGACCGAGCAGGAGAAGCGGATCACGGCGTACCATGAGGCCGGCCACGCGTTGACCGCCTGGTTGCAGAAGGAGCTCGATCCACTCCACAAGGTGACGATCATCCCCCGTGGCCGGGCCTTGGGGGTCACGCAACTGCTGCCCACCGAAGACCGGCACAACCTGACGGAGTCCCAGGTCCGTGCTCGTCTGGTTTTTGCTCTGGGGGGGCGAGCTGCGGAGCGGTTGGTCTTCAAGGAGCTGAGTGCCGGTGCTGAGGACGATCTGCGGCGGGCAACCCAGCTTGCCCGGTATATGGTGACCCACTGGGGGATGAGTGAGCGGCTTGGGCCGGTTTCCTATCGGGTGGGTGAAGAGCACGTCTTCCTTGGTCGCGAAATCGTCGAGCCGCGGGACTTCAGCGAACACACCGCTCGGTTGATCGACGAGGAGGTCCAGCGCATCCTCCGCGATGCCGACCAGCGTGCCCTCCACATGCTTAGCGAGCACCGCTATCTGCTCGACCGTTTGGCCCAGGCACTTCTTGAACACGAGGAGTTGACCCGCGAGCAGATCGAGCGGCTGCTGAGCTCTTCGGATGGTGACCTGACCGGTTCGGTCGCTGAGCAACTCGAGCAGCCTGTTGCGGCCGATCCCTCCCGGCAGCCCGAGAAGAGCGAAGAAGCGGCTGCGCGAAGTCCCGCCCAGGGGGGCGATCCGCAAGCCTAGACGTCCCCTGTTGAGCCCAAGGCCCATGTGGTATAAAGTTGTCGAGATGTAGTTCCATCCGTTATCCCCGTTTTGCCAGTGCGGTGGACTCTCTCCGAAGGCCCGTTGGGGAACGACCATGGAACAACCGATGACCCGCAAAGCGTATGAGAAGCTGCAGGAGGAACTGCGACGATTGCAGGAGGTAGAGCTTCCGGCGGCTCAGGAACGTATGGCCCGCGCGCGTGAGCTGGGCGATCTGCGGGAGAACGCGGAGTATCACGCGTCCAAGGAGGAATTGCAGCGTTTGCATGAGCGGATTGCCACGCTCGTGGAACGGCTGCGGAATTGCCGGATCGTGGCCGATGACGAGATCCCCCGTGATAAGGTCGCGCTCGGCGCACGGGTCCGGATCTACGACATCACGTATGAGGAAGAGCGGGTCATTGAGTTTGTGAGTCCCGGCGAGGAAAACGTGCTCGAGAGCAAGCTATTGATCACCAGCCCCATCGGCCAGGCGCTGCTCGGAAAGGGGGTGGGGGAAGAGGTCGAGATGCAGACGCCGCGGGGGCCACGGCGGGTGCGAATCCTGGAGATCTCGTATCCGACGCTTGAGGACTAGAATACGCCTCACCAGGAAACGGCTGTCATAGCTGCTAGAGGACACCGTCGGGTTGCACGGATACGGGGGCCATGGACAAGTGGTGGGATCGCGTCTATGTGGGCGACTGCATCGAGTTGCTCCAACAATGGCCGGACGATCGCAAGGTCGACCTGGTCTTCGCCGATCCCCCGTACAACATCGGCTACGAGTACGATCTCTACGACGACCGCCGGCCGGACGAGGAGTATCTCGACTGGCTACGGCAATGGATCGAAGCGTGTGCCCGCGTTCTGGCATCCCATGGGAGCATCTGGATCGCGATCGGGGACGAGTATGCCGGCGAGGTGAAGTGGATCGCTCAGCGTGAAGTGGGACTCCACCTGCGAAGCTGGGTGGTCTGGTACTACACGTTCGGGGTGCACTGTACCCGTAAGTTTGCCCGTTCCCATACCCACCTGCTCTATTTCGTGCGGGACCCGAAGAACTTCGTCTTCAACAGCGACGCCATACGTGTCCCCTCGGCCCGCCGGACGGTGTACCGTGATCGGCGAGCAGACCCTCGTGGTCGGGTGCCGGACAACACCTGGATCTTGCGCCCTCAGGATGTGCCCTGGGCGTTCGATCCCATCGAGGATACCTGGTATGTTTCCCGCGTAGCCGGCACGTTTCGTGAGCGGGCGGGGTTCCACGGTTGCCAGCTACCGGAGCGGCTCGTGGCTCGCGCCCTCCTGGCTTGCTCAAACCGGGGCGACATCGTACTCGATCCGTTCCTCGGTTCCGGGACCACGGCCGTCGTCGCGAAAAAGCTCGGGCGGCGTTGGGTCGGTATCGAGCTGTCCGAGGAGTACGCCCGTTTGGCCGAAGCCAGGATCGGTAAAGTCCGCCCCGGCGATCCCCTGGATGGGCCAGAGGAGCCGCTTCTGCCGGTACGCCGCCGATCTGGCCAACTTTGGCAAACTCACCTGGAATTCGACCGCAACGGCGCCGCTTCGGTTGCACGCGACCTCGTCGCAGAGAACGAGGCGGCGGAACTCGACGAAATCCTGGTCGATCCCGTGCGGAATCTGCAGTTCATCGACCGCTGCGCGGTTGAAGGGCTACCGGGGCGGCCCGTTGATTGGTGTCGCGCTGTGCTGGAGCAGGTTCTTGACCACGCTCCGGAAGGTGACCTGAGACTCTGGAACCTCCTGCCCGACCACCCGATGGCCCACGCGTGCGACATGGCGGCGGCGTGGATTCTACACCAGGGTTACCCTGACCTGGCCACGATCCTCTGCGACCCCCGGCTGTTCCTGCTGTTCCACCAATGTGCTCGTGATCTCTGTCCGGGCAGGCCGCTCGTGGAGTACCGAAGGCAGCTCTTCGGCCTTGTCCGGCTTGCCGCTTTTCTACACGAACGCCTCGTTCCAATGGACGGTAAGCTCCGCGTCCCCTGGTCGGACGGGATCGGCCTGGAAGTCGGGAAAGCGCAGGACGCCCCGAATTCCCCCGGCATCTTCCGTCTCGTGCTTCGGAGTGGGCGGAGGCGAGAGCTGGTAATGTACAGCGGATGGGTATCGGACCTGCGGAAAAGCTATGCATACTGGGCGGAGCGGAGCAGCGCGCTGGTGCCGTTTTTTCCCTGGCCAGGATCGTTGGAGTGGGAATTCCATGCGGGCGGAAATCGGTCGATCGAGCAGCGTCGATGCGCAGCCCAAGTGCTTGTCCAGGAACGGCCCTTCCTGAGCGGGCTTGCTCAGGAGTTGTTTAGGCTGCGTCAGAGCTCAACAGCCTTCCCCGTAGAGTATGGTGGGGGATGCCGGACGCGAAAGCGGGCCACCCCGCGCCGCTGACGAAAGGCCCACCGACCCAGCCTGCCAGCCACAACTCATGTGTCGCTCCGTGTTTTTCCGTGCCCAAAGGGCGTTCCCCCGCAGCTGGGCGAGCCAGCTCACAGGACTGGCACGGGGCTGGGCGGTTCGTAGAGGTGACACGGTATGCAATATAAGCTGCTGGAGAAGCGAGCGGACGTCGACCGGTTGTGTCGCCTGCTTCGCCAATGCACACGATTCGCGTTCGACACGGAATTCGTCGCCGAACGCCAGTTTCGTCCCACCCTTTGCCTCATCCAGATCGCAACCGATGACCAGATTTTCCTGTTGGATCCGCTGCTTGCGGGCAATCCCAGCGAGCTTTGGGAGGTGATCACCGAGGGGGACGCGGAAGTCGTCGTCCACGGGGGGCGCGCTGACGTGCGCATCTGCTATTTCTGGTCTGGGGGTAGATTGCCTCGACGACTCTTCGACGTCCAGGTGGCAGCCGGGCTCGTCGGACTGGAGTTTCCCATGAGCTACGCCAACCTTGTGCGCGAGGTCCTCGGTGTCGAGATCCTAGAACACGCCACGCTTTCCGACTGGAAGCGTCGGCCGTTGCGGCCCGAACAGCTCCGCTACGCGGCCGAAGATGTCCGCTATCTTCTAGAGATCCGCGACCGGCTCGCCGCTCAGCTCGACTCCCTCGGCCGCTTGCAATGGGCTCTGGAAGAATTCGCCCGTCGAGCTCAACGTGCCGTAGCGGATGAGGAGGGGAAAACAGAACCCTGGCGCAAGATGAAAGGGGTCAAGAACCTGAACGCGCGCCAGCTTGGTGTGCTGCGCGAACTCTATCTCTGGCGGCAGGACCGGGCCGCTCGCGAGAACGTGCCCCCTCGGCAGATTTGCCCCGACCACGTTCTTGTCGAGGCAGCGCGCAAAATGCCCCGAAAAGTGGCCGCCCTCGACATAAGGGGGATCAGAGGGGAATACCGACAACCTATGGTCGATGTGATCAAGCGCGCGATCGAGTTGCCGGAGGAGGAACTACCGGAGGTAGAGGAGAAGGATCCACCGCAGCTCCAGTTGCTCACGCAATTGCTCTCGGCAGTCCTGCAGTCAATCTGTGTGGACTACCGGATCGCACCTGGACTGGCCGCCACGCAAGGGGACATCCGAAACTGGTTGCGTGCCCAGCTCGGTGATGGCCCTGCACCCGAAAGCCCCTTCGATTCCGGCTGGCGACAAGCCTACATCACCCCACGGTTACGTGCCTGCCTGGAGGGGAAACTGACCGTGCGGGTGCAAGACCCACACAAGGAAAACCCCCTTAGCCTTATGGACATACCGACCTGGGAATAGTGCACCGCCACCAGTCCGTGCCCTCTATCCGCCTCTTCGGCATCCTTGGTCTGTCCCATGCTCCCGGTGCAGCGCCTTCGACGTGCCACCTGGGCGGACAACCAGCAGGACGGTTAGCAGGGCAAATCCGTATCGACAGGCTTCACCGAGCTCTGACAAGTAACGCGATCATGGCGATGCGTGCCTCTGGACAGACCAAACTTATGTCCATGACCCATAAGCGGGGGCAAGGCGGGGCCCCCTTGCCGCCAACACAGAGTCCACGCGCGAACGAACGGATCTTTGCGACGACAGCAATGACCTCACCGCGCCGGAGGGCAAATCCTGGCAGTATGGGGGTACTTCGCCATGAGCCGCAGCGTGTCGTCGATCTGATCGGGGCTCATGAAGCCGATCGTCATGGCGTCCAGGACGCCGCAGTTCTGAGCGAACCGCATGCACTCGTCGCGGCGGTCCACCAACGCGCCCTCGCCGAAGATCTTCATACCCACCACCGCCTTGCCGTTCCCTCGGGCCTTCTTGAGCACGGCAAGCACGTCCTGAGGAGTACCATCCATCTTCACCTGGTGCGGATTGATCCGGGCCAGAATCACGTCCACCCACGGATTGCTGGCCGCCGTTTCCATCGCGCCAAAGTCGTGGCACGATACTCCAACTGCCCGGATCTTGCCTTTTTCCTTCAGTTCAGCCAACGCGTCCATGTACGGCCGAAGTTCCCGGTCCCACGTCGCAGTGGTCACACAATGGAGCAGGCAAATGTCGATGTAGTCCGTGTTCAGCTCGTGTAGGAACCGCTGCACTGTGGCCTTCGCCACCCGAGCGCGATACGGCTCCGCTACGCCGTTCACCGGGCCATCGTACCGCCACCAGAGCTTGGTGAGGATCGTTACCCGGTCGCGAGGTATGGATCGCAGCGCCTCCCGGCAGTAGACATGAGACCCGTACAGGTCAGCCAGATCAAAGAACGTCACACCGCGCTCATAAGCGTGATGAAACAGGCGGACGAGCTTCTCGAACCCCATCCGCGTCTGATCGGACTGGCGGCGACCACCGTGGGTGCCCGTCCCGTTGGCCAGTCGCGAGCACCGGATGCCGGTCTTCCCGAGCTCGACCTGAGGCGGCGGCGAGGGCTCGGCTGCTCGAGTCAGCCTCATGGTTGCTCCAGCAGCCACGAGAGCACCCGCCCCGCGGGACAGAAAACAGCGGCGACTTATCGAACTCACGAGCTTGGCCTCCGGATGGTACCACTCTCTTCACACTCTGTTCTACCAACCTACCGTGGTACGAGTCGAGATGCAAGAGACCGTACCGGCCTTCGGTCGAACGAGATGATCCAACGGCAACGCAAGTGCTGCGAGAGCCGGAAGCGACCGGTAGCTTGTGCATCCCGTCACCCTTTGGAGGAGGCTGGCGGGGCAGGTCCGCGAACCGCCGAAGTCGCTGAGAGGCCGAACAAAGCGGTGATGGTAAAGCTGATCGGCTAAGCGATGGAAAGTCGGGATGCGCCGTGCGTCGCAGCCGCCCCTGGTCCGAAAAGGGGCAGGCCACGCTCTCATCGCCGGTGCTCGTACTTCCAGCCCAGATAGCCTCCCACGATCGCACCGATGCAAGGTGCCATTCCAAGCGTTAAGATATCGATCAAAGGGATGCGGGCAACCATCGAACCGACGAGAAACCCGAGCATGGCCCCCACGGCCGTGAGCGGATGCCGCGCAACAAGGTCGCGGAGAAGGAACACCCCTTTCAAAAGCCACGATGTTACCACCGGCAGCAGGCGTGCTGCGCCGGCCCATGCGTTGCGTAGCCACTCCGGCAATGCAGAACGGGGCTCGTGCGAGCTCATTGTGCCGTTTCCGTATTGCTTGAACATCGCCTCCGCCTCCCTAACACCACTCTACAGGACACGAAGCCGCCGCGCCAGTCTTGCACAAGTTAGTCGTTCCCCGCCGTTGGCTATTTCCGCCGTTTCGAGCAGCAACTCTCGGAACTTGCTTAGCGTTGCTACCAGAGCGGGATCGTGCCGGAAGGTATCCCCATTCCCCGCCAGATATGCGACCCCTTTCGCGACCGCCACTGCCGGCAGGAAAAGCTCGATGCGATCGCTGAAGATCCGCCGGGCGGCGCGGAGCTTTCGTCGGAACTCACCGAAGCCGGGTTCCTCCTGCAACGCCCAACCCACCAGCTCGAGTTCGTCAAGTTGACCCAGCAACCATTCCGCTACGCGGTAATTCTCGTAAGCCCTATGGGTGAGCCGACTCAGTTGATCGATCCAGACTCGGCCGTCGAGCTCCTTCGCCGCCTCCCGGGCAAGGGAAAGGCCGCGACGCTCCCATGCCCTGGTCAGCTCGGCCATCACTTCTCGGTAAAGCGGAGTGTTTGTCAGCCGTCGGCGGCCAATTCGGAGCAGACGGCCATAGGAAACGACCAGACCCCGTGCTGCAGCGGCTTCATCCGAGTCCAATCGCTCCAGCGACAGAATGGCCTCGCCGAGAGCGTTCGCAAAGAACTCCTTGGCCAGCCAACGCGCATAGCTTTGGTCATTGCCGCCGAACGTCCGGAAATACCAGTAGCGCCCTTCCGGGTCATAGCGTTCCGATCGATCGTCTGAGAAGCGATCATTGCGGCGCATGATATCCACACCCCTCCTGTTCGCCCGTACCTTAAAAGCTACGTGGCCCGGGCAAGAAATCTGACAGACCCGCCACGATGACCCGCCGGTGGAACGGGGGCTGTACACTGGGCGTTGCGGCGAGCGGTCCCTGGGTTCCCTGTCGACTGTACTCCTGTGACGCCGGTTGCTGAGGGGGGTTACATGGTAGGGTACTGTGTGTGGGCCGGGGCGGGAGCCACAGCATCCGGCTGCCGAACGCTGGTCAGCCTGCGCCGGGTCGGCCTTGGGCGCCGTTGCTGCTCCCTGTTGCAGGGGCTGCACAGCAGAGCCCGGCGAAATGGCGTGCGGCGGAGGCACGGTGTGGGCAGGCTGCGCCCCCGTGTACGGCGCCAATAGAACGGCTCGGATCGGCCTTACTTGGATTCCTTCCCCATATATTCCCGTGTGGCCACCTCGACCTTGATCTTGTCCCCCACTTTAATGTGCTGGGGCACCATCACGACCGCGCCGGAACTCAGTTTGGCCTCCTTCCACACGTTCGTAGGCCCCCCGGCTGCCGGCTCGGCCGTCTCCACCACCTCGTCCACGATGTGGTGCGGAAACACTACCTGCACCGGTTCACCTGCGACGAAGCGGATCGGGAATTCGGCTCCATCCTTCAGCAGCCACTCGTAGCCCTCGACCAGCACCTGGTCCACCTCGAACTGGTCGTAGTTCTCGGTGTCCATGAAAACATGCTTCTGTCCGTCGAAGTAGAGGTACTGCGCCTGTCTGGTTTCTGTGTCCGGAGCTTCGATGGACATATGTTCGTCCAGGCTTCGCTCGACCACCCGGCCGGTGCGGATGTTGCGCAGTCGGCAGGCGACCATCGGCTTCCGCTGGGCCGTTCCCTGGATGTGATAGTCCTCCACCGACCAGAGAGCGCCTTCGAGCTCGATAATCATGCCTTTCTTGAACTCGCGAGGCGTCACAATCATACCCGTCCTCCTCCGCCGAGGGGATAAGCCGCTATCTCAGCGAGAGTTGCATGCTTCATTCCATGGTAATCGAACGGGCGGATTGTGTGTACTGCCCGCGCCCGACGGGATTCGCGTTCGGGCGCCTTCGGTCACCTGCCCGAGAATAGCTCCGCCCGGTGTCGCCGCGGGCGAGGGGCGACCCCGGCGTGTGCCGTCCGCGTCAATCGCCGAACCAGATCGAGCGAACCCGCCAAACGGTAAGTTCTTCAAGCGTACCGTTGCCTCCGACGGCGAACGCTTCCAGACGTGGGGGACGATCGGCCATGAGCACGCCGATCGGTATGTATACGGCACCGCGCTGAGCGAAGATCTCGATCGAGCCCCGGTCAACCAGGATTTCCAGCTCGATGCCGTTCATCTCACCTAGTAGCGGCGCCCGCTGTCCCGCGCAACGCAGCTCTCGCCGTTCAACATCGACCGTCACCTCAACGCCACGAACCGACAGACCGACCCGTTTTGCCATGCCCGGGCTGAACCGGGCCAGGATATGCCACAGCCTTCCGGGGGCGTCCAACGGGAGGCGCTGGCCTTGTTTCAGAGGGAGCTTTCCGTACGTACAGCGATCGGAGTGCAGAAGCGCAAGCTCGCGCACCGGACGTGCGCATAGCCGAAGCCTACCCCCCACGCGGCGAAGCGTCAGCTCCACCGGAAAGGTCATCATCTGATTGAACGGCATCCCTGGGAAGTTCACCCGGCCCCACGCAATCTGAATCCGCCTTCCGTCCGGGACATTGTTGAACGTCTGCGAGGCGTAGAAGCAGTTTCCAAAGTTGTACCGGTGCTTACCGGACTCCACCGTGAACCGTTGGCCATCAAACTGTCCAACGACGTAGGCTCCGTCCGCGGCGTACGCAATCCACCGACTTTGCCCCTCTTCCCCTTCGATCGGCAGCGCAAATAGCTCCGGGCATTCATAGAACCCCTCGATCCTGCTGCAGAACTCCCAGTTCTTCAGGTCCCTCGACCGATAGAACGCAATCCACCGCTTACCGGCGTGTTCGTCGTAGACCGCCATCACCCAGTGGCGGCCCGGTTCGTACCAGATGATCTTCGGATCGCGGCCACGATGGCGAACCACCGGGTTTCCTTCGTAGTCGATGAACGTCCGCCCTCGATCAAGGCTGTACGCGATGCATTTCCCCCCGACCTGTACCGGTGTATGCGACCACCAGCGGAGGGTTGCCAGGTGAACCCCAACCCGACGTGTTGTGGATGTCCACCGCGGCGCTGCCCGAAAAGCACCAATCACCATACCGGCGAGGGTAGAGCGCGATGCCGATCTCCTTCCAGTGGACCAGGTCGCGGCTGACGGCGTGGCCCCAGTGCATGTTGCCCCATTCGGTACCGTAGGGGTTGTGCTGGTAGAAGAGGTGGTATTCGCCGTCGTGGTAGACAAGTCCATTGGGGTCGTTGTTCCACCCCCGGCGTGAGGTGAAATGGAATTGCGGCCGGTACTTTTCCCGGTAGAGTGTCTCTTCGCCCGGAAACGTGTCTGCCTGGTGGATGAGCTCGAAGCCGCGGATTTCGGCGTCGGCCCGCGGCAGCTCGACAAGGATCGTCTTGCCCCGGAAGGGCCTCAGGTCCAGATACACCCAGTAGTCCGGGGTCGGTTCGGCCAGTCGAATGTCGAATTCGCGGACGATCCGGTCGCCCAGCAACAGACGCATTCTGCGGCGGGGGGCCTTTCGTTGCACGGGCAGGTAGAGGTAGTTCCGTTTGGCGATCAGCTTCCTGCGCAGGTCGCGAACGGCGGGCCGGTCGCTTTGCACGATGTGGTCGACGTTGATGTGCCCCCATCCGCCCGTGGCCCGGTCGACGATCTCCAGTCGAGCTTCCTCTCCCTCGAATTCGCTCACGTCCCACGTATGCCAGTGCAGCCGCTCGGTACCGCCAGGGCGCGTATTGGGACCCGTGGCCGTACGCACGACGGCCCCGCCGATGAGGAGGTTCATGCATGTCTTGCCGGGGTATCCACCGCCACCGACTAAAAAGTTGATAAAGCGGCGGCGAATCGTGAACGGCGGAGAGAGAAGGCGCCCCGTGCTGCCGTCGCCACCGTAGAAGGAGTTAACCAAACGCTTTCCCCGGTACCCGGTGACCTCCATCTGGCGTGGCAAGGTACCTGTTGCCGGACCCGGTCCGAAAGCCGTTCCCTCGACAACCCAATCGCCGTAGGTCTCCGACTCGAAATCCTCGATCAGGATGTCCGGTCGAGACTGCACCGCAGCCCAGAGCTGGACCGGCGACAAAGCGAGGAAGAAAAGCAAGGGCGCTGCTCCTCGGCGTTGCCGCTTTTTGGCCATCATCCGCTTCGCTCCGCTGAACCGAGTCAGTACGCCAGATGGAAGGACTCCGCGATCTTCGCCAGGTCGCGGCCGATCCCGCTCGTGCTGAGATCGCGGAGGTCAACGTTGTTGACGAAGATGGCGAAGGCAACCAGGCGACCGGACCGGGTCTCGACGTAGCCAGCCAGGGCTTTTGCCGTGAGCATGTGGCGGCCGAGCAGGGGATTGAACAGGTAATAGGTTCCCGTCTTTGCGAAGACTTTTCCCACCGCCGGGCTGTCCGGCTCGATCATGTCATGTAGCGTGCCGTCGACGCCCAGAACAGGTAGACAGCTTCGGAAGCGGTCGAAATCTTCACGTCTGTAGAACGCCTTCAGCAACGCAACGGTGGCTTCCGGCGTGACGAGGTCTACCCGGCTGCCCCCTGCGCCGCTGCCCAGACTGATTTGATCCACGGGCACGCCCAGATCGCGGAGGACGTTGCCTTCGATTCGCAGCCCGCTGGCGAGGTCTCTGGCGCCCTCGTGAACGGCCAGCAGGATGGGCAGCGCGCTGGCATGCAGGTTGTGACTGACCTTCAGGACGAGCTTCGCCTCTTCTGCCAAAGGAGGGGAGATCAATTCGGCCAGCACCTGACACCGGTCCCGCTCGGCCACGCTGGGCAGCCGTTGCGGCTTGTTCCGGTCCAGGGGGGAAGCGGGGACGTCGATGCCGGCTGCGCGGAGGCAATCGATGAAAGCTGTTCGCGCGAAGCTGGCCGGGTCCGGCACCTCGTAGACGAGCGTCACAGGCCGGCGTCCCTGAGCGATGCTTCCCCGCACCTGGATCCGCAAGGGCCCCAGCACCCGCAACTCGACTCGCGTCGCCCGGTCGCCCGGCACGGTGCGGACCTGGTTGTCCAGGCAAAATCCGGAGACTTGCGGGCGGTACTTGACCGTCGCCAGGCTTCCCGGCTTGGTCGGTTCGACGGTGATGTCGATCAGGTTATCGTTGAGCATCACGGGCGTCACTTTGCGGGGGCCGCTCCCTGTACTTTGGGCCGGTTCGAAGTACCGGTCATCGACCAGGACGTCGCCGGCGACACGACGTACGCCGGCCGAGACGAGGACCGCGGCCAGGCGGCGTAGCCCCTGGAGCGGGTCGGTGCGCGTCAACTCCGTGCGGCTCGTGCCGCTGGCATACGTGT
>Ga0256839_1001812_pt1 | contig 25146 bp, 21 predicted proteins | sample 354166metaG_FD_185968 | JGI IMG/M metagenome (GOLD analysis project Ga0256839, IMG submission 185968) | Hydrothermal vent microbial communities from Mid Atlantic Ridge, Atlantic Ocean - 354-166 | ecosystem: Environmental > Aquatic > Marine > Hydrothermal vents | place: Atlantic Ocean: Mid... | reverse complement strand
TGATCGAACACGTTGGGGGTTCGGGCTCACCTACCGTAAAGGCAAGTGGCGCGGCGGTGCAGAGTACATTCGCGCCAAAGGCATGATTTTCTCTGGGACTGACGGAGGTGCTCTGCCCGGTTCGCAAAATGCCGGAGGGGCCTATGCCGACTACAACATAGAAACGAACGGGAAGGCAAACGGCTGGTATGTGGACCTGGGTTATCTGATCCATCCGAAGGTCGAGCTCGATCTGCGTTATGACGTTCTCAACCGCAATACCCATGCGGCGGCGGAGGAGCGCAAGTTCGAGACTCTGACGCTGGGAATGCAGTATTTCTTCAACAAGAAGAGCCGGCTGATCATCAACTATGAGTTCCGCGATCTAGAGGTCGTGAATCCATCCGCTATCACTGATGCCAATAAGAGGACCGCGGCGCAGGCTGCCGCATCGGCCATGGACGACCGACTTTCGGCGCAGCTCCTCATCATCTTCTGAGCCGACGGCTGCCGCGCTCGATCGCCTGGCCCCGCCTCCGGCGGGGCTTTTTTCTGGGAAGCGCTGATCGATCCGCTGCGCGGATCGATCAGCGCGATGGCGATTCGCGGTCCATTTCGATTTTTCACGTGTCGTCATGCACTTCCCTGTGCATGGGCCCTCCCGCGGCCGTCCCTGGCCGCGGGGAAGGCCTGAAAAATCGCGATTTTTCAGGCCTTCCTCTGGGGGACGACTCCCTTCCGCCCGGTCTGCGTCCGATTGCCCGTGGGGCCGGCTTCCAGCCGGCCCCACGGCGCGGCTGGTGGCGTGTCTGCCTGCGTGAGTGATCGCGCCTGCGGTGTGATGGAACCGCGGCGTGGACGACCGGAATGGCTGAGCCGATGCCCCTCATGCGTATCTGCACCCGTCCTGGGCCGCGCGCTTGCAAGCGGGCGATGCCTGCCCGAGACTCCGGCCCATGGTGCAGTATCCGCTACCGCCCTGGCGGCTGCCGGTCCCGCAGGCGCTGCGGGCAGAGCACGAGCGGGCCTGGTCCGCCTGGGAAGCGGCGGCGCGGGAGGCGGGCGCGCGCCTTCCCCGAGACCCCGACTTCCGGCGCGTCATGGGGGCCGTGCTCACGGCGAGCCCCTTCGTGGCCGAGGCCCTCACGCGCCATCCGCGCCTGCTCGGCGAGCTGCTGGCCCGCGGCGACCTCCACCGCGGCTACGCGCCCGGCGAGCTGGTCGCCCGCGCCGCGGCGGCCGCCGCCGCGGCCCGCGACGAGGCGGCGCTCATGTCGGCCCTGCGCCGGCTGCGTCGCCGGGAGATGGTGCGCATCGCCTGGCGCGACCTCGCCGGCTGGGCCCCGCTCGCAGAGGTGCTGCGCGACCTCAGCGAGCTCGCCGACGCCTGCATCGAGGCCGCGCTCGGCGCGCTCGAGCGCCTGGGGCGGCGCGAGCACGGCCGGCCGCGCCACGCCGACGGCCGCCCCATGCGCGCGGTGGTGCTGGGGCTCGGCAAGCTGGGCGGCTGCGAGCTCAACTTCTCCTCGGACGTGGACCTGCTGGTGGCCTACCCCGAGGAGGGGCGCGTGCGCGGCGGCCGGCGCGAGACGCACGAGGAGTACTTCGCCTGGCTCGCGCGCGCGCTGGCGCGCGTGCTGGGCGAGGTGACGGCGGAGGGCTTCGTCTTCCGCGTGGACCTCAGGCTGCGCCCCTTCGGCGCGAGCGGGCCGCTGGCGCTCTCCTTCGACGCCCTGGAGGCGTACTACCAGACGCACGGGCGCGACTGGGAGCGCTACGCCCTCGTGCGCGCCCGCCCCGTCGCGGGCGACCTCGAGGCGGGTGGTGCGCTCATCGCGCGCCTCGCCCCCTTCGTCTACCGCCGCTACCTGGACTACGGCGCCTTCGAGTCCCTGCGCGAGCTCAAGGCGCTGATTGCGCGCGAGGTGGCGCGACGCGCGATGCAGGACGACATCAAGCGCGGTCCGGGCGGCATCCGCGAGATCGAGTTCATCGTCCAGACCTTCCAGGTGGTGCGCGGTGGCCGCGAGCCTGCGCTGCGGGTGCGGGCCGTGCTGGATGCCATGGAAGCGGTGGCGGCGGCCGGGCATCTCCCCCGGGAGACCGCCGCCGAGCTCGCCGCGGCCTACCGCTTCCTGCGCCGGCTGGAGAACCGCCTGCAGGCCGCACGCGACGCCCAGACCCACCGCCTGCCGGCCGCCCCCGTGGAGCAGGCCCGCATCGCGTACGCCATGGGCTGGCCCGCCTGGGGAGCGCTGGAGGCCGAGATCGCGCGCGTGCGCGCCGCGGTGGAGGGGCACTTCGCGGCCGTGTTCCGCCCCGCCCGCGCCGCGGCCGGTGCCGGCGGGGACGAGGGGCTGGCTGCGCGGCTCGCGGCCGCCTGGGAGGGACGCACCCCCGCGGACGCGGCCCGCGCGGTGCTGATGGAGGCCGGCTACCGGGATCCGGATGCGGTGTGGCGGCGGCTGCGCGCCACGCGCGAGGGGGCGGCCTTCCGGCTCGCCGGTGCGCGCGGGGCGCGCCTGCTGGACCGCCTCGTGCCGCGGGTGCTGGCGCTCGCGGCCCGCGCGCGCCGGCCCGAGGCGGCGCTCGCCCGCGGCCTGGAGGTGCTGGAGGCGGTGGCCGGGCGCACGGCCTATCTGGCCCTGCTCGACGAGCATCCGCCGGCGCTCGCGGAGCTGGTGCGCCTGTGCGGAGCGAGCCCCTGGGTGGCGGCGCTGCTCGCCCGCCATCCGCTGCTGCTCGACGAGCTGCTGGACGCGCGTGCCCTCGTCGCGCCGCTGCGCGGCGCTTGCCTGCGCGAGGCGCTGGAGGCCCAGCTCGAGGGGGTGGATCCCGAGGACACCGAGGCGGTGCTCGACGTCCTGCGCCATTTCAAGGACAGCCATGTGCTGCGGGTGGCGGCGGCCGACCTCGACGGCCGCCTCGACGTGGCCGAGGTGGGCGAGGCGCTCACCGAGGTGGCCGAGGCGGTGGTGGACCACGCACTCGCCGTGGCGCGCGCCCATCTGCTGCGCCGCCATGGCCCGCCCCTGTGCGGCGGCGGCCGGCGGCGGCGCGAGGCCGGCTTCGCCGTGATCGGCTACGGCAAGCTGGGCGGGCGCGAGCTCTCCTACGGCTCGGACCTGGATCTCGTCTTCCTCCACGACAGCGCCGGCGGGCGCGAGGCCACCCGCGGCCCGCGCCGGATCCACAACCAGGAATTCTTCGCGCGCCTCGGCCAACGCCTCATCCACCTGCTCACGGCCCAGACGCTCTCGGGCAGCCTCTACGCGGTGGACGTGCGGCTGCGCCCGCAGGGGGGGGCGGGGCTGCTCGTGAGCGGGCTCGAGGCCTTCGCCGCCTACCAGCGCGAGGAGGCCTGGACCTGGGAGCACCAGGCGCTCGTGCGGGCCCGGCCCGTGGCGGGCGACGAGGCGGTGCGTGCGGGCTTCGCGCGTATCCGCCGCGAGATCCTGACACGGTCCAGGGATCCGGCGCGCCTGCGTGCCGAGGTGGCCGGGATGCGCGCGCGCATGCGGCGCGAGCTCGACCGCGCCCCATTCGGGCGCGTGCACCTCAAGCACGGCCCTGGCGGTGTCGTGGACGTGGAATTCATGGTTCAATATGCGGTCCTGCGCTGGGCGGACGCGCATCCGACGCTGACCGCACACACGGGCACCTTGCCGCTCATCGAGGCCCTGGCCGATGCGGGCGTCATCGCCGCCGGGGAGGCGGAGACGCTGCGCCTGGGCTACCGCGCGTGCCTCGCGCGCCTCCAGCGCCTCACCCTGGAGGGCGAGGCCCCGGTGGTGGATGCCGGCGACCTCGCCGAGGAGCGCGAGGCCGTGGCACGCCTGTGGCGGGCGTGGATGGAAGCCGGGGCCGCCGACGGAGGGGGGAAGAAGCAGCCATGAGCATGGCCGATCGCGACGGCGTCATCTGGCTCGACGGGGCGCTGGTGCCCTGGCGCGAAGCCCGCGTGCACGTGCTCACCCACACGCTGCACTACGGCATGGGCGTCTTCGAGGGCATCCGGGCCTATCGCACCGAGCGCGGCACGGCCGTCTTCCGCCTGCAGGCCCACACCGACCGCCTGTTCCGCTCGGCCCACATCCTGGGCATGCCCATGCCCTGGGACAAGGACACGATCAACGAAGCCGTGCTCACCGTGATCCGCGAGAACGGCCTCGAGTCCTGCTACATCCGCCCCATGTGCTTCTACGGCGCCGAGGGCATGGGGCTGCGCGCCGACAACCTGCGCGTGCACGCCATGATCGCCGCCTGGGAGTGGGGCGCCTACCTCGGCAAGGAGAACATGGAACGCGGCATCCGCGTCAAGACCTCCTCCTTCACGCGCCACCACGTCAACATCACCATGTGCAAGGCCAAGGCCAACGGCAACTACATGAACTCCATGCTGGCGCTCAACGAGGCCCTGGCCTGCGGCTACGACGAAGCGCTGCTGCTCGACCCCGAGGGCTACGTGGCCGAGGGCAGCGGCGAGAACGTCTTCATCGTGCGTGACGGCGTGCTGCACACCCCCGAGCTCACCTCGGCCCTCGACGGCATCACGCGCGACACCATCATCCGGCTGGCGCGCGCCGAGGGCATGGAGGTGCGCGAGCGCCGAATCAGCCGCGACGAGGTCTACATCGCCGACGAGGCCTTCTTCACCGGCACCGCCGCCGAGGTCACGCCCATCCGCGAGGTGGACGGGCGCGTCATCGGCGGCGGCGGACGCGGGCCCGTGACCGAGCGGCTGCAGAAGCGCTACTTCGACCTGGTGCACGGGAGGCTGGCCGGCCACGACGGCTGGCTCACGCTGGTATAATCCCTGGCCGACCGGAGCGGGGAGCGGGCATGACCCAGCCGCAGACGAACGATCAGACCTCGCCGCCGCGCACGCGCACCGTGCGCGAGGTCACGGCCGACCAGCTCCCCGTCCACTGCCCCCTGCCCGAGGAGAGCCTGTGGAACGCCCATCCCCGGGTCTACATCCCCCTGGAGCGGCCGGGGGAGCGGCGCATCTGCCCCTACTGCGGGGCGGCCTTCGTCCTCAAGGGCTGAGCCTCACCCTCTGGCGCATCCTCGACGGCCGGCCCGGGCACGAGCGCCAGAGCGAGGGGCTGGCGCGCGCGCTCGCCGAGCGCTGCGCGCTCGCCGTCCACGACCTCCCGGCGCCGACCGCACGCACGGCGCTCGGCTGGTGGCTGGCCGGCGCCTTTCCGCCCGGCGAGGGGCTCCCCGATCCGGATCTGATCGTGGGCGCGGGCCATGCCACCCACGCGGCGCTCCTCGCCGCGCGGCGCGCCCGCGGCGGGCGGGCGGTGGTGCTCATGCGCCCCTCGTTCCCCCTCGGCTGGTTCGACCTCTGCGTGGTCCCGCGCCACGACCGTCCGCCCGCGCGGGCCAACGTGCTCGCCACCCTGGGCGTGCTCAATCCCGTGCGGCCGGATCCTGGCCCGCGCGCGGCCGAGGGGCTGGTGCTCGTGGGCGGGCCTTCGGCCCATCACGGCTGGGACGCGGCCGCGCTGCTCGCGCAGGTACGGGAGGTGGTCGAGCGTGGGCACGGGCTCGCCTGGACGCTCGCCACCTCGCGCCGGACGCCTGAGGGTTTCGCCGAGGCGGCGAGCGCGGCGCTCGGGCCGCTGGGCGTGGAGGTCGTGCCGGCAGAGGCCACGGACGGGGGGTGGCTCCCGGCGCGGCTCGCCCGGGCGCGGGTGGCATGGGTGAGCGAGGACAGCGTCTCCATGGCCCACGAGGCCCTGAGCGCGGGGGCCGCGCTGGGGCTGCTCGCCGCACCGCGCCGGCGGCGCTCGCGCGTGGCCGCGGCCATGGACGCGCTGGTGGCCGAGGGGCTCGCGGTCCGTCACGCCGACTGGCGCGCGGGGACGCCGCTCCGCCCGCCCCCGGCGCCCCTGGACGAGGCCGGCCGCTGCGCCGACTGGATCCTCGCCCGATGGTTCGGCGCCTGACAGTGGTCCAGGTCCTGCCTGCGCTGGAGGCGGGCGGGGTCGAGCGCGGCACCCTGGAGGTGGCCCGCGCCCTGGTCGAGGCCGGCCACCGCTCCATCGTGGTCTCGGCGGCAGGAAGGCTCGCCCGGCGCCTCGTGGAGGAGGGCAGCGAGCACGTCGACTGGCCCATCGGCGTCAAGTCGCCCTGGACGCTGCGCTGGGTGCCGCGCCTGCGGCGGCTGCTCGCGCGCGAGCGCGTGGATATCCTGCACGCGCGCTCGCGCATGCCGGCCTGGGTGGCCTGGCTCGCCTGGCGGGGCATGGACCCCGCGCGGCGGCCGCGTTTCGTTACCACCTTCCACGGCTTCTATTCCGTAGGCCGATACAGCGCCGTGATGGCGCGCGGCGAGCGGGTGATCGCCGTCTCCGAGGCCATCCGCCGCCACGTGCTCGAGCGCTATGGCGTGCCGGCGGAGCGTGTCGAGGTGATCCACCGCGGCGTGGACCCGTGCCTCTATCCCCACGGCTACCGGCCGCCCTCGCGCTGGCTGGAGGCCTGGTACCGGGACAACCCGCGCCTGCTCGACCGCCTGGTGCTGACCCTTCCCGGACGCCTCACGCGCCTCAAGGGCCACGAGGCCTTCATCGAGCTCGTGCGCCGGCTGCTGCTGGCGCGGCTCGACGTGCACGGCCTCGTCGTGGGCGGCCACGAGCCGCGCCATGCCGGCTATGCGCGCGCGCTCGAGCGCCGCGCGGAGGCGGCGGGGCTCCGGGGGCGGATCACCTTCCTCGGCTACCGCGACGACCTGCGCGAGATCATGGCCGTCTCCAACGTGGTGCTCTCGCTGTCGGAGAAGCCCGAGTCCTTCGGGCGCACCACGCTCGAGGCGCTGAGCCTCGGTGTGCCCGTGGTGGGCTGGGACCACGGCGGCGTGGGCGAGATCCTCGCCGCGGTGTTGCCCGAAGGGCGTGTGCCCCCGGGCGACATGGACGCGCTCACGACGCGTGTGGCGCAGGTCCTGGAGCGCCCTCCGGGCGTGCCGCGCACGCATCCCTTCACCCTCGAGCGGATGCTCGCGCGCACCCTGGCGCTCTACCGCGAGCTGGTCCCGGCAGAGGCCACCCATCTGAAGGAGACGGCTTCATGAATATCGCTTTGCGGGCCTCTGCGGGCTGGCTGCGCGCAAACCTGGACTGGCTGCTCGTCCTGAGCGTGGTCCCATTGCTCGCGACCAAGACACTGTTCAATCTGCCGATCGCGGTGATGGCGATCCTCGGCGGCGTGCGGCTGTGGCGCGCGCCGCGGCGATATCTCGACGATCCCGCCTTCCGGCTGCTCGGTGCGCTCTTCCTCGCTCTGTGGATCCCGATGCTGCTGTCGCTGCCGGACGCGGTCAATCCGCGTAGGGCGCTGGGCACGGCGCTCATCTGGCTGCGCTTCCCGCTGGCGGCCGTGTTCGTGCTGGACGTGCTGGCCCGGGCCGAGGCGCGGCGGCGGCTGCTGGCGGGCACCGCCCTGATCGTGCTCGCCTGGAGCGCCGACGCGCTCGTGCAGCACCTGGTCGGACGCAACCTGCTCGGCTACCCGCCCCAGGGGACGCGCATCACGGGAATCTTCCATCCCAAGCTCGTCCTGGGCGTGGTGACGGCGGCGTTTCTCTTCCCCGTGCTGGCCTGGCTTCAGGCGCATGGCCGTGGCCGGCGCAGGCTGTGGCTGTGGGGGCTGGCAGCCCTGCCCGTCGCAGCGGTGGCGCTCGGCGGCAACCGGTCCGGCTGGATCATGCTGCTCGTCGGCGGCGTTTTCTACGCGGCCCTCCAGGTGCGGCGCCTGGGCGCGCGGCGGCTGGCCGTGGGCGCGCTTTCCGGCGCGGCCTTGCTGGCGGCGGTCTTCGCCGCCGTCTCGAGCGACGGACGCGCCGCGACGGGCCAGCGGCTGGCCGTGATGGCCGGCCTGCTCAGCCTGGACTGGAACCGGTGGGACGAGGCGACCGGCCTGCGTGCGGGAATCTGGGCCACGGCGGCCAACGTGGCCCGCGCCCACTGGCTGAACGGGGTCGGGCCACGGGGCTTCCGCCACGAGGCGCGCCGCCACCGTCACCCGCGCGACCGGCTCACCTCGCCGACGCCGGGCGGCATGGTGCCCACGCATCCCCATCTGTTCCTCCTCGAGGTGGCCGCCGAGACCGGCCTGTTCGGCCTGCTGGGGCTGCTGGCCTTCTGGCTGGCGCTCGGGCGTCACCTCCTTGGGCGGCTGCGTGCGGGCGCCACCCCGGCCGAGGCGGGCTGGCTGGCGGCGGCCGTGGCGGCCGCCTTCCCGCTGAACGCGCACCTGGCCCTCTACGCGAGCTACTGGTCGACGGTGTTGTGGTGGCTGCTGGTCGTCGGCGTCGCAGCGGGCGCCTGCCGGCCGCGGCGGGCCCGCGCATGAGCGTGCTCGTCATCAAGCTCGGGGCGCTGGGTGACGTGGTGATGGCCACCGCGCTCATCCGCCGGCTGCAGCAGCACCATGCGCAGGAGCCCCTGTGGGTGCTCACGTCGACCCCCTACGCGGGGCTGTTCGAGCACTGGCAGGGGCTGCGGGTCCATGCCGTGCCGCGGCATGGTCTCCGCGCCATGCTGCATGCCTTGGCCTGGCTGCGCCGGCAGCGGTTCCGGCGGATCTACGATTTCCAGTCCACCGAGCGCACCGCGGTGCTGGTGGCACTGAGCGGAGCGCCGGAGCGCGTGGGCAACCGGCCGGGCTTTCCCTATACCCATGGCCCACCCGGGCCCTACCGTGGGCAGGGGCACATCTTTCCGCACATGCAGGCCGTGCTGGCGGCGGCGGCCGTGGCCGAGGCCGAGCCGGTGCCTTTCCTCCCGGCCGGGCCGGGGGTGCGGGAGCGGGTCGCCGCCTGGCTCTCGGGCCATGGCCTTCGGGAGAGGTCCTACGCGGTGCTGCATGCCGGCGGCAGCGCTCGCTGGCCGAGCAAGCGCTGGCCGCATTTCGGTGCCCTGGCCCGGGCGATCGAACGGTCCGGCGTGAGGGTCGTGTGGGTCGGAGGCGAGGCCGAACGTGGCCTCAATGCCGCGCTCGCGCGGGAGGTGGGCATCGACGCGACCGGCCGCTTCTCGGTGCTGGAGCTTGCCGAGCTGGGGCGGCATGCACGCTTCGCGGTCACGAACGACTCGGGCCCCATGCATGTGCTTTCTGCCGCCGGCATCCCCGTCTTTGCCCTGTTCGGTCCCACCGACTGGCGCCGCCATCACGCGCTCGGGCAGGCATCCCATGTGATGGCGGCGGAGGCCCCCTGCGCCCCCTGCTACCTGCCCGTCTGCCCGCCGGCACGTCGCCATGCCTGCTTGGTGGGGCTCGGCCCCGATGCGGTCCTGCGGGGGATCGCGGCGGCGGGGCTCCTGAGGCCGGATTTGGCCTCTCAGGAAGCGAGATAGTCCTCGGGCTGCAGATCGAGCGGAGGCGGCTCGCCGGAGCGCTCGATCAGGGCCCGATGCCACACGGCGAGGACCAGCAGGGACCACAGGATCTGCGTGTGGCGTCCGTTCTGCCGGTGGGCGCGAGCCAGGCGTTCGACCGCGCCGGGCCGCAGCAGCGTGCGGGCCATCTCGGTGCGGGGCAGGATCTCGGCCAGACGGGCGAGCAGCCGCCCCTGCAGCCAGGCGCGAACCGGCACGGTGAAGCCGCGCTTGCGCCCCTGCCACACCTCGGCGGGCAGTCTTCGTTCGGCCCATCGCCGCAGCAGGATCTTGCCACGCCGCCCGGCCACCTTGAGGCGGTCGGGCAGCTGCAGGCCGAACTCGACCACGCGGTGGTCGAGATACGGCACCCGCCCTTCCACGCCCCAGGCCATGAGCTGGCGGTCCACCTTGACCAGGAGGTCGTCGGGGAGCCAGGTGTCGAGATCCACCCGCTGCATCCGCCCGAGCGTGCTGCAGCTCTCCCCCGCGTCCTGCCAGGCTTCCCGGAAAGGGGCCCGCCACTGCCGGGCCGCCCCCGCGAGCTCCGGGACGAGCAGACGGCGTGCGAGCCCGGGGGGGAGAGCGGGTCGGGTGCGGAATCCCCCCGTGCCCGGGTGACGGAATGCGCGCAGGAGGCGGCGTGGCCATGGGGGCCGGTACCGGCCATAGCCGGCGAAGACCTCGTCACCACCTTCGCCCGACAGCACCACCTTGTGCGTACGTGCCGCCGCCTCGGCGAGAAAGGAGACCGGGAGCATCGCGTAGTCGCCCATCAGCTCGTCCGTGGCCCAGACGGCGTGGGGCAGCCGGCCGAGCAGCCGCCGTTCATCGAGCCCGACGGTTTCGTGGCAGACACGAGCCTGGTGAGCGAGCCGAGCCGCCACGGCCGATTCGTCGTGCACGCTGGCGTCCTGGAACGAGACGGTCCAGGCCCGGGTCGGTCCATCCGGAAGGCCGGCGCCGAGCGCCAGCAGCGTGGAGGAATCGAGGCCGCCGGAGAGAAAGATCCCGACGGGCACGTCCGCACGCAGATGGAGCGCCATGGCTTCGCGCATCAGGATCTCGTATCGGTCCAGGGCCTCATCCAGCGGGAGGGGCCGGACGTTCGTGCAGGGTGGGGGGCGCCAGTACCGACATCGCCTGATTGTGCCGTCCGAGCGGACCAGCATGGCCTCGCCGGGCAGCACGCGTTCGATGCCCTGGATCGCCGTCTGGCGTCCGCTGGAGAAGTTCGACTGCAGGTAGCGGCCCACAGCGGCCGGCTCGATGCGTGGCCCGTGGCGCAGGGCGGGTATCAGCGCCTTGAGTTCCGAGGCGAAATAGAGCACCCCTCCCTCGATGAGGTAGTAGAGCGGCTTGATGCCGAGCCGGTCGCGGACCAGCAGGAGCTGGCGCTCGGCGGGATCGTAGAGCGCGAAGGCGTACATGCCCCGCAAGCGAGCGAGCAGGTCCATGCCCCAGCGCCGCCAGCCGTGCAGGATGGGCTCGCAGTCCGAACGCGTGCGGAACCGGAATCCCTCCCGCTGGAGTTCGGCACGAAGCTCCAGGTGGTTGTACACCTCGCCGTTGGCTACGAGCACCGCCCCACCCGCGTCGCGCAGCGGCTGCTGTCCGGTCTCGAGGTCGACGATAGCGAGGCGTGTGTGTGCCAGCCCGGCGCCGTCGGTTCGCCAGAAGCCTCGGCCGTCCGGTCCCCGATGAGCCAGGCGCTCTGCCATCCGATCGAGCGTGTCGGCTTCGTGGGGTATGCCGCCGAAAGCGAGATAGCCGGCTATTCCGCACATGGGCATGACCCCTGGGGCGGGGGGAGGGATGGGTGCTCGGCCAGGTGGCGGTACAGGGCGAGGTAAGCCGTCAGGACGGCTTCTCGACCATGCTCGGACAGCACCGTCTCACGGCCGCGGCGGGCCAAGCTCCGGCGCCTGTACCCATCGGCGAGCAGATCCCTGATCGCATCCGCGAGCGCCTCCGGATCCGCGACGGGCACGAGGCGGCCCGTCTCGCCGTCGCGGATGAGCTCACTGGGGCCGGCCGTCGCCGTGGACACCACGGGCAGGCCATGGGCCCAGGCCTCCAGGATCACGTTGCCCAGCGGCTCGTGGCGGGAAGGGCAGACCAGGAGGTCGGCCGCTGCGTAGTAGGGCGCAGTGTCCCGCACCCAGTCCAGCAAGTGGATGCGCGCGGCTGCAGGGCTGCGGCCGGCCGCCCGGTGGATCTCGGTGCGCAGCGGCCCACCGCCGATGAGCAGCAGATGGACGGGCCGTCCGTCCTGCCGGGCAGGCAACCGGGCGAATGCGTCCAGCAGGTCCAGGAAGCCCTTGTTGGGATGAAGGCGGCCGAGCGCCAGCACCACCAGCGCTTGCGGCGGGATGCCCAAGTCGGCCTTCGCCCGGTGCACCGTTTCGGGCCCGGCCGGCTCGAACGGCTCGACAAAGTTGCCGATGTGGAAGACGCGCCCGGCGGGCAGGCCGTGGGCGACGAGGTGGTCGCGGATGCCCCGCGTGTTGGCCACCCAGGCGTGGGCGTGGCGGTAGCCCTTGACGTCGTAGTAGCCGCCGAGCCGGGCCACGTGCACCGGCCGGGCGCCGGCGGCCAGGCGCGTCAGGCGCGTGGCGCGCCCCATCCATGTCTGCGCCACGTCGGCGCCGAAGCGCCGAAGCGCACGGCGGATGCGCCAGCGCGCCTGCAGGTCCCAGACGCCGCGCATGGGGATGCGCGCCCGCGGCACCTCCGGCGGCAGCTCGTGGTCGACGTAGCTCCCGGGCGGCAGGACGGCGAGCACAGGCGTGCCGGCCGCATGCAGCGCCGCCGTGAGGCGCACGTAGAAGCGCTCGGCACCGCCGCCGCCTCGTGAGCCGATGATCTGGGCCACGCGGACGGTCACGGGCCTGTCTCCGCCGGTGCGCTCCGGGGCTCGGCGGCCTGCGGCGCTCCCCGCGGCTGCGCGCTCCGCGCGCCCGTGTCCGCGCCGCTGCCTCGTGAGCCGATGATCCGGGCGACGCGGGGGCGGGGTGCGTCTGGGGCGTGTTGGAGGCTCTGGGACGCGGCGGCCCACGACGCCGTGCGCATGTCAGGTCCCGCCCCCGGCGGCGGTGGCGCCCACGGCATAGGGATCGGGCTCGCCGGCGGGGCGGGTCTTGAAGCGGCGGTGGGACCAGAAATACTGCTCCGGGACACGTCGCACCCAGCCCTCGATCAGGGCGTTGATACGGACGGCGTCGGCGGCGGGATCGGGGCCGGGGAAGTCTTCCAGCGGGGGCTCGACGAGGAGGCGGTAGCGTCCATCCGGGGTCCGTTCCGGGTGGTAGGGCACGACGGCCGCGCCGGTGGCCCGCGCGAGCCGCGAGGTGGCCGTGACCGTGGCGGCCGGCACGCCGAAGAAGGGCGCGAACACGCCGTTGCGCAGCCCATGGTCCTGGTCCGGCGCATACCACACCACGGCCCCCTCACGCAGGGCGCGCAGCAGCGCGCGCAGGTCGTCCCGCTCGATGACCTGTCCTTCCTCGGCGCGGCGCATGCGCGCGTCACGCATGAGGCGGTCGAAGACGGGGTTGCGCAGCGGACGGTAGATGGCGCGGATGGGGTGGGCCAGGGCGAGGATGTGGGCGCCGATCTCCAGCGTGGTGAAGTGCGCCGTGAGGAGGATGACGCCCCTGCCGGCACGACGGGCCAGCGTGAGATGCGCGAGCCCTTCGATCTCGGCGAGCGCATCCAGCCGGCGGGGGCTGCCCCACCAGGCGAGCGCCGCCTCCAGCGCCCCGATCGCGGCCGCCTCGAAATGCGACCTGACGAGCGCGGCACGCGAGGCGGGGTCGATGTCGGGAAAGCACAGGCGCAGATTGGTGACGGCCACGTGCCGGCGGCCTGCGGCGAGGCGGTGGGCGATGCGGCCCAGCCGGCGGCCGAGGGCGAGCCGCGCCGGATGAGGCAGCGCCACGCTGGCGCGCGCCAGGGCGGCGGCCGTCCAGGACGGCCAGTGGCGGGGGTGCGCGGGAGCGGCCATGGTCGCGGGCTATTTTAGCCCCCATGGGCGTTGGCGTGGCGCGGCGCCGTTCCGTATAGTGGCGGCCACTCGCAGTGAGTGTCGTATTGAGTGTCGTATGCGGCTGAGCATCCCGGACTTCGGACGCGCCCGGGTGCTGGTGGTGGGCGACCTGATGCTCGACCGCTACTGGCACGGCAGCACCTCGCGCATCTCGCCCGAGGCGCCGGTGCCGGTGGTGCGCGTGGAGGGCGTGGAGGAGCGCCCGGGCGGGGCGGGCAACGTGGCCCTCAACGTGGCCGCCCTCGGCGCGCGGGCCGAGCTCGTGGGCGTGGCCGGCGCGGACGAGGCGGCCGAGGCGCTGGAGCGTCGGCTCGCGGCCGCGGGCATCGGCTGCGTCATCGAGCGCGTGCCCGGCGCGCGCACGGTGACCAAGCTCCGCGTCCTGAGCCGCCACCAGCAGCTCATCCGCCTCGACTTCGAGGACGGCTTCCCGGGCTTCGACCCCGCCTGGGTCACGGCCCGGCTCGCCGAGCGCCTCGATGGGGCGGGCGCCGTGGTGCTCTCGGACTATGGCAAGGGGGCGCTCGCGGCCGTGTCCGACCTGGTGGCGGCGGCGCGCCGCGCGGGGGTGCCGGTGCTGGTGGACCCCAAGGGCACGGACTTCGGCCGCTACCGGGGCGCGAGCGCCATCACGCCGAACCTCGCCGAGCTGCAGGCGGTGGTGGGGCCCTGCCCCGATGAGGCCGCCCTGATCGAGAAGGGCGAGCGCCTGAGGGCCGAGCTCGGGCTCGAGGCCCTGCTCGTCACCCGCAGCGAGCGCGGCATGACCCTGCTGCGCGCGGACGCCGCTCCCGTGCACCTGCCGGCGCAGGCGCGCGAGGTCTACGATGTCACGGGCGCGGGCGACACGGTGATCTCGGTGCTGGCCGCAGGGCTCGCCGCCGGGCTCGGCTGGCCCGAGGCCACGGCGCTCGCCAACGTGGCCGCCGGCATCGTCGTGGGCAAGCTCGGCACCGCCACCGTGAGCGTGCCGGAGCTGCGCCGTGCCGTGGCCGAGCTCATGGACACCCACCGCGGCGTGGTGAGCGAGGCGGAGCTCCTGCAGGCGGTGGCCGACGCGCGGGCCCACGGCGAGCGCATCGTCATGACCAACGGCTGCTTCGACATCCTGCACGCGGGCCATGTGGCCTACCTGCAGCAGGCGCGCCGCCTCGGCGACCGCCTGGTCGTGGCGGTGAACGACGACGCCTCGGTGGCCCGGCTCAAGGGGCCGGACCGGCCGGTGAACCCCCTCGAGGCCCGCTGCGCGGTGCTGGCCGCGCTCGGCTGCGTGGACTGGGTGGTGCCCTTCTCCGAGGACACGCCCGAGCGGCTCATCCGCCGCGTGCGCCCGGACGTGCTGGTCAAGGGGGGCGACTACCGCCCGGAGGAGATCGCCGGAGCCGAGTGCGTGCGGGCGGCCGGCGGCGAGGTGGTGGTGCTGGACTACGTGGAAGGGCTCTCGACCTCGGGGATCGTCGCGCGCCTGCGGGGGGAGGACGGCGAGACATGATCATCGTCACCGGCGGGGCCGGCTTCATCGGCAGCAACCTGGTCAAGGCGCTGAATGCGCGCGGCGTGGACGACATCCTCGTGGTGGACGACCTCAGCGACGGGACCAAGTTCCGCAATCTCGCCGACTGCGAGATCGCCGACTACGAGGACAAGGACGACTTCCTCGCCCGCCTCTCGTCCGGCGCCGATCTCGGCCCGGTGGAGGCCGTGATCCACGAGGGCGCCTGCTCCACCACCACCGAGTGGGACGGGCGCTTCATGATGCGCAACAACTACGCGTATTCACGCGCGCTGCTCGGCTGGTGCCTGGCGCGCGAGGTGCCCTTCCTCTACGCCTCCTCGGCGTCGGTCTACGGCGCGGGCCCGGTCTTTCGCGAGGCGCGCGAGCACGAGCGCCCGCTCAACGTCTACGCCTGGTCCAAGTTCCTCTTCGACCAGCACGTGCGGCGTGTGCTGCCCGCGGCGCGCAGCCAGGTGGTGGGCTTCCGCTACTTCAACGTCTACGGCCCGCGCGAGCAGCACAAGGGCGGCATGGCGAGCGTGGCCTGGCACTTCCACCGCCAGATCAGGGAGAGCGGCCGCTGCCGCCTGTTCGAGGGCAGCGACGGCTACGGCCCGGGCGAGCAGCGGCGCGACTTCGTGCACGTGGATGATGCGGTGGCCGTGGCACTGTGGTTCCTGGACCACCCGGACCGCTCCGGCATCTTCAACGTGGGCACCGGCCGCGCCCAGACCTTCAACGAGGTGGCGCGCGCGGTCATCGCCTGGCACGGCCGCGGCGAGATCGAGTACATCCCCTTCCCGGAGCACCTCCGGGGCCGCTACCAGAGCTTCACCGAGGCCGACCTCACGGCGTTGCGGGCGACGGGGTGCGACGTGCGCTTCCGTCCGGTGGAGGAAGGGGTGCCGGCTTACCTCGACTGGCTGCGCGAGCGGGGATGGTGAGGCCACAGGCTGCGGTCGCCGTCGCATGAGCGCCGCCCGCGCCCTGTACACCGCCGCCCTGTGGGCGCTGGCCCCGGCCGCGCTGGCGCGCCTGTGGGCGCGCGGGCTGCGCGCCCCGGCCTACCGCGAGCGCATCGGCGAGCGCTTCGGCCGGGTGCCACCGCGCCCGCCCGGCCCCCCCGCGGTGTGGGTGCATGCCGTCTCGGTGGGCGAAGTCCAGGCGGCGCTGCCGCTCATCGAGCGGCTGCGGCGCGAGCGCCCCGACCTGCCGCTGGTGGTGACCACGGTCACGCCCACGGGCTCGGAACGCGTCTGCCGGCACCTGGGCGGCGCCGCGCATCTCTGCTACCTCCCCTACGACCTGCCGGGCGCGGTGGCGCGCTTCCTGGACCGGGTGCGCCCGGGCGTGGCCGTGATCATGGAGACCGAGCTCTGGCCCAACCTCTACGCCGCCTGCCGGGCGCGCGGCATTCCCATCCTGGTGGCCAACGCGCGGCTCTCGCCGCGCTCCTGGGCGGGCTACCGGCGGCTCGGGCGGCTCGTGGCCGAGACGCTGTCGCAGGTGGCCGTGATCGCGGCCCAGACCGAGGCGGACGCGGGACGTTTCCGCGCCCTGGGTGCGCCGCCGGAGCGCGTGCACGTCACCGGCAGCCTCAAGTTCGACCTCGCGCTGCCGGCGAGCCTGGTCGAGAGCGGCGAGGCACTGCGCCAGGCCTGGGGCGCGGGCCGGCCCGTGTGGGTGGCGGGCAGCACCCACGAGGGCGAGGAGCGGCTCGTGCTGGGGGCGCACCGGCGCATCCTCGAGGTGCTGCCCGAGGCGCTGCTCGTGCTGGTGCCGCGGCGGCCGGAGCGCTTCGAGCGCGTGGCGGGCCTCGTCGCGCGGGCGGGCCTGCGGCTCGCGCGCCGCAGCGCCGGCGACTGGTCGGCCACGACCCAGGTGCTGCTCGGCGACACCATGGGTGAGCTCCCCCTGTTCTACGCCGCCGCCGACGCGGCCTTCGTGGGCGGCAGCCTCGTGCCCCACGGCGGCCACAACCCGCTGGAGGCGGCGGCCCTGGGGCGGCCGGTGGTCTTCGGGCCGCATACCTTCAACTTCGCCGAGATCGTGCGGCTGCTGGAGGCCGAGGGCGCGGCGGCGACGGTGCGCGGGACGGACGCGCTCGCCGCCACGCTCCTGCGCTGGCTGCGCGACGCCGAGGCGCGCGCAGCGGCGGGCGAGCGCGGCCGCGACGTGGTGGCGCGCAACCGCGGGGCCCTGGGCCGGGTGTGGACCCTGCTGGCGCCCCTGCTCGCGCGCTGCGCCGCGGATCAGCCCGCGCCGGGGTAAGGCACGCCCCGCCGGGCGGCCATGGCCCTTCCCAGGGGGCCGAGCGCGGCCGCGTCCAGCGTCTCCCGCGCGGCGGGCAGGAGCTCGGCGTCCTCGAGGGCGGCATGGTCCAGAGAGAGGGCGCAGAAGCGCGCAGCCGCCTCGCGCCAGGCCGCGTCGCGGCCGGCTTCCGGCGCCGCCAGCCCCGGCGCGACCACGGCCCACAGACGCTCCAGCTCACGGTGCTCGCGCACGAGGCGCTCGAGCAGCGGTGCCAGGTCCGGACGCAGGCGCCGCAGGCGCGGGAAGAGGTCCACCTCCTCGTCGGCGTGGTGGTCGCGGCCTGCGGTCTCGAAGTAGCGGTGCACGCGCGCGGCCGCCTCCGGGTCGAAGGGCGTGTCGGGCTCTGCCAGACGCCGCAGCAGCGCGCAGAAGCGGCGGATGCGCCCGTGGCAGGCGGCGAGGAGATCGAGCGGGCGGTCGAGGCCCACCTCCGGCTCCGCGCCGGGCAGGATCACGGGGGCGCCTCCTCCTTGAGCAGCGCGCTGACGGCCTTGAAGCGCTCGTGGCGGGCGTCGCGCAGCCACTCGAACAGCACCGACTCGTGGTTGGTCACCACCACGCCCTCGGCCCGCAGGCGCGCGAGCGCATTGGCCGCATGCGCGGGGTCGCGCGAGCAGACCGCATCCTCGACCACGTGCACCTCCAGCCCCAGGTCCAGGAGCTCGAGCGCGGTCTGGAGCACGCACACGTGCGCCTCCATGCCCGTGAGCACCACCTGCCGGCGCGGCTCGGCGCACACCGCCTCACGGAAGGCGGCCTCGGCGCAGCACGAGAAGCCGGTCTTGGCCACGGGCTCCACCCCGGGGGGCAGGTGGCGCGCCAGCTCGGGCTCGGTGGGGCCGAGCCCCTTGGGATACTGCTCGGTCACGTGGACCGGGACGCCGAGCAGCCCCGCGGCACGCAGGAGCCTCCCCGCCACGCGCAGCACCCGCGCGCGATCCTCGGGACGCATGGCCGCCGCAAGCCGCGCCTGCACGTCCACCACCACGAGGCGGCTCACGTCGGCGGCGCACAGGCGGGGCGCGCCCATGGCCTGCCTCAGTCCTTGAGCAGCGCGCTCACGCGCGCCACGTCCTCGGGGGCGAGGATCCCGGCCGCGCGTCGCAGGCGCAGGCTGTTCAGGAGGTAGTCGTAGCGGGCGCGGGCGAAGTCGCGGCGGGCGCGGTGGAGGTCGCGCTGGGCGTTGAGCACGTCCACGATGGTGCGCGTGCCCGCCTCGAAGCCGGCCTCGGTGGCCTCCAGCGCCGTCTCGGCGGAGACCACGGCGCGGCGCAGGGCCTCCACCCGGCTGATGGCCGTGAGCACGCCGCGGTAGGCGTCGCGCACCGCGCGCGTGGTCCGGCGCAGGGCGAGCTCGAGGCGGTGGCGGGCCTCGGCCTCGCGCTCGGCGGCCGCGCGCGTGGCCGAGACCACGGCCCCGCCTGCGTAGAGCGGCAGGCTGAACCGCAGCCCCACCGTCGTGTCGAACCGGTTGATGTCGGCGATGCCGCCGAAGTTCAGGTCTTCGAGGGCGTAGCTGGCCACCAGGTCCACGGCCGGCAGATGGCCAGCCCGCTGGCGCGCCACCTCCCGGCGGGCGATCTCGAGGGCGCGGCGCGCGGCCTCCAGCTCCGGGTTGCGCGCGGCCGCGGACTCCACCCAGGCGTCCATGGCCGTCGGCTCGGGGCGCGCGAGCGGCAGATCCTCGGGCGCGTCGGCGAGCTCGCGGTGGACCTCGCCCGTGATCTCGGCCAGCGCCTCCACGGCGCTGTCGAGGGCGTTGACGGCGGCGATCTCGGCCGCCACCGCCTGGTCGTGGCGCGCCTCCGCCTCGCGCACGTCGGTCACGGCCACCAGCCCTACCTCGAAGCGGCGGCGCGCGAGCGCGAGCTGATGGGCGATGGCGGCCTTCTCGCTGCGGGCGAACTCCAGGTCGGCCTGCGCGGCCAGCACCGCGAAGTAGCGCTCGGCCACCCGCAGGGCGAGCGCCTGCTCGGCCGCCTCCAGCTCGGCCGCCGCCCGGGCCACGGTGGCCTCGGCCTGACGCAGGGCTACCCAGCGGTCACGGCGGTAGATGGGCTGGCTCAGTGAGAGGGTATAGCGGAAGTTGTTGTAGGCGGCATCGCCCCACCTTCCGCTGAGGTCGTTGAGCCAGGTCCGGCTCGCGTCGATGCCGAAGCCCACCTCCGGGAGGAGCCGCGCCTTGGCCTGCGGACGGGCCTCCAGCGCCGCCCGGTAGGCGGCGCGCGCGGCGGCGAGCCCCGGGTCGCGGGCCTGGGCGAGCCGCGCGAGCGCGGCCAGATCCGCGCCCCACGCGGGCGGCATCGCCGGGAGGAGGAGCGCAGCCGCGGCGAGCAGGCGCCTGCCCATGGCGCTCACAGCACGAAGCGCGGCGGGCGGCGCGCGTTGACCAGCGGCGGCAGCACGGTCTCGAAGAGCGCCTCCGCCGACCAGGCGTCCTCACCCACGCGCGTGTAGAGCCAGGCCTCCATCACGGGCTCCTCGCCCACGATCACGAACAGCCGCCCGCCCACGGCGAGCTGCTGCTTGAAGGCCTCCTCCATCACGGGCAGCGAACCCGTCACGGCGATCACGTCGTAGGGGGCGTGGCGCGCCCAGCCGCGGGAGGCATCGCCCGTCTCCAGGGTGACGTTGGCGATGCCGTGCGCCTCGAGGCGCTCCCTGGCCTGCCACTTGAGCGCCTCGATGATCTCGACGCTGTGCACGTGGGCGCCGAGACGCGCCAGGCAGGCGGTGACGAAGCCGCTGCCCGTCCCCACCTCCAGCACCTTGTCCGTGGGCTGCACGTCGAGCGCCTGGAGCATGCGTGCCTCCATCTTGGGTGCCATCATGACCTGGCCGTGGCCCAGGGGGAGGTTGAGGTCGGCGTAGGCGAGCCGCCGGAAGCGCTCCGGCACGAAGTCCTCGCGCGGCAGGCTCGCGATCACGTCGAGCACGCGCCGGTCCAGCACCTCCCAGGGCCGGATCTGCTGCTCGATCATGTTGAAACGGGCCTTCTCGAAGTCGAGCTCCGTCATCGCCGCTCCTACCAGGACGGGGCCTGACCCCCACGGGACGAGCTACAAGGGTAAGGCCTGCCCCAGGCCCAGGCAAACGGACCAGGTCAAGGCGTGGCGCCTGGCGGCGTCCGGCCCCAACCCTGCGCGGGCCGGGTGATTGCGGGTGCGGCGCGGCCTTTGCGCCCCGGGGCGCTTGGGCTAAGCTTGGGCGGCGAAGCGGGGGTGCTCCGCGGCCGCCGCGCCGCGGGGCTGAGAGATACCCTTGGAACCTGACCCGGGTAATGCCGGCGGAGGGAAGCTTCAGGTCCAGCCGACCTTCCTGCCTCCCCTGCCCCCGGACAGCCGGCGCCTCTGGCGCAGGGGGTGAAAGATGAGCGCGATCCCCGAGGATCTGGTCCGCCGCACGCGCAGGCTCGGGCGGGCGGCCATCCGGCCCTTCCCGAACTCGCGCAAGATCTACGTGCAGGGCAGCCGCCCGGACCTGCGCGTGCCCATGCGCGAGATCCTGCAGACGCCCACGCCCACGGCGGCCGGGCCCCAGCCCAACCCGCCCATCGTGGTCTATGACACCTCCGGGCCCTACACCGACCCGGACTACGAGGCCGACCTCGCCCGGGGGCTCCCGCCGCTGCGCGCGCCCTGGATCGCCGAGCGCGGCGACACCGAGCGCCTGCCGGGGCCGAGCTCGGAGTATGCCCGCACGCACCCGGCGCCCGAGGCGCTGCGCTTCCCGGCGCCGCGGCCGCCGCGGCGCGCGCGCGCAGGCGCCAACGTGACCCAGATGCACTACGCGCGCCGGGGGATCGTCACCCCGGAGATGGAGTTCGTCGCCATCCGCGAGAGCCAGCGGCTGGAGGCCCTGCGCGAGTCGGGGCTGCTCGTCCAGCACCGGGGTGAGGCCTTCGGCGCGCGCCTGCCGCGCGAGATCACGCCCGAGTTCGTGCGTCAGGAGGTGGCCGCAGGCCGGGCCATCATCCCGGCCAACATCAACCATCCCGAGCTCGAGCCGATGATCATCGGCCGCAGCTTCCTGGTGAAGGTCAACGCCAACATCGGCAACTCGCCCGTGACGTCCTCCATCGAGGAGGAGGTGGAGAAGCTGCTGTGGGCCATCCGCTGGGGCGCGGACACGGTGATGGACCTCTCCACGGGCAGGCACATCCACGAGACGCGCGAGTGGATCATCCGCAACTCGCCCGTGCCCATCGGCACCGTGCCCATCTACCAGGCCCTCGAGAAGGTGGATGGCCGCCCCGAGGAGCTTACCTGGGAGATCTTCCGCGACACCCTCATCGAGCAGGCCGAGCAGGGCGTCGACTACTTCACCATCCACGCCGGCGTGCTGCTGCGCTACATCCCGCTCACGGCCCGGCGCGTGACCGGCATCGTCTCACGCGGCGGCTCCATCATGGCCAAGTGGTGCCTCGCCCACCACGAGGAGAACTTCCTCTACACCCACTTCGAGGAGATCTGCGAGATCATGAAGGCCTACGACGTGGCCTTCTCCCTGGGCGACGGCCTGCGCCCGGGCTCCATCGCCGACGCCAACGACGAGGCGCAGTTCGCCGAGCTGCGCACGCTCGGGGAGCTGACCCGCATCGCCTGGGAGCACGACGTGCAGGTGATGATCGAGGGCCCGGGGCATGTGCCCATGCAGCTCATCCGCGAGAACGTGGAGCGTGAGCTGGCCGACTGCCTCGAGGCGCCCTTCTACACCCTGGGCCCGCTCGCCACCGACATCGCCCCGGGCTATGACCACATCACCTCCGCCATCGGCGCGGCCATGATCGGCTGGCACGGGGCCTCCATGCTCTGCTACGTCACGCCCAAGGAGCATCTGGGGCTGCCCAACAAGCACGACGTGCGCGAGGGGCTGGTGGCCTACCGCATCGCCGCCCACGCGGCCGACCTCGCCAAGGGCCACCCGGGGGCGCAGCTGCGCGACAACGCGCTCTCGAAGGCGCGCTTCGAGTTCCGCTGGGAGGACCAGTTCAACCTCTCCCTGGACCCGGAGCGGGCGCGCGCGTACCACGACGAGACCCTGCCCAAGGAGGCCCACAAGCTCGCCCACTTCTGCTCCATGTGCGGCCCGCAGTTCTGCTCCATGCGCATCAGCCGGGAGCTGCATGCGGCCGCCTCCGCGCAGGCCGAGAAGGGGCTGGCGGAGAAGGCGCGCGAGTTCCGGGAGCAGGGCGGCGAGCTCTACCGCAAGCTCTGAGGCGACGGGCGGGGATGGGCCATGCCTTCCCGGATTCCTGCTCCCTGATCAGGGAGTGACGAGGGTGCCCAGCGGGCCCAGGGTGGCGCGGATCTCGTCCAGGGTGAGGAAGCGCGGATCGAGGGAGGGATCCTCCCAGTGGCCGCAGCGCAGGCGCCACACCCCGGGCCGGTCTGTCCGGGCCAGGTAGAGCGAAGTGGCGTAGAGCCAGTGGCTCGGTCCGCCCGCGAGCCGCAGGCCCACGCGCACCACCCCTGCCCCCGGGGCCTGGGTGAGGGCGTCGTCCTCCTCGTGCACCACCTTCACGATCGGGTAGCGCCCGGGGGGAACGGTGTAGGTGTTCCGGGGCACGCCCCTGAGCTCCAGCGCGCAGTGGGGGCGGAAGGGATCCACGTCGGCGTAGGGCAGGGTACGCCCGTCCTGGATGTAGGCGAGGCCCGCGTGGGCGGGGATCTCCACCGCCTCGCGCAGCACCACGCTGCTCCCGGGCGGAGGCGTGTGCCGGCGCTGCCATTCGGCCTCCCAGCCCGAGGCCTGGGCGCAGGCCGCGGCGAGCAGCCCGAGCGCGACGGCGAGGCGGGGGATCACGTGCATCGTTCCTCTCCCGTGCTCACGTGGTGGCAAGGAATTCGACCGCCCGGGCCGGGCGGGGTTCAGCCCGGCCGGCGCGCCAGGGCCCGGCGGGTGTGGAGCACGCGCTGGAGCGCGGTCACGGCGCTCAGGGCGGCGATGGTCCAGACCGCAGGAGCCAGCAGGTCGAGCAGCAGGCCCGCTCCCAGCACCACCACCCGCTCCGGGCGTGTCATGAGGCCCGTGCGGCAGCTCAGGCCCAGCGCCTCGGCCCGCGCCCGGGTGTAGCTCACCAGCACCGAGGCGAGGAGCGCCAGCACCACGCCGGCGGCGTGCACGGCCTCGCCCGCCAGCGCGAAACGGTAGGCCACGGCGGCCAGCATCACCCCCTCGGCGATGCGGTCCACGGTGGAGTCCAGGAAGGCCCCGAAGGGGGTGGGGCCGCGGCCGGAACGCGCCAGCGCCCCGTCCACCAGGTCGAGGGCGCTGCCGAGGAGGAAGACCACGCCCGCCCAGACCGGGCGGCCGCCCACGAGCAGGGCCGCGGCCGTGAGCGCGAGCAGCCCGCCCGCCAGCGTCACCGCGTCCGGGCTCACCGAGAGCCGCCCCAGCAGGGTCGTGAGCGGCGCGGCCAGCCGCCGCAGCCCCTCGCCAAGCTGCTCGCGCAGCGTCTCCATGAAGGATTCCTGCACCGCCATCGGCACCCTCGCGTCCGCCGCTGCCGCTTTCCTCCAACATTAGACCCCATTTCCGGATGGCGCGCAGGGCCCCATCCCCGGAGACGGCCTGCTATCATCGGATCGTGTCATGGGTCGTGAGCGCCGAGCGCGGCGCGGGGGAGAGACGGGGATGAGCGGACGGAAGCAGGGCCGGCGCGGCTTCCTGAGGCGGCTTGCCGCGCTCGGCGGGGCGCTGGGGCTGGCGGGGACGGCGCGCGCGCATCACACCGAGACCCATTTCGACGAGACCACGGCCCACAAGCTGGTCTACCAGCTCAACAAGGCCGATCCGGGCTACATCGGCGCGATCCTGTTCTCGGTGGGCGAGATGCTGCGCAAGTACGGCGACGACATCGAGCTCGTCGTCACCGTCATCGGCCCGGGGCTGCACCTGCTCGCCCGGGAGCCCGGCCGGCCCATCCCGCCCGAGCTGCGCGAGCGTGCGGCCAGCCTCGCCCAGTACGGGGTGGCCTTCCACGCCTGCGGCAACACCATGAAGGCGCTCGGCTGGACCGCGGAGGATCTCGTGGACTACGCCCGGGTGGTGCCCATCGGGGCCGATGACCTCATGCGGCTGCAGGAGCGCGGCTTCGCCTACATCAGCTGGTAGCCGCCTGCGGCTTCGCCGCCGCTCCTGGAAGCCCACTCCGGCCCCTGCGGGGATGGCGGCCCGGCCACGGGGCGGGGCCTGCGGGACGTCCGGGGGCCGGGGGCACCAGCCTCGGGCGCCGTGTGGGCGCCTTCAGCGGTGGTCGGGGGCGCGCCAGGTGCCCGAGCGCCCGCCGGCCTTCTCCAGAAGCCGCACGCCCTCGATCACCATGCCCCGGTCCACCCCCTTGCACATGTCGTAGATGGTGAGCAGCGCCACCTGCACCGCCGTGAGCGCCTCCATCTCCACGCCGGTGCGCCATTCGGCCTCCACCGTGGCGCGGCAGCGCACGGCGGCGTCGTCCGGCTCGGGATCGAGCTCCACCTGCACGCGCGTGATCGGGATCGGATGGCACAGCGGCACCAGCTCGGGCGTGCGCTTGGCCGCCATGATGCCGGCGACGCGGGCCACGCCCAGGACGTCGCCCTTGCGGTGGCGGCCCTCGCGGATGAGCTCCAGGGTGGGCGGCTGCATGCGTATGCGGCCCTCGGCCACGGCCCGGCGGCGGGTGACGGGCTTCTCGCCCACGTCCACCATACGGGCGTTGCCGCCCTCGTCGAAGTGGCTGAGCTCGCTCATGGGACACCTCCCAGGGGGGTTCGCCGATACGCCTATTTCACCAGCCGGGCGGATTCGTGGCGAGTCCGGCGGGCGGGTGGCGGGCCGCGGGGCGCCCCGCTAGAGTGGAGGGGCATGCGGCGGGAAAGGAGGTCACATCGGCGATGCGGGTACAGGTGCGCTACTTCGCGAGCCTGCGCGAACGCATG
>Ga0256839_1001811_pt1 | contig 25146 bp, 30 predicted proteins | sample 354166metaG_FD_185968 | JGI IMG/M metagenome (GOLD analysis project Ga0256839, IMG submission 185968) | Hydrothermal vent microbial communities from Mid Atlantic Ridge, Atlantic Ocean - 354-166 | ecosystem: Environmental > Aquatic > Marine > Hydrothermal vents | place: Atlantic Ocean: Mid... | reverse complement strand
AGCCGCAGCCGAGGAGTCCCACGGCTATAGCCCACGCGATCCCGAAGAGCGCATATGCGCGATGCTTTCGAATGGGCATTACCCCTCTCACCTCACCTCACCTCACCTCACCTCACCTCACCTCACTTCACTTCTTTTCCCTACTCCCTTCGTCCGCGCAGGAGCACGAGCTTTCGGACCTCGCTTTGGACGACTTCCCCACGGGGGCCGTAGGCGGTCACCACGTAGAGGTACACCCCGTTGGCCAGCCTCTCCCCATAGCGGTTCCGTCCTTGCCAGACGAAGCCGTTCGCCGTTTTGCCGCTTCGGAGGACCGCCCTGCCGCGAAGGTCGAAGATCTCGACGGAGAGGGCGCGGACGCCCCGCCCCTCCGCGGAGAAGCGATAGCCTTCTATGCCCGCCGTACCCACGCCGAAGGGGCGCGCGAGGAAGCGCTCGACGACGAGGGGTACCGCCGGTCCGATCCGAACCACGCCACCTCCGACCGCGACCGTCGCCGCCTGGAGCTGCGCGTCCAGGGCCAGGTCGGGTTCCGTGCGCAGCAGCGTCTGCATCCCCGGCAGGCCGACGGCCTCCACTTCAAGCTCCAACAGCGGGATCCCGGGTGCGGAAGCGTGGGCGTGGTCCTGGGCGTGGGCGTAGACCGCCGCGGCAGGCTCGCCCCCGTCCCAGCGCACGAGCATCGCCTTTACAAGCCCGCGGGCGTTGTCCACCCGAGCGGCCAGCAGGCGATATGGCTCGGCGGCCCGGACGTCGAGCACCCGGAGGGTCCGCGGGTCGAAGCGGATCGCGCCCTCCGGTCCCAGCTGGAGGCCCTTTACGCTCCCCTCTAGGGCGTAGAGCCGAATCGCACGGCGCTCGCCGGGGGCGAGGTTGAGGTTGTCCCAGCGCAGTCGCAGCCGGATCGGCTCCGCGGAGCTTGCCCTCGAGCCTTGGGTCGTCGCCCGGGCGGGGGAGATCCCCAGGGCGATCTCCGCGATTCGGACGACGTCGCGACCGTCGACCGCACCGGAGGGCGGGGCCACGTCGCAGGCGGCCTCCTCGAGCTCCGTGAGGGCCCGCAGCGCGAGCGCGCCCTCGGCGCAGAGGACGGCATCCCGCAGGTCCACGACGCCGTCCCCGTTGGCATCGCCGGGCAGAACGACGGGCGGGCTGCGGGTGGGATCCCCCTCCTCGGGGGTGGTGGGGTCATCCGTGAGGCCGGAGGATTCGTTGGAGCCGTCGCCGTCGGCGTCGTAGAGCACCTCCCCCTGGTTCTCGATCACGGTTCCGGTGGGCACCTCCCGGACGCGGACGCGGAAGGTGAGGGTGACGCTCTCTCCGGGGTTGAGCGCGCCGTCCCAGCGTATATGTTGGGCGACGTCGTCGAAGGAGGCCGTGCCCGAAGTGGCCGTAAGCGATCCTTCCACAAATTCCGCGTTCGCGGGGATAGGATCTTGAAACTCGGGCTCGGGGTTATCGGGCTGTACGGCGTTGCCCGCGTTCGTGAGGACGATCTCGTACTCGAGTCCCTCCCCCACCTTGACCCAGGGACCGGGCTCCGCCAGTCGCTTGGCGGCCACAAGGAGAGGAGCAGCAGGGAGTGCGGAATTTGGTGCTTTGGGCGTGCCGTTAATGGGGTTGCCGGCCGCATCCAATCCGTTGCGATCTACGCCGTTGTTCGTGGCCCAGTTTGCATCCGTGTCGGGAGCGAGGGGATCGATCCGTTCCATCGAAGCATAGGGCGGACTTCCTGCTCCGTCGGTGCCCGCAGGCCACGCTCCGCCGTCGCCGTTGGCGGTGTCGATCACCGTACCCGAGGGGTCTTTCAGCGCGAGGCTCTCTCCCGAATTGACCAGCGAACCGGTGTAGATGCAGTCGGCGGGGATGTCGCTTACCGTGTTGTCGTCGCTGCGCTCCAGCAGGAAGAAGCCCCCGGCGGGGATGATCAAATTGCTGCAATTTGTGGCATCGAACGTGAAGCTGGGCGTGCTGTCGGTGGTCGATTCCAACGTCCAGCCGGTGAGGTCGATGTCTTGGCTCGTCGTGTTGTAGAGTTCGATCCACTCGTCATTGGCGCTGGCTTGGGTGCCCATCCAGGCAACTTCGTTGATCACAAGCGTACCTGGTTGAAAAGAGACTCTACCGAAGACCCCAGAGATGATATAGGCTTCTCCTGCATCTGAGCGAGTATTTCCTGGCCCATCTGCAAGACTACCATTAATGATGAGATCATCGATCCCATCGCCATTAGCATCACCCACATAAATGTGGTCAGCCATTTGGTCACCGCTATCCACTCCATAGATAATGACATCCTGCTTATCGTTTTGTAGATCAATAACTGAAGGCAGGTTGGGATTTCCATAGATAATGTAAGCTTCTCCAGCCCCTGGGCGGCTATCATTAGGCCCGGCCCCTCTATTGGATCCAAGAAAGATGTCAGCGATACCATCGCCATTTACGTCAGGTAGGCGGCCTCTAATACGCGGACACTGTGATGGAGTAACCTCTGCAGCACAGTAGATGATTAAGTCTTGTCCTCCAGCAGATAAATCAATTAGGCTAGGCCAAATCGCCCTTCCGAAAAACACATAAGCTTCTCCAGTTTGATCTGGGCGACTGTCGTTTGGACCATCAGCTCCTCCTGCACCAAGGATTAGATCATCAATCCCATCTCCATTAACATCTCCTATTGCACCAGCACTTAGCGCATCCCCGCTTTCAGGCCTCGTATCCTCATCGGCTCCAACTATCAATACATCATAATCCACAACAACGTCGTAAACGGATTGCCAAGTGCTTCCTCCAAAGAAGACATACACTTTACCCCTACCAGTGTCTCCCCCTGCTACACTCCAATATTGTGCACAGGAGATAAAAATATCATAGATTCCATCCCCATTAATGTCTCCAGTAGCAGGGACAAATTCAGACTCACACCGATCTGTAGAGGAATCCTCAAAAAGAACGTCCTGGTCTGCATTTTGGAGATCGAAAACTGCTGGCCAATTTGTTCGTCCGAAAATGATATAGGCATTATGAATAAATCCCCCATAATTTGTGGTTCCAAACGTAAGATCTAGGAGTCCATCTCCGTTAATGTCAGCTATCCCTCCAATACGTAGATTAGAATCACTTGCGGGGCCGTAAATGGTTACATCTGCAGGTTGAGTTGCGAGATCTATAGTAGAAGGCCAAGAGGTTCGGCCAAAGAAGATATAAGCTTCCCCAGCGGAGTCGCGGGTGTTCCCAGGTCCATCAGCAGGCGTAGCACCAATAATGATGTCGTCAATGCTATCTGAGTTCAAGTCCACGGCATCAGACCAAGGTACATGTCCTAAGAGATCATACGCATCTGCTCCATATATGGTCACGTCTGGAGTTGCGGTGGCGAAATCGATTGAGGGAGGAAGATTCGGATTACCGAAAATGATATAAACTTCCCCAGCATCAGGGCGGCTGTTATTAGGCCCATCGGCCTTATAAGCACCGACGACAAGATCTTGGAAGCCATCGCCGTTAAAGTCGCCGATGTTAATAATTGCATTTCCGCCGAGCTGATCTCCAGCATCTCTGCCATAGATGATGATATCTTGCTCATTATTGGCAAGGTCGATGACGCTGGGTAGCTGGCCGAAAGCAGGGCTTCCCAAAGCAAGAGTTACAAGTAAGAGTGTAGAGAAAGTAATCTTGCGCTTCATTATCCCCACCTCCTTGGGCTCAGCCCTCCTTTATCGCGCTTTTGCTCCTTTAGATCATGCTTGCTAGACCTTCCCCTCTCTTTGGGTTCCAAAGTGGCACGCGTTCGGTAACAAATGATCTCTCATCGTCGGATGATTACTCCTTAGCATAGGGAGCTTCCGGCCTTCCGATCTCCTATGTAACGCACCTCGTTTTTCAGAGATCCCTATAGCACATAAGAAGCTCGTTTGTCAAGTCGGAGGGGGAGTCCTAAGGGAACGTCTCCTGGTCCTCCTCTACCCCCTGGCCCGAGCATGACCCTCAAGAGATCATCGAAGAATACCCTCCTGCTACCTCGACGGACATCCAAGCTGCCCTCGACTATAGGAACGCGGTTTTGACGTAGTTGGAATCGTCGGGTTCGAGTGCAGGTTGCCTTAAACCCCCGAATCGCATATACTTTTTGTATGTACAGAACGGAAGTGAGCGTTCCACGACGATGGAGTTCTACATCAGCGAGTTCGAGTGGGATGAAGCCAATGAGGGCCATATCTGGGACCGTCATAAAGTCCGTCCCGAAGAAGTGGAAGAGTGCTTCTTCAACCATCCCCGAAAGATCACCAGGAAACCCAAATCTCGGGATCGCTACTATCTCTTTGGCCGAACGGATGGAGGCCGCTACCTCTTCATCGTCTTTCAATACAAGGGATTCGGCATCGTCCGTCCGATTAGCGCCCGCGACATGGATCGCAAGGAGCGTGCTTTCTACGAGAAACCGTGAGGAGGTGAACCGATGATGAAAAGCAAAAAGAAGAAGCCCATCCCGAACTTCAAATCGGAGCAAGATGAACAGGAATTCTGGGCCACTCATAGCGCATTGGACTATGAGATGGAGATCGTGGAAGCGGAAGTCAAGATCGACCCCATGGCCCGCACACGGCTGGTCAGCCTGCGCCTGCCGGAGCGCCTGATCGCCGACCTCAAGGAGATCGCCCGCGAGGAAGACTTGCCCTATCAGCGGCTCATCAAGCTCTGTTTGCAGAAATTCGTGGAAGTGCGTAAGGCGAAGGCGCAGCGCCGGACCTCTGAAGTGAGAGGCTGAAAGGACAACTCTTGCCTTGTGTTCCTTTAGGCTGCCTGGTCTAAGTGGTCTCATGGCTGCTGCCCTCCACGCATCGCATTGCATGCAGCTGCGCCTTTTGCTCCTTTGGTCTATGCTCGCTAGACCTTCACCACCCTTTGGGACTCCGGGGCTGTGATGCTCTCCTCAATTTTGCATGAAGCAGAGCCTAAGCTTACAATCGCGTCTGAGGTGAAGTGCATGGAGAAGCAGGAACAGCCCGATCTGCTGGAGCGCATCTCGGTGGACCCGAACCTCTGCCACGGCAAGCCGTGCATTAAGGGCACACGTATCCCCGCCTCTTTGGTGACCCAGCAGGAGGAAGTGCCCTTGTCTTCTTAAGGTGAAACTCCTCTCAAGGACCATCCGGCAAATGGCTACCCATGTAGGGAGCTTCCGGCCTTCCGATCTCCCATGCAATGCACCTCGTTTTTCAGAGATCCCTATAGCACATAAGAAGCTCGTTTGTCAAGTCGGAGGAGAAGCCCGAATAGAGCGTTTTGATCGATCTTTTCGGCCAAGTCCCGCTCCCGTTGGCCTAGGGGATGGGTTCCTTCTCCAACGCCCGCAGCCGGGCGCTCCGGGCCCGCGGGTTCTCCGCGATCTCCTCTTCCGAGGGCAGGGCCCGGCCCACGATCCGGGCCTCCGGCACCCGTCCGCAGCGGCAGACGGGAAGCTCCGGAGGGCAAACGCACCCCCGTGCCTTCTCCCGCAGGAAGCGCTTCACCAAGCGGTCTTCGAGGGAGTGGAACGAGATCACCACCAGCCGCCCCCCCGGCTTGAGCCTCCGGAAGGCGGCCTCCAAGCCCCGCTCCACGTTCTCCAGCTCCCGATTGACGGCGATCCGCAACGCTTGAAAGGTCCGCGTGGCGGGATGAAGCCCCCGGCGGAAGGAGGCCCGCTGCGCCGGTTGAGGGATCGCCCGCAAGACGAGGTCCGCCAGCTCCCGGGTCGTCTCGATGGGCTTGATCCGACGGGCCTCGACGATCGCCGAGGCAATGCGGGCCGCGTACCGCTCCTCGCCGTACTCCCGCAGGATGCGCGCGAGCTCTTCGGGAGGGTAGGTGTTCACGATCTCCGCTGCGGTACGCGTCCCCTCGGGATCGAAGCGCATGTCCAAGGGACCCTCCCGTTGGAAGCTGAAGCCCCTTCGAGGGTCGGCGAGCTGCAGGGAGGAGAGCCCCAAGTCGAAGAGCACCCCGTCCACGGCCTCGATCCCCCGCTCGTCGAGCACCCGCTCCAAATCGACGTAGCTCGCCCGGACGAGCTCTACGACGCCCCTTTCGAGGAACGCCCGCAGGCGCTCCTCGGCAACGGTCAGGGCCTCCGGGTCGACGTCGAGCCCCAGGAGCTTCCCCGAAGGCCCGAGACGCCGCGCGATCTCGTAGGCGTGCCCCCCGCCCCCCACCGTCGCGTCGATGTACACCCCCCGGGGCCGCACGACTAGGTGCCGGAGCACCTCGCGCAGGAGCACCGGTCGGTGCTCGGCCCTCTCTCCCGAGCCCTCGGGGGGCCTAGGAGGCCCCGGATTCGGATTTCGATTGGGATTTCTCCTTGGCGGCTTCGCCTCTCCCATGGTAAAGGTCCTCCCGGAGACGCCGGAGGAAGGCGTCCATCGCCCTCCGGGTTTGACGATACAGGGTATCCCGGGCGGATCGGAGGCGCTCCCGAAGGGCCTCCCCTCCGCGCCGGAAGTCCTCCAAGACGGCGGCCAGCTCCACCTCGAAGGAGACGATCTGCTCCGGGGTGGCGCAGGGCAGGGCGGGCGCGCCCGCCCGCTCCGCCTGCCGGAGGAAGGTCTCCAGCTTCGTCGGGCCCCCGACGGCCAGGAAGGGCACGCCCCACAAAAGCGCGAAGATCAGCGCGTGGAGGCGCATCCCCACGACGGCGCGGGCGCCTCCGACCGCGCGCAGGGCCTCGCAGAGCGGAACGCCCTCCGCCTGCAGCACGGGCGGTCGGGGCACCATCCGCGCGGCCAGCTCCTCCATCGCCTCCCGGTCCTCCGCCGGATGGAAGGCGAAGAAGATGGGGTGCAACCCCAGCTCCTTCCGGACGTGCTCGAGCTGCTGGGCCAACGCCTCTTGGAGGTCGTCCGGGAGGTCTCCCCGCAGCGCCACGAGGACGTACGGCTTCTCCGGGTCCTCGCGGGCGATCTCCGCCAGCTTGGGTTGGAGGAGGAGCGTGAGGTCCCCCCCGCGGGCGAGGCGCTCTTCCGGAAGGCCCCAGAGGCGCAGGAGCTTCTCGCTCGGCTCGTCCCGCACGGTAGCGAACGCCGCCTTCGAGACGACGCGCCGGGCCCACGCCGTCAGGAAGCGGCTGCGCAGCGGACCCAGCCCCTGCCCCACCAGATACACGGGACCGTGTCGGCGGGCGTACGCCAGGAGCGCGAGGTAGTAGAGCGCGGAGCGGCGGCTCGTCTCGTCCTGGAGGAGCCCCCCTCCCCCGCTTATGAAGGCGTCCGCCGTGCGGAGCTCCCGTCGAAGCTCCCGGAGGTTCCAGCGATCGACGGCCCGCACGCCGTAGAGACGGGCCGTCTCCCGCGGCGCGGCGGAGAGGACCACCGGCTCGATCCCGTCCTCTTCCGCTTCTGCTCCTGCTTCTTCTTCGAGCTTCCGGGAGCGCAGCTCCTCGAGCAGCACGTGGAGGATCGCCTCGTCCCCCAGGTTCCCGAAGCCGTAGTAGCCCGAGATGACGACCTTCATGGGGGGATCAGTCTACCCGTTCGGGGCGGAGCCGTCGACGGCGACGGAGCCGGAGTCTCATTCCTAGCCCTACGGCCACAGCCCCCCAGAGGGCCAACCCGAGCAGGAGCCCCAGCCCGACCCCGAGGAGGATGCGCAGCAGGGTGAGCCCCAGGGGGGTGTGCAGGTGCAAAAACGTGTTCACCAGGGAGACTAAGCCGATCGTCCCCAGGGTGAGCAGGGCCGCGGTCACAGGGCGCTTCCCGCTGGGGTGCAGCAGGAGGCCCACAAGGAGGAGCGGATGCCCAATGAGGAACTCCTTGAAGCGCGGGCGGATCCCGAACGCGTCCTCCAGCGCCTCCCGCAGCGCCTTCTCTCCTTCCCAGACGAAGGACGAAAGGTTTTCGCTGCGCAGCAGCGCGAACCCGACGGCCAGCAGAACGCCTCCCCAGACCACCCCGTCCCATAGGCGAACGTCCCGGAGGCGGTAGCGGCGGAGCAGCCCGACGGCCACGACCAGCGGCGGCAGCGCCAGGGCGGCCTTGATCCCCCGGGGCTCCTCCAGCTTGAGGAAGTACCGTTCGGAGCCGAGCAGCGCGGCGGCCAGGAGCCCCCCCGCCGCGGAGACCGCGATCGCGAGGAGGAAGGCCTGCACGGCGCGCGGCAGCGGCGGGGTCGGCATCCCCCCCGGGCGCCGCACCCAGCGATAGGCGAGGAAGACCCCTATCGCGGGCGCCGCCGCGGCGACCCCCCAGGCCGCGGCGGCTCGGACGGCTTCGATCGGGACCAGCAGCCCGGCGGCCCCTCCGAGGGCGACCCCGCCGATGAGGAGATCCAACCGAGCTCCCGGAGCTTGGGAGGGAGCGAAGAGGACCCGGCGGAGGGCGATCCACGTCCCGCCGACGGCGCTCCCCCACAGGAGGGCCAGCACCCCTACGGGGACCTCAAACGGGCCGGGAGGCAGCGGACTCCCCCTCGAAAAGCCCAGCCCTTGCAGGCGACGGGTCAGGGCTTCCACGTCCTGGCGGAGGTCTCGCAACGAACCGGCGCGCAGGAGGAGGAGCCGGACGTTGCGCTCCCGCACGGCCCGCAGGTAGCGATCCAGCCGCTCTTCTCGGCTCAGACGCTCCCGATCTTCCCGGGAGAGGCCGTGGGCCCGCACGGGCACGCACCCGCACCCCGAGCGATAGAGCGCGATCAGCTCGTGGCGCTGGGCGAAGCCCCCGAACTCCCGCACGGCGAACTCCACGACCCCCTCGTCCCGGGAGAGCCACGGGCGCCAGGGCTCGGCCCCCCACGGCCCCAACGCATAGGGAAACGAGAGCACGAACCCTCGAGGCCGCTCTCCAAAGAGATCCTCCAAGTACGCGGAGAACGAGGCGGGCGGCACCCACGCGTCGAGATCCCAGTACAAGAGACCTCGGGCGGTCCAAGCCCTCAGGTCCTCCAGCGAAAGCGACGGCTCCCCCCGCCGACGGGCGAAGTACTCCGCTCGCAGCTCCGAGACGTCCCGGGGGGAGACGACGATCGCGCGGATCCCCACCTCTTGGAGGCCCTCCCACGAGATGCCTCGATCCAAATCGCTCCCATAGACGGCGAGCCGTACGCGGTCGTACGCCCCCTCCCAGCGGATGCGGGCGACCCCGATCCCCAAGGCGAGGACGATCGCCAGCAGCAGAAGCCCCATACCCAGCGTCCGCTCGACCCCGTCTCGGCCCATGGCGCTCCATTGAACGCCTTGCTCTTTCCCCTGTCAACAAACGGCGGCCTCGGGAAAAACTACAGACATCGGTCCCTCGGCTTGGAGACAGAGTCGGTCCCGAGACCCGTCCTTCGGTCCTTCCTCTATCGAGCGAAAGCTCCTACCGTAGGGCGAATTCCACGCTGATTAGGAGGAGAGACGGATGAAGACGAAGCAGATCGGATACCGGGCCGTGTTGACGTTCGCAATTCTCGGGCTTGCGGTGGGCGGGCTTGCGCCCTCGGGATGGGGCCAGCCCGCGGCGGCTGCGGCGGTGGAGGACCTCTCGCAGGGGCACGGGATCGGCTTCGGGCTGGGGATCACAGCTCCCTTCACCCCGCCGAACACCTTCCCCGCCTCGGGGCTCTCCGGGCGGATCTGGATCGCAAATCTCTTCGGCGTCGAGGCCTCTCTCTTCGTGGTGGATCAGGCCCCGAGCCTCTCCCTGCGCGGCTTCCTCAAGTACGTGAACACCTCCGTGGCCGACCTCTATCTGGGCACGGGGGCGGCGATCTTCGGGAGCGACGGCACCTTGGTGGTGCCGCTGCAGGCCGTCTCCGGGCTGGAGATCCGCCTCACGCCCAACATCGCCCTGGCCGCCGAGGTGGGGCTTCTCTTCCGCGGGGTGAGCGAGGTGACCGCGGGCTTGGCGATCCACTTCTATCTGTAACTATAGCGCTGCCACAGCGGCTTTCTCGGGTTTGTCTCCCCGGGGAGGATGGGCTACCATGGGGGCGCCATGGGGAAGCGGGAAGTGCTCCACTCGGTGCTCGACCAGATCCGGAAGCGCTACGGGGAAGGGTCCATCATGTGGCTGGGGCAGTCGCCCCGCCTCCGGGTGGAGACCCTTCCGACGGGCTCCCTGGGCTTGGACATCGCCCTGGGGATCGGGGGGATGCCCCGCGGGCGGATCGCCGAGATCTTCGGCCCCGAGGCCTCGGGCAAGACGACCCTGGGACTCCACCTCATCGCCGAGGCCCAAAAGCAGGGGGGGATCGCGGCCTTCATCGACGCCGAGCACGCCCTCGACCCCCGGTACGCCCAGGCCATCGGGGTGGACCTCGACCAGCTCTTGCTCAGCCAGCCCAACTCCGGGGAGCAGGCGTTAGAAATTACGGAACACCTGGTGCGCAGCGGCGCGGTGGATCTCATCGTGATCGACTCCGTCGCGGCGCTGGTCCCGGAGGCGGAGATCGCAGGCGCCATGGGCGACACCCAAGTAGGGCTCCAGGCGCGCCTGATGAGTCAAGCGATGCGGAAGCTCTCCGGGGCGATTCACCAGTCGAACTGTCTCGTGGTGTTCATCAACCAGATCCGCTCCATGATCAACACCGGGCCGTGGGGGCCGTCCACCACAACCACGGGGGGCTTGGCGCTTAAGTTCTACACCTCGGTGCGCTTGGAGGTAAAGCGCCTGGGGGCCATCGAGGACGGCGGCAAGAAGGTGGGGAACGAGACCCTGGTGCGGGTAGTCAAGAACAAGCTGGCCCCGCCCTTCAAGGAGGCGCGCTTCGACATCCTCTACGGGGTGGGGATCGCCCGGGAGCGGGAGCTCGTCAAGCTGGGCGAGCAGCTGGGGGTCGTCCGGAAGAGCGGGGCTTGGTACTCCTACGGCGAGACCCGGCTGGGCCAGGGGATCGCCCACGCCGCCTCGTACCTGGCGGAGAACCCCTCTACCGCGCAAAAGATCGAGCGGGAGATCCGCGTGAGGGCGGGGCTGCTCGCGGAGGAGTCCGAAGAAGGCGCTCCCGGAGGCGGATCCCCCGAGCCCGAGCCCGAGTCCGAGGGGACCCCGGACGGAAGTGGACCCAAACCCGCAGCGAAGGCCCGCGGGCGACGTGGCTAGGGGCAACGACGAGCGGGCGAAGGCCCGCGAGCGCCTCCTGCGGCTCCTCAAGTACCGCCCGCGCAGCGTGGCGGAGGCCCGCAGGCGTCTGGAGCGCGCGGGCTTCCCTCCCGACGTCGTGGAGGCCGTGATCGAGGAGGCCCGCGCGCGGGGCTGGCTGGACGACGAGGCCTTCGCCCGCCTATGGATTCGGGATCGACTCCAACGGAAGCCGATGGCCCGGTCGCTCCTGGTGCGCGAGCTACGGGCCCAGGGCCTCCCCGACGGGGCGATCGAGCAGGCCCTCGCGAAGGAAGCCGCGGATTGGGACGAGGCCCAGGCGATTCGAGAGCTCGCAGAGGAGCGCCTGCTCCGCTATCAAGGCTTGGGGCTGGACCCCCGAACCCTGGAGAGGCGGCTCTACAGCTTCCTGCGCAGGCGGGGGTTTCCCACGCAGGCGATTCGAAGGGCCCTCGACGAGCTCCGTGACCTCCCCAAGTAAAGCCTGGCGAAAGCTTCCTCCATCGCCTATCATCCTACGAGGTGGGAAGCCATGGGAGCGGTTGTCGGCGTGAATCCCAAGGAGCTGGCAGCTAGAGGACGGGAGATCTACGAGCGGCTTCAGCAGGAACTGGACCCCACCTGTCGCGGAAAGATCGTAGCCATCGAGGTGGAGTCGGGAGAGTATTTTCTCGGGGACTCCGTTGCCGAAGCGGCCAGGAAGGCGCGGGCTAAGCACCCGGAGAAGCACTTCTACTTTGTGAGGGTGGGATTTCCCTTCGTCCACCTGAGACGCTGATTCCGCCCATGGCCCTGGTGGAAGGCTACCTCAACGAGGTCGGCAGCCCAAAGATTGCGATCACCGTTCGCGGAGCCCGGGGGGATCTCACGCTGGACGCCTTGATCGACACCGGTTTTGACGGGGACCTTTGTCTGCCCGTCTCGGTTGCGATCGAGTTGGGATTGGACCTCTGTGGGGTCGAGCGGATCCAGCTCGCGGACGGCTCTCTTCGGGATGAGCTGGTCTTCCTCGGGGAGGCGGGATTTGGCGGCCATCCCCTGGAGGAGGTCGAAATCCTACTGACCGAATCCGACGAGGCCCTGATCGGCACCGGATTCCTTAAGGCGTGGAAGCTGACCATAGACTTCCCGGCGCAAAGCGTAACCCTACAGCGATCGGGGAGCCCACCCTAGCCTGAAGAAGTGAGGAGGAGGACTTCCGTGAACAAACGCGACTTCGTCTCGCTGGCGGACTACGCCCGGGAGGAGATCTGGGAGCTGCTCCACACGGCCAAGCAGCTCAAGATCGCCCACCGGGCGGGCCAAGAGCGGCCCGTCTTGCGCCACAAGACCCTGGCGATGATCTTCCAGAAACCCTCGCTGCGCACCCGGGTCTCCTTCGAGGTCGGGATGACCCAGCTGGGGGGGCACGCCATCTACTTGGCCCCCGGCGACATCCGTCTGGGGGAGCGCGAGACCACCGAGGACATCGCCAAAGTGCTCTCCCGCTACTGCGACGGGATCATGGCCCGGGTCTTCGGGCACGAGATCGTGGAGGAGCTGGCCCGTCACGCCTCGGTGCCCGTCATCAACGGGCTCTCCGACCGCGAGCATCCCTGTCAAATTCTGGGGGATCTCCTCACGGTCTGGGAGCGCAAGGGGCGGATCGAGGGCCTCAAGCTCGCCTGGGTGGGCGACGGGAACAACGTCTGCCACTCCTGGCTTCAAGCGGCTCCCAAGCTGGGGATGTCCCTGAGCGTGGCCACCCCCGCGGGCTTCGAGCCCCTCCCCGAGATCGTGGAGTACGCCCGGCAGTTCGGCTCCGTGGAGCTGACCCACGACCCCGTCGAGGCCGTCCGCGGGGCGGACGTGGTCTACACGGACGTCTGGGCCTCCATGGGCCAGGAGGCCGAGGCCGAGCAGCGGCGCAGGGTCTTTCGCCCCTTCCGGGTCAACCGAGAGCTGATGAAGCACGCCCATCCCGACGCGATCGTGATGCACTGCCTCCCGGCCCACTACGACGAGGAAATCGCTCATGAAGTGGCCCATGGGCCGCAGAGCGTCATCTTCGACCAGGCGGAGAACCGCCTCCACGCGCAGAAGGGCCTTCTGGTGTTGCTCCTTCGTTGATGCTCACGGCAACTGCAACCGCAGCGGCCGGCGGGAGGAAGCTCGCGGTCACCGGCCCGCCCGGCTCGGGGAAGACGACCCTCTGCGCGCGCCTGGTGAGCGCCCTTCGGGAGGAGCAGCGACGGGTCGGAGGGGTCCTCACCCGCGAGCTGCGGGACCGCCAAGGGAAGCGCGTCGGCTTCGAGATCGAGGACCTCGCCACGGGCGAAAGGGGGCTCCTGGCCCACGTCTCCCGGAGGGAGGGGCCGCGGGTGGGGAAGTACCGCGTGAACCTCCCCGACGTGGAGCGGGTGGCGGTCCCCGCGATCCTCCGCGCCCTCGAACGGGCCGATCTCGTGGTGATCGACGAGGTCGCGCCCATGGAGCTCTCCAGCCCTCGGTTCGTGGAAGCCCTCGAGCGCGCCCTGGAAAGCGATAAACCCGGGGTGATCACCTTCCAGCAGCGCTCGCGCCACCCCCTGGTGGAGCGCCTCCGACGGGAGTGCACGGTCTACGTCCTCTCCCCCCGCAATCGGGAGACGATCTATGGGCAGATCCGAGAAGCTCTGGGGATCGGGAGGGAAGAGACCGTCTGAGCGCGGTCTTGATCGCCCCGCGGCCATGGGGTACACTCGCCTCCGACGAGAGCGAGGACGACGGGCTTGCCCTGCCTAAGCCCAAGCCCAAGCTCAAGCTCCCATGAAGGAGGTTTCCGATGACCCTGGACCTGTCGAAGCTCCCGAAGGATTTCCCGCGGAGGTTCGTGCCCGAGGAGGCACAGCTGGCCCACTGGAGCGAGATCGAGCCCCTCTTCGACGAGCTGGAGCGCCGCGCCGCCCGGATCGATACCCCCGAGGCCCTGGAGGAGTGGATCCTCGACGGCTCCGAACTGGCCGCCGCCGTCCACGAGGAGGGCTCCGTGCGCTACATCCGCATGACCTGCCAGACGGACAACCCCGAGTACGAGAAGGCCTACCTCTACTTCGTCGAGGAGATCGAGCCCCGGCTCAAGCCCCGCTTTCACCGGCTCAACGAGCTGTACCTAAAAAGCCCGGCCCGTTCCCGACTCCCCAAGGAGCGCTATCTCGTCTTCGACCGCAAGACCCAAAACGCCGTCGAGCTCTTCCGCGAGGAGAACGTCCCGCTGGAGACCCAGGAGGAGAAGCTGGGGCAGCAGTACCAGAAGCTCACGGGCGCGATGACCGTGGAGTACGACGGAAAAGAGCAGACGCTCCAGCAGATGGCCCGCTACCTCGAGGAGCCCGATCGCCGCGTCCGGAGGGAGGCCTGGGAGCTCGTGGCGGAGCGCCGCCTCCAAGACCGCGAGAAGATCGACGAGATCTACGACGAGCTGCTGGCCCTGCGCCAGAGGATCGCGGAGAACGCCGGGTTCTCCAACTACCGGGACTACGCCTTCCGCAAGCGGGAGCGCTTCGACTACACCCCCCAAGATTGTGAGCGCTACCACGAGGCCGTGGAGCGCTACGTGGTGCCCCTCTATCGGGAGCTGCAGCGCCGACGCCAACGGGAGATGGGGCTTGCGGAGCTTCGCCCCTGGGATTTGAACGTCGACCCGCAGGGCCGCCCGCCCTTGCGGCCCTTCCAAAAAGCTCAGGAGCTGATCGACGGCTGCCGCGAGATCTTCGGGAGGGTCGACGCCGAGCTGGGCGAGAGGTTCGGGCGGATGGCCGAGCTGGGGCTCCTCGACCTAGAGAGCCGCAAGGGGAAGGCCCCCGGCGGCTACCAGGCGACGTTAGAGGAGCACCGGCTGCCGTTCATCTTCATGAACGCCGTGGGCCGGGACGGGGACGTCCGGACGCTCCTCCACGAGGGCGGCCACGCCTTCCACACCTTCGCCGCCCGAGAGGAGCCCTTGGTGGCGTACCGCCACGCCCCGCTGGAGTTCGCCGAGGTCGCCTCGATGAGCATGGAACTCCTGAGCGCCCCCCACCTCGAGGTCTTCTACGCCCCGGAGGAGGCCGAGCGCTCGCGCCGGGAGCACTTGGAGGGAATTGTCGGGATCTTGTGCTGGATCGCCACCATCGATGCCTTCCAGCACTGGATCTACACCCACCCCGGCCACACCCGCACAGAGCGGGAGGAGAAGTGGCTCGAGCTGCGGGAGCGCTTCGGCGGGATCGAGAGCTGGGACGGCTACGAGGAGGCCCTGAGCAGCTTGTGGCACCGCCAGCTCCATCTGTTCCTGGTGCCCTTCTACTACATCGAGTACGGGATCGCCCAGCTGGGGGCGCTGGGGATCTGGCTGCGCTCGCAGCGGGACTATCGGGAGGCCGTAGGGGCCTACAAGCGGGCGCTGGCGCTGGGGGGCTCGCGGCCCTTGCCCGAGCTCTTCCGGGCGGCGGAGCTCCCCTTCGACTTCGGGGAGGGAGCCGTCTCTCAAGCGACCTCGGGGCTGCAGGCAGCCCTGGGCCTCTAGGGCAATCTCTCTGGGACCATCGCGTAAGACGGGAGGTGAGCGGGCGGCTCCCGGGAGGTGGGAGGCGAGAGCCGCCCGCCAAGGTCCTCAGGGAAAAACCTCTGCCCGCTCCCGCGGGCGGGGAAAAACCCCCGAGGTGCTTGTGGAGGTCCGCCGTGCCCGGATTCGCCGAAGTCCCCCTGGGCGTTCTTCGGTCACCTGCCGACCTCAAACCGCGTCGCGCGCAGTATACACCCCCGGCGTTAAAAAAACGTTAAACCCTCATCCCTAGGGCCGGATTCGGCCTGCGCTCCATTGCCTCGAGGCCGAAGTCCTGCTATTCTCTTGGAGATCCGAGAACGAGAGATCGAAGGAGCGAGTACCCATGAAGATCGAGAGCGACGTGGTGATCGTAGACGCGGTCCGCACGCCGATGGGCCGCTTCCAGGGGCGGGTCTCCCAGTACAAGGCCCCGGAGCTGGGGGCCCACGTGATCCGCGCTTTGAAGGAGCGCAACCGTCTGGGCGGGGAAGACGTGGATGAGGTCATCCTGGGCTGCGTGCTCCAGGCGGGCCTAGGCCAAGCCCCGGCCCGCCAGGCCGCCGTGCGAGGGGGGCTCTCCCCCCAAACCCCTGCGGTAACGATCAACAAGGTGTGCGGCTCGGGGCTTAAGGCCGTCATCTTGGGCGCACAGGCCCTCCAGCTCGGGGAGGCCCGAGCCGTGATAGCCGGCGGGATGGAGACGATGAGCCACGCCCCCTATCTCCTCCCCGGCGCCCGGCAGGGCTTCCGCTACGGGGATCAGAAGATCATCGACTCCATGATCTGCGACGGGCTGTGGTGCGCCTTCGAGGATCACCACATGGGCAACGCGGCGGAGTACACCGCCCAGAAGTCGGGGATCTCCCGGGAGGACCAGGACCGATTCGCGTACGAGAGCCACCAGAAGGCCCTCCGGGCGACGGAAGAGGGTAAATTTCAAAACGAGCTGATCCCGCTGGAGACGAAGGAGGGGGTGCTGGACCGCGACGAGACCCCGCGCCCGGACACCTCTCTGGAGAAGCTGGCCCAGCTGAAGCCCGTCTTCCAAAGGGACGGGACGGTCACGGCGGGGAACGCCCCGGGGCTCAACGACGGCGCCTCCGCCCTGTTGCTCGCGACCCGGGAGGAGGCGGAGCGGAGGGGCTGGAAGCCCCTGGCCCGGATCGCGGGGTACGCGGTGGCCGCCGTCGAACCCCGAGATCTCTTCTACGCCCCCGTCCACTCCACCCGCAAGCTCTGGGAGAAGCTGGGGATGGGCGTCTCCGACTTCGACCTCATCGAGGTGAACGAGGCGTTCGCCGCCCAGGTGCTGGCCGACGGCAAGGAGCTGGAGTGGGACTGGGAGCGCGTCAACGTCCACGGGGGCGCGATCGCGCTGGGCCACCCCATCGGGGCCAGCGGGGCCCGCATCCTCACCACCCTGGTGTGGGCCCTCCGCGACCGCGACGGGGAGTGGGGGTTGGCGACCCTCTGCATGGGCGGCGGGATGGGGATCTCGCTGGCCGTCCAGCGCCTGTAGGATGCGGGTCGCGTTTCAGGGGGAGCCCGGGGCCTATAGCCACGAGGCGGCCCTCGCCCACTCCCCCCAAGAGCCCGAGATCGTCCCCTGTCGGACGTTTCGGGACGTCTTCCGCGCCGTGGCAGGGGAGGGGGCGGACGTAGGGATCGTACCCATCGAAAACTCCCTTACGGGGAGCATCCACGAGGTTTACGATCTGCTGCTGGAGTTCCCCTTGGAGATCGTGGGCGAGGTCTTTCAGCCCATCGCTCATAAGCTGCTGGGCCTGCCCGGCGCGCGGCTCGAGGGCATACGCGACGTCTATTCGCATCCGCAGGCGCTCTGGCAGTGTGAGAGCTTCTTGGAGACGCTGGGCGCCGAGCGGCACGCCTTCTACGATACCGCGGGGGCCGCGCGCTGGGTCGCGGAGCAGGGGGACCCCGTCCGGGCCGCGATCGCCGGGCCGCTGGCCGCCGAGCTTTACGGGCTCGAGGTGCTCCGAGAGGACGTATCCGACTGCGAGCGCAACACGACCCGGTTCTTGGCGCTCACGCTTCCGGGCCGAGTTCCGCCCGAGGCTCCCGGGGGGCAAAGGTGGCGCACCTCGCTGGTGGTGGAACTCCGCCACGAGCCCGGGGCCCTGTATCGGGCACTGGGGATCTTCGCCGAGCGGGGGATCAACCTCACGAAGCTCGAATCCCGCCCGCTGCGGACGGAACGGTGGCGGTACCGCTTCTACCTCGACTTCGAGGGCCACCGCGGGGAGGCCCACGTCCAAGACGCGCTGGCGCGGCTGCGGGAGCAGGCGGTCTTCCTTCGGGTTCTGGGGGCGTACGTCAAGGGATCATAGGCAAGGGGTCCAACGGCATCGTTCGTCCATCCGGAGCACGCCCTCTCCCTGGGGCACCCACAGGAGCGCCGTGCACCCCACGAGGTTCGAGATCATGTGGGAACGCTGCCTCGAGAGGGGCTCCAGCCGGATTGCACCGTCCCTGACGACCCAACGCGCCCGGATCCAGCGCTCCCGCTCGGGGCTCTTCTCCAGAGGTTCCTTCAAAACCCCTTCGTAGAAGCGCGGCCCCGGCTCCGCGCAGCCCTCTAAGAGATCGAGCACCCTCCGGACGTGCGTGACCAAGCAGACGAAGGCGGAGCCCGGGTTCCCCGGCAGCCCCAAGAGGGGCTTTCCGTCAAAGATCCCGAAGAACAGGGGCTTGCCCGGCTGTTGCCTCACCTTCCAGAAGACGGGCTTCACCCCGATGTGCCGGGCGGCCTTCAAGATAAAATCGCGCTCCCCTACGGAGACTCCGCCCGCCGTGATCACCAGGTCGCCCTCCTCCAGCGCCCGGGCCAGCTCGTCCGCCGTGCGCCCCAGGTCGTCCGGGAGGTGCTCGGCCGTGACGTGGGCGTACCCCCGCCCGCGGAGCCAGCCTACGATGAGCGGGGCGTTCGCGTCGTAGACCTGGCCCGGTCTCAAGGGCCGCCCGGGCGGGACGACCTCATCCCCCGTCGTGAGCACCCTGATGCGGGGCTCTCTGCGCACGCGCACGGAGGCGACGCCCGCTACGGCCAGCGCCCCCAAGTGCCCCGCCCCCAGGCGCTCGCCCCTCGGCGCGAGGACCGTCCCTGCGGGGAGCTCCTCCCCCCGACGGCGAAGATCCCGACCCTCGGGGACGGGCTCCGTCACCCACAGCCGGTCGCCCTCTACCCGGGCGTCCTCTTGACGGAGCACGGCGTCCGCCCCCTCGGGGATGTGCCCCCCCGTGAAGATCCGCACGGCCTCCCCGGGGCGAATCCTCGGGATCGCAGCGAGGGCCCCGGCGGGCACCTCGCCTACCAGCCTCAGCCGCGCCGGGCGCTCCCGCGTCGCGCCTTGGGTGTCCCCCGAGCGAAGGGCATAGCCGTCCATCGCGCTCTGGGGGAAGGGGGGGAGATCCACAGAGCTGCGGACCTCCTCGGCCAGCACCCGATGGAGCGCCTCCCCGAGCCCGACCTCCTCCGCGGGCAACGGGACGACTTCTTGTTCGTAGAGGCGAAAGGCCTCGTCCACGGGGATCAGTTGCTTCATCTTCTCCTCTTCGTGTACCAAACGTTTACCGCGGCATAGAGAAAGCCTCCCGCCAGCGCGAACGGGGGTAAGGCCAGCCAGCCGCTGGGCAAGAGGGGCAGTGTCACCGCGAGCAAAACCAGCGCGGCGAGGAAGCACAAAGCGGGAGATCCCCTTAGAACGCCGATTGCCCCCATCAGGAGGCCCGTTCCAAGGAGAGGCCAGAGATAACGTCCGATGAGACGGATGAGTTCTTCCATGCTCTTCTCCGGGTTACTTTAGCCCGCGATCGCCTGCAGGAGCAACTTCGTCGCGGCGACGGCCAGAACGGCCCCAAGGAGCCTCTGGATGACGACGGGCGAGAAGCGCCGCGCTCCGAGTCGAGAGCCCATCCCGCCGCCCACAGCCACCGCGGCCAGCAGGGGCAGGAGCAGTCCCCAGTCCGGCGAGCCCCGGAGCGCGTGGGCCACCAGCCCGCTTAAGGAGTTCAGCCCGATGAACGCGGCGGAGACGGCGGCGGTGCGCTTGGCGTCCGCCCAGCCCAGAAACAGCAGCAGGGGGCTTAGGAAGATCCCGCCGCCCACGCCGATCAAGCCCGCGAGGAACCCCAACAGCGCCCCGAGCCCAAGTCCCAAGGGCCAGAGCAGGCGGGGCTTCGCTTCGGGAGCGGCGACGGCTCGCCCCCAGCCCAACAGCCGCAGTGCCGCGAGGAGCAACGTGATCCCGAGGAGCAGCGCAAACAGCCGGGGCGGGATCTCCAACGAGCCCCCCACAAAGGCCAAGGGCACCGACGTCACGACGAAAGGCAGGAGCAACCTTGCCGAGAAATATCCGGCGCGACCGTAGTGCCAGAGTCCCAAAGACGTCACGAGCACGTTGAGTGCGAGCGCGATCGGGACCATCGCCTCGCGGGAGAGGCCCACCAGGGCCGCCAGGGCCAGATAGGCCGACGCGCCCCCGTGGCCCACAGTGGAGTAGAGGAAAGCAGCCAGGAGATACAGAGGTGCGAGAACCCAGAGAGCGTCCATTCAATCAACGATAACCGTGGGCGTGGGGGAGTTTTCTCATCACGTAGAAGACGTGCAGCACGGCGGGGAAGAGGGCCTCCATCGTCTCCTGTGCGCCGCGGGTGCTCCCCGGCAGCGTGATCACCAGCGTGTTTCTTATCAGCCCGGCCACCCCGCGGGAGAGCATCGCGTACGGGGTGCGCCGCTGCCCATACGCGCGGGCCGCTTCCATAATGCCGGGCACGTCTCGTTCGATGAGGGGCTTTAAGGCCTCCACGGTTTGATCCGTGGAAGCAAGGCCCGTCCCGCCCACCGTCAGCACCAGATCGATGCCCTCGTCTACGAGCTTATGGACGAGCGCCTTGAGTTTTCCCGGATCGTCGGGGAGCACCTCGTAGCCCGCGACGTCCACGGAGGGCTCTCGCTCTAGGGCGCTTACCACCGCCTTGCCCGCGCGGTCCTCCTTCTTGCCCGCGGCCACAGAGTCCGAGAGCACGATCACATGCGCTTTGACGGGGGGATCGAGCACATCGCGCCAGTCGCTCTTCCCCCCGCGCTTCTCGACCAGCTTTACGTGGGAGATCTCGATTTCAGGGGTGTGAGGCTTGAGCATGTCGTAGAGCGTGAGCGCTGCGATATTAGCAGCTGTAAGCGCCTCCATCTCGACGCCCGTGGGCGCGATCGCCTTCACCTCAGCCCTCACGCGCACGCCCTCGGGCTCGAACTCGTAGTCAATCGAGCCGTGGGTGATTGGGATCGGGTGGCAGTAGGGGATCAGCTCCCAGGTGCGCTTGGCGGCCATGACCCCCGCGGCGCGGGCCAGCTCGAGGGCGTCCCCCTTCTCCAGCTTGCGCTCTTTAAGAAGCTGCAGTACCTCTGTGGGCATGGCCACGAATGCCTCTGCTGTGGCGGTGCGCAGCGTCTCGAACTTGGGTGTGATGTCCTTCATAGATCTTTCCTCCTCTTGCGATAGATCGTGACACCTGAGCGCCCTGCGGCCCGCTGAAGGTCCTCGTCCTGCGTGGCCAGCGGGATCCCTTGACGCATCGCCAGGTCAAGATACGACGCGTCATACGTGGACAGCCCGTGTTCGCGCGCCAACGCCAAGATCTCACCCAGCATTCGGCTCGGCGTTTCCGGCTCCACCGCGATGGGGAGCTGCTGCAGCAGCGCCAAGAACTGAACCGTATCCGCTTGGGTGAGTCGCTCCCGGCGCTCGGCCACCCGGAGCGCGTTGCCCACTTCCAACGGCCAGACGGCGGGCACGAGCGCCTCGGCCCCTTCGGCCAGGGATCTCAGCACCGATCGGGTATACGCGTTCCGTTCCTCCCGAAAGGCCCACGCCAGCGTTACGGAGGCGTCGAGGACGAAACACGTCTTCTCCCTCACATGCGGCCTTCCTCGATGAGGTCACGTAGGTTCAGCCCCTCCAGGCTGTGCCGGCTGCCGAACTCCTCAAGGGCAGCGACGACCTCTTGGGGATCGCGCTTCCGGGCGGGGGGGACGGGCTCCAGCACCGCCACGGGCACGCCGTGCTTCGTGATCACGATCCGCTCCCCCTTCGCCACGCGCTCCAGCAATTGGGCCAGATGCGTCTTGGCCTCGTACGCGCCCACCGTAGTCATATCGATCCCCCTGTTTAGACCGGTCTAAGACCAGTGTATGCGATGAGAGCGGTAGCGTCAAGCCCGCAAGCCGGGCTCATTCGGAGGACGACCGAAGGGGTATCCCTTCCAAGTAGCGCCGCTCGCCCGTGGCATAGTGCTCCTCCTTCCAGATGGGAACGCGCTTCTTGAGTTCGTCGATCGCCCACTTCGCCGCCTCGAAGGCCTCTCGGCGGTGGGCCGCCCGCACGACGATGGCTACGCTGGGCTCCTTCAGCTGAAGATGTCCCACCCGATGCTGGATTCGGCACTTTCGCACGTCGAAGCGCTCGAGGACCTCTTGTTCCAGCTCTTTCAGGGCTTTCTCAGCTAGGGGTTTGTACGCCTCGTAGGTGACGGCCTCGACGGGTTTTCCGTCGTTGCGGTCGCGGACGGTGCCCACGAAGACCACCAACGCCCCGCTCCCGGGGTCCTCCGTCTCCTGAAGGAGCGGGGCCAAGTCGAGAGGATCCTCGGTGATCCAGCGGCCCATCTCAGCCTCCGTTCACGGGCTAAAGAGTTCTTGGACGAGAGTTTCCCGGTCTATTTCTAAATATGCAGCAACTTCCTTCAAGATCCCGCTCAGGGTCCCGACGCGCAGCGGCTCATGCTTGGGAATCGTGATCCGATGCTCTGGGCCCTTAACTTGGCTCACCAAGCGCAGGTGACTCCCCGTCTGACGCACCACGCGATACCCATAGCGGCCCAGGAGCCGGGCCAGCTCTTCCCCGCCGAGATCCCGCGGCAGCTTCATACGGTGAGAATTTCCTCCCGTACGAGGTGGAGACGAACGATCGCAGGGCGTTCCTCTTCATCAAAGTGACAGCGCACGGCATCGCGAACGTGCTCCTTGAGTGCTTCGAAGCTGTCGGCCTCGGTGAAGATCGCATGTCCCAACGCACGCGCCTCGTAGCCGCCCTCCGGCGACTCCTCGACCAGGAAGATGAGCTCCCTTGTATGCACGGCTTCTCCCCCTGCTGTCAGCCCCCGCTCACCGGCGGCAGCAGCGCCACCTCCTCGCCCTCCCGCAGCTTATAGTCCTTCTCGACCAAACGATCCCCCACGGCGACGGCCGTCGCCTCTAACTGGCCCCGCAGCGCGGGGTGCTCCTCAGCCAGTTTATCCAGCAGCGTCTGGACGGTCGCCTCCTCCGGCAGCTCTATTGGAAGCTCCGCGCCCAGCTCCGATTTTAAGCCCGCAAAGGCGAGCACCTTCACCCGCATGTCGGGATCAGCCCCCCAAGCTGGACATCACCGTCCGGGTGGTCTGGCCCACCTCCCAGTGATGGCCCTCGGGCTTGATGTCCGCCGCCCGCAGGAACGCCCGCTTGACGGCTGCGCGATCCCCCCGCTGGATCGCCTCCCCCGCCTTGACGTGCACGTCGTACGCCAAGCAAGGCCGCAGCTCCCCGTTGGCCGTAAGCCTCATGCGATTGCAAGAGTCGCAGTACTTGTCGCTGATCGGGGTGATGAACCCGAGCATCCCCCGGGCCCCCGGGACCTTCCAGTAGCGGGCGGGGCCGTTCCCTCTAGCGGGCCGGGCGGGGACGAGTCCGTAGCGCGCGATCAGCTCCTCTCGGATCTCGGTGAGGTTGGCGAAGCTCCCTAGGTGTTTGAGCTTCACCCCCTCGCCGATGGGCATGAGCTCCAGGAAGCGCACCACCAACTCGTGGTCGAGCGTCAGCTCCACCCAACGATCGACCTCGTCGTCGTTGAAGCCCTTCAGGATCAGCGTGTTGATCTTTATGGGCGTAAGGCCCGCCTGGGCCGCCCGCTCGATCCCCTCCCAGACCCGCTCGAGATCCCCGAAGCGGGTGATCTCGCGAAACCGCTTTGGGTCGAGCGAGTCGACGCTCACGTTCACCCAGTCCAAGCCCGCCTCGGCCAGCGCCTCGGCCTGTGCCGCCAAGAGCAGCCCGTTGGTGGTCATCGAGAGCTCTTGGAGGTCCGTCTCGCGCTTGAGCATCCGGACCAGCTGGGGGAGGTCCCGGCGCACCAGGGGCTCGCCGCCGGTGATCCGGGCCTTGGTGATCCCCAGCTCGTTCGCGACCTGAACGGTCTCGACGATCTCCTCGAACGTCAAGATCTCGCTCTTGGGGTGGAACTCGAGCCCCGTAAGGGGCATACAGTACTGGCACCGCAAGTTGCAGCGGTCGGTCACCGAGATGCGTAAATAGTCGATTCGGCGGCCGAAGCGGTCAACCAGCTGGGCACTCATCGGGGACTTCCTTTCCTCGCGCCTACTGCTGCGTCTCCTGTGCGTTCCATCGCGTCGTGTAGGCTCCTCATCGTCGCCTCAGGGGGACGTCGGGAGCCGTCTCCGGCCCCAGGACGACGTCGTCGGGGAGCATCCCGTTCTCGGCGAGCAAGAACGCTACGATGTCCCAATACGTCTGTTCCTCGAGGCTTCCTGGGGCGTCGTAGGGCATGGCCCGGCTCACGTACCGAAAGAGGCGGTCGGCCGTGCGGTAGTTGGCCAGCACTCCGCGGGTCAGTTCGGGGCCGATGCCCCCCTGCGTGTGGCAGCTGACGCAGCTCTGCTGGAAGTACAGCGATCCGCGGGCGATCTGCTCGGCGCGGGGATCTTGCGGGGCTTGGGGAGCTTCCCCGCGGGGCGTTCCCAGCCACCACCAAGCCCACCCGCCCAGGGCCGCCAGCACGAGCACCCCCAGCCCGCCGATCCATACCGCTCGCCTGTGCCTGCCCCTGCCCACCACACCCCTCGCCTCCCTCTCCTAAAGCTGCTGGTGCGATCTCCCTAGGAGATCGATTCGAACGTGGGCGGGAGGGACACCGAAGAACCCTCCCGCTCCCGCGGCGATCCAGCCTACCGAAAGGCGTGCGTTGGGTCAATGACCGCTCTCAGCCCTCGACCTCGACGGGGTGGGGCAGGATCTGGTTGTAGAGGTAGCCCTTGCCGTTGAAGGGGACGGCATCCGGCTGGGTGTAGACGTTCCCCTCGGCGTCCTCGGCGGTGGCCCGGGTGTAGAGGGTATAGCGCCCGGGGATGGCCTCCCACTCAAACTCGAAGCGGACCCAGTTGCCGGGGGTCGGCTCGTCGATCAGGGTGGCCTCCTGCCAGTCGCCGTCGTCGACCCGCCACTCCACCCGGACGATTTGAGGGAGGGGCTTCCTGCCCCAGTGGGGGGCAGGGAGGCGTCCTGCCATGTCGGGGGAGCCCCAGTCGAAGCCGCCGCCGGGGCTGGCGAACCCCACGACCCTCTGGGGTCCCGCGGGGAGGCGGGCCGGCGTCGGGTCCATCCCGTCGGCGACGGGCTCCCAGCCGATGGGGAGCGCCAGGGCGCTCTTGACCGTCTGGTGCGAGACCGGCGCCCCCGCGGCCCCCTCGGGCGCGCCC
>Ga0256839_1001810_pt1 | contig 25148 bp, 21 predicted proteins | sample 354166metaG_FD_185968 | JGI IMG/M metagenome (GOLD analysis project Ga0256839, IMG submission 185968) | Hydrothermal vent microbial communities from Mid Atlantic Ridge, Atlantic Ocean - 354-166 | ecosystem: Environmental > Aquatic > Marine > Hydrothermal vents | place: Atlantic Ocean: Mid... | reverse complement strand
CCCAGACCTGCAGAAAAATGCCCGCCTGACTGGCTCACCGTATGGGTCAGGAAATTCCGAAGCTCCTTGGCCAGTGGCTCAAGTTGGGATTTCTTGAGCCGGCGAAGATCGGCCGGGGTGTTGATTTGGTTTAATAATTTAAGGTCGGGCGGCATTTTCATTTTAATAAAGGGGTTCTTGGTAGAACATCAGGATAAGGCCAATTTGGAACAAGGCAAAAACAGAGATAAAGCCGGCAATTTGTTTTCCTTGGCCATCCAATTTTAATTCCAGCCAGCGGCCAATAGCTAAAATTAATGCAAAAACTCCCATTAAAGTATGTCCAACTTGAATCAGAAATGCGGTTTTTGCCTGAAATCCAACATGGGAATGAGTTAATAGCATCAGTCCGCCAAAAGCGGCAAGAACGGGGAAAAAATAGGGGAGTTTGCTATCAGGGTCTTTGGTTAGTCGGGCTTTTAGTTCATAATAACCAAGAACCAGCACCAAGGTGGTGGCTATTCGGTGTTGCAGAACCTCACCGTTACTAAAGGTGCTTTCCCAAAAACCGATTGGTCCCAATGGCCAGGTTTCTGCGTCACTACGAAAAAACAAGAAAATACCCAAACCGATAAAGCCTAGCGGCCAATAACGTGCCCATTCAAATCCTTTTCTATAAGACAACATGGCAAACAGACTCATGATGGTTAGAAAAATTCCGGCAATATTGTGATTATAATCTGACCACGCAGTTGCAGCCTCGGATGGGGTCTGGCCGACAATAGCAACGCGTCCTGCTTCTCCGGCAATTAGTGCTTCGTGGCTGGGAGAGGTCATTCTGGGAATGCGGGGCGTAAAAGTGTGTAATACTTCCTGCCAGCTTGCTGTTAAATTTGGAATATCTATGGCAGGAGGCTGTGAGGCCAGGCTGGCTGCGGTGAATAGCAGGGTAATAAGAACAAAGGTTTCTGCCTCTACATAATATGGCACTCTATTCTTGACGAAAAATGAGTTGCCAGTTTGAAAATATTCGAGTGTTGCCTTGCGGTTTAACCAGGCAAAACCAAGCGCCATTGCCAGTAAAATGATTTTAACCATTAACAGGTTACCGTAGCCGGTTCCGATAAAGCCATTCCAGGTATCAATATAATTAAGCCCCAGCATTACGCCAGTCAATATAATCAGACCAACAGCATAGATTCCGGCTAAAGAAAAGCGCTTGAGTAAATCAGGCCATAGTGTTTCAGCAACTTTATTTTGTAGGCCAAGACGCCATAAATTAACCAGCTGAAAAACACTGCCAATCCAGGCGGCAGCAGCAATTTGGTGTAAAACTGTTAGTGCCATCAATAAAGCAGTATTCTCAAAACGGCTGGCGCCATGAACCAGCCAGGCACCAGAAATAACCAGTGGTATTGCCCAATATAAAGCGGTTTGCCAATGGTATCTGGAATACGGGCTGTTTTGCAGATATTTATAAGTATAAAGCGCCAGAAACAGCGCGATTATCGAGCGTATAATTCCAGCAATAAATTGATTGGTAGAGGCAAATTCGGGGAAAGGCCATTTGTCAAGGATGGCGGTCATGAGCCAAACTTTCAGAATAATTTTGAATAGCTGAATTGCGGCAAGGGAAAACCCGCCAATGTAAATGATTTTGATGGTTGACTGGATGAGCGATTCATTAATGAGTCGTCTGTCGGCATTCCACGGCTTCACAATCAGCATTACCCAAAACAGGCCGCCGATGGTCATTGCGTAGCAAGTTAGATCAACGCCACCGACTAATGAATCCAGAAAATCAGCTATTCCTTCCATCAGTTTACCTAGGGTATAACGATAAATCGGATAATATCTTCAGTTAAATGGCCATCAGCTGCAAATATTTTAAATCGCAATGCATATTCGCCAGGGTCAAGAGCAGGTAGATTTATCACAACCTGACCGGGTTTTCCGCCCTTGGAAAATTTAACGGGTTCATGAATGTCCCCGGCTTTAACCAGAAAAATTTTGGATAAACCAACTTCGATTTTGGAATTAAAATCCAGGGTTACTGAGGTCGGTCTGCCAGAATGGACGGGTTCGATTTCCAGTGAATGTTTAGTGACTACGGCATGGGCAGATGATTGTTCAATATGACTCAATGCCAATATACTGATAAAAATCAATGATAAAAAATTTCGCTTGAACATAGATAGTGCCTTGTTAATTTCTTTTTTTTGATTTTAGGGCATGACTGGCCAGGTTTTTTCCCAAATCCCAAATGGAGCCGGGAACCTGGTGGCAGTCTGCAATCGTTTTGTCAAAAGCTGAAATGATCCAATCCTGGTCTTTTTGGCCTAAATTTAAAGGCGGTAACAGCTTGACAACATTCATGCCGTGACCTGCAACCTGACTCAAAATACGGTGTTCTTTAAATAGTGGAATAGTTACCATTTGACAGAACAAACCCTTATTGGCTGCTTCCAACATGCTCCAAGCCGCTTTTAGGGAAAGACTTTTAGGAGGGCCAAATTCAATGGCGATCATTAGGCCTTTGCCGCGGACTTCTTTTAGAAATTCATAACGATCAATCATGGCAGTTAGATTTTCGATAATTTCATTGCCGACATTAGCGCTATTTTCTACTAATTGTTCGTCTTCAATAACCTGTATTGTGGCTAATCCGGCAGCCATTGCCATGTTGTTTTTTGAAAATGTCGAGCCATGAACAACAGCTCTATCCATACGATTAAAAACGGTATCCATGATTTTGTGGGTCATGGCAACAGCTCCGACTGGAATAAAACCACCGGAAAGGGCTTTAGCCATCAAAATCATATCCGGATTAACCTGCCAATGGTCAATTGCCCAGAATTTTCCGGTTCGGCCAATACCCGTTTGAATTTCATCGGCAACAAACAAGGCGCCGTATTTTTTACAAAGCCGCTCAACCTCAGGAAGGTAGTTATCGTCAGGAAGATTTACCCCTTTGCCTTGAATGGGTTCGACAATAAAAGCGGCAACATCGTTGCCTGACAAGGCTTTTTCCAGTGCGTCCAAGTCATTAAACGGGATTGCCTGGCATTGTGGCAGTAGTGGCCCAAAACCTTCACGGAATATTTCTTCACCATTTAATGATAATGCGCCTAGTGTCAAGCCGTGGAAACTGTGTTCGCAGTGAACAATTTTTTGCCGTTTTGTTGTATAGCGGGCAAACTTGATTGCAGCTTCTACCGCCTCGGCGCCAGAGTTGGCAAAAAAGATTTTATCCAGATTGTCGGGGGTGGTTTGCAGGATTTTTTCGGCTAGTAAACCGCTCAACAATGAAACATCCATTTGCACCAGGTTTGGAAGATCCAGAGTCAGGGTTTCCTTGAGGGCATTAACAACCGTTGGGTGATTTCGGCCAATGGCAAAAACGCCAAAACCACTCAGTAAATCCAGATATTCATTGTCATCTTGATCATAAAGATATTGTCCCTTGGCTTTTTTATAATTACGGTCATAACCAATGGTTTTTAAAACCCTGACCATCTGGTTGTTGAGGTGTTTTTCGTGCAATTCAAATTTGTCATTATTGCGATTAGCAAGCAGTTCAGCAATACTGAAAGACATACTCAGGCTCTCCTTGAGGTAAAAGCGGGTAGAACGATTAATGTACAAACCAAGGTAAATATTATACCGACAGATAGCAACAAGCCCATGCTTGATATGCCCCTATGAGTTGTGAAAGCAAGACTGGTAAAACTGACTAATGTGGTCAGGGAGCTGAAAAACACGCCTTTAGCCGTGCTGGTTTGCAGCAGGAGATGGTGGTCTTTTTTGCTGGTATGTAATCTGTGCATAATATGAATGCCGCTGTCAACGCCCATGCCCATCAGTAAAGGTAAAGCGATGATGTTGGCAAAATTGAATGGATTATTGAGCAAGACATTGACCGCCGCAGTTAATAAACTTGCCAGTATTAATGGCCAGATAACGAGCAATGCATTTTTGAAGCTGCGCATGACAATTAATAAAATCAGGGTAATTACAATCAGTGCTCCGGAAAAGGCTTGAATGAAGGCTTTAACAACTGCCTTGCCAGATTCCAGGTCGCCAATAGGAAGGCCAGTGACGCTGTCATCAATTTTTTGTACGGCTTTGGCAAATGCCTTTAGATTTTCTGGAAGAGTTAAATCCAGTTCAGGCTCAATAACAATTTTATAAATGCCCGATTTACTGACCCAGTTACGTTTAATGTAATCAGGAATGTCTTTCAGGCTGAAGCGGTAAGCTTTCAAGCTGGTATCTAAGCGTTGCATCGTGTGGGGCAGTAATCCCAGAATGCTCTCGGCCAGCTGTTGATAACGTGTTTCAGAGTTGTCTAGCTTATCAGCTGATTCGATAAATGCCTGAATATTGGTCTGTAGCCGTTGTAATAATTCAGGTGAGGCAACTTTGGTATCTGCATTTAATGCGATAGAGATTTTTTTGTCTAAATCAAACAGTGCTTGACGGTTTTGGGCATGATCAATAGGGCGATTAAACTGACCGAGTTGAGTGCCCAAGACCATATCCAGATCTTCAATTATTTCCAGTTTTTCATCCTGGTCGTTGGCAACAAAACTGGTAATCAGGATGGACTTGTCTACTTCCGGGAGTTTTTCAACTTGCTGGGCAAGTTGCTCTGCGCTTTTTAGATCGTTTCTAAGGGCAATTAACGCAAATGGCGAATCAGTCTTTGATTTTAATAAGGCATTAAAAGTGGCAACCGATTCGCTATTTGGATCTCTCAGGTTTACAGGGTTTGAATCGAATTGTAATTTAGTTAATAAAAAACAGGCGCCGATGGCAAGCAGGAAAGAAATAATACGGATTTTAACAGGGTGTTTAAATGGAAAAAGATGGATAAACTCAGGTATCTTCCTGCTCTTGCCCGGCTTTGATAATTTACTTGGGCAGATTTTTAACAACGCAGGCAAGACAGTGATGGATACCAGAAATCCAATAAACATTCCGCCGCCGGAAATGAATCCTAATTCAGAGACGCCGGCATAGTCAGTTGGGACAAATGCCAGAAAACCAATTGAGGTTGTCAGGGCGCAAAGAAATAAAGAAAACCCGATACTTTTTATGCTGGCTTTAATGGCCTCGATATTATTATGTCCGTGTTTTTTGCATTCTTGGTAACGGAGACAAATATGAATGGCAAAATCAACAGCTAGACCAATGAAAATGACAGCAAATGCGACTGAAAGAACATTCAAATGGCCAACAGCATAAGCGGCAAAACCCGCAGTTAAAATCAGACCGGTTATCAGGGTAATGAAAGTATCAATCATTAATTTGATTGACCCCAAGCCAATATATAGGGTGATACATACCAACAATAGGGATATCAGACCTGCAACCGTCGTATCTTCAGTCAGGCTTTTCATTTCTTCCTGCTCAAGTACTTTTTCACCGGTGAGGCGGATTCTTACACCTGGGTTTTTTGCCTGAATATTGTGTGCTATTACTCGAGCGGCAGTTACTGCTTGTTCTGCTGGAAGCAGCTGGCTAAAATCCAGTTTCGGTTTGGCGCTAACCAGCATGCGCCGCATATCACGGTCGCCAGGAGATTTAATGGATAACAGATTTTGCCATGAAAGATAATGATTGTTCTGGTTTTTTATTTTGACTAATGCTGTATCAATTTCTGTTAGCAGAGGCTCAAGATCAATTGGAAGCTTATCCCCTTTTTTATTTTCAAGCGGGTAGCCAATGATTTCAAGCAGACCCTTCAAGCTAAAATCTTCAGCAAGATGTCCAATAAACGGTTGTGCTTCACTGAGTCTGGAGGACAGTTCTTCTAGCTCGTCAATCTCAAGGTACAGTAAACCTTGCTGCCTGAAAAAGGGGTTATCACCCGGAATATATATATAGTTAAATAATTTGCTCTGTAATTGTAATTGTTGAGCAACTTGGTTTGCTGCTATTGCAGTTTGTTCTGGTGTTTGAGATTCAACTAAAAATAAAATGGCGGAGGCATCTTGTGGAAAAGCTTCTTCCCATTTGAACCGGTTTTGCTGGAAAGGCAAATCAGGTGAAAGTAATTCAGAGGTGTCAGTATTAATGCCAAGATGGTTGCTGGTGTAGTACAAACTGAATCCTGACAAGGATGCAAAGAAAATGAGTACCAGCCATGCGAAACGGACAGTCCAGTTGCTCCACCAGCAAAAGAATGAATCGGCCAGCGATGAATGTTGATTTTTCATAGGCTAGATTGTGTTAGTTGCTGCAGAAAAATTGCTGATATCCTTGATTTTTTTTGCTATAGATTTGAGTTTTTTCTGGGCAGTTTGGAAGTGTAATCCTAATTTTATCAGGCCAAATATTTGAAGTGGATTGGCGGCAATATACAGGGCTAGTTCTTTTTTGTTAATTTGGCCCGCCTCATTCATGCTTTTTGTTATCGCAGCAGGTAAATGCATTTTTGCTGAATCAGCAATCACCCGTATAACCAGATATGGAATCTGCTTTTGTTCGGCTATTTTTGCTATTGCGATACTTTCCATATCTAAAGCAATGGCCCCTGTTGTTTTGTGAAGTGCTGTTTTTTTCTGGACCGAAGAAACTATGGTGTTGCTTTCACAAAGCGGGCTTGAATGAATGGGGTGCAGTTCAGCAAGTAAGGAAGCTGTTTGTTGCTGCCATTCGGCATCGACATGGTAATGCTGTTGGTTTTCTGCAATCAGCCGTTTAGGCAAACATAAATCGCCTGTTATCAGGGTGTTATCAAGCCCTGCTGCACAGCCCCAGCTGATTAATTTGCAACAGCCTTTATCAATAAGCTTTTGCGCGGCTTTTTTTGCATTTTCTGGTCCCGTTCCAGCATGAGTGGCGATAAGATCATCAGTCAGAAATTCACACTCACCAAGTGAAATTTTTTTTTTGGTCAGGGAGCTGAGTTCTTCGGGTAAGGCAACAATTATTCCAGTGATCACGTTTTGTTTAACTCATTTCGGTATCGAGCCAGCGCCCATAATGGAAAGAACAGATTGTAACCATGATAAATCAAATAGAAAACTTTAGGGAAGCCGGGTGCAGTAAACCAGTCATCTTTCCACGAGCCATCTTGTAGTTGATGACGTAACAGATATTGAATACCGGCTTTTACTTCAGAACTGTCTTTTTCTCCGGCAGCCAGTAAGGCTAAAACAGCCCAGGCAGTTTGAAATGCGGTGCTGGTATGGAATTGGCCACGGGTTTTTGTGTCATGATAGCTTTCATTGCCTTCACCCCATCCGCCATCTTCATGCTGAACGCTTTTTAACCATTGAGCAGCTTTGGTGTACATAGGGTCATTTTTTGGCAAGTCAGTCTGTTCAAGTCCCATCAATACTGACCAGGTGCCATAGACATAGTTAGTTCCCCAGCGACCAAACCAGGAGCCGTCAGCTTCCTGTTCATTTCGCAGATATTCGATTGAGCGTGCAATTGCGACCCGATTAGCCGGCATATCTTTCAGGGTTTTAGACATCAGCATTAGACAGCGGGCTGAAACATCAGCTGTCGGGGGGTCTAGCAGTGCGCCATGATCTGCAAATGGAATTTCATTCAGGTAATAACAGGTATTATCAGCATCAAATGCGCCGTGCCCACCGTTTTGAGATTGCATGCCAACGACCCAGTTAGTCGCTCTCTGGACTGATTTTTTAAGGTCAGGATAGCCAGAGTCGGCCATCGCAAAAGCTACGACTGCGGTATCGTCCACATCAGGATAATGTGGGTTTTCAAATTCAAATGCCCAGCCGCCGCCTGCAAGATCAGGTTTTTGAATGCGCCAGTCGCCCGGCTCATCAGATAATTGTTTGCTTTTGAACCAATTATAAGCGCGGGTCAAGGCTGGCTTGTTTTTGTTTTTATCGGCTTCTTGCAGGGCCAGTGCAGCAAGGGATGTGTCCCAGATTGGAGACAGGCAAGGCTGGCAATATGCATCTTGATTTCGAGTTACCAGCATCTTGTCAATGGCTTTTTTGGCGGTCTGCACTTTTGGGTCATCTTTTGAATAGCCCAGCAACAATAAGGCCTCATAAGCGTTGACCATTGCAGGAAAAATGGCGCCTAATCCGTCTTCACCATTTAAACGTTCTATAAACCAGTCTTCGGCCAGTTTAATGGCTTTGTTTCTGGTCTTTTGAGAAATAAGTGGTTCTGTTATTCGACCAAGTTTATCAAGCCCCAGAAATAGTTTGTTAAGCCAGCCTCTTTTTGGAAAATAATGTTTTTCCTTGTCTGGATGCGTAATGAACAGTTCCAGGATGTCAATGTTTTGGGGGTTGCGAGCTTTGGCTTTTAAAGTGCAAAGGATGAACAAGGGAACCATAACCACTCTGGACCAGTAGGAGACTTTATCAAGATGGAACGGAAACCATTTCGGTAATAACATGATTTCAACGGGTATATACGGTACTGCACGCCAGGGGACTTGTTCAAATGTAGCTAAGGCGATTCGGGTAAAAACATTTGCTTTTGCCGCTCCCCCCTGGCTTAAAATGAACTTCCTTAATTTAGCCATATGTGGCTGATCTGGGGTGTCGCCAGCCAACTTTAATGCATAGTAAACTTTTACGCTGCAGCTGATATCGCCTGATCCGCCTGTAAATAGCGGGTAACTACCGTCTTCTGTTTGGCGGGCTCTAAGGTAAACGGCCATTTTGTTTTGCAGGTTTATGTCAATATCACCGATGTAATGCATCATCATGATGTATTCAGCAGTAATTGTGCAATCCGCTTCCAGTTCAAACCACCAGTATCCTTCGTCATGTTGCAGATTCAGGAGTTTCTGTTGGCTGCTGTTGATTGCATTTTCTAGGTTTGAAGGGGTAATCGTTGTTGGCGATTCCTGAATGTCGCCATAATTCAATTCATTAAAAGATTCTTTGAACATAAAATGCTTCCTTAATGGCTAAAGTTTGCTTGGTTGAGGAGTATATTGCCAGCCAGGCGTGACTACGCCACGGCTCATGATATTAAAAAGCATGGTGAGCAATGTATTATTTTTTACGCAAACCCTAGTGGCAAAAATTGTTGCCTTAACGCTATTGCGAGTAATTTTTACTTGTTGTGAATCGGTAAAGCCAAGATTGTTTTTTATTTTTTTCAGGGTCAAAACAGCCATGCCAAGCGCCCAAAAGCAAAAATTCCTGATTCCGGTTTCGTGGCTAGGAATTAATAAGGTGTATGTCAGTGCGTCTTTCAGATGGTTATGAGCAATATTAATAAGATGTTCCAATCCTTGTTGAAATTCTGGTGTGGTTTGTTTTTGTTGAAGATTGGCTAGATCAAAACTAGTTTCATCAAAAATTTCCTGGGGCAACCAGCAAACACCTCTTTTTGCATCGTCCCAAATATCTTTTAGAATATTAGTCATTTGCAGGCCTTGGCCGAATGATACCGACAGATCCAGTAATTGTTCCCGGTGTTGGGCAATTTCCGGTGAATAATGACAAAATAATTTAGCGAGCATTTCGCCAACGCAGCCAGCGACATAGTAGCAATAGTCATTCATTTCGGACATTGTTGCCAGGCCGCTTTGCAAATCATGAGCTTGATAAATTGGCATGCCCTTGGCCATGGTTTCCACGCAGTCTGCCAGTGCCTTTATTTGCGGTGTTTCAAAAGAGTGGGTTATGGAAATAACACGGGGAATCAGGTGAATCAGGCTGTGTTCAGCAGGAATGGTTTGCTCTGATAAAAGTGGTGCGAGACGTTCGGCAAAATTTTCAGCGTTGTTGCCGGTTTTTACGACATTAATAAATTCAGTGCAAAAGATTTTTTTTTGTTCGGGTGTTAGTGATACTTCATCTTCAATTGTATCAACGATACGGCAGAGTAAGTAGGCATTGGCAACTGGCGCATATAAGCCTTTTGGTAATTGTGGAATGGTTAATGCAAAGGTTCTGGAAACTCCCTCAAGCAGAATATCCTGCAACTCATTGTCTGGCAACGCAAGCAATCTTTTTGTGTCAAATTTGGAATCAGGAGTTCCGTTCATATTTATTTACAGTCGCTTGTTAGGGTTCGTTTTCAAAGGCAATAATTATAAACAGTTTGTTGGCTGTTTTCAAAAAATGTTGTTTTTTTGCAAAGCAAGAAAAATATTGTTCCTTTGTGTTGAGTAGAAAATGAATGTTCATTAAAAACTTAGCATTAGAATAAAAATATAGAATATATCTTGAGCGGATGTTAATTATTTTAGGTACAATTTTTTTATATTGTTGTTTATGGGCAATTCTGGCTGAAATCTTTGTGAAAATGCCACATGTAAGCAGCTAAAAATTATAAGTTCTAATCAGCAAAACTGGCTTTCTAGGCTAAAAAATAGTATCCTTTAATAATAATAACTAACTGTATTTTATACGATGTATATAAAAACAGTTTATAAAATAAATGTAAGAAGTAATGGTTTATGGCGAATTTTTTTGTTGTAAAACAGCAACTGGGCTGGTGTTTTTGATCTCTGGTTAAGCATTAACGGGGCAATGGTTGGGGTTAAAAGACGTTAAGTTTTAGTAAGGCCTGTTTTTAGTTTCATTGGTTTTTATCCACTTCCGATAATTGGATAGTGCGGTAGCCAACGCATAAATTTAAGTTTTGGAGAATTTATTCATGAGTGTACCTTTACGTCAGCAAATAGCAGTGGGTCGTTATTTGATTAAGCAAAAGCTGAAAGGCGTTAAACGATATCCATTGGTATTAATGTTAGAACCGCTTTTTCGTTGTAATTTAGCTTGTGCCGGGTGTGGGAAAATTGATTATCCTGATGAGATTCTCAATAAAAGATTATCTGTTACAGAGTGTTTACAAGCTGTAGATGAGTGCGATGCGCCAATGGTCTCAATTCCAGGCGGGGAGCCTTTGATTCATAAAGAAATGCCTGAAATTGTTGCAGGAATTATTGCCAGGAAAAAATTCGTATACCTTTGTACCAATGCGTTGCTTTTAAAAAAACGTATTGATGATTATCAGCCGTCCCCCTATCTGAACTTTTCCATTCATCTGGATGGTAATCAGGAGCGGCATGACGCTTCAGTTTGTCAGGAAGGCGTATTTGACAGGGCAGTGGAAGCAATCAAATTGGCTCTTTCAAAAGGATTTAGAGTGACAGTGAATTGCACTTTATTTCAGGGTGAAAGACCCCAGGAAGTAGCTGATTTTCTCGATTATGCAATGGAGCTGGGTGTCGAAGGTGTGACGATTGCTCCCGGTTTTAGCTATGAACATGCGCCTCAACAAGATGTCTTTATTCAAAGCAAGGATGTTAAAGAACTTTTCAGAGGAATTTTTAAATTTGGTAAAAACCGTAAATGGAAATTGAATCATTCCAGTTTGTACTTAGACTTTTTGGCTGGGAATCAAAGTTATAATTGTACTCCTTGGGGAAATCCGACCCGTAATATTTTTGGCTGGCAAAAACCATGTTATCTGCTTTCAGACGAAGGTTATGCAAATAGCTTTAAGGAGTTGCTGGACGAAACGCCTTGGGATAAATATGGTAATGCGGAAAATCCAAAATGTGCCAATTGTATGGCTCATTGCGGTTATGAAGCTACCGCCGTTGAAGATATGCTAGCGCATCCTTTGAAAGCACTGACTGTTGCTTTAAGGGGGCCAAAAACTTCAGGTGATATGGTGCCAGATCCGGTTCCACAATATATGGAAGAACCTCAAAAGCCAGCTTCAATTTCATCGATTCCGGTTCGCTCAGAATCTTAATGTTCGATGTTGAAACGGGTTTGGCTATCTTTTCAGCATTGCTATGGCTAATGACTTTGCTGTTGCCGTGGCAACCCTGGAGAACCAGAGAAGTGTTGGAGGTCAATGCTACTGATTCCTCGCTTGATTTAAGCAGTATTACAGTGGTTATTCCGGCACGAAATGAAGCCGACGTCATTGCAACTACTTTGGCGGCATTGACAAGACAAGGAAATGGTCTAAAGATAATTGTTGTCGATGATGATTCTGATGATGCTACGGTCAAAGTAGTAATTCGGTCAGGGATAAAAGGACTCGAGCTTATTCAGTCCGACCCACTGCCTAGGGATTGGACAGGAAAATTATGGGCACAGGAGCAAGGATTAAAAAAAGTTAATACGCCTTATGTATTGCTTTTGGATGCGGACATTGAATTGGTTCCTGGTACCATTCAAGCGGCTTTAAAAAAATTAAAGCAGGATAATTTGCAGTTCGTATCGTTAATGGCAAAACTGCAATTTTCGACGTTTTGGGAAAAGTTGCTCATGCCTGCATTTATTTATTTTTTCAAGATGATTTACCCCTTTCACTTATCTAATCAATCTGGGAATCGTGTAGCTGCCGCAGCAGGGGGGTTTATCCTCGTGGAAACTAAAATATTGAAGCAGATAGGCGGTATGTCAGTTATTAGGGATGCCATAATTGATGATTGCAGCTTAGCAAAAAAAATAAAATCCTCCGGTTATAAGGTCTGGACTGGATTGACTCATGCTGTTATCAGTCAAAGACCTTATTCGAATTTGAAAGATATTTGGCAAATGGTTGCCCGAACAGCTTTTACTCAGTTACATTATTCGGTCGGACTTTTAATGGTCTGTACACTGGTTTTGATTTTGGTGTATTGGGTGCCAATTGTTGGATTGGTTTTTTGGCAAGGAATGGCTTTTTGGCTAAGTGTGTTTTCGCTGGCAGCTATGGTTCTGGCATATTTGCCAACTTTGAAATTTTATAATTTACACCTTGGATGGGCATTGTTAATGCCTGTAACAGCAGCTTTTTATTTGCTGATGACCTGGAGCTCAGCAATCAGATATTGGAAAGGCGAGCGTTCACGCTGGAAAGGACGTGTTTATCAGAATGTGTAGTGAGCCGGGTTTATACAGAATGCTAAAAATTCAAATGCAAATAGATTATAAGTTTCGTTTAAACGATAAAACCATTGGGCGAGATTATGTTTTTAAAATATAAATATTTTTTTAGAGCTGTTTTTTTGTTAATTAGCGCTTCTGCAGTCTTGGCCGAAGATGGCGAACAAGAAATGTCTGCCAGGGAAGTTGTGGCAAATTTTCAAGCGCAATTACTAGAGACTATGAAAAATGGAAAAACATTGGGATTCGAGGGGCGCTACAAGAAATTAACCGAGCCTGTCATTAAAAGTCATGATTTAACTAAAATAGCCAGGATTGTTGTTGGTCGGGAATGGAAAAAATTAACTGATGAACAAAAACAAAAACTAGTGGATGTTTTTTCTCGATTAAGCATTGCTTCATATGCCCATAACTTTAAAGATTTTTCTGATGAGAAATTTGAAATTGTTTCTGAAGAGGAAACGCCCAGAGGGGGGGTGATTGTTCATACTTTATTGAAAATTCCAGGTGAAAAGGATGTAAAACTTGATTATCAAATGAAAAAGAAAGGCAATGAATGGCGAATCATCAATATCATTGCCAATGGTGTAAGTGACTTGGCATTAAAAAGATCAGAATACACTAGCATCTTAAAAAGAGAAGGTTTTGACGCGCTTTTAGAAAAAATTTCCGGTAAAATTAAACAGTATTCGACAAATAAAGAATAGTTTTAATTTTTATGACGAGTAAATTTCCAAGGTCGTTACATCTTTCTTTCTTTTTTAAATTAATTTTAGTTGCCGTGGCTTTTCAAATAGGAGGCTGCGCGACAACTTCTGTTCAAGAGCAGGGTGGCTTGGAAGCCCATGAAGTCAATGCTGCTGATCCCTACGAGGGATTTAATCGCACCATGTTCAACTTTAACGACAGCCTTGATTCGTACCTTTTTGAACCGATTGTTGATGGCTACAAATGGATTACTCCGGATATATTAGAAACGGGAGTATCGAACGTTTTCACAAACATGAAAGGTATAAGTGTTGTCATTAACGATATATTGCAAGGCAAGTTTAATCAAGGAGCGCAAGATACCGGTCGGTTTTTAATAAATTCAACAGTCGGAATAGGCGGGATTTTCGATATTGCGACCCACGCCGGATTAGAACAAAATGATGAGGATTTTGCTCAAACTCTCGCTGTTTGGGGTGTGCCCCGAGGCCCATATTTAGTATTGCCTGTTCTAGGACCTGCCACTGTCAGAGGAATTCCTGGGGCAGTTGTTGACACAGCTGCAAATCCTGTTTCATATCTTGGTTGGCCTGTTGCTGCTATGGCCGCACTCGAAAGAAGAGCCAGTGAAGATGGCTCATTACAGTTTATTGATGAAGCAGCAGTCGATCCTTATGTTTTCACCCGCGAAGCATTTATTCAGCATCGTGAATATTTGGCTGCAGATGGAAAGGTTGAATATGATGGCGATGATTTACTAGCAGACCTTGATGATCCGGAAGAAGATATTGATTTTTTTTCTGATGCCAGCACTTTGGGGACTCAGGATGGAACTCTAAATGAGGATAGTTCAATTGAGTCCGAAGCATCTGTCAAACCAGAAAATAACCGGATTCAACAAGGAGAAATACCTAATGAGCTGGAAGCTGGTAAAACGTCAGAAGCTGTAAGTCAGGAGCGACAAGAACAGTCCACCGAATTTGAAAAAGCCATGAGTTCCTTTAAAAAGGCCACAAAAAAGTATCGTCGAGCAGATATAGAATTAGAGCTTATAAAAAAGGTGTTCAAGAAACAAAATAATTTGCCCTCTGAAATTCTTGATCAATGATCTCCTCTTTGCTGAAAAAACGGACATTTTAACTTGGGTCAAACCGGACATTATTACTTTGCTCCTACAGGAACTGTTTTAATGTCGACTGGATAAAATCATACCGGGCTGCTTTATCTCTCCAGGAACACTAAAGACTATGGCTTGGACCCCGTCTAAAATGGTTTGTAATGCTTGGGTGTTTTTTAATTCTTTAAGATTCATGATGGCTTTCATTACTTAATCATGAACAGATTTTCGGATTCTGTCAGTTTAGACTCATTTTATATCGGAATGCGGGGTGCATTTCAGACTCATTTCGTATTAGAGAAGGCTTGAATATTATTTTTCAAGAATAATGTCACCATTGATTATTTTGCTGAGTGTATCAACATACAGTTTACCTTCAACGGCTTTTACTTTTTCCCGTAAAGTGTCCACGGTATCATTTTCGTCAACCAAGACTGTTTTTTGATTGAGCACCGGGCCTTGGTCATATTCATCGGTGACAATATGGACTGACGCGCCGGATTGTTTTTCATTATTGTCAATAACAGCCTGGTGAACACGATCGCCATACATGCCCTGGCCGCCATGATTCGGAAGTAATGAAGGGTGGATGTTCAGAATTCTGTTGCTGAATTTTTTCAGAGTGATTGGGCCCAGTTTTTTCATATAACCAGATAATACTAATAAATCGAGCTGGTATCGTTCCAGGATGGAGCAAATGGCGTGATCGAGCTGCTCAGGATCTGGGTGAGTTTTGGAGCTCAAGTGGTGACAATCAAGATGATATTGGGCCGCTACTTCAAATGCACTGGAATTTTTGTTATTGCCGATAAAAACAACGGCCTGTGCATTGAGACCTTGTTGAATTGCTTCCAGAATTGTTTTCATTCCAGAGCCGCCATGGGATGCCATAAATCCAAGAGTTAACATTTTTCGTTTTGTTCAAGATTATTGATCGGAATGATCGATGTCATTTTCATCAGATGATAATGAATTTCCGGGGATTACTTTTTCCTCTGCCGCCCATTCCCCAAGATCAATCAGTTTGCATCGCTCGCAGCAGAATGGCTTGAATTTTTCTGTCTCAATCCAGGCAACCTTTTTCCCGCAATTTGGGCATTTAACAATTTTTTCCGACATCAGAACAGGCAGCAGGTAAGTTGAAAGGGAATATCCTCAGTTGTTTGTACCGGTCGGGTTGCGTCGCTGGACGGGTTCATAAATCTGACCGAAAAACGGTGTTTGCCGCCGCTAATTTCCGCAAAGCAAGCTATAGATTTGTCAACACTGATTCTCAATAATTGGTAAGGTTGGCTTTGTTCCAGGCTTTGCTGATAAAAGCCCGCTTCAGCGAATTTTTCCCTGCTGGGGCTGCTGATGCGAATAAAATCAAGAATCAGGTCAATTGCCGTCCGAATGGTATTAAATGGTTTTGTCCAGCGGTCGATTTCCTGATATTGAGTTTGGATATCCTGCTGCAACCAGTAGTGAAACGCCGGGATGTCGAAAGAACAACTGCCGCCCGGGATAGCGCTGCGTTGAGCAATGGACTGAAATAAATCACTGCCCATTTCAGAAATGCCGATTTTACCGCTTTCTGAATATAGTTTTTTACTGATTTGGTCCAGTTCAGCCAGGATCTGATTCAGTTTATTTGAATCGACATTTTCATTACTGGCGATTAAGTTTAGCGTGGTGCTGTGTCTGTCCAATTCTTTCAGGATTTCAGATTTAAGGTCATTTCTGCTAAATATCATCATGATATCCAAAATCGTATCAATAGCAGCCCGTTTGTCCCAGATATTTTCTCCGGTTAAAAAATGATTAAGCTGTAAAAATAATTGCTCGATCCTGATGAATACTCGTATCCGTTCATTTAAAGGGAATTCGTAGGTGATAACGTTGTTCACAGATGGTAAATCCTGATCCTATGAAAATAAAAGTGGAGCTAAGTAACGTGCAAGAAATAACTTGAACAACTTATTTTAGGCACATTTCTTAAGGTTTAAAGCCGACCTTGATCAGGCCAGCGATAAATATAGATTGTGCAGTTTTTTGACCTGTTCTGCAAGTGCTTGTGTGTCGGCATCGTTGATGATGATATCATCCGCTGCTTGTCGTCTTTGTTCTCGGGGTACCTGACTGGCAATGATTGATTGTATTGTCTTGATATCAAGTTGATCGCGATTTTTTACCCGTTCTAACTGAACTTCTACTGGGCAGTCAATGACCAAAATTCGGTCAACAAAATCCTGCATTTGTGTTTCGAGAAGTAATGGAATGCTGAGAATACAATAGGGGCTGGAAAGCTGTTTTATTTGAGATTCCATTTCCGCAAAAACCAAAGGATGTAATATCTGCTCCAAAGTTTTTTTTTGTTCGGGATCGGAAAAAATAATTTCCTTAAGTTGTTTTCTATTTAAAGCCCCTTGGTCTGTCAGGATTTGTTGACCAAACTGCTCTGCAATGTCTTTTATTGCCGGTTTGCCCGGTTCAACAAGCTGGTGGGCGATAATATCTGCATCGATAATGGGGATTTCTAGATCAGAGAAAATTTTGCTTACAGTTGATTTTCCTGAGCCAATGCCGCCAGTCAGTCCGATTTTTAACATAGGATGACATTATAAACCAACTGCTCCAAGATAGAGTTGATTCATTTGTTCGCCCCATAATAATGCTAGCCATCCAGCGGCAGCGAGATAAGGACCAAAAGGGATGGGTTTTTGTCGGTCATGTTTTGCAAATATGACCATTGATGTACCAATGATTGCTCCAACCAGAGACGAAAGTAAAATAATCAGTGGCAGATATTGCCATCCCAGCCAGGCACCAAATAGCGCGAGGAGTTTAAAGTCGCCATAACCCATACCTTCTTTTCCTGTTACTATTTTAAATAGTTGAAATACTAACCACAAGCTGAGATAGCCGGCAATCGCTCCGATGATGCTGGAGTGACTGTCAGTAAAAAAACCAAAAAGACTTAAAAAAAGCCCCAGCCAAATCAATGGTAAGGTAATGGTGTCAGGCAGTAATTGATGGTCAAGATCTATGCCGCTTAAGGCAATAAGTGCCCAACTGAGAATTAATGCAAAAAAAGTCTCAACGCTGTATCCAAAATGCCAGGCTACAATCGCAGAAACTATGCCAGTAAAGAGTTCAACTAACGGATAGCGAATAGAAATAGGTGCTTGGCAGTAAGCGCATTTTCCACGCAAAAACAGATAGCTGAAGACAGGAATATTATGCTGTGGTTTGATCGTAGTATGGCAATGATTACATCGTGACCCTGGAAAACTTAGATTAAGCGATTCTTCTTCATCAATTCCATTTTTCGGGATTTCCAGATATTCGTAACATTCATTTCGCCAATTTCGCTGCATCATGATTGGGAGACGATAAATGACAACGTTTAAAAAACTGCCGACCATCAGGCCAACAGTTGTAATTATCGCGATAAAAACCCACAGATGCGTTTCAAAAATGTTAAGTAACTCCATTTATATTGTTGTTATTTTGTTGAAATGTTTATCTTTTTGACTCATTATCCAACAGCAGCGCCCATTTTGAAAATAGGCAAATACATCGCCACAATCAGCCCACCAACCAAGACTCCAAGTACTGCCATGATTAATGGTTCCATCAGGCTGCTTAAATTATCGACCAGGTTATCAACTTCTTCTTCATAAAAATCTGCAACTTTTGAAAGCATGCTATCAATTGATCCCGATTCTTCGCCAATGGCAACCATCTGTACCACCATGTGTGGAAATAATTTTGCCTGCTGCATGGCAAATTGCAAACGTTGTCCAGTGGCTACATCTTCTCTCATTTTTAGTACAGTTTCAGAATACACAATATTACCTGTTGCTCCTGCAACCGATTCCAACGCTTCAACTAATGGCACACCGGCGGCAGACATGGTTGACAAAGTTCTGGCAAATCTTGCTATTGCCGATTTATTCAGAATCAGTCCGACAATAGGCAGTTTTAACAGGGCTTTATCAAGAAAGTGATTAAACTTTCGGGAGCGACGCTTGAAAAACAGGAAACCGTAGATTATACCGCCAATAGCGCCAAATAAAATATACCAATATTCTTGCAACCATTCGGATAAACCGATGACAAATTGGGTAAATGCCGGTAAATCTGCACCAAAACCCTGGAATAATTCTTCAAAAACTGGAACTACAAACAATAACAGAATGGTCGTTACGATGAAAGCAACGACCAGAACTGCCGCAGGATAGGTGAGGGCTTTTTTGATTTTAGCCTTCATCGACTCGGTTTTTTCTTTGTAGGTGGCTATTTTGTCCAATAAGGTTTCCAGCACCCCAGCTTGTTCACCCGCTTCAACCAGGTTGCAAAACAACTCATCAAAGTATATTGGCCGTTTATTTAAAGCTTCTGCCAAGGTATCTCCCCCTTCAATATCAGCCTTGATACCCAGTAAAAGGTCTTGCATAGCAGCATTTTCATGACCTTTCCCGATAATATCGAAAGATTGCACTAAAGGCACGCCTGCCTCCAGCATGGTAGCTAATTGGCGGCTAAAAATGGCAATATCCTTGGTGGTAATGGTCGATTTGGATTTAAATCTTGATTTAGGCTTTTTCTTGATTTTTTTCAAGCGAATACCCATGCGTTTTAATTCCGTGCGGGCGATAGTTTCGCTTTTGGAGCTAATTTCCCCTTTGGTTTTGTTGCCGGTTTTATCCTTTCCTTCCCAGATAAAATCGATTTGTTCAACTTGTTCTGCCATTGTTTTTCCTGAATGTTATTCGATTGTTACACGATTGATTTCTTCGAGGCTAGTGATTCCCTGCCGGATTTTTTCTAGTCCTGATTCACGCAAATCATTGATGCCGTCTTTTTTTGCTTGTTCAGCCAATTGCAAGGTGTTGCCGCCTTCCAGAATCAAAGTTCGCATTTTCTCGCTAATTGGCATCACCTGATAAATACCAACCCGGCCTTTATATCCTTCGTTGCAGTGATCACAGCCATTTGCTTTAAAGGTTTTGATGGTTCCGATATCATTTTCCTTAAAGCCGTTTTCAAGCAAAACCTTGTCAGGGAGATCCACCGGGGTTTTACAATGTTCACATAAGCGCCGAGCTAATCGTTGTGCCATAATCAGGTTGACTGATGAGACAATATTAAAAGCCGGAATACCCATCTGCAGCAGCCGGTTCAAGGTTTGCGGGGCATCGTTGGTATGTAGGGTTGAAAGCACCAGGTGACCTGTTTGAGCAGCTTTGATTGCAATTTCAGCAGTTTCCAGATCTCGGATTTCTCCGACCATGATAATGTCCGGGTCTTGTCTGAGAAAAGCTCTTAATGTTGAAGCGAAGGTCAGGCCCGCCTTGGGATTCATGTTGACCTGATTGATACCTTCTACCGTAATTTCGACAGGATCTTCTGCAGTTGAGATATTTCTGCCTACATCATTGAGAATATTCAGGCCAGTATAGAGAGAAACTGTTTTACCACTGCCGGTTGGCCCTGTGACCAAAACCAGTCCATAAGGTTTATGGATGGCATCAAGAAAGAATTTTCGCTGATCTTCTTCAAATCCGAGTTTTTCGATACCTATTTGTGCGCTGCTTGGGTCCAAAATACGTAAAACAATTTTTTCTCCAAACAGGGTAGGGCAGGTATTGACCCTGAAATCAATGGCCCGGTTCTTGGATAAAATCATTTTAATCCGGCCGTCTTGTGGAACCCGTCTTTCCGCAATATCCATTTTTGACATGACTTTGATACGGGAAATAATACGGTTGGAAATATTTGCTGGTGGGCTGGCTACTTCATAGAGAACACCATCGCCCCGAAACCGAATCCGGAAGTTTTTTTCATACGGTTCAAGATGAATATCTGAAACCCCTTTTTTTATTGAATCGAGTAGAATTTTATTGACATATCGAACAATCGGGGCATCATCGATATTTGCTGAATTATCATCTTCAGGCGCTTCATCATCACCGCCTGAAATATCCAGGTTATCCAGGTCCTCATCAAGCAAGTCTGACATTGTGGTATCAGCGTCATCAAGGCATTGCTCGATGGCTTTCAACAGTTTGTCATCTTCGACCAGAATGGTTTCAGTATTTAGGCGGGTATGGAACTTGATTTCATCCAGCGCGGTAAAATTTGTTGGATCTGAAATCGCAATATAAAGTTTGTTGTCCCTTTTGAATAGCGGTAAGGCATTATGTTGCACAATCAGTTTTTCACTGACCAGTGAAACGGGAAGTGATTGCAGATCAATAGCATCAAGATCAAAGAATGGCACGCCAAATTCAGCAGAAGCAATGGAAGCCAGTTTGGTGCTATTGACGATTTTATTGCTGACCAGGTAGTGAATTAGCGGCAATTTTTGTTTTTGCGCCGCTTTAATATGCTTTTCTGCATCAGTTTCTGTCAACATGCCTTGGTCAATAAGGCAGCGTGTTAGTCCGCTAAATTGTATGTCTGATAGAGCTGTAGCCATGAATTAAAATTTATACAGGGATGTACAGCAAAATATAGATGAATATAGCTGTTTGTCTATGTAGTATACTTTTCAACTATTCAGGAACACCACTGGGATGATGGGTTATACTATTATTTTATAACATAACTCATTGAATTATAGTTAAACTTTATAAAATGAGGTCTATTTCATAAAACCATGATGAGGATAAAAAGGCATGGATAAGCTAAAGAGCATGAAAGTATTTGTCGCCGTTGCCAAAGCGGGGAGTTTTGCTCAGGGTGCACGTGATTTGAGCATATCGCGAGCTATGGCAACCAAACATATCATGTTTTTGGAACAAGAGCTTGGAACAAGATTGTTTAATCGAACCACTCGCAGTTTGAGTTTAACAGAAGTAGGAGCTTCCTATTTTGAACGCTGCCAGCAATTGTTGCTTGATATTGAGGAAATGGAGGCTGCAGTCACGCATTTACAGACAGAGCCGCGTGGATTTTTAAAAATCAGTGCGCCGCCTGTTATTGGTGCGGTTCATATTGCTCCGGCCATGGCTGAATTTATCAAGATATATCCCGAACTCGAAGTTGAAATGGTGCTTCAAGGGGCTTTAAGTGATCTCGTCAATGAAGGTATTGATATTGCAATCTATTATGGAGAGTTAGAAGATACCAGTTTAGTGGCGCGAAAATTAATTTCTTCCCCTCTGGTGGTTTGTGCGGCACCGGAATATTTGCAAGCACACGGCATTCCCTTGACGCCAGAAGAATTGAAACAACATAGTTGTTTGATCAATTGGGCGGTTTCGCCTAAGGATCAATGGACCTTCAGATGGGCTGGTGAGGATGTGGTAATTAAAGTATCCGGCCATTTTCATGCGAATATGTCTGATCCTATACGAATTGCGGCGATCAGGGGATTGGGGCTAGTTATGCTGCCAAAATATATTGTTGGCAGAGATATTGAAAAAGGTAAGCTCACTGTGGTGCTCGCCGATTATGCCAAACCCCCCTTGGGAGTATATGCGCTTTATCCTCATCGAAAATATTTATCGGCAAAAGTTAGTATTTTTCTGGATTTTTTAAATGATTGGTTTGCTCGCGAGGCAAATCTAGTTGAAGAAACAAACCATGAAGGAAGATAGTTCTGTAAACCCTATTAAGCAGAAATGGAATTTGATTTATCAAAAAATGCAGGATGAAGTTTCCGTTATTCCTGCTGCTGTGCTGACTGAGCATGATTTTCTTTTGCCGAACTCGGGTCAAGCGTTGGATCTGGCATGCGGGCTTGGTGCCAACGCTTGTTATTTGGCAGAGCGAGGATTGCAGGTCACAGCCTGGGATATTTCAGATGTAGCAATTTCAAGACTGCGACAAATTGCACAAAGAAAAGCCCTGCCAATAAAAGCGGAAGTCAATGAAATTACTTTAAAAAGTTTTCAGGAATGCAGTTTTGATGTGATTATTATTGCAAGATTTCTTGACCGTACGCTAAGTGATGGGATAATGAGCGCTCTAAAGCCAGGAGGCTTGCTTTTTTATCAGACCTTCAATAAGGAAAAAATCAATGAAGATGGTCCTAATAATCCAGATTTTTTATTGGCCGAAAATGAACCATTAAGTTTATTTGCTCCGCTTCGGTTGGTTTTTTACCAGGAAAATGGAAAAATCGGTAAATTATCGGCTGGATTCAGGAATGAAACACAATTTATTGGCCAAAAAAGAGTAAACGACTAGAATTCTTTTCTGTAAGGTTATTTTTTAATAAGCCTTCCAATACTTCCCGAGAAACATTTCTGCGAAAATAGACGACTCAATATTGTGCTGTTATTGGTTCGGTAAACCCTAACATTCTTTTTTAAAAATTCAAAGTGATAGAGAAATTAAGAAATATTGCAATTATTGCTCATGTTGACCACGGTAAAACCACCCTGGTTGATAAATTATTACAACAATCCGGTACTTTTGCTGATCACGAAAAGGTATCCGAAAGGATTATGGATTCCAATGACCTGGAAAAAGAAAGAGGTATAACCATTCTGGCGAAAAATACCGCTATTGATTGGAATGGTTATCATATCAATATTGTTGATACACCCGGGCACGCAGATTTTGGCGGCGAAGTAGAACGAGTTTTGTCGATGGTTGATTCAGTTCTATTGTTGGTGGATGCCGTTGATGGCCCCATGCCGCAAACTCGATTTGTGACTCAAAAAGCATTTGCGCTAGGGTTAAAGCCTATTGTGGTCATTAATAAAATCGATCGCCCTGGAGCAAGACCCGACTGGGTTGTCGATCAAACTTTTGATTTGTTTGATCGTCTTGGTGCGACTGATGAGCAGCTGGATTTTCCTATTATCTACACGTCTGCGCTTAATGGTTATGCGAATCTGGATGATGCAACAAGAAGCGGTGACATGACGCCTTTGTTTGAAACCATAGTTGAAAAAGTGAGTCCGCCGGATGTTGATGTGGATGGTCCTTTTCAGATGCAGGTTATTAGTTTGGATTATAACTCCTATGTTGGCGTGATCGGCATTGGAAGGATTCAACGGGGAGCAGTGAAAACCAATATGCCGTTAACTTTGGTGAACCGTGATGGTTCACAACGAAGCGTCAGAATGCTGCAAATTTTTGGCTTTCATGGTCTGGACAGGATTGAGGTTTCTGAAGCAACTGCCGGTGATATTATTGCATTTACAGGGATTGATAAGTTGGAAATTTCTGACACATTATGTCATCCTGATGCAGCGGAGGCTTTGCCTCCTTTGACAGTTGATGAGCCAACTGTGAGTATGACTTTTCAGGTCAATACATCCCCATTCGCAGGGCGTGAGGGTAAATATGTAACCTCGAGGCAGATTCGCGATCGCCTGGATAAGGAATTGCAACATAATGTTGCTTTGCAAGTTGAAGATACTGCTGACCCCGACAAGTTCAAAGTTTCCGGTCGTGGTGAGCTGCATTTGTCGGTGTTGATTGAAAATATGCGCCGGGAAGGTTTTGAATTGGGGGTTTCTCGCCCCGAGGTTATTATCAAGGAAATTGATGGTGAGTTATGCGAACCATTTGAATTGGTTACCATTGAAGTTGAGGAACAACATCAAGGTGCGATTATGGAAAAACTGGGTGAACGTAAAGGTGATTTGCTAAATATGGTGCCTGATGGCAAAGGTAGAATCCGACTGGAGTATATGATGCCTTCCCGCGGGCTGATCGGTTTTCAAACAGAGTTTATGACAGCGACATCGGGTTCCGGTTTGCTTTATCATGTTTTCGATCATTATGGGCCGATGAAAAAAGGTAGTGTCGGAGAACGGCAAAGAGGTGTTTTAGTTTCAATGGTGACAGGTAAAGCCCTGGCTTTTGCCTTATTCAATCTACAGAATCGGGGCGAATTATTTTTAGTTCATGGTGATGAGGTTTATGAAGGCATGTTAGTTGGAATTCATTCTCGTGCTAATGATTTGGCTGTTAATCCGACCAAAGCAAAACAATTAACTAATATTCGAGCCGCCGGAACGGATGAAAATCTGATCTTGACGCCAATTCAAAAAATGACTCTTGAGCAGGCGCTGGAATTTATCGATGAAGATGAATTAGTGGAGGTAACACCCGAATCAATTCGTTTGCGGAAAAAATTACTTAAGGAGCATGAAAGAAAAAGAGCCTCCCGAACTGCGGAGGCTGTATAGTTTTTCAGGGTAATAATTTAGAGTCTTGGCAAGAACTGCCGAGACTCTGGATCGTCAGATCAGGTTGGCTTGGTCTTTACTGAAAAGCTCAGCATTTCCTCCCTCATTCCGACGGACATAGTGTGACAAATTCAAGGGGAAAAAAAAGCAGGCAATAGAGGAAATAAGCGTAAGGGTTTGACTACAATCCGGAATGAGTGGTTCTATGTTGATCAATTTAAAACCGTTGTATACTATTCGCGATTAAGAATGCACATTAACTAGCTGGCGCATTACATTGATTGCGAATATAATAGCGACATGAATGATTACCACCTATCAGACGACGAGATTAAACACCTTGAAGTGTTGCAT
>Ga0256839_1001809_pt1 | contig 25151 bp, 23 predicted proteins | sample 354166metaG_FD_185968 | JGI IMG/M metagenome (GOLD analysis project Ga0256839, IMG submission 185968) | Hydrothermal vent microbial communities from Mid Atlantic Ridge, Atlantic Ocean - 354-166 | ecosystem: Environmental > Aquatic > Marine > Hydrothermal vents | place: Atlantic Ocean: Mid... | reverse complement strand
GGAAAAATGGGGCGCCAGCCGGTTGGTCGCTACCAGCATCATCCTATTCCTGTTTGTTATGGTCTTCATCCTGTCATTGATGGTGATTGTCCCGGTTTTGGCCAATCAGATGTCTGGATTGATTGAACGGTTACCTTCCTACATATCGCGCTTGCAAGCATTGGTCGCCACCAGCGACAGCACCTGGCTGAACAGGCTGATGGGTGAGGGGGGGCAAACTATTCAGGAAAACCTCGATGGATTGGTGAAAGAAGGTGCGGGTTGGCTTTCTGCTGTGCTGCAACAACTGTGGAGTTCGGGCAAGGCGCTGGTTGATGTGCTCTCGCTGTTTCTAATTACGCCGGTGGTGGCATTCTATTTGCTTTACGATTGGGACCGCATGGTTTCCGAGGTTGATGGCTGGTTACCGCGCGATCATCGAGAAACTATTCGTGAAATTATTGGTGACATCGATAATGTCATTGCAGGCTTTGTGCGCGGGCAGGGCACCTTGTGCCTCATTCTTGGTTTGTTTTATGCGATTGGATTGACTGTCGCCGGGTTGAATTTCGGCCTGCTTATCGGCCTGTTTGCCGGGTTTGTCTCCTTCATTCCCTATGTCGGCTCGCTGCTCGGGCTGGTTTTGTCGGTGGGTGTGGCGCTGGTGCAGTTTTGGCCAGACTGGACAATGATTGCGGTCATTGCCGGCATATTTGCCGTTGGCCAGTTTTTTGAAGGCAACATTTTGCAGCCCAAACTTGTGGGGACCAGCATTGGCCTGCATCCGGTTTGGTTGATGTTTGCCTTGCTTGCATTTGCATCGCTACTCGGTTTTACCGGCATGTTGATTGCTGTTCCAGTTGCCGCCGCCATTGGTGTTCTTGTGCGCTTTGGCTTAAAACGCTATCTGGAAAGCGATTTATACAAAGGCCATAATCGGCCCTCAAAGCCGCAGGAGTAAAATTGGCAAAACACCAGTCAGATCAATTACCTCTTGCCCTGCCGGTCGATGCAAATCTTGGGCGCGATGATTTGGTGGTTGGCAAGGCAAACTCCATTGCTATTGAGCTTATTGATCAATGGCCTGACTGGAAAACCCCGGTTTTGATCCTTGCCGGCCCCACTGGCTCGGGGAAATCACATCTGGCGTCAATTTGGGCCGAAAAATCTGGCGCAATTATTTTTCCCTCAAGTCAAATTTCCAGTATTGATAACAGTGCGCCTGGAGTGGCAAATTTTGTCATCGAAGATGTGAGTGAAGATGAAATTGACGAAACGGCGCTTTTCCATTTGCTAAACACCACCAAGGAAAAGGGTGGATTTTGCCTGATTACCTCATCGACCTGGCCGCAATCATGGAATATTGTATTGCCGGATCTTGCCTCCAGATTGCGCGCCGCCACGCTTGTTGAATTAAGCGAGCCGGATGATATGCTGTTAAGCCAGACCTTGATTAAGCTGTTTGCTGATCGCCAGATTTCGGTCGACCGCAATGTGGTCGATTATCTTGTTGTGCGTATGGAGCGTTCGATCAATACGGCCAGAATATTGGTTGAGAGACTGGATGCAACGGCGCTTGCCACAGGCAAACCGATTACCCGCCGTATGGCAGCCAAGGTTTTGCAATTGCTGGAAGGGTAGACAGGTGCAATAATATTCTCACCTTATGTCATATAACTATTGCTATAATATGCGATATTAAACTTTTGTGTGTAAGCTGATAAGTCAGTGTAATTCGTAACTAATCGTCAGGGAAAATGGAAAATATCGAACTGGACAATCACGAGACCAATGCGGACGCCGAATTGCTGGATGGCAATGAGGTGACCGTAAGCGATGATCTGCCACCAATTGATGAATTGAAGAACAGCCCCAAGCGCTTCATCAATCGGGAATTTTCCTGGTTGCAATTTAACCGCCGGGTGTTGGAAGAATCGCAAAATCCGTCGCATCCGCTACTGGAACGCTTGCGGTTTCTATCCATCTCGGCAACCAATCTGGATGAGTTCTTTATGGTGCGGGTAGCGGGACTTGCCGGTCAGGTTTTGGCCGGTATTGGAACGCTCAGCGACGACGGGCAAAACCCGGTTGAGCAATTGGCCAGCGTAACCGATGAGACCAATATTCTGCAGGAAGATCAGCAGCACGTCTGGTCAGACCTGCGTGATTTGTTGGAGCAGGAGAAAATTGAAATTGTCTCAGGCGATGATTTGGCAGCCTCACAGAAAAACTGGCTGGAAAATCACTTTCTTGACGAAATCTTTCCGGTACTCACCCCACTTTGTATCGATCCGGCTCACCCGTTTCCATTCATCCCCAATTTGGGTCTTTCGCTGGTTCTTAATCTGGTGAGTACACATAAGGGGCGCTCGATGACCGCACTGATGCGGCTTCCAACACCACTTAAACGTTTCATTCAATTGCCCGAGAGCCGCAAGGAAAAAGATACTGATAGGGTCAACAGGTTTATTCTGCTTGAAGAGGTTGTCAGTCTTTTCGCCGACCGGCTGTTTCCAGGCTATGTCGTTAAGGGCAAGGGCGCATTTCGGGTTATCCGCGATTCAGATATTGAGATCGAAGAAGAAGCGGAAGATCTGGTTTTGTTGTTTGAAACCGCATTGAAACAACGGCGCAGGGGGTCTGTTATCCGGCTTGAAATCGAAGCTGGCATGCCAGACAGTTTGCGCCAGTTCGTCACCAAAAAGCTTGGCGTAACCCCCGGTCAAGTTATGAATTTCAACCAGATGCTGGCGCTGGCCAGTTTGTTTGAAATTGTATCAATTTCACGTAAGGACCTGAAGTTTATACCCTTTACACCGCGTTTTCCAGAGCGGGTACGCGAACATGGCGGCGATATAATTGCCGCTATCCGTGAAAAAGATATGGTGGTTCATCATCCGTATGAATCCTTTGATGTGGTGGTATCATTTCTTGATCAGGCGGCCGCAGACCCTGACGTAATCGCCATCAAGCAAACGCTTTACCGCACCTCCCACAACAGCCCGATTGTCAGCGCACTAATTGAGGCTGCCGAGGCCGGAAAGTCCGTTACAGCGCTGGTGGAATTGAAAGCCCGCTTTGATGAAGAAGCTAATATCCGTTGGGCACGCGATCTGGAACGCGCCGGCGTTCAGGTTGTCTTTGGTTTTGTGGAGCTGAAAACCCACGCTAAAATGTCGCTCGTTGTGCGGCGTGAGAACGGCAAACTGGTCAACTATGTTCATTTGGGAACTGGCAATTATCACCCCACCAACGCACGGATCTATACCGATGTTTCATATTTCACCAAGCGGGCAGACATTGCGCGCGATGTGGCGCAAGTGTTTAATTTCATTACCGGCTATGCGACACCGAAAGACGTAAAAAACCTGCTGGTATCGCCCCTGACACTGCGCAAAAGCCTGTTGAAGCTAATCAAAGCGGAAACTGACCACGCGAAAGCTGGAAGGCCCGCCCATATATGGGCGAAAATGAATTCGCTGGTTGATACGGAAGTTATTGATGCGCTTTATCAGGCAAGCACAGCCGGTGTAAAAATAGAACTTATTGTGCGTGGAATTTGCTGTTTAAGGCCGCAATTGCCCGGTCTGTCCGACAATATTCGGGTGAAGTCTATCGTTGGGCGTTTTCTTGAGCATGGTCGCATCATGTGCTTTGGCAATGGCAATGACCTGCCTTCCAGAAAAGCCCTAGTCTATGCGGGGTCCGCCGATTGGATGCCGCGAAATCTTGACCGCCGGGTTGAGGTGATGGTGCCATTTGTAAACCCTACCGTGCATCGTCAGGTATTGGAGCAGATTATGCTGGGTAACCTGCTGGACAATAAGCAAAGCTGGGAAGTTTTACCCGATGGCACATCAAAGAGAATGACATTCGACGACGATCACCCGCCTTTCAATGTGCAGGAATATTTCATGACCAATCCAAGCCTTTCCGGCCGCGGCAAGGCATTAAAGAAAAATGCACCAAAAGACTTCCATAATCCCTATTCATGAGCAGAATTGCAGAAAATACACAGATGCAAAAGGGAATAGGCTGATTTCCAACACAATTGATCCCAAACCGATTGATTATTGCCCGACGGATTGCGCGCAAGGCCGTCTGCCCGACCGTACGCCAATTTCCATTGTTGATATTGGTTCAAACTCGGTGCGTCTGGTGGTTTATGAGGGGCTGTCGCGATCGCCAACGGTATTGTTCAACGAAAAAGTTTTGTGTGGGCTTGGGCGTGGTATCGCTTCGACCGGCAGGCTCGACCAGAAAGCGGTTGACTGCGCAATTGCAGCACTGACCCGCTATCGCGCCCTAAGTGTGCAGGCTGGCGCGAACAAAATTCACGCAATTGCAACCGCTGCGGCCCGTGAGGCCGAAAATGGTGCGGAGTTTATCCAGCGGGCCAATAAGGCACTTGGGGTTGATGTTCATGTGCTCAGCGGCCGCGAAGAAGCGTATTACGCAGCAATGGGTGTAAATTGCGGCTTTCCTGACCCTGATGGAATTTCCGGCGATCTTGGCGGCGGTTCCCTGGAATTGGTGGATATTCACGGCGAAGAATTTGGAGCGGGTATTACTGTACCGCTTGGAGGATTGCGCTTGCAGGAAATGTCCGGTGGCTCGGTGCGCAAGGCACGCAAAATAGCCCGCGATATTCTGGCCGATATTGATTTCCTCGAAGATGGCAGAAAGCGTACATTTTATGCGGTTGGCGGCACCTGGCGCTCGCTTGCAAAGTTGCATATCGCATATACAAACCACCCACTGCATGTGACGCATAACTATGAAATGAGCGCCACCCAGACCAAGAAATTTTGCAAACTTGTGATTAGGTCTGATCTGGCGAGCATTCCTGGTATGGAGACGGTATCGTCCAACCGGCGTCAATTGCTGCCATTTGGAGCCATTGTGCTGGATGAGCTTGTGGCGCGCATGCGGCCCAAGAATATCGTAATTTCAGCATTGGGCGTGCGAGAAGGCTATCTCTATTCATTGCTCGATGAAGAAACCCGCAAACTTGATCCGTTGGTTGTTGCCTGTGAAGAGCTTTCGAGGCTTCGGTCGCGCTCGCCGCAGCACGCCTATGAGTTGGCGGAGTGGACGGGCAGCGCTTTTGAAACTTTCGGAATTGATGAGAGTCCCTATGAGGCACGGTTGCGGGTTGCCGCCTGTCTACTGGCGGATATCGGCTGGCGCGCGCACCCGGAATATCGCGGCGAGCAAAGCCTGAACATCATATCAAATGCGGCCTTTATCGGTGTCGATCATCCGGGCCGCGCCTATCTGGCCCTGGCCAATTTCTATCGCCATGAGGGTTTGCGCGATGCTCACTTATCGCCATCCATTCACCAGTTGGCCAATAAGCGCATTGCCTGGCGGGCTCGGGTATTGGGCGCAATATTGCGTGTTGCCTACCAATATTCCGCCTCGATGCCGGGTAATACCACACAAATCAAGTTTTCTAAAATTAGCAGAAGGCGCTACACGCTGGATATTCCAGAAGAACTTGACGTGCTGTTAGGGGAACGGCCGGGCAGGCGGCTCAAGCAATTGGCAAAACTGCTTAATGTGGAAATCGAAGTGCGCGTTTGTTGAACGCACTTCTGCTCTATTGGAAACGTCTGAGGTCGACAAGTTCGGCCCGGCGCTTATGCGCCGCACCTCCAGAGCCTGTCGATGGGGTAGGCAGTGGCGCAGCTCAAGTTGCACGTTGAGCAACGCGAAGCGCAAAACTTGAGCCGTTTGAAAAGCACGAATTGCCGCGAGCGATAAGAAATTCAGGCTGTGTCACATACAATTCCGACATTTTGTCGCTGTCGGCAGGATTTCAAGCCGTTCCTGCGAAATTGGTTCCCCGCATTCAACACAATCGCCAAAGGTGCCTGCTTCAATGCGTGTAAGCGCCGCGTCAATGGCTGCGATCTCAACAAGCCCTGCATTACCCATGCTTTCCATCACTTCATCGTCCTCGCGCTCTGTTGCGCGGTCTTCAATGTCATTGGTGACAGGCTGATCGAGATCGTGCTCAATATGCTGCAATCGTTGCTCAAGTTCATCCTTGCGCGCGCTCAGGCGACGTTTAAACTCATCAGTATTTTTCAATGCTTTATCCTTTATCAACGATCCACAAAGACCGGGCACTGGGCATGGCGAACCACACGGGCAGCGGTAGAACCCAGGAAGTAATCTGAAAATCCGGGCCGGTGAGAGGCAATAACAATCAACCCGGCCTCGTGTTCTTCGGCCGCATCCAGAATTGAGGATGCAGGTCGACCGGATCGAACCTCGCATTTTGCTTTGATACCGGCAGCTTTGGCGGTTGCTTTTAGTTCCGCCAAAGACTGATCTTTGGAATCCTGCAGCATGCTGATAGGCATTTCTGCAGCGATATAGGTCGGGATGTCTTCCACCACATTTACAAGGTAAATAGTGCCATCCTTGTCGAGCAGCTTTTGAGCAATATCAATGGCCTTTTTACCGGTTTCAACATGGGCGAGATCAATGGGTACTAATATCTTTGCATACATAACCGTCTCCTTTGAATTATGGGTCGACAACCAGTTGATTGATGTTAGGAGTTGCTGATCATCAGGCTTATTTCGTCCTTGAGCGCCAGCCGCTTTTTCTTGAAACCCTCAAGAGCCAGATCGCTGGTTGGTTCAATTTCCGTCTCAATACGATGAACCTTGCGGTTAATCTCGTGATATTGGTCGAAAATATTGCTGAAATGTTTATTGGTTGTTTTCAGACGATGAATAGTTTCCTGATCATCTGGAAACTCTTCCGCAATTTCATTTGGTGTATGGCTCATGGCTGAACCCTCCTTTCAATTCAGTGTCGCTGAACTGTCGGAAAATACATTGATTTATATCAAGATATACTGGGGAATACTGGCATGTGTTTGACCCTTTGATAAGTGGTTGGAAACAGCGGTTAACTTTTATATGGTGTGGTAATAGTTATAGAGGATAGATTGATATGAAGAACACCTATTTTGGAGAATTTGCGGACGGCCGCCTTTTAAGGATGCCCTATTTTAAATATCTGATTATATTATTTGCCATAATGTTCGGATTTATGCTTGCCACGGTGATGTTAATTGGTGCGGCTGAAAATATCATAGGTGGAGATCTAACCAACGCTCAGGACGTGTTGCGAAACGCTCTCGGGTTACCTTACTTGGTCATTCTTGGAGTGGTTATGATTGGCATTTTCATTGCCTTGTCTAATATAACAGCGAAAAGAGCCAGAGATACTGGTTTACCCGGTTGGCTGTTTGTGACCGGCATTATTGTTATTTCAGCTTTGCTAAGCTACTTTTTATCAGATCAGCTTAGTCGGACATTTTCCAGCATCATTGGCTTTGGACTATTGTTGATACCCAGCAACGTATTTGCGAGAAAGAACCATGAAAATTAGAATTCTAACAATTGCATTCGGCCTGTTGTTCGCCGGCCCTGTATTCGCCGGTGAATTTGATGCCCATGTAAAAGCCTGTCATGATGGTGTCTGGGCACAGAAGGAGTTTGAGAGTATCCCCAATGCGGGCGTTTCCGCCTATATTGGCGGCTATAATGATGACAGTTTTTATGCCTATTGGATTGTCGACTGGGACGATGTGCAGGCTGCGGGTAAATGCCTGATGGAACGCAAAAAACCAGTTATCAAAGAATTCAAGAAATTCGGCAAATAAGTCAGAGCCTTTCATGTTTGCATGGAGGCACTCAAGTCGCGATTGAAGCCTGGCTTGCAAATTTACGAGATCAGTTTGAGGGCGTAACCGACCGGTGCTAGACTGCTTCACATTTACATGGAAGCAGTCAGGCCACGAATCGTGGCCTGGTGCCTATGCACCACACCCGTGCAGGTTTGAGCGTAGCTCAAGTTGCACGTTGAGCCCGAACTTGATCCAGACGAAGCGCAAAACTTGAGCTATTAGAAAAGCCCGAATAGCCGTGAGCGAAAATTAGCTACAGTGATTCAATCGAACAATGAATCACTATAGAGCCAGAAACTATTCTGCCGCCTCAGGCATATCCAGATCAATCAGTGAAATTTTGCGGTCGATAAAGCCGAGCGCCAATTGGCCGTTTTTCAGTTTTATTGCATTTTCGCCAAACATATCACGGCGCCAGCCACGCAGGGCCGCCACATCAGCATCATCATTGGCGGCAATTTTTTCCAGATCGTCCACCGTTGCAATAACCTTGGCCGCAACGCCGTTTTTTTCCACCGTCAGTTTCAACAGCACTTTCAGCATTTCGGTTGCAGCTCCCGAGCCCTCAGGCGAGCGGGTAGGCCGTGGCACCGGCCATAAATCTTCTTTCGGCGTTTTCAGCGCCCCATTGACCACTTCCAACAAAGATGCCGCATGGCGTGAGCGTTCAAAACCCCTTTGAACCGCGCGCAATCGGCCAAGTGCCTGCACATCAGTAGGTCGTTGCTGGGCAATCTCGTAAATCGCATCGTCTTTGATTACTCGGCCACGCGGAATATTACGCGAGCGGGCCTCGCTTTCACGCCATTCGGCAACCGCGCGCATTATCGCAAAATCAAGCGGTTTGCGCACCCGCATTTTCAGGCGCTTCCATGCCTCTTCAACCGGCATGTCATAGGTGCGAATATTGGTGAGGACTTCCATTTCTTCACCCACCCAATGGGCACGTCCGGCCTTTTCAAGGCTCTCGGTCAGTGAATGATAAACATCGCGCAAATGCGTCACATCGGCCAGCGCATAATCCAACTGCTTTTGGCTGAGTGGCCTGCGAGACCAGTCGGTAAAGCGCGAGGTTTTATCTATATGCGCACCATTAATCCGCATCACCAGCTGGTCATAGGCAATGCTGTCGCCATAGCCACAAACCATCGCCGCCACCTGCGTATCAAACACCGGGCTAGGGATGAGATGGCCAAGATTATATACAATCTCGATGTCCTGGCGGGCTGCGTGAAATACTTTGACCACGCTTTCATCGCCCATTAGTTCGAAAAAGGGAGCAAGGTCAAGACCGTCGGCCATCGTATCAACGATCAACGCATCATCCGGCCCGGCAAGCTGGATTAGGCAAAGGATTGGCCAAAACGTCGATTCCCGTAGAAACTCGGTATCAACGGTTACATAATCATGTTTGGCAAATTGCTGGCAGGCGTCTGCCAGTTCATCAGTCTTGGTAATAATTTTCATTTAGTCTCTATAACCATCCAAATTCAGCTTGTCGCCCCATCAGCGCGAGAAAATTACCCGCTTTTGTCGGTTTCTTTTTTTGACCTGCCATTGTTACGCTTTTTCCTGCGTCCAAGCCGCACCATATAGGCAGAAGTTCGCAGCAGGCCGGTAAATCTGGATCGTCCATCTGTTGGTACTGGAACTGTGGTTCGCATGCGCCACAAAGTTACCAATACCAGCAATCCATGCACAACGGTGGTGAAGGAAAACAAGGCGCTTGACCCGTAAAACTCAATCAGCAGCGATCCCACCGTCGGGCCGATCATCGCGCCCAGTGAAAACAGGAAAATCAAACCGGATGATACGGCCACATAATCATCCTTGGTGGCGCGGTCATTGGCGTGTGCGGCTGAAAGCGAATAAAGCGGCATGGCAAAGGCACCGAAGGCAAATATGCCAACAAAATTGAGCGTTTGCGAATTGCCCGCCCCATAGGAAAGAAACAATCCCGCAAGGGCAGCACCGGTCGTTGCTGCAATCAGCGCCCAGCGGCGGTCGTAGCGGTCTGACCACCAGCCGAGCGGATATTGCAGTACTGCGCCACCGATTATGCCGGCGCTCATAAAGGTTGCAACGCTGGTGATTGAAAGGCCAATATCCTGCGCATAAATTGGCCCGACCAGACGAAACGACGAATTGGTCATGCCGATGGCAATACAGCCGATCGAAGCCATAGGCGACAAGCGCCAGATTTTTTTCAAATCAAATTGATAGGTTTCCGGCGGCGTTGGGTTGGACCTATCCGCCAAAGATACCGGTACAAGCGAAAGGCAGACAAATATCGCGATTATGCCAAACAGGGTGAAACCGGATGTGCCATAGACCGGTAAAAGAAATTGCCCACCGGTAACACAGGCAAGATCGATCAGCCGATAGAGCGAGAGCACCCGGCCGCGATCATTATTGGCAACGGAAGAATTGATCCACGAATCAACCGTGGTAAACAGCCCGGAAAAGCAAAATCCAAGGATCATCCGCACGACAATCCACCAGAGCGGATCTATCCACAATACCATTGCAATGGTGCCCGATGCGGCGATGGCGGCAAGCGCTGCAAAAGTGCGAATATGGCCGACCGATTGCAAAAGTCTGGGGATGGCGACGCAGCCGAGCAGGAACCCGGCAAAATAGGAGGTTCCCATAAAGCCGATGAGGCTGGCTGAAAACCCTTCTTCGGCCCCGCGTATGGCAATAAACGTACCTTGCAATCCGTTGCCCGCGAGCAATATGCCGGCGGCAATGAGCAATGGAATAAGCGGGCGGATAGACTGCATGGGATGGGCTTTGTAAATCGCTGGTCTGGCAAGTCTTGCATCGAATTTTACCAAGATGCTAGAATAATCTTCCAGACCCCGGTTATAATCTATGTCAAAACCTTGACAAACCGGTTTACTCATGCGCTTTTCCGGCAAAATTCAAATTGATCCTGATTTCGGGTCTGGCCCTCTCCCCCTCCCAAACCACCCACAAGGGTACCATATCGGGTGGTTTGGGAGGGGGAGAGGGCGGAACTGATGTCAAAAAGCCTCCACCGGAGGCTTTGATTGGACACAGAAGATTGGAATATAAAAATGCATCCATACCGCAGTCACACATGTGATCAATTGAGACAGTCCAATGTGGGCGAAAATGTCCGCCTTTCGGGTTGGGTACACAGGGTGCGCGACCATGGTGGATTGCTGTTTATTGATCTGCGCGATCACTATGGCATCACCCAGATTGTTGCAGACCCGGACTCGCCCGCCTTCAAACTGGCCGAAACCGTGCGCTCTGAATGGGTAATTAAAATTGATGGTGAAGTAAAAGCCCGCGATGATGACGCCCGCAACAAAAATCTGCCAACCGGTGATATTGAAATTTTTGTCCGCGAGTTGGAAGTTTTGTCCTCGGCCAAAGAATTGCCATTGCCGGTATTTGGTGAGTTGGATTACCCGGAAGATATTCGCCTGAAATACCGTTTTCTCGATCTGCGTCGCGAGAGCCTGCACGCCAATATTATGAAGCGCTCGGCGATTATTTCCGATATGCGTTCTCGTATGAATTCAGCCGGTTTCAACGAATTTTCCACCCCGATTCTTACCGCATCCAGCCCCGAAGGCGCGCGCGATTTTCTAGTACCTAGCCGTATTCATCCGGGCAAATTTTATGCCCTGCCACAGGCACCACAGCAGTTCAAGCAATTGATCATGATGTCGGGCTTTGACCGTTATTTCCAGATTGCGCCGTGTTTTCGCGATGAAGACCCGCGTGCAGATAGGCTACCGGGCGAATTCTATCAGCTCGACCTTGAGATGAGCTTTGTTGAGCAGGACGATGTACTGGGCGCGGTTGAGCCTGTGCTGCGCGAGGTGTTTGAAAGTTTTGCCAATGGCAAGGCTGTGACCAAGACCTTCCCACGGATTAAATATGCCGACGCAATCCGAAAATATGGCACCGACAAGCCTGACCTTCGTAACCCGATTGAAATGCAGGAAGTCACGGAACATTTCGCCGGTTCGGGCTTTAAAGTATTTGCTGGAATGATTGAACGTGATCCGAAAGTCGAAATTTGGGCAATCCCGGTCAAGGGTGGTGGATCACGTGCCTTTTGTGACAAGATGAATTCCTGGGCACAGGGCGAAGGGCAACCCGGTCTTGGTTATATTTTCTGGCGTGATGAAGATGGGGCGACCACAGGCGCCGGACCCGTTGCCAAGAATATTGGCGCAGAGCGTACCGATGCCATACGTACTCAAATGGGACTTGATGTGGGCGATGCCTGCTTCTTTGCTGCGGGCGATCCAAAAAAGTTTGCCTCATTCGCCGGCGATGCCCGCACCCGCGCTGCCGAGCAAAAAAATATGATCGACGAAAGCCGCTACGACCTTTGCTGGATTGTCGATTTCCCGTTTTACGAATGGGATGAGGAAAACAAAAAGGTCGAGTTTTCGCACAATCCATTCTCCATGCCCAAAGGCGGGCTGGATGCGCTGGAAAATCAGGATCCGCTTGAAATTGACGCCCTGCAATATGACCTTGTGTGCAACGGCTTTGAAATTGGTTCCGGCGGCATTCGAAACCATTTACCTGACACAATGGTCAAAGCCTTTGAAATTGCAGGGCTTTCGAAAGAAACCGTTGAAGATCGCTTCGGCGGCCTGTATCGTGCATTCCAGTATGGCGCTCCACCGCATGGCGGTTTTGCCGCCGGTGTCGACCGGATCGTGATGTTGTTGTGTGGTGCTAAAAACCTGCGCGAAATCACCATGTTCCCGATGAACCAACAGGCGATGGATTTGCAAATGGGCGCACCGGGCGAGGTTGATAAACCGCAATTGCGCGATCTGCATATCCGGGTGAATATGCCAAAGGAGTGAGGAGCGCTCCGGATTTTCATCTCAACTGATCTGGAGTTCAAGTTTGTTTTCGCTCACGGCCATTCGGGCTTTTCTACTGGCTCAAGTTTTGCGCTTCGCCTGGATCAAGTTCGGGCTGAACGTGCAACTTGAGCTTGCGCCCGGCCTCCGCTTGGGTGGTGCATAAGCACCGGGCCAGTTCCGCCCGCAAATTGATTTCATCAATTTGCACATCGGGCTCCAATCGTGGCCTGACATGCTTCCATGTAAATGTGAAGCAGTCTAATTGGTGGGAGGCCACTCGCCATTTTTTAGCATTTCCCTGACCTGTGGTGGGGTGTAAGACTTGGTGTTGATATTTTTCTTCTTCAAAAAAGCTTGGACTTCTTCAAGTGCAACCCCATAACGGCCTTTTCGATCGACCCTGGAACTGTTTAGCAAGTTGGTCATGGTCAAACCGTTCCGGCTGGCGGCTAATGGATTGGCCCCGCGCTTTAGCAGTAAAAGCACAGTGATCCAATCGTCAATCAGCGCAGCATCAATAACCGGAGTTACATCAAACCCACCTTTGATTTCAATATCGTATCCAAGATCCAGCAATGCTGTGATTGCTTCCCGATTTTCTTTAACGATATATGAGAAAATAATGGGCTGTCCGTCCCCTCCCTTTTTGTCCATCTCGGCCTTTAGGTTTTCCATCTGCTGGTTCCTGTTTTTGTCGGAGTTAGCCTCAGTCTCAACTGTGCATCCTGAAATTGCTACAATAGCTAATGTGATAAGTATTACACGAGCCTTGATTTGCATTAGGGGCATCCATTGCTTTTTTGTTCACTTTCAACCCGCTCAATGTCAGTTTGAATTATCTCTTCCATCTCATCCATAGAGTGAAAACGCAATTGTTGCGCGGCTTTGGCCTCGGCCTGGCCTTGTTTTCGCTCGATCCAATCCGGTGTCCAATTATCAGAATCCACACGGGCTTCGACCATGGCGTTTTCTTCTGCCGTCCACTCGGTTGTTGGCGGCAGTGGGCGCCGATTGCCAATCGCTGATGGTGCAACCCATTCATTCGCATCCTGCAGCGAACTGAGTGGGTCTCTCTCATTATGCCATGCTTCGATGTTGGCCGCGCGCCCTCCCATTCGCTCTGCCGTATCTGGATGAAGCCCGGCTGCATTAAATGTTGTTGCGTCAGCTCCGGTTGCAGACGCCGCTGCCGATGCTAATCCGCCGCCAAGTGAATGACCTGTGAATTGAACCCGACCTGGAGCCATAGCATTTGCCATTCGCGCCACTCTGCCTGCCCTGTTGTAATATTCTGACTCGAATCCGGCACCTTGAGCAATGTTTGCCCCCCAGTCATTGCCGGAAGTCGTGCCCCGATAGGCAATTGTGTAATTGTTTTCGCCGGAGGCAGGGTCTGAATTAACAAACACATCGGCGCGGAAATCTTCGCCATCGAGGCGAGTGAGGTCAGTGCCGCTTTCCGGATCAATCAGACCGAGTTCCGCCATCTCGTTTGGCGTTGCGCGGCGGTAGCCTTCCGGCAGATTTTCATCTGAAGGGGGATCATCATAGGCAGCAGCAGACAATCTTGCCATTGTTGCAGCCTCTGTCAGCTCATCCATCTCCTGTTGCAAACCCGCACATACAGGACTGAGGACTGAAGGTGCTACAACCGGTGGCACCACAATCGCCGCTTCACCAATCAGCACCGTTGGGCATCCGGTCACAATCGCACCGCCGTGACTGGTTTGATCGCCCATGCGGGCGGCCGGTTTGTTGTTGACCAGAACTGTTGCCGAGCCGCGAATGATTGTCGCCACAGGGCCCACACAGACTGATTTATCACCAACTCTTGCCTGCGGCATAAAACAGGTGATCACATTGGGTGAGCAGGTAGGAATAATCGGCCCGCCCACATGCGGAACCGGCGGTGTTCCAGGCGTTACCATCGGGCAGGCTGTCATATCTGATACGCGGGCAGCTGGTGGCAAAGTGTTTATCCAGAGTTCTTATCTGTCGAGCTGTTAATTAAGCACAGCTCCTAATGAATTTCCAGTTTCGTAGCACATCACCAGACATTCGTATGCTGAAATTTTCCATCAGGATATATCAAGTTTTAACGGTCCTGCCTGTGTGCAAATTGGAAATAGCCCTCCAACCACATTCCTTTTGGTAGATCTTCTTTATTGGGCGAGCCGATTCCGGATCAGCCAATTTCACGAATGATTTTTTGATTAAAATCGGTCACATCTTTCAAAATAAAAGGTGCTGATCTAGCATTGATAATCAGGGCTTCAAGCGCATTTGCTAAATGAAAGTTTTCGAAAGTAATGCTTCCACCCATTGCCGGATAAAGTTTGGGTGCGTAAATCCGGCCAAAACCAGTTGGCCCAAGGGCTTTCAGCAGCGGTTTAAACAGGTCATTTCCATCTTCATCAACTGCATCATAAGCGGAGTCATCTACTGATGAAACCGAAACTCCGATGGCTATGTCGGGATCAATAGACGGGTCAGGCTTGATATACCTTAAAGCGCTTACTGAATGACGAATTACATCCACATCTGTAACTTGAAAATCTTCATTCCAAACCAACATGTTTCCAAATGCTGAAAACCCAACCAGATGACAGCGATCAGCGATGAATTCGCTATCATTGCCAAAGATTTCTTTAATTACGGGTTGGTATTTGTCTGGGTCACAAAACTGGAAATAGCCCTCAAGCCAGGTTCCCAGCCCATGCAGTCCCCAAAAATCAAGCAACGATTGCGGAATTTTACCGCGATAACGATTGGTATCGATATCACCCGGCGCAGGGCCACCTTTGAGACCCTCGAACCTATCCAATGCATATTCAAAGTCTTCAGATAATTTGGTCAATCTGGTTTCTCTCGGTATCTGGATATCAGGACCCATTAATATTGTAGATTTTGTGCTTGGTAAGGTGAGTCTTGACCCTAAAAATATCTGCGTGAGAAGTCACATTTAATCAGTATATGGGCATCAACCAGTTAATAGGCCAAAAAATGCTCCCAACGGAATAATCATCATCTTCGGCACATTTATGAGTTGGAACTGGCAGCTTTGCTCAGTAATGATTCTATGGGCGAAGCCCGGTGAATTCTTTTTCTTTGAGTTCCGGTGGAATATGCAAATCTGTCCAATTAGCGCCGTCCCAGAATTTTATACCGTGGACCCTGTCAAAATAGACCATCGACTTGGCAAGGCCATGGATTCTTAACGGGGCAGGCGCTGGTGAGACCGCAGGGTCTATCTTTGGCCGGACCTGCTCAAGGGAACCATTGTAGTATCCCCATAATTTTCCATCCCCCGCAACTATTATTTTGTCCGAAAAACCAGTTAGAGAAAATATCCATTCGCCGGTGGTTTCAAGCACGTCGGCACGGACTTGGTCCGCCACGGGTGATTGCAGGGAAAAGAGTTGCCCATCAGTTCCTGATAACCAGTATTGCTTGTTTTGACGGTCAAAAAAAGCTGCGCTCAACGGCCCTGTTTCGGGTAGGGAAACCCTAGTCCATTTGTCTTTTGTTTTCTGCATTGCTATTCCGAGCGGCTTCTTTGGTTGTGTGGCTTGATTTACTGCATCGAGGATTTCCTGCTCCGAAAGCTTCGAAAGCGCTTGAGGGTCATTCAACACCGAATAGTTGGAATGTTTCTCTACTGAACCAACTATTAGTAATTCATGGTGACCGCTTCCGTCTAATGCTGACCAAGTCGGCACTTGGTATTCGGCGTTATCCGGAAAATCAACTCCGATGACCGGGGTGAATTCACGCCAGCGTTTCTGATCAAACAAGAATAATTGATTTTCATTGCCGTAGGCAAAAATATCGGAACCCACAGCCTGCAAGCCATATATTCTTTTCCCTGGTACATCCGCTTCGGGAAGCTGCATTTGATCAATGTCTCCCTGTTCACTCAGAAAATACGCTAAACCAGCGCTGCTGACCACTACATATTCAATCGACTGCGATCCATACGATGAAGGGTTTGCAGCAATTCCAGTAACCTCGCGCGGAATGTCGGTGCGGCCCCAAGGTTGATCGAGCCGGGCATCATAGCTGATCACGATGCTATGTGGGCTTTCGCCCGCTATATCCGTGAACACCATTGCGAGATTGTTTTCATCTACCGCGACAGCAGCAACCATATTGGGATTCCAAACCATAGTCTCTACCTCATTCGTCAATAATATCCACGGGTGAGTAGCCTTGCCGCTTCACTCAACACTCTTGGAGGGTTCATTGATGTTCTGCCAGGAGCCACTAGGCCAGTCCCTGAGCGCACTTGATTCGACGCTGCACGATTTGCCTGTTCCTTACAAGATTGATTCAAACCAGGGACCGTATTTATTCCATTTTGGGAAGCTGCGAGGATAGCAGCCATAGGCGCTACTCCACCGGTCGCTGCGCCGAGCGCTGTGATCGCTGGGTCAGTCGCTGCGTGAGCAGCAACGTGTTGTGCGGGAGAAAGACAGACTGACATTCCATTTGCTAATGATGGAGCGCCACGAATCCTGTTGAATGTGGTTCTTTCCAATGCCCCCGTAGGCCGGGTACCCAATCGGTATACGCGGTCTGGAACGATATGGTGCGCATTTCCTCCTCTGGAGGCACATTGTTTGGCAATTTCGGCATAGGGTCCAACAAGACAGGGATTGCCGTCTTCATCACAGTTCTGGCAAACCTCGCTATCAGCACCTGCTTCTTCCTTTGCAGCGGCCTCCTCTTCGGCCTTTGACATTTGATTGACAACAACCGCGCTACCGCCGACAACCACGGCGCCAGCCGCGATTGGCACCGCGTTTGCAGAAATAAAAGCCCCAACCGCTGCTGCAGCCTCGCCGACAGCTACCCAAAATGGCGGGGCAAGAAACATTGCCATTACCGTGCACTCTTTTTCATGGTTGAAATGGTGCGATTCATCAGAATTTTAACGCGTTCATTGGCTGAAATGCCCGGTGCATCTGCCATCATCATGTTTCCGACCGCCTCATTCTTTGCCAATTTATTACCGCTTAACAATTGCATATAGGACCAACGGCAATGAGAAGCCTCCGATGTTACGCCGAAATTTAAAGACTCTTTCATTGTTGTGGCAACATGTGCATTCAACTGATCGTCACTCATACTTTTTGTTTGTTCAGGCGCGCATTTTTTCAGGTAGTTTCGCACATTGGCTGAGACCTTGTTTACCTTGGAGCTCTTCAAAGCCTCATATTGTTCTGCTGATAAGCGCAATATCCCTTGATTGTCTGCCCCCATATCGGAAATACGTTGCGCTACTCGAAGCCCGCCTTCATCGCCGGCAAACATAACGAGACCTGCAGCCCCGCCGATGAGGTGCATAAACTTGCCTTCATCTAATACGGAAAGCATGCTTGCCATGACATTCGGGTCGCCGTGGCGAAACAGAACCCGGTCATATTTGGGTAATTCAGGATCAAAATCATCAACTGGTATTTCAATCATATTAATACGGCGCAAATGCTTGTAGAGGCTTGGCTGACCATCGCCCCATGACCAGAATACCACAGCAGGCAATTCACCAACCAGTGAAAGCACCCGGTTGGCCGCTTCCCAATCCGGCAGTGTTACAAGATAGGGCCCGGCAGTGGATGGGGTTTCGCCCAGTTTTTCAAGATAAAGCGCTTTGTGTTCCAGCTGCCAGATGTCCAGCTCTTTCGGCAAGTTATCAAAATGCGCGCCATCGACAACCGCAAACCGCTCTGCCGGTAAACTGCCCAATGCCTGAATAACAAGTTGGCGGTCATTTTCCTGCATCGACAATCCCTATGGCCTAACGAAACTTGCACCGCTTTTGGCAGCAGATTTCATGCATGGCTTGTCGGCAGCAGGCGCAATGACTGGCGGCGTAACCACAGCCACATCGCCAATCAGCACCGTTGGGCATCCGGTCACAATCGCACCGCCGTGGCTGGTTTGATCGCCAACCCGTGCGGCCGGCTTGTTGTTGACCAGAACTGTTGCCGAGCCGCGAATGATTGTCGCCACAGGGCCCACACAGACTGATTTATCACCAACTCTTGCCTGCGGCATAAAACAGGTGATCACATTGGGTGAGCAGGTAGGAATAATCGGCCCGCCCACATGCGGAACCGGCGGTGTTCCAGGGGTTACCATCGGGCAGGCGGTCATATCTGATACGCGGGCAGCTGGTGGCAAGGATAGATCCAGTTTAGCAAAGTTAGGTTATTGCTTTTTATACAGTGGACGCAATTGAATGCAACCAATCTGACATACTATATTGTTATGTATACCGAAAAATTGTGTGCTTTCCCAAGCAGCATTTAATTTCAGATAGTTTCGTTCCTGTGCGATAAACGATTTTGCCCTGCTATTCCTATGTCGATCGTTTGGGCCAAAACACATAAATTGCCCCAAACAAGGCAAATACTAATATTACACCCGCCCAAGAATAAACTGCCGAATAGCCAAAATCTGAAATAAAATAATAGGCCAAAAACGCGCAAATAACGGCGCCTGCACAATAAATCATAAAGAGTGCCGAAGACAAAAATTCCAGGAGAATTTTCAATTTAACGATCCTTCCAGATTCTTTATGAACTCGCGGTAGGTGTCTGGATCCCGCAATTTCAATGCGTCAATAGATACAAATGGAGCCATTTCTTCTTCAACGATAAAATAAATCAAATCAAGTTTCGCAGATTTTAGTTTTCGGTGAACCCTTGGATTAACAGCCAGTAGCCTTTTTGATGCGTTGGATGAGCGCTCAAGAGTACCTTGAATCAGTAGCGCTGATACTGCAAATCCAACACCGAATTTTGCCGCCCGTTTGGCAAGCTGACGGGTGATAATTTTACCCACCAGTCGAGAACTGATAAAGCCTGCCAGTGAGAATTGAGTTATTTTTCGGGCACCAAACTTTGCCCCGCCTTCGGTGAGGCTGTCATTTATCTTGTCCATCATTGCCGGTGGAATGACTTCGACAAAATCGCTCACAATTATTCGTATTATGCGCTCAATTACCTTAGGGTTTGATATGGCTTTCTTAAGGAGGGCAAACAGTCTTTCTCTTTCTGCCGCATTTTGTTTTTGAACATCACGCCCAAACAGCCCAACATCTTCCAGCGTTCTTTTGCTGCCATAATAAACATCGACAGGAACAGAAACCACCCCCTCAATGATCGCGCCCGCAATATCCCATATGCCCATAAGTTTCCCTCGTAGCTCCCAACACCGGGAAGCCGGTATTCTACAACGACAAATTGAAATGTTTATACTGTGATGTCAAATCCGGTGGATTTGCAGGCGCAATTTTCATAACAAATAGGGATAGCCGCCTTCGTGTTTCAACAAGGCAATTTTGCGCTCAACACCACCTTCACCGGAATAGCCGCCAAGTCCGCGGCTTGCCAATACCCGGTGACAGGGGATGATGATCGGTATTGTATTGCCACCGCAGGCGCGTCCCACCGGCTGCCCGTAGGTATCAAGCAATTTGGCGATGTCGCCATAGGTGCAGGTTTCGCCATAGGGGATTTTCAGCATGGCATTGCATACTTCACGTTGAAATTGATTGCCTCCTGGTGCCAGCGGCAGATCAAACTTTTTCAGTTTTCCAGAGAAATAATCAGCCATTTGGGCTTTCGCCTCTTCCAGCAAAGGTGAAGAATGGTTATTCTCTGCCCCATGCCAGTCCAACGCCACGATATGGCCCTCACTTTCAGAAATTGAAAGCGGCCCAAACGGCGAAGGAACGGTGATTGAGGTCGCTTTGTTCACGGTAGATTGTTCTGGCATGTGCACAAAGTCTCTTAGGGGCGGCGAGGATTTTGCTAGCATATAGCATGAAATCACGAATGTTGGGGTTGGTATGATTTTCAGACGGGTTATTTGTTATTTTATTCTGTTTTTACTGGTTTCTGTTTCAACTGCCAGTGCGGCGAAACTCTACGAGGGGGTTTCCATTGGTCGTGGTTTAAAGGTGAATATTTACGCGCCGGAAAAGAAACGCCGTGGTCTGTTTTCCTTTGTGCGCAAAAAAGCGCCGGTAATCGTTTATGTGCATGGCGGTGGGTGGATTAAAGGGACCAGAGCCAAGGTTTATCGTCTGCCGGAATTTGCCAATCAGCGCGGCTATATGGTGGTCTCGCTCGATTATCGCCCCGTACCAAAAACCACCATAGACGGGCAGTTGAGCGATGTGACGCGCGGTATCAGGTGGGTGCAGCGCAACATTAAGCGTTATGGCGGAGACCCCAAGCGTGTGGTGATCATGGGCCATTCAGCCGGTTCGCACCTTGTGGCGCTTGTTGCCACCAAGGGTACGGTCAAAGGCTTGCGCGGGGTCATTCCCAATGATGTTCAGGCCTATGACATGATTGCCTATGGTGGCATGCGGGGCGATTTGCCGAGGGTTTATGCTATGGCATTCGGCACCAACCCAAAAAACTGGGCCCGCTGGTCTCCGGTTACCTATTTGCGCAGTCGCAAAGTAAAACTGCCACCATTTTTAATCATGCATTCAGGTGGCAATATCACCGATCGACGCCGCACCCTTTCGCGCGGTTTTGCCGCCGAGTTGCGCCGCAATGGTGCGCGGGTAACCTTGTTTGACGGTCGTCGTTATACCCACGGGGCGATTATGTCTCGTATCGGTCAAAGTGCCGAAGTCACCAACGCGGTCTCGCGGTTTTTAAGACGGGTGTTTTGAACTCTTCTCACAATGCGGTGAGATAGCCTATCGTCAGGATATAAATTCCGTATTCTTTACTTCCAATGATTGGGAGTGGAGTTGATGGTACGGATTGCTGGAAAAACAAAATTAATTATAGCATTTATTGTGATGAGCCTGCTGGCAATTAACATTGCAATTGCTGCTCCCTTAACTAACGGTGAGATCGAAGAACTTGGCAATACGATTGTATTTGGTTCGCCGGGTGAGCTTGTTGACGCAACCGAAAAGCTCGTGGCACGCGGTAATAAGGATGTTGTTGCCATGCTCATTCTTGCCTCACGCTATCGCGGCGCAAGCCAGCCGATCATGAGCGCCATCAATGCCCTGACCGGGCAATCGCTCAAAGGCTGGCATGATGCGATGTTGTGGCAGGAGGAGCACCCGGAAATTAAGCCGCATTCAAGTTTCCCTTCAATAAAAACCCGGATGTTCAACCGCATTGACCCGCTGTTTGACAGATTTCTCGGCGGCGAGCGTTCAAAACCCGAGAACATGAAAATCCGGCTTGAGGAAATAGCCTGGGGCGGCGTCGTGGTTGACGGCATTCCCTCACTTGATAATCCAAAACTGGTAGATGCTGATGCGGCCACCTATCTTATTGATAGCGATCTGGTATTCGGTGTTGCCATCAATGGTGATATTCGCGCCTATCCCCTACGGATTATGGGTTGGCATGAAATGTTCAATGAAACCATTGGCGGGGTGCCAGTGGCATTGGCCTATTGCACCCTGTGCGGTGCGGGCATTTTGTTTGAGACCATGATAGAAGGCCGCGACAAGCCCCTGGTTTTTGGCTCTTCCGGGTTTTTATATCGCTCCAATAAATTGATGTTTGATCGCGAAACCAACAGCTTGTGGAACCAGTTTACCGGCGAGCCTGTATCCGGACCATTGGTGAACAGTGGTATTCAGCTAAAATTGCGCCCGGTGACAATCACCACCTGGGCCAATTGGAAAAAATCCAACCCAAAAACCAAAGTTCTGTCGCTCGATACCGGACATCGCAGAGATTACAGTTCCGGCAATGTTTACAAAGACTATTTTGCTTCGCCTGATCTGATGTTCCCGGCTGTGGTTCGCAATGAAAACCAAATAAAACGCAAAGATTTTGTTTTTGGCATCAGAGATGTTGGTGCCGCAAAAGCCTGGCCGGTCACAGCATTTAAAAATGTCTCGGTGATAAATGATCAGGTTGGCACGCTCAAAGTCGTATTGATCGGTGATGCGAAAAGCCGAACGGTGCGAGCTTACGCACGCGGAGAACTGAAATTCACGCAATCTGCCAAAACCGATAAAATTTCCGCATTAGGACAGGACTGGGTGGTTTTGGAAAATGAACTGATTGGTCCCGATGGTACGAAATTATCGCGAGTACCTGGGCACATAAGTTACTGGTTCGCCTGGGATGGATATCTGGGTGTAAAGAGTTCGCTATATGGGGCGGAATGAGGCCAGATGGGCCAATGCCATATCACGCTCTTTGGGCCCCGCATTTTTGAGCTGTAATTGATATAATTATTTAATTGCACGTGATTTCAACTGCCGATAGGCTGAAGGTGTATTTTTAACCACTATCTGAGATTCTGATTGAGATATTTATCATTACCGGCATTGCTCGCCGTTATACTGAGTTTCACAAAGCCCGTTTTTGCGAGCGAGAACAAGTCGAGCTTTAGTAAAAAGCAGGTTATGTCAGATCTCACTCAAGTGGTTCGCCTGCTTAAGAAATTTCATCCCAATTTATACACCCACCGGCGCCCGAAAGAGTTTCAGGCGATAGTGAAAAAGGTGAGGGGCGATCTGTCAGAAGGCATGAGTCGTCTCGATGCGATAACCCAAATTCAAAAGATTCTTGCATCTGTATGCGACGAGCATACCAGCATAGTCTTATCACCAAAAAATGAGCGCCCGACATTTGAACAGGCAAAATATTTTTCATCCAGTTTGATTTCACGACAGGGAAGAATTGTCGTCGGCAATAATAGCAAATCGACAAATTCTGAAGTCATTTTGGAAGTCGGCAATAGAACCAGCGACGAAATCAATGAGTTTATGCAAAACCTGCAATCGCAAGATGGTTGCCTGGATCCCAAAACCCATGTGATTGATGGCTCCACCTATCTTGATACGTTATTTTTGGGCAATTACCTTTATAATGGCAACGAAAATGTGCAGGTCAAGCTTCGAAATCACTCAAATCAGATTGTAAATAGAAATCAAAGCTTTACAGGTTTTTCTGGAATCGCGACCTCATTGGGTTTTGTCTATGCAATGAAGTCAATATTGTCGAATATTGTATTGAAGCAAAATAATTTTAATTATGAGAATACAGACTTTAACCGTGACTACTTCAATAAGGAGATTGAGTCCTACCTGTTTTATAATGGACAGAAGAATGTTTATTTCCTGAAAATTGGTTCATTCGTTGGTGGAAAGAAATTCGATACGCTGATTAATAATACCATGAGGAAAGTTATCGCGGCCAAGCCCGCCCATGTCATTATTGATCTGACTGACAATCCGGGTGGGCGCATATTAAGTGCCAGCAAGTTTCTGTCCTATTTTCTCGCAACCGGACATCGACCCGCGCGCTATTTACGGGTGAAAAACCCGGCAGGCAGAATAAAAGATCCGATTATCTGGAAGTCGGTAAAAAGAAAGAAAGCCCATTTTAAAAGCATGAGAACTTTTCGCCGGGTAAAGCAGCGGCGGGGACAATACAAATTACCCTATCGCTCAAGATCCTATGGAAACCCGGATTATAAGGGCAAAATTACGGTTCTGGTCGGCCCCAGAACCCATTCAGCGGCAACAATGGTGGCCGTTATTCTCAAAAATAAAAGAAATGCCAAGATAATAGGCCATATCAACAAAAGAAGCGCTTCCACCGCCTGCTACGCACCGGGCGGTTCGTTTCGGTTAAAAAACACCCGGCTATTGGTCGATATTCCATTTGCCTGTTACGACCGTGATCGCAAGAAGTATTCCGGGCAGGAGATATTAAAACCGGATATTGAGGTAAACCCGATGGTGTCGTCCTCATCCAACTTGGGCGGACGGATTATTGAAGCGGCCCTTCAGGAACTGGAAGTTTTAGAAGTCACCCAATAAAGTTTTCCTGTGCCGGGGAAGATGAACAATATTTCCCAGCCCTGGCTTCTATCTTCTGTCCAAATATTTTAATCAATGAAATGGTGTAAATCATGAAAACCCACAAAATGGCGGCTTTTTCGGATGGAGACGAAGGCGGGAATCCCGCCGGTGTCATTTTGTGTGATGAATTACCAGCAACTGCATCCATGCAAAGCACAGCAAAGGAAATCGGTTATTCCGAAACGGTTTTTGCCACAAAGATTGATGGAACTGATAGCTGGCGTGTGAGGTATTTTTCTCCCGAAACCGAGGTACCATTTTGTGGCCATGCGACAATTGCGCTGGGCGCAGCATTGGCCGAAGATCAAGGTGCGGGTGTATTTAATTTGCAATTGAATAATTCCAACATCACTGTTGAGGGGGCACTTAACGGAGAGTTGTTTCATGCCGCACTACAGTCCCCTCCAACGACTAGCCGCGCTTTGAATAAATTAGAGACAGCAGCACTGCTCGATTTGTTCAGCTATAGCGAAAACCAACTTGAGGAGAGGATAGCGCCCGCGCACATCTACGCAGGTGCCGATCATTATGTACTGGCTCTACAAAACCGCGATGATTTGAAAGCGATGACTTATAATTTGCAGGTCGGTCGAGTGTTTATGAAAGATCATGATTTAGTGACCATCATGTTGGTTTATATAGAAAACAATCAAATGTTTCATGTGCGCAATGCGTTTGCTTCAGGCGGGGTATTTGAAGACCCGGCTACCGGCGCCGCCGC
>Ga0256839_1001808_pt1 | contig 25160 bp, 14 predicted proteins | sample 354166metaG_FD_185968 | JGI IMG/M metagenome (GOLD analysis project Ga0256839, IMG submission 185968) | Hydrothermal vent microbial communities from Mid Atlantic Ridge, Atlantic Ocean - 354-166 | ecosystem: Environmental > Aquatic > Marine > Hydrothermal vents | place: Atlantic Ocean: Mid... | reverse complement strand
GTCGCCGTACCGCTGGTCGGTCCCGTGAAGGTCGCCGGGTGGACGCTCAGCGATGCCGAGCGCGTGGTTCGCGATGCATCGATCGAGCGCGGGATCTATCGAGATCCTCAGATCACTCTTGTTCGCGAGCAACGCGAGGTTCGTCGCATCACCGTCGTCGGCGCCGTAGCCGAGCCGGGTGTGAAGGAGATTCCCGTGGGCGAGTCTCATCTGCTCTCAGCGCTCGTTCATGCGGGCGGCCTCGCCGACGATGCCGCCGCTGTCGTGAGGCTCCGACGTCCGTCGGCGGGCGGCCTTTACGAGCGGATCGATCTGCGAGATCCGCAGCGAGTACGCGACATTCGGCTCGCCGACGGAGACGTCGTGATGGTCGAACGCCGATCGCCGGCGTCGGTCTACGTGATGGGGTTGGTGAAGCGTCCTCAGGAGATCGAGCTGCCGCCGGGCAAGTCGTTGCGGTTGCTCGATGCCATCGCGGCGGCTGGCGGGCGGCGGCTGCAGATCGCCGACAAGGTCAACATCATCCGCTACCGCGAGGGCGAGGAGGAGCCGACGGTGATCGAGACTTCGATCAAGGACGCCAAACGGAGTGCCCGAGGCAACGTCGTGCTGGCTGCCGGAGATGTCGTCAGCGTGGAAGAAACGCCGCTGACATTCGTCGTGGAGATGTTGCAGAACTTCGTTCGTTTCGGATTCTCGTCGGCCATCCCGTTTTTCTAACACTCGCACGACCGCCTTCAGTCTTCAGCCTTCAGTCTTCAGTCTTCAGTCTTCAGCCTTCAGTCTACCCATCCCCATGCCCGAGCACGCGGAACAACCTGACTCGCAGTCCACTCACGGTGTTGCCGAGCTTGTATTCATGGCAGCCGGTCTGGTGCGGTTGTTGCGCCGCCGATGGGTGATCGTGCTGGCGGTAGTCGCCGTGGCCGTGGTGGCCGCGGCGGTGCACTATGGGACCGCTCCGCGGATCTACGAATCGCGAGCGACGGTCTTGGTGAGTCCGCGGGGAACCGACGCCGGAGAAGGCGGAAGTCGGCCCGCCCGTCTGGCCGATGTAATGCCGACGTACGTCAAGCTGTTCGCCAGCCGAGTCGTACTGGCGCGTGCCGCACAGAGTCTGGCCAAGACACCGCATGTGGGGAAGGACTGGAAGAAGCACCCGTCGCACGAATGGCCGGAGAAAATCAAGGAGCAGTTGACCGCTCGAGGCGTCCGCAGGACGCATCTGATCGAATTGTCTTACCGGTCGCGATCTCCCCGAGCCGCTCACGCGACACTGGAGGCCTTGATCGGTTCGTATCTCGATTTCATCGATCGGCATCATCGCGGGATGGCGGTCGAGGTGGCGGCGCTGTTGGACCGGGAACGGCAGGACGTGCGCCGGCAGATCGAATCGAAGCAGCAACAGTTGCGCACCATTCGGCAGCGCTTGAGTGCGTTGGGGTTGATGGGCCGTCCCGATGCCGTCCACCCCATGGTGGCTCGAGTGATGGCGGTCAACGAAGCGCTGATCGAAACGCGATCCCGCAGGCTCGAGCTGGAGGCGCAACGGACAGCGCTGGATCAGGCACTGCGCGAGGGACGTGACCTGGGGCCGTTGCTGTTGAAGATCGAACCGTTGGTGGGACGCGAGTTGCTCCTTTCGGCGTTGGGGCTGGACGCCCATTCGAGCGAATCGAGTCGGGAGGTCCAACAGAAGCTCTTGGCGGCTCGCGCCGAACTGAAGTCGGTTTCCGACTACCTGGGTCCCGCCCATCCGCGAGTGCGTCAACTGCAGCAGCGGATCGCCGAGCAGCAACGGTTCTTGGCCCAGGCGGGCCCGACAGCCGCTTCGCTTGCCGCGCGCGACCCCGCCAAGCTGGGCCCGCTACTGAGTTCGCTGTTGGCCGAGCGGCTGGTGTCGCTGAACGTTCAGGAGCAAAAGCTGAGCGAGGCCTACCAGGTGGCCGAGCAGGAAGCAGCCCGCCTCCAGGATCAATGGGGAGAGCTGCAGTTGGTCCAGCACGATCTGGATCTGCTCCGCAATCTTCACGACACGCTGGTGAACCGTCTGGCCCAGCTCGATCTGACTCGGGAGCAAGCGGACGTGCGGATGGCGGTGGTCAACCCCCCTGCCCTGCCCCTCCGGCCGGTATCGCCTCGCGCTGCTTCGCTGTTTCCGATGGCACTGTGCGCTGGTCTGATCGTGGGACTGTTGGCGGCCTACGCCGCCGATCTGCTGGATGACCGTTTTCGCTCGCCCGATCAGATCGAGCAACAACTTGGATTGCCACTGCTGGCGGTGATCGGGCAGCTCGAGACGATCCCCGAAGCCGGCGTGGACCGGATTGCGGTCGGCCGCAGGAATGCGTCGCGCGACGCCGAGTCCTTCCGTACGCTCCGCACCACGTTGCACTTTACCGCCAAGGATTTGAAGTCGCTGGCGGTCACCAGTCCCGAACCGGGTGACGGCAAGACGACGGTGCTGATTCATCTGGCTTCCTCCTTGGCTCATACCGGCCAGCGGATCCTGGTGATCGACGCGGACATGCGCAAGCCGGCGATGACTCGAGTGTGTCAGTTGCGAGGGCGTCGCGGCCTGGTGGAGTTGTTGAGCGGCGACAGCGATCCGACTGCGTTTCGCGAGGCCGTTTGCCGCCTCGAGTCGCTGGACGTGGACGTGCTGCCCAGCGGGAGGAAGACGTGCGAAGCGGCCGAGCTGCTGCAGACCGAGTCATTCGTGCGGCTATTGGCATGGGCCGAGTCCCAGTACGACTTGGTGCTGGTCGACTGTCCGCCGGTTGCGGCCGCCAGCGACGCCGCGATCGTCGGTCACCGCGTCGACGGAACGATGGTGGTCGTGCAACCGGGCAAGAACAAGCGTCGGCTGGTGACTCGAGCCATCCAGCGGCTCCGGTCGCTGAACGTCCCCCTTGTCGGTGTCGTGGCCAACCGCGTGACACGAGCTTCCGGCGACGAGTACGGCGAGTATGGCTACGGGTACGGATATGGTTATGGTTATGGCGCCGACGGCGAGGAAGAGGAATCGTCGACACCCCGCATTTTGCAACTGCCGGAGAATCGGGCCGCATGAAGCGAGACAGGGCTTTGTCGGCACAGGGTGACGTCGACCATGCGGTCGCCGGAAGCGGGGATCGTCGGTTGGCGTGGCTGAGCCAAGGGGCGATCGTGAGTGTCTTGCTGGTCATGCCGCTGGCCATGGGGGGACGGCATGTGTGGGGACGTTTGCTGTTTCTGGTATTGGTCACGAGCGGCCTGGTTGCCGAATTTCTGAGACGGGCCGAACGGCCATCGCTACGACGCAGAGTGCCCTGGTTGCCGGTGTGGATGTTCGGCGCTGCAGCGATGCTCGGCGCTCTGCAGATCGCTCCTCTTCCCACCAGTTGGATTGCCGGCTGCACTCCCGCTCTGCATTCGTGGTTCTCCGAGGCGATGACGCAACAGTGGCAGCCACACGCGACCTGGCGGACGATCAGTCTCGCACCTGCCGACTCGCGTGATACACTGACCCTGTTGGTGGGCTATCTAAGCTGGAGTTGGCTTGTCATCCGGCAGCTCGAGCGTGGGCTGCTTCCCCACCGTCTGATCGGCTGGGTGGGATGCGCGGCAATCGGATTGGCGGGCCTGGGACTGTTGCAATTCACGTTCAACAACGGGCGGTTCCTCTGGTGGTACGATCATCCCAGCCGCACGACGTGGTATGTGGCCAAAGGTCCTTTCGCCAATGAGAACCACTTCGCCCACGCCATGCTGGTCGGTGGCTGGGCACTGGCATGGTGGTTGCGCGGTATCGCAAGAAGGCACCGCTCGGAGCATCGCCCCCGTTTCGCTTCCTGGCGATCGGTCGCCCGGTGGCGGCCGGTGATCGGCTGGACGGGAATTCCGCTGATCGCCGGTTCCATCGCGCTGGCGAGGTCGCGAGCCGGACTGGCTCTGTTGGTGCTGACCCTACTGGGAAGTCTCTCCGTCGTGCTAGCGCGACGCGGTGCAAGAAATCGGCAGCGAGTCGGCCGCCTGCCGGCCCGTTTCCGGCGGACCCGGCAGTGGGCGGCTTTCGCTTTGTTGGGACTGGCCGGGCTGTCCTTGGGGATGGCTTGCGCGGGCGACGCCGGACGGCCAAGCCGGCTCAGCCCGTCGCGCTTGCTTGGGGAGGCGCGATGGGCTCTGTGGCAGGCCGACTGGAATCTTCTGCCGAACGCCTCGTGGTTGGGAACCGGAGGGGGAACCCACCGCTACCTGTATCGCCAGTCGTTTCGAGGACCGCTCGACGTGGAATTCGTGTATGCCGAAAACGGATACCTGCAAATCGCATTGGAATATGGAGTCGCCGGAGTGAGCATTTTGTTCGGCGGACTCGCGGTCGCCTTGTTTCCGCGACGTCGGCAGGTGTCCAATGCCGAGACCACGGCAGCCAACGGAGGAAACAGCGAGTGGCACCCCGGATGGCACCCGCGGCGATTGGCCGGAATCACTCTCGGCGTGGTGGTGCTGCACGGCGGTGTCGATTTCGTGTGGTGGATTCCCGCTTGTCTGGCACCAGCCATTGCCGTCTGGCTGGCCGCCGTTGCGTGGGAACAGCGCGGCGATGCAGGATTGGAGGCATCGAACGGTCGCCAGGCGTGGACTACCGGGAGCCGTCCTTGTTGGCGAACCATCATAACCGCCGGCTTGGTGGTGCTTGGCGGCTGGGCCATCGCACGCCTCCTCCCGGCTGCGGCTGCCGCACCGGCCTGGGAACGCTATCTTCGCTACGAGCGCGACACGCCGGCGATCGAGTTGGCAAGCCAGGCATCGCTCAATCGCCGGATCGGCATGTTGGAGCAGGTCGTAGCCGCCGATCCCCGTCAATCGCGGGCATCCGCCTGGCTGGCCGAGCTTCTGTTGGCGCGTTTCGATCAACGTCGGAATCGGCGAGCCAACGCCGTGAGTCTTTCCGACCTTCGCCGCGCGGCGAGCGGTGCGCACTTTGCCGACCGAGACGCGGTCGTAACGTGGATGCGGAAAGCGGTAGGAGAAGACACGTCACTGCTGCTGCGAGCCGAGGCATTGTGCGAAGGGGCGTTGGAGCACCAACTCGTCGAGTGGCGACTCTATGCTGTGGCCGCCCAGTTGAGTTTTCTCCGTCCCCAACAAAGCCGCGAGGAGTGGCTGTGGCAGCGGGCCGAGCGACTGGCACCCCGAGATGCCGAGTTGCTGTACTTGCTCGGTGAGGAGGCATTGGCTCGAGGGGAAGCCGAACGGGCCTGGAGATACTGGCGACGCGCTTCGGTCGAGTCGGCCGAGATGGCCTTGCTGCTTCAGCGGACGATCCTGCCCAAAATCGGTGTTGACGGCTACGTTCGGGCCATGCGACCATCCACCGAACAAGTTCGGCGCCTGTACCGCTTATGTTGCCGCGAATTCCCTCAGCAGGCCGATCCGGCTTCCCGGTGGCTCGTCGCCTACGTCAAACGCGACTTGCGGGGTTCGCGAGTCATCGATGAGCGCTTGCTGGCCGACGCCGGCGATGCAGCTCGCCGGATCGGAGCGTGGGACGATGTCCGGTTGCTGGCGGAGTACCGCCTGCAACGCGACCCGACCGACGTGGTGGCTCGGCGGAAGTTGGCCGAAGCAGAAATACGTCTCGGTCACAGCGCGGCCGCCCGGCGCGCCATTCAGTGGCTGGAACGATTCGGGGCCGCCCGCGATACCAGTCAGCGACTATGGGAACAATGGAGAACGATGGCGCTGTCGGCGACCGTCGAAATGGCGGACAGGCGAGTAGAAGCAGGAGTAGACCGGGATGGCAAATAGTGGACTTGGCCGAAGATTCGACCATCGACGGTGGGGCACCTGGACGATCTTGCTGTTCGCGTGGAGTCTGATCTGGTCTGCGGGTGCTTCCGTCACTGAGAACACGGACGGCGGTATCGGTTCCGCCTGGGTGTGGGGCACGGTCGCTGTCTGGAGTCTCTTTTCCAAGTTGGTTGTTATGCGAGTGCTCCGGTTCGCCATCGACCGGGTTCGCTTCGTCACCTTTCATGATTTTCTTCGCCTTACGGGCGTTTCCTGCTTGTCGCTCGGTTTGACTCTTCCGCTGGCCGTTGCCTTCGGACAATCCGTCGCCGTCGTATCGGTCATGGAGTGCGGGTTGGTCTGGGCGACGATGATGGCGCTCAGCGCGTGGCCTCGCGCCTGGAAGGAGTGGCGGCGCTGGCGGTGTGCTCCCGGAGATCGGACGCGAGTCTTGATCTGGGGGTGCAGTGGCGCCGAAGAGCGTTTGTTGCGATCGCTGCACCAGCATCCCGAGAACCGATACCACGTCGTCGGCTTAATCGGTGGATCGGCGGATGAGATCGGCGTGAGAGTCGGTGGCGTTCCCATCGTCGCCACCGTGAAGGATTGGAAGGCCACCGCGGTACGACTGGGCGTGGACGAATTGTTCGTCGTCTCGGGTACACAGGTGGGGGACGCCATCCGCCGTGCCAGCGATGAAGCATCCGCCATCAAAGTAAAGCTGCAAGTGCTTCCCAGCTACCACCAGTTGCTCAGTGGCGACGTGCACGTGACACCTCGGCCGGTGTCGATCGAGGATCTGTTGCAGCGCAAGTCGATCGAACTGCACTCGGATGTTCTTTCGGACTGGATCGATGGTCGGCGCGTGCTGATCACCGGTGCGGCCGGCAGCATCGGATCGGAAATCGTGCGGCAGATTTTGGCGTTTCAGCCGGAGCAGGTGATCCTGGTCGACCGATCAGAGCACGGCATTTATCAACTGCGGCAGGAGCACGGCGAGGCCGATCGCGTGGTCAGTTGCCTGGCCGATGCGTCCAGCCGCACTCGGATGGCCGAAGTCTTCTCGCGTTACCGGCCTCACATCGTATTCCACGCGGCAGCCTACAAGCACGTACCCATTCTGGAGGATTTTCCTCAAGAGGCGGTGAAGAATATCGTAGGATCGACCGCGGCGGTAGCTCGAGCTGCCGAACGATCGGGCGTGGAGTCTCTCGTACTGGTTTCGACGGACAAGGCGGTGGCTCCCACGAGTGTCATGGGAGCGTGCAAGCGGATCGCCGAACGATACCTGCAGGCGATCGCCGACCAGTCGCCGTGCCGGATGGTGGCGGTGCGGTTCGGAAATGTGCTCGACTCGGCTGGCAGTGTGGTTCCACGCTTTCGGGAGCAGATCGCCAAAGGGGAACCGATTACGGTGACCGACCCCCGGATGACTCGTTTTTTCATGACGATTCCCGAGGCTGCACAGCTCGTGCTGCACGCGGGCGCGATGGGGAGCGGCGGCGAAATCTTCGTACTCCGCATGGGCCAGCCGGTGCGGATCGTCGATCTGGCTCGGGAACTCATTCGCCTTTCCGGCCTGGTCCCGGACGTCGACGTTCCCATTCGGTTTTGTGGACTGCGGCCGGGCGAAAAACTGGAGGAGCAGTTGGCGGACGAAAACGAAATGCTGGGGCCGACATCGCACCCTGAGATCGACGTGGTGCAGACCAGTCCCCTTCCCGATTCGAGTTTCTGCGATAAAGCGGAAATGCTGATTGCGGCCGCCAACGATTCTGGCGAGGATGGTCTGGTGGAAAGAATCACCCAACTGGTGCCCGAGTTTCAAACGGCGGGGCACCGGAAGCAGGGTTGTTTGGCAGCGGCCTGTTTTTCGCGCATTGCAAATTGAGAATCGCCAATCGGGAACTGGGAATCGAAAAACGCCGTGGCGATGAGATGGGCATGGTCGTACCGGAACGACGACTCCCCGTCTTTCTCCTCGCAATGCTCATTCGTCCACTCATCCCGCTGTCACGTTTACAGCATGACGTGTGCAAAGCGACCTGTCTCCCGCTCACACCTCGTACTCGTACTCACACCTCGTACTCGTGCTCGCGATCTTCCCTCACCCCTCACCCCTCACCCCTCTCTTCCCAGGGGTTTGCAAACGAGCCGACGATCGCCGATAATCAACGAATGAGTTGCGAGGCAGTCGGCCCCAGACCGCTTGAGTGGGAAGGTAGTTCGCTATGTTGCTGCGGCAGTGTTGGGCAAGTCTATTGGCAGTGGCCACGATGTTGGCAGCCGGTCCGGGAATGGCCGGTGACGCGCCGGAGGGATGGAAAACGGCGGCGCCTCGGGATGAAATCCGCCCCCATTTCGCCTATCACCGGGGCAAGGGGCGTTCGGGACGCGGCGAGTGGGTGATCGAACAGGATGGTCCCGGACAGGTCGGATACTGGCACAAGACGTTTCCGGTCAAGGGTGGGCAGTTCTACCAATTCGAGGTCTACCGGCAGGTGCGGGATGTCTCGAATCCTCGCCGTAGCGTGGTTCCGCGCGTCGTGTGGCAGGATGAGCGAGGGCGCGCCGTCCCCTTGGGCGGTCCGGCGGTCGACTTCTATCGTTCGCCCGGCTCCGTGGTGCGGGCCCAGCCGGAGTATCCGCCCGACGGAGCCACCGACTCCCAGGGATGGACTCGTATTCATGCCATCTACCAGGCGCCGCCGAACGCCGTCCAAGCCAGGATCGAGTTCTGGTTTCGCTGGGCCGAAGGCGGGCGTGTCGCATTCTCCGATTTCCGTTTCGCACCTTGCCCGCCACCTGCGCCCCGCAAAGTGCGACTGGCCACGATCCACTTTCGCCCGACGGCGCGAGATCCCAAAGGAAACCGGGAAGAGTTCGCGCCGCTGATCGCTCAGGCCGCCGAGAAAAACGCCGACCTGGTGCTCCTTCCGGAGACGCTGACCTATTACGGCACCCGGAGAACGTACGCCGAGTGCGCCGAACCGATTCCGGGGCCGTCGACGGATTATTTCGGCAAGCTGGCCAAACAGCACGACTTGTATATCGTGGCGGGGCTGCTGGAGCGGGACGACGCGGTGGTCTATAACGTGGCCGTGTTGATCGGCCCCGATGGGAAAGTAGCCGGCAAGTACCGCAAGGTCTGCTTGCCTCGGGGGGAAGCCGACAATGGCGTGACACCGGGAAGCGAGTACCCCGTTTTCGAAACTCGGTTCGGCAAGCTGGGGATGATGGTCTGCTACGACGGGTTTTTTCCGGAAGTGGCGCGTGAGTTGACCAAGGGGGGAGCCGAGGTGATCGCCTGGCCGGTTTGGGGCTGCAATCCCTTGCTGGCGCGGGCTCGCGCCTGCGAGAACCACATCTATCTGGTTTCCAGTACCTACACCGATGTGCAGAACAACTGGATCGTCAGCGGAATCTTCGACCACAGCGGCAAGCTGCTCGATTACGCCAAGCACTTCGGCGAGGTGGTCGTGGTGGAGGTCGACCTGAACGCACGCACGCAATGGGCTGGTCTGGGGGATTTCCGAGCGGAGATGAACCGGCATCGACCGTGACGTGCGACGTGCATTTCCGAGACAGGCTATTTTCGAATGATCGTTTTCCGCTGAAGTGGGCGCTGGCCGTGCTGCTGCTGGCCCTCGGGTTGCGCCTCGGCGCGGCGTGTTGGTGGGAATCCCGGCGTCCGGCCGATGCACCGTTCGCGTTCGGCGACAGCGTCAGCTATTGGCATCTGGCTCGCCGAATCGCCCGCGGCGAGCCGTACGCTTACCCGGATGAACGGGCACGCATTTTTCGCACGCCGCTCTATCCGCTCGTACTGTCTCCGCTGTTTCTCGTGTGGGGCGATCATCCTCCGGTGCTGGCGGCTCGGCTGATCGGCGTTGCCTTGGGCGTGTGGGCAGTCTGGGAAATCATGCGGTTGGGACGAAGTCTGGCCGGTTGGCGAGCCGGTTTGGGGGCCGGTGTGTTGGCGGCTTGCTATCCCGGTGCCGTGGCGATGAGCGTTTTCGTGCTGGCGGAATCGCTTTTCTCACCGCTCATGGCGGCGGGTCTGGTATGGCTGGTACTTGCCTACGAACGAGTGAAGCGACGAAAGAATTCGGCCATGGTGGCTGTTGCGGCCGGGCTTCTGTCGGGTCTGGCTTCGCTGGCGCGGCCGAGTTGGCTGTTGTTCTTGCCGTTTGCGTTGGTCTTTCTGCTGCTGGATCGACGTTGCCGACTATGGGATCGCGGCCGACTGGCTGCGTGGGCACTGCTGGGTTTGGCGGTGGCCATGACCCCGTGGTGGTATCGCAGCTATCGATTGACCGGTCACTTCGTGCTCACGACATTGCAGGTGGGAGCCAGCCTGTACGACGGATTGCACGAGGGTGCGACGGGAGCGAGCGACATGACCTTCACGCGCTCGTTCGATCGTCGCTTTGCTGCCGACTGGCAAGCCGATCAGGGCGAGGACTACGAATATGCGTTGGACCGGGCCTACCGTCGAGCCGCGTGGCGATGGGCTCGAGACAATCCGGCTCGCGCGGGGGCGCTGGTGTGGGCGAAGCTGCGGCGGATGTGGCTGCCGTGGCCTTCGGCTCAGATGTTCTCGGGGGGGATGGTGAGACTCGCCGTCGCTGGGACGTTCTTGCCTATTTTGACATTGGGCGCGATCGGTTGGTGGCTTCGGCGGCGCGACGGGTGGCCGATATGGCTCTTGGCGTTTCCGGCCATTTACTTCACAATACTGCATGTGATTTTCGTCAGTTCGATCCGCTATCGCCAGCCGGCGATGCTGGTGTGGTGTGTGCCGGCGGGTTGGTGCTTGTTGTGGATGTGGCAGCGCTGGTGCTCGAGGGGGAGCGACTAGCGGGGAAGGAGCCGGATGGCCGCCGCGCGAGAAGGAACTCGCGATTCCCACTCGGCTGCGACGAAGCGCCGTCGCAGTTGGTGGTCGTCTCTGCGCCGCATCGCTTTCTGGGTACTGCTGGTCGCAGCCGCCGGACTGATTTTGGGCCGAATCCTGATTCGCGAACAGCTCGAATTGCGGATTCGTCAATATGCCGAAGGCAGGATCGAGCAACTTCTGCCGGGCATTTCGGTCGACATTCATGCAGCGCGTCGGGTTCGGGGGCGAGGAATCGAACTGCGCGGCATCCGGCTGTTCGATCGGTCATTGCCGGTGGACCAGCGCGAGTTGCTGACGATCGACCGTGTGATGTTGGCGGCACCGACCGAATGGAGCCAGTTGATAGCCGGTGGCGGCTTCGACATCTTCGGTGTTGCCGTCGACGGGTTGCGGATTCGCGCGATGCGAGGTCGCGATGGGAAGTGGAACTTGGAACATCTGCGGGACTGGAAACCGCCCGAGAATTCCGATGTGCCTCGTATCACCATCCGCGATGCGCGGATCGAACTCGCCGATGCCGCGCGTGCCGGTCGACCGATCGAACTGCACGGCATCTCGGCGGATATTGAGCGCAAAGGCGACTCATGGCAACTCAAGGGGCGATTGGCGGCCGATCGTTTCGGCCGCGTCGCTCTGGTGGCGGAAGGCGATCGGAAAGCGGGAAGCTGGTCGCTGCACGGAACGCTGAGCGAGTTGGACGTATCCTCCGAACTCCGTCGCCTGCTTCCGCCGGAGATTGCTCGATCGCTGAGTACGCTGGAGCATGTGCGAGCGCGGGGGGAGTTGCGATTTACCTGCCGAGGCGGCGCTCGAGGCGTTCCCCGGTTTTCGGTGAAGGGGACGATTCGCAACGGTCGGCTGGACGATGCTCGACTTCCCTATCCGCTCAACGACATTTCGGCTCGCATTCACGTCGACAACGACCGCATGGTCGTCAGCGACGGAACCGCTCGCATGGCAGGAGCTACCGTGCGGGTCGAGGCGACCGTGGAACAGTGGTTGGTGGAGCCTCGAGTGCGGCTCGATGTGAGCGCTTCCGATTTGACGTTGGAGCCGCGGTTGCGGAGCGTGTTGACCGAGCGCGCCCGGCGGGTATGGGACCAGTTTCGGCCCAGCGGCCCGAGCGATTTGCGGGCGACGGTCGAGTGGGCTGCCGAGAGTGGATTGCGCTGGGACGCCACGGTGCGTTGCCGCGATGTTTCGATCGTCTATGCCAAGTGCCCGTACCCGCTCCATCACTTGCAGGGCGAAGTTCGTTTCGGTCCCAACTACATGGAAGTACTCGACCTGATGGCTTCGGCCGCCGGGACGCCCCTCCACATTGCTGCGTCGATGCGCACGATTCCCGGCAGTTGGACCGGGGAAGTTTCGATGTGGACCGACGGGACCGTCCCCATTGATCGGCGGTTGGTGGGAGCGCTGAGCCCATCGGCGCAGGAGTTCTTGGTCAAACTGGAGCCCACGGGGAGGATCGAACTGAGGAAGGCTCGGTTTTGGCGTCCACGTCACGGCGAGCCGGTGCAATCGGAGATCGAGATCGGAGTCGTCAATGGCTCCCTTGTCTTTTCCGATTTCCCCTATCCGTTGACTCGCGTGCAGGGGACTCTCGAGGGTCGTGACAGAGAATGGTCGCTCGTCGATTTTCAGGCCCAGCATGGAACGACACGCATTCATGCTTCGGGCAAGTGGCATCCCGAAGACGGCATTCCTCATGCCATCGACTTGACGCTGGAACTGGTTGCGGTCGATGTCGACCTCGATCCCGACTTGCGTGCCGCCATGTCGGTGAAGTCGCCTCATGTGGAAGCGTTGTGGAACTCGCTTCGGCCTCGAGGCGTGATCGATCGGGTCACCGCGTATCTGCGGTATCGGACCAGTCGTGGCATGGAACGCTTTCACGTGGAGGCGAGCGAGTCGGAACCGCGATCGTCCAGTACCAGCCGGACGGTCGCCGTGCATCCCACCTGGTTTCCCTATTTGCTGGAACGCCTGACCGGCAGGTTCGAGTATGAACAAGGGCGTTTGGAAATGAGAGAAGTCAGCGCCTGGCACGGCGAGACTCAAGTGCGACTCGATGGCCTCTGCGAGTTTCGGCCGGATGGGAGTTGGAGCGTGAGGTGGAACCGGGTGAGCGCGGATCGAGTCACGGTGAACCAATCGCTGCTGCGGGCGCTGCCGGGCGCTTTCGGGAGAGCGTTGGCGTCGATTCGGCTGGAGGGTCTGTTGGTGTTGGACGGCACGATGGGACTGGCTGGCCGTCCGGGGCGCCCGCCGCTGGTGGACTGGAATGTGCGCGTGGACGTGGCGGATGGTCGAATGCAGGCGGGCTTGCCTTTCGAACAGATTCACGGCGGGGCGCAACTGTATGGACAATCGGGGCCGGGGACCTTCGTCTGTCAGGGTGAACTCGACATCGACTCGGTCCACGTGCGGGGAGTCCAAGTGAGCCGTATTCGCGGGCCGCTGCAGTTCGACTCGCAGCGACTGCTGCTGGGGGCATGGTCGGAAAGTGGGCGGAGAGATCGGCCGCCCCGGTCACTGACGGCACGCGTCTTCGGCGGCCAAATGACGCTCGATGGGCAGTTCCTGATGCAAAAGCGGCGTCCCTACGATGTGCAGTTGGCGTTGACCGGCGCGAGTTTGGTGGACCTGCTTCAGCAGTTCCGCGGCCGAGCGGCAGGCGATCTACGGGGTAAACTTGAGGGTAACTTGCGACTGCGCGGAGAAGCGCAGGCCACGCATGCGCGCCGAGGCAGTGGGGTGGTGAGGCTTCGTGAGGCCAGTCTCTACGAGCTGCCGGTGGTGGTCGCCTTGCTCAGCGTGCTCAGCCTGAAGTCGCCCGACCGGACAGCGTTCGAACAAGCCGACATCGACTTCCGTGTGGAGGGTGATCAGATTCTGCTTGATCGGATCGATCTGGTTGGGAATGCCATCACGCTCAAGGGACGCGGTTGGGCCAACTTCCAACAGGAGATTCTGCTGGATTTCTATTCGCTGGTCGGCCGAGACGAATATCAGATACCGCTGTTGCGCTACGTGCTGGCCGAAGCGAGCAAACGAATCCTGGAGATTCGAGTGGCGGGCACGTTGAGTGATCCACGGGTGCAGGGAACCGCGTTTCCGGAACTCGATGAGACGTTGCGGCGTTTGTTCCCCGAGCTGGGACGGCTGGCCGCACCGACCGGCAACGGCGAACCGCTGCGACGCCCCTGACCACGGGAGGTAACCGACATGAGTGTAGGTCCACTACCCCCAGCCGGCAACATCGCCGGCGCTCCGCAGGCTCAAGCCGCCAGTACCGACAGCAGTGCTCGCAAGGAAGGTGCCGATCAGACGCGGCAAAACGCGGCGGTGCAGCGTGCCGACGACGCGGCCGGTATCGGCAAGACCGAAGAAGACTCGCAAGCCGAAGACCGTGACGCCGACGGTCGGCTAGCCTGGGAGCGTCCCAAATCCGGCCGCACCGAGCCCGATGCCGGCGAAGCCGACGATGCGCGGGCGTCGGGCGAAGTCCGCAAGTCGATCGATCCCGACGGCGTGTGCGGGAACGCGATCGACTTCTCGGCTTGAGATCGGCTGGTTTGTGGCCCGGTGCGGCGCGGGTAGGGTAGAGGCTGCCGCTGAGGCTGCCGGCCTGCAATCGGACCGATGGGATAGAGGACCGATGGGACGGATAAGACCGATAGGAGGACGACAAGGAGGGCTCCGGTGCCGGCGGCCACATACTCGGGCTGGCCGTTCGAATCCCTTGCCGTCCCATCCGTCCTCTCGGTCTTATCCGACCTATTTCCTATCGCCACGCTTGCCGGGAAGTCGCGCGTTCTTCGATAGGCGGATGGATGCCGCTGCGTGGTCCGACTGGAACGCCAGACCTACGAGGAAAAGACAACGTTACACGCTGGTGATCCGCACATGGCGGTCGTAGTGGGCCGTCGCAAAAAGTCTGCCGCTGGAGTCGACATCCATGCCGCGGGCGATGTCCGGCAGCTTGAATTGCACGACCGGTTTTTCGCTGCCGGGCTGCCAGAACAACAGATACCCCCCGCTGGTTCCGCCGGTCACTCCGACCAGCCACTCGTTCGATACGTAGACGACTCGCGAGGCAACTCCCTTGAGGTCGCTGAAGTGTTTGCCGGCGACGTTCGACTCGTGTTTCCGTGCCCCTTTCGTGTCCATTTGAGCCTTGGCGTCTTTGTTCGCGTCCTCCGACGTTTTCGGTTCCGCCTGCTCTTTCGGTTGCAAGTCGAACAACAGGACCAGCGGCTGGTGGACGGCGCCGAGCGGATTCGTGGCTTTGAACAGTCCCGCAGCGGCGATGCGCCTGCCGTCGGGCCGCACGGCGATGTCGCGCACGCCGCCGAAGTCGACTCGCTGGCCGACGTTGTACGAATGGAGTTCCTGGGCCGCGAACTTCTGAAGAATCCGGCCCGACGGCAACGCGCGGCGAATCACATTGCCCATCAAGTCGCCGCTGAAGATCGACTTGCCATCGGGATGAAACCGCACGCTGTAGATCTCCCGTTCGTGATCGCCCCACTCGGCGAGCGGTCTGGCCGACTCGAGTTCCCACAGCCTCACGCGGCCGTCGTTGCCGGCGCTGGCGAGGAGGTTGCCGTCGCTGCTGACAGCGACCGAGCGGATCCATCCCTTGTGAGCCTCGAGTTTGCGAATCGGCTTGGCCGGTGACGAGTCGGTGTCCCACCAGATCAGCAGGTCGTCGCTGCCGCCGCTGACGACGATCGGCCGGGTCGAACTGGCTGCCAGGCAGCGAGGCCACGATTCGTGACCGTCCCACGCGTCGAGCTTGCCGTCGGGGATCGTCCAGCGAAGGACCTGTCGGTTCTCCGCAGCGGCCACGACGAACTTGTCATGCGGATCGAAGCAGCAGGCGATCAGCGGAGACGGCCCCTTCCACTGATGGACGACCTTGGCCTGCTTGGGATCGAAAGCGGTCGGTGGCTGGTTCATGCCAGAATCTCGTCTATCGGCTGGGAAGAAGGATCGGCCACCGGAAGCGAACGCCCCGCCACTTCGAACTCGCCGGTCGCGTCGACTCCAATCGCCTCGAGGTAGGTATGGAACAGCATGGCGTGATCCACCTGTCCGTCCGCCACGGCCGTGCCGTTGGCGTTCGTCTTGCCGTAGGCGGCTCCGCGCTGCAATCGGCCTCCCGCCAGGCAGACCGACCAGGCCGCCGACCAGTGATCCCGCCCGTACCGATTGTTGATCCGCGGCGTCCTGCCGAACTCCGACAGCACCACGATCAACGTATGTTCCAGCATCCCGCGATCGGCCAGGTCGGCCACCAACTGAGCGAACGGCCGATCGAACTCGCCCATCTGCTCGAAATGGAACGTGAAGTTCTCGTTGTGCGTGTCATAGTTCGAATGAGACACCTGCACGAAGGACACACCGTGTTCGACCAGTCGCCTCGCCAACAGGCAATGGCGGCCGAAGTCATGCTTGCCGTAACGCTGCTGGTCCTTGGCCGGCTCGCGGGAGACGTCGAACACTTCCCGCTTGGCCATCAATTGCAATGCCTGCTCGTAGTTGTACGTGTAGACATCGGTCATGGCCGTTCTGCGCTGGCTGAGGAACCGCTCGTTGGCGTGCCGGCGAAGGCGGTGGCGCACCGCATCCCGATCGCTCGAGACTCCCTTGGGGAGCGTAGTATTGGGAGGCGGATTGCCGTTGCCGAGGACGACGCTGGAGTATTTGGGACCGAGGTAAGCCGCGTCGTTGCCGCGACCGCCGCTCCCGCCCGGTGTGACGACAATGTGTCCGGGAAGGGATTGGTCTCGGGTTTCCAGCGACTTGGCGACCACGGCGCCGAGCTTGGGATAGTCGGCGGCAGGGGTCCGCCTCCGTCCGGTCAGCATCATGTACGCTCCTTTACCGTGGTCGTTCTCTTTGGTGTTGATTCCTCGCACCAGCGTCAGGTGGTGCATTTGTTTGGCCGTTTCGGGAAGGAGCTCGCTGATATGAACCCCCGGAACGCTGGTGGGAATTGCGCGAAACGGTCCTCCCGTGTCGGTTTTCGGCTTGGGGTCCCAGCTCTCGAGTTGGCTGAGTCCCCCGTGCATGTTGATGACGATGACATGCTTCTGCTGGGACTCGAGTTGCCGGGCGGCGGCGGGCCGCGCCAGCCACGCCAGCCCGCCGACGACAGCCGTTCCGCCTGCGGCCATGTCGCCCAGGAATTTTCGTCTTGCGATTTGGTGCTGATCGGATCGGCAGGCATATCGGCAACGCATCTCGCTTCTCCTTCTGCGGGGCCGGCCACGCGATCGTGGCCGAATCGAGTGAGGACCTAGTGATTGAAACGGAACTCGGCGGACGCCAAGAGAGCGCTGAGCAAGTCGGCGATGGCCGCCGCCCGGTCTTTACTGCGGCTATTAAGCATCTGGACGACTTCACGCCGTTCGGTGTCGTTCGGCGGGCGCGAGAGCACCAGCCAGTAAGCCTGGTCGGCTTGAAACTCCGGTGGCTGGTCGGCCCACTCTTTCGCCAGGCGGTTGGCCGCCGCCCCGATCCAGCCTTGAACGAGTGGCCCGTTGGTCATGAACAGGGCCTGATCGGCGGTCGCGAAAAACTCTTCCTGAGGCTGTCCGGGGCCGGCGCCGAACACGGAGACGAAAGCTCGGACGTGAGACTGCAACTGCGTACGTGCCGTCTGTTCAATGGCGCGATGCCGCTCGGCCAGTTTGGCTGCGTCTTTCTGAGCGTCGGCCGGGAGGGGTGACTCCTTCTCCAGTTTGCTCGCGACCGCCGCTTTCTGCCTTTGCAGGACTCCGGTAGCCGTCATGGTACTCCAGGCCAACTGTTCCGGTGACAGAGGCCGCAGGCGGGCAATCGCGTAGCATTGCTCCAAGTCGGCAGTCACCAACTTGGCTGCCTCGTCGATCCGCGATTGCAATGCCGGCGCACTCTTGCGCAGTTGGGCCAGCTCACGGTCGATCCGGGCAATGATCTCGGTGGACTTCTTGAGCTGCGACTGGACTCCCGTGAGTTGCTTTTCGATGCCGGCAAGGGACTGGCGGATTTGCGTGACTTCGTTGTTTGCGGCATCCGTTTCGGCGGCGGTGCGAGCCGCCTGCGACTGGACGGTGGCAACGCGTTGGGCGATGGTCGCGGCGGCCTGGGCCAACTGGGCGTCCTTGCTGTCCAGCTTGGCGGCGGCTGTTGCTGCGTCCGCCGCACGGCGGAAAACTTCCAGCTTGGCCGCGATCGGTTTGCGCTGCGATGCCAGCTCCGCCGCACGGCGCTCGGTGGCGGTAAGCTTCGACCGCAGCTCGTCGAGCCGACTCATTAGCTCACTCTGCTTGGCCGCGGCGGCCGCGCGAGCCGACTCGGCGGACTGGCGCTGCTGACCGAATTGTGCCAGTCTCTGCCGCGACTGCTGTTGCTCTGACAACAGGCGACCATAGTCGATCCAATGCTCGGCCGCGGAGACTTTGCTCTTCCAGGCGGCAACCAAGCCGGCGGCTTGCCACAGGGACTCGGACAATTCGGCTCGCCGCCGATCGACCTCGGCCAATTGAGCCGCCGTCGTCTGCTGGGCTTTTCGCGACTGGTCGATCTTGCCCTTGGCCTCGGCCACGGCGCGGCGAGCCGACTCGGCAGCCGAAGCCAGTTTCGCGGCGGTTCGACTTGCTTGCGCCAGTGCCTGTTTCGCAGCGTCGGCTCGCGTCCGGAAGAGTGTGGCGGCCTGAGCCAATTCGGAATCGGAGGGTTCGAGTTTGACCGCCGCAGACGCCGCTTGTGCGGCGGCAAGGAGCCGGTCGTATTTGGTTTGCGTTTCGGTCTGGGCCTTTTGGGCTGCTTCGGCAGCGGCGACCGGTTTGGCAGCGGCTTTCTCGGCGTTGGCCAGTGCTTTCGAGGCGGCGGCCACGGCATCGGTCGCATCAGTCCATTTGGCCGCGGCTTGGTCCCACTGGTCGGCCACATCGTCGTACTGATCTTGCAGCGACGCGAGCGCTGCCGCGGCCTTCGCCAGCTCACTTCGCCACGATTCGATTCCGGTCTGTGCGGCACTGACCCAGCGGGACCGCAGCGACTCGTCCGCAGGCTCGGCGATCGGCCGGCTGTACGTTTGGCTGAGGACGATTTCCTTGAGGAATGATCGGAGATTGAACTTCTGTTTGACGAGTTCGTCTGCGAGAAGATCGAGTAGTTCCGAGTGCGTGGGAGGTTGTTCGAGCGAGAGCATATCGAGCGGATCGGCTAGGCCACGGCCCATGGCGATCCACCAGAGCCGATTGGCCAGGTTGCGGTTGAAGGCCGGATTGGTGCCGTCGGTTGCGCGGCGAGCCAATTCGGCGCGCCGGCTATACGTTGGGATCGGACGCACGTTTTTAGCTGGTGCGACCTTGTAACGCTGGTCAGTCGGCAAGTCCGGGTCGAAGACGAATGTTCCGCCGGGCAGGCGAGGCGCCATGAAGCGGCGTTCGCCGGTAAAGACGGATTGAAAGCTGGCTTGGCCTTCCGCTCGCTCGGCAAAGAACAACTTCTTCTTGGCGTCGGTGAAGGGGAAGCTGCGCACCAGAAAAGCGTGGATGCCGTAGTAGTCGGCTTGAAAGTAGTCGCCTACCAGCGGATGGTCGTGGCACTGGGCACACTGCAAATCGCGGCCGAAAAAGAACCGTCCAATGTCACGAGTCAGCAAGTGGGATTCGCCGCCGCGAGCCAGATAGAAGCGGGCGGCACCGCGCTGGCGATCGTCGGCACCATCGGCAGAGAGAATCTGGCGGGCGATTTCGTTGAGCGGGACGTTGCCACGGATCGCACCGGATAGGAATTCGCGCCACGGGCCGGTCTTGATCCCCTGCTCCGGCCGCCGCTCCATCCACATCACATCGAACAGCTCCGTCATCCTCCAGACGAACTCGGGGCTGGAAAGGCAGCGATCGACCCACTGCTCCCGCTTGGTTGCGTCGGTCGAGGCGAGGAACTCTCGGGTCTCTTCCGGTGTGGGGATGCGTCCCAAGAGGTCGATCGAGACTCGTCGCAGGAACTGGGCATCGGTAATCGTCGCTTCCACGGGGCCGATCTGCCAGCGAGCGATTTCACGATCGATCCGGTCTCGCAGCCTCGGTTCGGCCCCGGCGGCGACCAGGGCGAAGGAAAGGCAACATCCCAGCGCCCAGCAGCCAGCGAGCTGGTGCGACTTGCCTCGGACCATCGAGTGCATGACAGACCTCGGTATAGCAGGGGAACCGGCCGAGCATCCTGGCGACCGGCGGGTGTGATGGCGGGAACGGCGTCTGTTTGGGGAAGGGGCTAGCGAGGGGCCTGCGGACTTGTGTGGCAGCCTGGTGAGCCGATGGGTCGCTCCTCAAAACCCATCAGCCTCTTTCGATGGAATGTGATTATAGGGAAAATGCGGCAAGGGCGTCAACTTGATTCTTGAGGTGTTCCGCCGGTCGTGACTCCTCGCTGATCGGCGGTTCAGCGGTAGGGGGACCGGCCGCAATCGGTTCATTGATCTTGGGGCCGCGCCGACATTTGATAGGATGTGGGGAGAACAGCGAGATCTTCCCACTCACATATTCTGTCAGCGTGAGGTGTCGATGCGGTTTACCAAGATGCACGGAGCGGGCAACGACTACGTCTACATCGACTGCTTTTCGCAGTCGGTGCCCGACGATCTGCCCGGACTGGCTCGCCGGATCTCCCACCGCCATTTCGGCGTGGGAGGGGACGGGCTGATCCTGATCCGTCCATCCGAGGTGGCCGACGCGCGGATGCAGATGTTCAATGCGGACGGCTCCGAGGCCGAAATGTGCGGCAACGGTGTGCGCTGCGTGGCCAAATTCGTCTACGACCACGGGATCGCTCGCAAAGAAACACTGCGAATCGAAACGGCTGCCGGCATCCTGCCGATCGAAGTCGTCGTCCGAGACGCAATAGCGGTGGCAGCTCGAGTCGATATGGGGGAACCCATTCTGCAGCCACCACGGATTCCCACGTCGCTGGCAGCGGAGAAGGAGATGGTAGTAGATGAACCCCTGTTGATTGGGGAGCGGGAGTTTTCCGTTACCTGCGTATCGATGGGGAATCCTCACTGCATCATCTTTGTGGAGGAGGCCAGTGACGAATTGGTGTTGGGGATCGGGCCGCAGATCGAACGGGATGAACGGTTTCCGCAGCGGACCAACGTTGAGTTCGTCGAGGTTCGCTCGCCGACGGAGGTGGTGCAGCGCACGTGGGAGCGTGGCAGCGGCGAGACGTGGGCATGTGGAACGGGAGCGTCGGCGGTCTGTGTGGCGGGTGTGCTGAGTGGACGCACGGAGCGTACGATCGTCAATCATTTACTCGGCGGCGACTTGGAACTGACATGGGACGCGCAAACCAATCACGTGTGGATGACTGGTCCGGCTGAGGAAGTGTTCACGGGAGAGTGGCCTGACCGCGGGCAGGGATGAATCGATCGCATGGTGGCGAAGAACCGACGACAGCGATTTCGGCAGCACTTGGCTCGGCAGGAGAACGGTTGTCCCTGGTGGGTCCGCGGTGGTGCGTGGATGATGGGCAGCGCGATCAACGGCTGGATGTCGACACTCGACTATCAGGCTCGTTACTACGATGTCACCGTCGATCCGGCGCACTCTCGGTTTCGCGGCCCCTGCGTATTTCTGTTCTGGCACGAGTACATACCGTTCTTGTTTTACCTGCGGCCTTATTGCCGTCTGGCCATGCTGCTAAGCTGGCACGTCGACGCCGAATGGCTGGCTCAAGCAGCCCAGCTCAATGGTTTCGGCACCGTCCGCGGCTCGACGGCGCGAGGCGGTGCGCGAGCCCTGCGGGAACTCATTCGTCGGGCCGCGGGGCAGAACCTGGCGATTACGCCGGACGGACCGCGCGGTCCGCGGCGCCGGTTGGCTCTGGGAGCGATTGCCCTATCGGCACACGCGCAGATTCCCCTTGTTCCGATCGGGTTGGGGTACGACCGTCCTTGGCGGGTGCGCCGCGCGTGGGACCAGTTCGCCGTTCCGCGTCCCGGTTCCCGTGCGCGAGCCATTGCCGGGCCACGCATCGTGATTCCTCGAACCGATGACCGCGAGCAACTCGAGCGGCAGAGGCAGCGAGTCGAGTCGATCTTGGAGGATTTGACACGCGAGGCCGAATCGTGGGCCGAGTCGGGCAGCCGTCCCCACGACCGCAAATGTGTCACTCGGTCGGGCGCCGCCGCGCGACCGGTGGCTGCTCTGCGAACTCGGCCGGCCTGACTCGGCGTTGCTGCGGCTACTCGACCGCTCCCTCCACACCGCCGACGAACTTGTCGTCCTCCGCCTCGTGTCCCACCAGCACTTCGGCCTTGTACCCTCCTTGCGATTTGAAGTACAGGATCAGGATGATGTAGGCGGCGAGCATAATGCCGGGGAAGACGGCGACGTTGGCCAGCGCCTTTTGGTCGCCCTTGCGGCGCACTCGATCGATCTCGGCCGCCAGTTCCTTGCGCTTGTCCTCATCGGCGATGGACTCTTGAAGGAGAGCGGCGAGTTTCTTGTCGTCAACGGTCTCGTAGGCGATCACTTCGTAGATCCGCTTCTGCTCGATCGCGGCCAGTTTTCCATCCTGGACCAACCCGGGGACCTGCTGGGCCGCCTCACTGGTCACCAGAGTTTCGATTTGCTTTTCCGACCGCAGAGCTCCGATGTAGGGAAATCCGAGCGTTCCCACGGCCAGCATGCCGATGCCGCTAATGGCATTGAGGGTCAGAGCTCCTCCCTTGGGCATCTGTTCGGAAACGACTCCCAGCATGGTCGGCCAGAAGAATGTCTTGCCGACGCCATATAGCGTGGCCGCCACGAAGATGGCCATGCCGGCGGTGGTCGAGAGCGTAAGCAAGCCGATGATGGCCAGGATGGAACTGACGGCGAGCAGCCCCAGGGGTGAGAGCTGATGGACGATGGGACCGGCGAAGAACCGAAGCACCATCATGATGGCCGAGGTGTACACGAGGATCCAGCCGGAATGGAATTGGTCGCCGGTCACTCCCGCCATGATTCCGGTGATCAGGCCGTCGGTGCCGATTTCGGTCGTGGCCAGCGGCATCATGATCAGGATCAGGAAGAACATCAACCAGCGTCCGACGCTCCGCGTATAGAAACCGAATCCGGCAACGATGACCACGCCGATCGCAATGAAGAAGATCTTGGTGGCGACTGCCAGTTCGACTGCCCCACCGGCCGATGCGAAGTCCATCAACTGCAACACGACCAGCACGGCGACGATGACGGCGCCCAGCACTCCGAATTCCGAAAGCATTTCGCGGTAGCTGACGTCGGACGCCACACGCTCCTGAACCGGGAATTTGGCGGCGACCAGCATGACGAAGAAGAGCAGGGCGGGAACGGCGAGGAGGCCCGTCTTGACGCACCAGGGGATGGTGTCGAACGAGTCGAGAGCGATCGTAACGATTCCGGCGGCGACCAGTCCGCCCGGCCAACCGGCGTGCAGGATGTTGAGCCACTTGGTTTTCTCCTCCTTGAACATCGTGGCCACCACCGGATTGATGAAGGCTTCGACCGTACCGTTGGAGAGCGCCAAAATCAGGCTTCCCCAATAGATCATCTGGAAAGCTCGATCGGGATCGCCCTGCCCGCCGCCGGAGATGAAATAGGCCGCGGTGCTCATCGCCGCCCAGATCATGTATCCCACAAAGGAGATGATCATCGACAGCTTGTAGCCGACTTTGTCGATGATCAAAGAAAAACCGATGATGCTGACGGCGAACGGCCATACGCCAATGCCCATCAAGCGGGCTTCTTGGGCCGGGTCGAGCCCGAATTCCTTCGCCCAGTCGCCGACGAGAAAGCTGCGGGCGATAAAACCGAACGCTGTCGTGACCAGGGCGATGAAACAGCCCCAAAACAGTTTCTTTTCCGCGGAGTCGTTCATGGTCGTGTGAAACTCCCTTCAGTGGGGTAACGGATCACCGCCCCGCCAGTCAGTGCGGGTCACGCATCGATGCCACCCTTGCGGCAAGGTACCGAGTATACCTGCTCCAGCGGCAAAGTAAACGGTCCGCAAAACCCACGGATGCCGCCCGTAGAACGGCCGAGCTTTGCGTGGCTTGAGGCGGACGGTGCCGGCGGGACCGGCCGAAGGACGGCTGGCGAGAACGGGAGAATCTGGCATGATGTCGTGGCAGATACAAGCAGACTACGGAAAATCGGGAATCGTCGCGTGGAGGATCGGCTGAGGATGAGTAGGTGGTCGCCAAGTGGACCCCCGGAAGGGCCGGCATTGGCCGTGTCGGAACTGACGGCTCAAATCAAAGCCGTGTTGCAGGCGGACTTCGCGCTGGTCAAAGTGGTGGGCGAAGTGTCGGACCTGGCGCGACCCCGTTCGGGGCACCTCTATTTCACACTGAAAGACTCCGCGGCGCAACTCAAGGCGGTGATCTGGAAAAGCACGGCTTCCAGGCTCAAGGTCGAGTTGGCTGACGGAGTAGAAATCGTGGCATGGGGACGGATCGATGTCTATCCGCCTCGAGGCAATTATCAACTGATCGTGGACGGCATCGCCGAGCTCGGGGGCGGGGCTTTGGAGCGAGCGCTGCGCCGGCTGCGAGAGAAACTGGCCAAAGAAGGGTTGTTCGACCGCAAGTGGAAGAAGGCACTCCCCGCTCTTCCCCAACGTATTGCCGTGATTACCAGTCCCACCAGTGCCGCACTGCGGGATTTTCTGGAAGTGCTGAGCCGGCGGTGGCGAGAAAGCCGCGTGTGGGTGATTCCATCGCAGATGCAGGGAGACGAGGCGGCCGGTCAGGTGGTTGGGGCACTGAAGCTGGCTCACCAAGTGCGGCCTCGCCCCGACGTCGTGGTGATCACGCGCGGCGGCGGCAGTATCGAGGACCTGTGGGCGTTCAATGACGAGAAGCTTGTGCGAGCCGTCTTTGCCGCGGAGATTCCCGTGGTGTCCGCCATCGGGCATGAGATCGACGTGACCTTGACCGATCTGGTGGCCGACCTGCGGGCGTTGACGCCGAGCGAAGCGGCAGAGCGGATCGTTCCTTCTCGCCGGGAATTCTCGCAGCGGCTCGCGGTCGACCGGCGCCGGTTGCAACAAGCCGTACTCGGTAGACTGCAGACGGCGCGGATGCGATTGGAGTCGCTCCAGCGCCGGCCGGTGCTTCGAGAACCGCGCGAACTGGTTTACGAGAGACAACAACAGCTCGACCGCCTGCAGGATCGACTGCGGCTGGCGGCGACGACCATGCTCGAGCATCGACGAAGAGACCTTGGCAGCCTGGGCGATCGACTGGAAGGCCTCAATCCGCTCGCCGTGTTGGCTCGAGGATACTCGATCACGTTGCGTGAAGACGGAAAGAACGTCGTGCGGGATGCCGCCGAGCTCGACGCCGGCGAAACCATCCGCACGGTGTTGGCTCGAGGCAGACTGGAGAGTCGCGTCACGGGGATTGAGGAGGTGTGAGGTGTGAGGTGTGAGGTGTGAGGTGTGAGGGGTGAGGGGTGAG
>Ga0256839_1001807_pt1 | contig 25170 bp, 9 predicted proteins | sample 354166metaG_FD_185968 | JGI IMG/M metagenome (GOLD analysis project Ga0256839, IMG submission 185968) | Hydrothermal vent microbial communities from Mid Atlantic Ridge, Atlantic Ocean - 354-166 | ecosystem: Environmental > Aquatic > Marine > Hydrothermal vents | place: Atlantic Ocean: Mid... | reverse complement strand
CTGGCGGTGCGGGCTGCATATCGGCAACCTTTAATGCCAGCATCCGCCAGGGGGCAAAACTATACGCCCATTGGCAGGGGCCGCATGCAGAAAGTTTACAGACCGGACTATCGGCCATCCGGGCTAAATTTTCCGTAGCCCCGTTTATCGGGGGGCTAAAATACCTTTTTGCCCGCTGGTTTGCTGATGATAACTGGCGTAACCTGCGCCCGCCCAACAGCCTGCCGGAGGAGGCTGCGGCTCAACTGCTGGCACAACACCTAGCCAAAGAAGATTTCTTTGGTAATTGAACAGGCCGGGCAACCCCAGTCGGCTGAAAGGCGTGGTTGTACGCAGCAGGTTGCGCTTCGGCCTATGCGGGACCGAACGGTAGCCTGTCGCAGGTAAATTGTTGCAATAAACAGATAATCAGATAATTATATCTTTGGCATTTTCTTTGCAAGATTACGCTTGAACCAATGTGCAACGTAAATGAAAAAGCTGTTACGGGTTGTCCTGCCGCTGTTTCTTTTAGCCGGATGTGACATATATATTTACCAGGAACCTTATGTAGCCTACGATGACCGTGATTTGTTTGTTGGCCGCTATCAGGTGGAAGAATATAGTCAGACTACGGGGCGCTATTTCAGCTATACGTTTGTTGTAAGCAAGTCATGCTGCGATCCCACAGGTATTGTTATTACCAACTTTTATGGCGCGGGACTTGCAGTTTACGCTACCGTAGCCGGCACTAAGCTCAGCATACCCTGGCAGCGTATAGAGGGGTATGAAACAGAAGGTACAGGCAGGATGACGGCTGACCGTCTTACCCTCACCTACTTTGTCCGTGATCTTTATGCCCGGCCGGTGGTTACCGATTTTGTTGATGCCGAGGCCTGGTTATACTGAGTGGTTACCCAACCCGCTGGTAAGCAATATTTACCTTTGCCACAACAAGCCGGCAGATTTAGCTATAATTGCCAACTGTTTTGTAGGTTTACCGGTTATATGGGAAAATCAGATGTTATATGTTTGCCAGGTTTGTTTTAATTAGTTGCTTGCTGTTTGGGGGCAGCGTGCAGGCACAGCCCCGGCAGCCTTCTTCGGCTGAAATTTTGCTGAAACTTAAAAAGCTGAATGTTCTTGGCTCGGCCTTGTATGTGGCGGCCCACCCTGATGATGAAAATACCCGTTTGATAGGTTACCTGTCGCAGGAAATGCTGGTAAATACCGCCTACCTGGCCCTTACCCGGGGCGATGGCGGACAAAACCTTATCGGGCCGGAGTTGCGCGAGGGCCTGGGGCTTATTCGTACCCAGGAACTATTGGCTGCCCGCAGGGTAGATGGCAGCCGGCAGTATTTTACCCGCGCTAATGACTTTGGCTATAGTAAAACGGCCGCTGAAACCCTGGAAATCTGGGACCGGGAACAGGTGCTGCACGATGTGGTTTGGGTGTACCGCAACTTTCGGCCGGATGTGATCATTACCCGTTTTCCTCCCGATGCCCGTGCCGGTCATGGCCACCATACCAGCTCGGCCATACTGGCGGCAGAAGCCTTTGACGTTGCCGGCACGCAGCGCTTTGCCAATCAATTGCCGTTGGTGCAGCCCTGGCAGCCGATGCGCCTGATGATTAACTCCGGGCGCTGGTGGGACAAAAATATCGGGGAGCGGAAAGATGTGCTGAAAGTGGATGTGGGGGCGTATAATGCGGTGTTGGGTGAATCTTACACCGAAATAGCCGCCCGCAGCCGGTCGATGCATAAAAGCCAGGGGTTCGGCTCAATGGGTAGCCGTGGTTCGGCCTTTGAGTACCTTACAGTGGCCAAAGGGGCACCGGCCACCAACGGTATTTTTGCGGGGATTGACATTAGCTGGGGCAGGGTGGGCCATCCCGAAATAGGGGATGAAGTTGCGGCCATCATTGCCAACTATAATCCGGTTAAGCCCTATCTCAGTATCGATGCCCTGTTGCAGTTGAAAAAAAAGGTGGCTGCCGTGGCCGATGATTTCTGGCGGCAGCAGAAATTAAACGAAATAGACGAACTGCTTACCGCCTGCAGTGGCCTGTTTGCCGCTGCCTGGGCCCATGACTATGCGGTTGTTCCCGGCAGCCAACTGGCCTTTTCCCTCGAATTGGTCAACCGTTCCCCGGTGCCCTGGGAATTCGTGTCCTATAGTATTGCCGGCAAGCATCGGCCTTATGCCTATACCCTGGCCAATAACCAGCCGTTGGTTGTTCAGGATACCATTGCCGTTAGTCCTGGAAAGCCTGTTTCCGGGCCCTACTGGTTGGAAAGCCCGCCATCGCTGGGGATGTACACCGTTGACGATTTGTCGTTAATTGGCGCACCGGAAAACCCACCGCCATTTGTGGTGCAGGCTGTTTTTAACCTGCAAGGCACGGCCATCACCCTGGAGTTACCCCTGCAATACCACTGGCGCGACAGGGTAAACGGGGAAATGGTGCGCCCGTTAACTGTAGTGCCCCCGGTATTTGTTAATTTATCTAACCCCGTTTATATTTTTAAGAATGGCCGTAGTAAAGAAGTAAAGGTGGAGGTTATTGCCGGCCGGGAAAATTTTCACGGGCGCGTGTTCCTCGACCTGCCGCAGGGCTGGACAAGCTCCCCGCAGGCGGTTGCGGTAACCCTGGAAAGGAAATGGCAGACGGCCACCATAAGCTTCACGGTAAGCCCGTCAGCCGTAGCTTCCGGTGAAATTACCGCTGTTGTCAGGGCCGGAGGGCAGCGCTACAGCCGGTCGCTGCAAACAATTACTTACGACCATATTCCCTATCAGATTATGCTGCCAGTGGCCCGCGCACGGGCAGAAAACCTGTCCGTTAAAGTGGCCGCCAAAACCGTTGGCTATATTATGGGGGCGGGCGACCAGGTGCCGGAAGCCCTGGAACAACTCGGCCTGAAGGTATGGGTGATGAATGAGGCTGACATAACTGCGGCAAACCTTAACCAGCTTGACGTAGTAATCTTTGGTATCAGGGCAGCCAATACCTTAAGCTGGCTGCCGGCCAAAAAGCCTGTTTTGCTGGAGTATATGTACGGTGGCGGTACGGTAGTTATGCAATACAACACTACCCGGAATATCAACTGGCAGGATTTTGCCCCCTACCCGCTAACCTTTACCGGCCGCTCTGCGGATAGCCGGGTGGCTGAAGAAACCGCTGATATTACTGTGCTGGCGCCCGATCATGTGGTCTTGAATTATCCGAATAAGATCACCGTAAATGACTTTGCCGGCTGGGTGCAGGAGCGGGGCTTATACTTTCCATCTGCCTGGGATGAACATTATACGGCTATCCTTTCCGGCCACGACACCGGTGAAGAACCTAAAAACGGGGGGCTGCTTATTGCCCGCTATGGCCAGGGGTACTTTGTTTATACCGGCTATTCCTGGTTCCGGGAGTTGCCGGCCGGAGTACCCGGGGCTTACCGTATTTTTGCCAATATCCTTTCATTGGGCCGGCAACAGGCTGACGGGCCGGCCACGAAAGCAAAAAAAGGGAAAACCAACCAATAACCTTCTACCGCCCGACCTGACCTATGAATACGCTTGATTATTTTGTTTTAGCCGGTACTATGCTTTCTATCGTGATCTATGGTTTGTGGAAAACCCGGGGCAGTAAGGGGTTGCAAGGTTATTTACTGGGTAATAACACCATGAAATGGGGTACCATTGGGTTATCGGTAATGGCCACCCAGGCCAGTGCCATTACGTTTTTATCTACCCCGGGCCAGGGTTATGAAGATGGGATGGGCTTTGTGCAGTTTTATTTTGGTATGCCTTTCGCTATGCTCATCATTTCCCTGGTGGTGGTGCCCTTGTACCATAAAATGAAGGTGTACACGGCCTATGAGTTCCTTGAGAGGCGTTTCGACCTGAAATCGAGGGTGCTGGCGGCTTTCCTGTTTTTGTTGTCCCGGGGCCTGGCGGCCGGTATTACCATTTATGCCCCGGCCATCATCCTCAGTTCAATGCTGGCCTGGGATATTAATGCTACCATTCTGATTATCGGGGTGCTGGTCATTATTTACACTGTTTCGGGGGGGACGAAAGCCGTGGCCGAAACCCAAAAGCACCAGATGTTTGTAATTATGGCCGGCATGGTGGTGGCGTTTGTGGTTTTAATCAGTTTGTTGCCCGAGGGCATAGGCTTTAAAGAGGCTGTGCTGGTAGCGGATAAGATGGGTAAAATGGAGGCTATTGACCTTAAATTTGACCCCACCAGCCGTTATAATGTGTGGAGTGGCCTGACTGCGGCAATTTTTCTTTTCCTGGCTTATTTTGGTACTGATCAGTCGCAGGTGCAACGCTATTTATCAGGGAAATCCATTAAAGAAATACGCATTGGCCTGATGTTTAACGGGCTATTAAAGGTGCCGATGCAGTATTCCATTTTGCTGGTGGGTATCATGGTGTTTGTGTTTTACCAGTTTACCGCGCCCCCCATTTTTTTTAACCAGGCAGGTTTACTCAAGGGCTATGCAAGCCAATACGAAACCACCATCAAAAACATAGAAGCCGAACACAGTAAAGTGTTTGCAGAGAAAAAAGCGGTGGTGTATAGCCTCGTACAGGCCGAAAAGGCCGGCAATGATGCCCGGGTAAGGCAGTTGACCGTGCAAGCCAATGTACTGAACGAACAGCAGAAGCAATTGGAAGAAAAAGTAGTTGCCTTGTTGAAAAAAGTAGATGAAGATATCTATGAAAAGGATTCCGATTACATTTTCATCACTTTTGTGATGAATTACCTGCCTCACGGTATTATTGGCCTGTTAATGGCCGTTATATTTGCTGCTGCCATGAGCTCCACTTCTTCGGAGTTAAACGCCCTGGGTTCCACTACTATTGTTGATTTCTACAAACGGATGGTAAACAGTGAGGGCAGTGACCGGCATTATTTGTTTATGTCGCGTCTGTTTACCGTTTTCTGGGGGGTGCTGGCCTTGCTTTTTGCTATTTTCGCCTCCCAGTTAGATAACCTTATTCAGGCGGTAAATATTTTAGGATCAGTGTTTTATGGCCCTATTCTGGGCATCTTTATTGTGGCTTTTGGTGTTAAGTTTGTTAAGGGCAATGCGGTGTTTATCGCCACCGTTATCAGCGAGCTTTTTATTGTGTACCTCTATTTTATGACCCGTAATGGCTCCCTGGAGTTAGGTTACCTGTGGTTTAACCCTATCGGGGCCCTGCTGGTGGTGGCACTGGCTATCCTTGTGCAGCTCGTAATGCCCGGCCGGAAATCTGCAACGCCAATCACTTAACTTAACCTGGAAAATTCAGGAGAAATTTCCACCTGCGGGCTGATGTAATTAACTGGAAAACAGTCGTTTGTCAGTTAATTTACATCATTATTCACGATTTTCGTGAATAGTCCGGGTTAGTAGTCTTCTTTCATTTTCATCTCGCCCACAGTCAGGTTAAGTTCCCGGGCCCTTTGCCGTTCGATGCTGGCTTCATAGGCTGAAACCCCATGCAATTCTGAGAGATAGTCGAGGTGGCCGGGCGAGGTAACCACCATAATATCATCGGGGGTGATCTGGTTGGGGTGGTCGTAACCGCAGGATTCGGCCAGCATTTGTGTTTCTTTGTACAGTACGTTGGCGTAGGTAGCTACCCGCTCGGCCGCTGCCTCAATGTCCAGGGCTTTTTCCAGCCGTTTGTTTTGCGTGGCAATGCCGGTAGGGCAATTATTGGTGTGGCACTCCAAGGCCTGGATGCAGCCGAGGGCCAGCATAAAGCCCCGGGCTATGTTTACCGCATCGGCCCCCAGGGCCATAGCTACGGCAATATCGATGGGCGTAGCTATTTTACCACTGGCAAATAGCACAATTTTATCGCGTACCCCGTTGCTTTTAAAGGCCCAGTCGGCTACCGCTACGGCCTGCTTCATCGGCAGGCCGGCATAGGAACTGAGTACGTGCGGGGCCGCCCCGGTACCACCGTCACCGCCATCAATCACCACATAATCGGGCCCACGGCCGGGTTCCTCTTTCATTTTCCGGGCAATTTCTTCAACTTCGCTGGTGTGGCCAATGACCATCTTAATACCTACGGGCTTTCTTACGATCTTACGTACATGGTCAATAAAATCAAACAGGCCGTGAACATCTTTAAACTCTTTGTGCCGGGCCGGGGAGTAGGCGTCTGTACCCATAGGGATTTTGCGTATTTCGGCAATCTCTTTGGTGATTTTTTCCTTTAACAACATGCCGCCTTTACCCGGCTTGGCACCCTGGGCGAGTTTTATTTCAAACAACTTTACCTGTGGATGGGCGCTCATTTTTTGCAACAGGCGGTCGTCTAAGTTGCCATCGGCATCACGGATGCCGTACTTGGCCGTGCCGATCTGGAAGATCAGGTCGGCACCCCCATACTCATGGCAGGGTGCCAGGCTGCCTTCTCCGGTATTATGCAGGATACCCGCCATCTTAGCCCCCAGGTTGAGGGCTGCATGGGCGCGGTACGATAAGGCCCCGAACGACATGGCGCTGATATTAACAAAATGCTGCATTTTATACGGTTCTACCCCGGTGTGGGCACCAATTATTTTTTCATAGGAACGCCCAACCTCTTCGCCTGTTTTTGATTTGGTGTTGGTAAAGGTAGCCGGCATAATCAGGGTAGTGCCCACTTTGTCCATGTCAATCTGGCTGCCGAAACCAATGGTATTGCGTACCCCATGGGCGGTTTCGTAGATCCAGTTGCGGGTAATGCGGTTGTAGGGCGTTTCCTCCTGGTCGTTGAGGAATAAATACTGGCGTAGCAATGGCCCCATTTTTACCAGTATTTTCCGGCCCCAGATTACCACCGGGAACAACCGTTGAATGGGATAGTCCTTCTGTAATTTATCATGGATAAACACCATAACAAAACCAATGACCAGGGCGCTCAGGAGAAACTCCGGCAGCAGGGCCATCATCAGAGGCCATAGGTTATAATGGGAGAAGTCGATGCCTTGTATATAATAGGCATGCCCCAGGGCCACGGTACTCGACAAAGCTATCCACAACAGGATCCAGGGGTTGATGGTGTATTTAAGAAATTGCAGCGAAGGTGCTTTTGTGACACCGGCCTGTTTGAAATGCCGTTCGTTAGCCATTATCGTAGCGGTTGTTGGTTAGATATGCCGGAAAAGTTAACCAAAATATTTGAGAAAGCATAACCCGGAATATTCTGATGGATTTTTTATCCGCAGGGCCGAAGCTCCCGGGCCTTCAGGACATCAGGGTTATCCTCCGTTGAATCGCCATTGTTGACAATTTGGATAATCCGGGATAGCTGTGCCAGCCCCACGGCCATAGGCTGATATTTCCGGCAAAACAAAAAAGGCTACCCACAGGCAGCCTTTGCATGAATATCACCAGGAGCCGGGCTTATTTAGCCGCTACTTTTTTCTTGCGGGTAGTGCGTTTGGCTTTAGGCTTTTCAACTTCGGGTTCAATATCAACCCCGGCCAGGATACGGCCGCAATGTTCGCAGACGATGATTTTCTTCTTGTCTTTAATATCGGCCTGTCGTTGGGGCGGTACCACATTGAAGCAGCCACCACAAGCCGAGCGTTTAACATTCACTACGGCCAGGCCGTTGCGGGCATTCTTGCGCAGCTTTTCATAGGCCAGGAGCAGGCGTTCTTCAATGGCTTTCGTGGCCTTATTACGCTCTTTGCCTAATTTGGCTTCTTCGGCTTCACTTTCTGCCAGCAACGAATCGAGTTCTGCTTTCTTGGCCTTTAAATCCACCTCGCGCTCTTTGGCTTTGGCTTTGGTGGCCTCCACTTCCTCTTTTTTCTCTTCAATACGGGCGTAAGCTTCTTTAATCCGTTTTTCGGCTACCTGGATTTCCAGGGCCTGCAATTCCATTTCTTTGGTAATAGCATCGTATTCGCGGTTATTGCGCACGTTCATCTGCTGCTCTTCATACTTTTTGATAAGCTGTTCAGAGGTTTTGATGGCGTTTTTCTTATCTTCTATCTCCTGCTCGTAGCCGGCAATTTCACTCTCAAATTTGCTGATGCGGGTTTGGTACCCTGCTATTTCATCCTCCAGGTCACGCACCTCATCGGGCAGGGCGCCCCTAACTTTTTTGATAGCATCTATTTTTGAATCAATTTCCTGTAATTTAGTCAGCAATGCAAGTTTTTCGGCAATCATCTTGTTGTCTTAGTTATAATATTTTATCGGATTTGTAACACATTCGGACAAATGAAGTGCAAAATTAGTGAATTTTTTAGTTAACGAATCATACAACAGTTCTTTTGTGGCCACCTCGCTCTCATAGTGGCCTACATCACAATACATTAACCGGTCTTCAGCCGCAAAAAAGTCATGGTACTTTACATCCCCGGTAACAAAAGCATCGGCTTTCTGTCGCAGGGCATCCGGTAGCAGGAATGAACCGGCCCCGCCACAAACGGCCACTTTTTTTATAGGGCGGGTAAAGTCCGTATGCCGGATGCAAGCCAGCCCCAGGCGGGTCTTCAGGTGTTCCAGAAATGCTTCGGGAGCCAGGGCTGCCGGCAGATCCCCCAGCATGCCGGCCCCGGCTTCCTGGTTGGTGTTTTCTAAGGCTGTGAGGTAGTAGGCTACTTCTTCATAGGGGTGGGCCTCCCTGAGGGCCGCCAATACCGGGGTGGTCAGGTGCCCGGGGAAGATCACTTCCACCCGGTCTTCGATCACCTCTTCTCGTACGTTTTGCCGGCCAATGGTGGGGTTGGCGGCCGCGTTGGGCTTAAAATAACCCTTGCCCGATACGTTAAAACTGCATTCGCTGTAGTTGCCGATATTGCCGGCCCCGGCCGCATGCAAGGCATCCAAAACTTTACGGGTATCATTCCCGGGAATAAACGTTACCAGCTTTTGCAGGTTCTTCAGCGGCCGCAGGATACGCAGGTTGGTCAGGCCTAACAGCCCGGCCAGTTTGTTGTTGACACCGCCACTTACATTGTCCAGATTGGTGTGGATGGCGTAAATAGCTATATCGTTTTTTATGGCCCGGATGATGGTCCTTTCCACATGGTCTTTACCGGTCAGTGATTTCAGCCCCTTAAAAACGATAGGGTGGTGGGCAATGATTACGTTACAACGTTTGCCGATGGCCTCTTCCACCACGGCTTCGGTGCAATCGAGGCTGATGAGCACCCCGGTTACTTCCATGCCCGGGTAGCCGGTAATAAGGCCGGCATTGTCATAGCTTTCCTGTAATTGCCGGGGGGCAAGGTTATCGAGAAAATCAAGGACTGCTTTAAGGGTAGCCATAAAAGAGTTGCCGGTGAATTGATTTTAATAAACTAACTGCTAAATTAATTTGTTCGGGGGGTAATCATTACTAATTTGCCATTAAATTTATTGGCGGTATGAAGATTTCGGCATTGTGGTTGGCGCCCCTGGCTTTTCTTTACGGAATAGCCACCCGGTTACGTAATTACCTGTTTAATATTGGCTATTCCCGGTCGTTTAATTACGATATCATGGTCATTGCGGTTGGTAACCTGTCGGCAGGGGGCACGGGCAAATCACCGATGACCGAATACCTGATCAGGTTGTTGCACAAGCAGTATGCCCTGGCTATCCTGAGCCGCGGATATAAAAGAAAAACCCGGGGGTTTCTTCTGGCCGATGAACATTCTACAGTTGAGGAAATAGGGGACGAGCCCTACCAAATGTACCTGAAATACCATAAAGTAGCGAAAGTGGCTGTGGGCGAGGAACGTTCTATTGCCATTCCCAATATTTTGCTTGAGCACCCCGAGACCCAGGTGGTCCTTATGGATGACGGCTATCAGCACCGTACCGTAAAGCCCGATTTCAGTATTTTGTTAACGGAATACCACAGCCTGTTCTACCACGACCATTTGTTGCCCTGGGGCAGGCTACGCGAGGCCAAAACAGGCGCCCGCAGGGCCCATGCCGTGGTGGTAACCAAATGCCCCGGGCAGATCAGCGAAGACCAACAAAGACAGATCACAACCGATATCAGGCGCTATGCCGGCAAGACGATGCCGGTGTTCTTCAGCAAAATAGTCTATGGTAAGGTAAAATCGCTGATGGGGCAGGCACCGCCTCCGGAAAAGGTTGTTGCTTTTGCCGGCCTGGCCAACAGCCGCCATTTTGCAGCCTATGTCAGCCAACATTATCAACGGGTAGCTATGGTTTCTTTTAAAGACCATCATTTCTACTCCGCAACGGATATTGAGAACCTGGTGCGGCAGGCCCGTGCAGCCGGGGCTGCTTTACTGACTACCGAAAAGGATGTGGTGAAGTTTCGCAACCGGCAAAGATTTGCCCTTTTACAAGGTGTGCCGCTTTATTATCTGCCTATTGAACACCATTTTTTAAAAAATGGCAATGTTTTTGATGAGTTGGTGCATAATGCCATCACTGAAAAATATACCGTGGAGGAAGACTGAGGGATTTGTTGCGTTCTTAGCCCTTAAAAGACCGTTTAAGTCCTTTATCCTCACTATTTTCGCACCGTGAAAAGAAGCAGCTCTATTTTCTTGCTTTTCCTGGCGCACGGGCTCGCTGCGCAGATACTGGATGACTCCACCAAGCTGGTGTACGGGCCAAATACAACCCAATATATTTTTGAAGACAACATTAAATATAACGACCTGTTTTTCGTGCCCGTTGACACCTCCATGTTCAATATCCACCGTTTTACCACCACCGAGTTGTCGGGCTATTTATTACAAGACCTCGGAACTCTGGGTACCGCAACCCGGAACCTGTACCCAACACCCCCGTCAATTATCGGTGTGCGATCGGGGTTTTACGTATATGAGCCTTTTTTCAAGCCTCCCGAAGATTTTAAATATTATGATACCAAATCCCCTTACTCCAGGATTGGGGCTGCTGTGGGTGGCCGGGGCCGGTCGCGGGTGGATGTGGGCTTTAACCGTAGCGACAGCACGAACTTTAATATTGGCCTGGATTATAACCGTATTGTGGCCGATAAACAGGTAAGCTCCATTGGGCGCAACGACCGGCTGACAGATTCTGAAGGATACGATATATACGCTGTGTATTTTACCCCCAACCGTAAGTACCTGGCCCTGGCTAATTTTTCCAGGAACAGGACTACCGTTACCGATCAGGGGGGAATAGACACCACCAATAGTTTCGGTTATTTTGACCGTGATGCAGCCGTGTTTCTACAGAATGCCAAAAGCGAATACCTGCGCAGGAACCTACACTTTTACCAGCAATTAAGCATCGATTCGGCCTTGCAATTTTACCAGACCTTTGACCGTTCCTTTGCTGCGGCCAGGTTCAGGAATGAAAACCTTAAAGAAGACGAAAACTATTTTGACAACTACTATTTCAGCACCGATACGACAAACGAGGAAAACACCTTCCTGACTAATACACTGGAAACGGGGGTTAAAGGCAGCTTGGGCAAGTTGTTCTATTTAGGCTACTATAAGATCAGGGGCTATGATTTCGTCTATGGCAAAGGGGATTCGGATACCCTCAACTTCCGTGACCTGAAGCCTGAAACCAAGGGTGTTGAACATTATGTGGGCGGCATGGTCAGGGTACAACTTAACCGCAACTATCGTTTAACAGGCACTATAGAGTTTAACCTGAACGGTAATCAACGGCTTACCGGTGATTTGCTGGCCAAAAACTTTGATGTGCATTTTGTTACCCAGCAGTATGCCCCCAGTTTCATGGACAAAGCTTACCTCGGCAACCATGACTTTTGGGTAAATGATTTTAAAAATATCAAAGCTTTGCAGGTTGAGGGGGGCTATTTACAGCGCATTGGCAGGAGCAATTTCCGGCCAAAACTTAACTTTACCACCTTTACCGATTATATCTATTATGATACCCTGGCTATGCCCCGGCAAACTAACGGTACAACCACAATCCTCCGGCCGGGGCTTGACTATTCTTTTAATTTTTTTAACCACTTCTATATTAGCGGCAATGTGGAGTATGCCCTTGTTTCGGGTAATACCACCGAGGCCTTCCCGGTGCCCGATATGATGGTAAACTTAAATGTATTTTACAGTAACCTTTTCTTTGGCGATAACCTGGAAGTACAGGTAGGGTTAGACAACCACTGGAAATCAGATTATTATGCCCCTGACTACCGGGTAAGTACCCAGCAGTATTTCATCCAGAATTACTTTGAGGTGCCTTCTTTTCTGATTACTGATTTTTACCTTAATATTAAACTTGGCCATGCTTATGTTTTTGCCAAAATGAATAACCTGGTACAGGCAATTACCCAGGAGGGCTACTTTGCCGCCCCTAATTATGTGGGCAAAAGGCCGCTTTTTGATTTTGGCTTTTACTGGATGTTTTTTGACTAATTCTCAATAGCTGCGATTATTTCCTGCAACCATTGGTTAAAGTCAAAATCACTTTCCTGGTAGGTGAGCCCCAGGCGTACCACCACCAGGTCTTTGGAGGGGATGATAAATACTTTTTGGCCGTGAAAGCCCTCCATGCTGAATATATCAGCGGGTGCATCGGGGTAGCGGTTGCCCCGGTTAAGCCAAAAATGACCACCGTATAGGCCCTTGGCATTGGGTGCCGGCTGGCGGACAAAATCTATCCAGGAAGCCGGCAATAGCTGCTCTCCGGCCCAGTTGCCGTTTTGCAGGTAGAGCTGGCCGATCTTGGCCCAGTCGCGGGCCGTAGCCCAACCATAAGAAGAGCCTACAAAACGCCCATAGGCATCGGTTTCAATGAGCATACTGTACATACCCAGCCGGTGGAAAATCTTTTCATAAGGATAGCGGACATAGTCATCGGTAGTGGCAAAAAAATCACGCATGCGGGTGGCGATGATGTTGGTGGTACCGGATGAATAGACCCACTGCGTATTGGGTGGATAAGCCGGGGGCATTTGCATGGCATATTCACCGATGGCATCGCTGTTAAAGAGCATTAATACGGCATCAGACACCTGGTCATAGACTTCTTCCCACCGCAGGCCGCTATTCATGTGCAATAACTGCTCCCAGGTGATTGTTCTACGCTCATCATGTTGCCAGGCAGCAATACCGGTAGGGGACTTGAGATCAATTTTTCCTTCTTGTACCAACATGGCCAGCATGGTGGCGGTAAGACTTTTGGTCATCGACCAGCCCATCAGGCGGGAGTCTTTATTAAATCCCGGGGCATATTGCTCACCTGCCAGTTGCCCTTTGTAAAGTACCAGGGCGGCCCGGGTGTTTTTGGGTTTCCCGGGATCGTTTTCAACAAAGGCCGCGGCAAGGGCTTTGTCCAGCGCAGCCGATTGCCGGGCATTTAAGTATTCTACTGTGTCGATGTAGGTAAACCAATCAGCCAAGGAATCGTGTTTGGTTACCTGCCAGTCTTTGCGGTAACGGTAGGCTTGTTGCGGGTCAATTTCGTTGACCATAGTACAACCTGTGGGCCCCTGGTACCAGGCGGTTTTGGGGTACAGCCCAAATACCGTAGCAGTAACCATTTGCCTGGCATAATCCACCTCGGTATCCGCCAGGCTCAGGATGTCGAAGTTAAGGTCCTCGTTCCTTACTTTTTGTTCATCTATACCGGCTACGAAAACGCAGGAGCACATATTTTTGGCAGCATAGCCTGCGATAATGATAAATTTGGGATAGACAAAAAAGTAAAACGAAAGGGCAGCAATAAGTGCCAGGGAGAGCAGGACAAGTAATAGTTTTTTCATCGGCAACAAAAATAAAAGCCGTGAATTTACGGCTTTTATCAGAAAAGTTGAAATACAGCCTCAGCGGTTAATGGCTGACGATAAAGCGCTGGATAAGTGAACCGTTATTTCCTTGCATGACAAACAGGTAGATGCCCGGTTGATATGCATTGGTGTTTAACTCAATCAGGCGTGTACCGGTGGCGAGGGATAGCTCTTCTACCCTGCGTCCTGTGTTATCATAAATAAAGGCTTTTTTATCTTGCATAAGCCGGGCTGCCAGTTTGATATTGAGGTATTGGTCGGCCGGGTTGGGGTAGAGGGCAATGCCGTTTTCTTCCAGCTCATCCTTAATACCCAGTACCAGGTCATAATCAACATCTATGCGGGTAGCCTGGTGTACCTCTTTGGTAATTTCATCCTGTACAAAGACCACTACTTCTATGCTGGAAGGGTCAAGGTTATCCAGGGGCGATACAATGTTGGTAGGTTGCCAGCTCACCGAAACGGTAGTGTCTTCTCCCTGCAGCAGGCTGGCTACCCGGGTACCGCCAGCATCCGGTAGCAAGTCACGTACGGTAGTATAAAATTCAACTTCTCCTGATGCCGGGCTAACTCCCAGTTCACTGGCTGTTATCAATTTTTCCACTACGGCTACCTGAACGGTAAGCGGGTTGGTCAGCTCGTTGGTGTTGGCGGTAATCGTGGCCTTAATATGCAATTTCCCGTCACCCTGGTTGTCGGGCGAAACATTTATCTCAAAGGGCGCTATTTGTAAGGAGCGCTTACTGTAATAGGTTTGGCCCCATTCTGTAAATAATAAATCACTGTTGTTAGTACCATCGGGGCTGGTGGCCCCATCTATGGCCACCCTGGGGTTGGCGGCAATACCATAATAGATGGCCCGGGCAGCCGGTACCGCCTGGTTAGCCAGGTTTAAAGGGTCTTCGCCATCAAAACCGGTGCGGTAAGTTATCACAATCAATTCGGTGTCAGAGCTGGAGGTAGCCGCATTATTTGCCAGGGTGTTTATGGCATCGTTTTGGGTTTTGTTTACTGTGCTGCCCGCCATACTGGTAAAGTTTTCCAGCAGTACGGTTCGTGTGCGGTTACCGAGGAATATATTGTCAAAGGCAAAGCCTGCCTTATCCTTCCTGGCCGGTATGGCCCCGAGGCCAAAGCGGAAGACTACCCGTGATTTAAGCTTATCAACCTCCCCCTGGTTGGCAGCCCCCTGGTAGATGGCAGCCAGATCATGTTTGGCTTGTATCCAGCCGGTGGAATCATGGGCCCAGCCTAAGCCGGTAACATCATTGCCGGGACTGCCGGCCAGGCCAACCGCATTAAACCAGTTTATGCCTTCATCCAGGGCGCCCAGCGACTGCCAGGTTTTAGCCGGATCGGTAACATTGAGGCTATCCGTTGAGTATTCCAATATCACCCCATCCTGCTCTTCAAGGTGGGCGAAGATATCAATTTTTATCATCGGCCTGTCGAGCAGCCGCAGATCGAATACCGGGCTGTAAACATACGATTGCTCGGCAGAATCGTAAGGGGCGGTGAGGCCGGTAATCCAGACATTATTTCCTTGCTCGCTGCCCGGGGCGATAGCCTTACCGGCCGGGTTGCCCCAGGCCCAGGTACTGGTGTTGCCAAATTGGTTATTCTGGTCGTACTCGGGCAGGCTAACCCAATTGCCATTAGTGTTTTCAAAGGTCTCATTGTAGATGCTGTCCCCGGAGACCCCGGCTATCTCGTTGGCCAGGATAACCACTTTGCGGGTCAGGGTGCTGCTGCAACCGGTTGAGGAAACGGCCCTGAAATTAACATCGTAAACACCGGCATTAGGGTAATTGTAGGTAAGGATATTCGTGTTGTCCTGGATGGAGTCGTTATCATCGTTTACCAGATCGTAAACGGTATCGCCATCAACATCCCATAAAACACTATCTATGGTGTGGCTAAGGTTAACACTGCTGCTTTCTACGGTAGAAGTGCTTTGGAAGAGGATGTCATCGCTAAGGCTGGCACCACTGAAAATAAAGCCGGCTTGCGGGATACCGCCAACGACCAGGGTAACCGTAGTGTCGGCTGCGCAATTAAATTCACTCACCACCTTTAAGTTAACATCGTATAAGCCAAGGTTAGTATACGTATGTACCGTATCGGCCCCGGTAGCAAAGTTTGGGTTATTGCTGTCGGCATTAGGGTCATCGAAACTCCACAACCAGGAATCGATGGCGGGGAAAGTGGTGTTGTTAATACTCTGGCCATTGGCAATAAACACCGAGTCTGCCGGGGTATAGAAGGTGGCATCGCCAAAACTTATCGGTGTACCTTCGCAAGTGATGGCCGGCAGGGTAAAGGCAGCCACTGGTCTGGGATGGATACGGATGGTTTGCGCTACCCGGCTGTCGCAGCCTCCATCCGGATTATTGGTTATATAATTTATAGTTAATTCACCATAATTAAAGTCGCTGCTATCAACAAGCACCTGAGGGTCTAATTCGGCATTACCATCTCTAAAATCTGTTAATCCGGGAAAGCTGAGAGAGTCATTGATAACAATTTGCAAACCGGGGTTGTTCGGATCGGGAATAACCATAGACAAGGTAAAATAGCCATTTGCTGAACTTCCTTTTAGCGGCACAGGCCCTGCGTCAACACAAAATTCAAGCTCAGCAGGAGCAACCGTGGTTGGGGCGATGTTGAGTGAATCGAAGGTATTATCACCAATAGGGCCAAAGCTGCCAATGGTTATTTCACCGGTAGGTGAGAAAAACACCTTCACCCGTTGTTGCAACGTATCAAAAATGGTATTATCAAGGTTGTTGTTGTAAATACCTGTAAACAGCAGTTCGCCAATTAAGCCACCATCATTAATGCCGGCTGTAAGGTTAGTGAACTTATCGTAGTTTGCTTTGGTATGATATAAGCTGGGATTGAAAACATAGTCGATGCCAACCTTTACCAGGCTGGAATCAACATTAATGCCGAAGGTGTTGAGTGTATCAACTCCGGGAGGTTGTTGCGGGGCCACCTCAACTTGTAAGTCAAGCAAGGTATAAAGTGGCCGGCCATTGGCGGCAATAGTAGCCGGTACGTCCTGGGTACAATAGGATGGGTCAAGGCCGGCAATAGCCCTGTCATTGTCAAAAATGGTCCTTATCTGCGATGATTCTGCGGTACAACCTTGTTCGCTGGTGTACTGAAGCGTAATGGTATGTGTGCCTAACCCGGCCGCGGCAACGTACAGGGTGTCACCAAACACCCCGGGGCCACTGAATACTGCGGTGCCTTTATCAAGAGGCCCTAAGTCGGGTATCAGCGGGATTTTTTCGTTAATGTCACTTATCGAAGCTGTATTGGGATCGGTGGTAAAGCCTACAGCGTTTATTTGGTAGGTGCCTAACGAGGCGATAACGGTGCCATCGGGAATAGAGCTGGTAGCACCGGTGCCGCCCAGGCGTATGATATCCCCGGCAGTGCCTACGCCACTTACTGCCTGTACACGCATATTGCTTATGCTTAATTTATCACGGTTGCCGGTACCGGAAATATCATAGGTAACGGTTAGAATGGTGTTATTTATAAAGCTTGCCGATACATTACCGATGTCGCCACCCTGGGCGCTTACCGTAATGGCAGATGTATCAAAGATAAAGCCGGAAGGCAAGACAAAGTTTATTGTTTGCCCAACACCCACATTGAAATCCCCATTGGCCCCTTCTACCAGGTTGATGGGGGAAAAAACTAGTTGTGGATCACCCAGGCATATATCAACAGGAACGTTGCCGGGTGTACCCTGCACGATAATACCGCTGCCTGTACCGGGGGCAAACTGATTGTCAACAAAGGCTTTTCCCGGGTGCGTTATATCACCATCTACCATTTTGTTGGGTGTTGGCAGGGCATTGTCTTCAGCGGTCATCCACACCCTGAAGTCCCCGCTACCACCGGTAGGGAAATTATTGCTGTCGAAGATACTTATGTAGTGATATTCGTATCCACGCAGAATGTCGGCTGTGCCTGATGCCAGCACGGTGCCAAAAGTGCCATTTCTGATTTCATCAACTGTGGGTGTGCCGGTATCCACGGTAGGGTCAACAACGATATAAAATACTTTACCGGGTTCATCCAGGGCTACCCGCAGGTCAAAACCAACATCAACAATATTTACGGCATCTGCCGGTAAGGTTGGCGTTGGCAAATCGGCTGTAAAAAACGGGGCTACATTGTCTGATGTTTTAAAGTTCCATTCGCTGGCCGAGCTTATACCGGCATAGGGGTTTCCGGATTTATCCACGAAACCGGATTTGCTTGTCAGATCCCCGGCTGCAACCAGTATGTAATAGTATGTATCACCCGCCAGTGTGTCACCGGCAAATGGGGTTAAAGGGTTAAAGTAAAATGTTGTGCTATCTGCCGAGGTTAACAGCGGATCAAGTTTAAGTGTGGCTACAAAAGAGTCATCAACAAGTTTGTAAAGGGTAATAATCGAGTCAAGGGGAATAACCACTTCATTAAATTGAATAGAAATCAGGTTGTTTTGGGGAAAATTCTGATCATTATTTAAGGGCGTGAGCGCGTTAACGACCGGAGGGTTAACATCATTAAAGCCGTATGTGCGTCCTACCACGTTGGCCGAAACACTTCCGGTGGATAAAACAACATCGTTTGCGGGCACCCCGGTAGCCACCAATTGCGGGGTAATCTGGGGTGTGCTGAAATTAGCCGTGGGGTCAATGTCCGCGACAACAAAATAATACAATGGTGTAGAAGTCAGCGGTACACTAATGCCTTGAAAAGTAACATAGTCTGTGCCTACCACTGTGGTGTTGTTTACATTGCTCTCAGGAAAAACAAAGGCGCTGTCAACAGAGCTTAACAAACGTATATTGTTTAGTGAGCCGGCAATAGGGTTGCCAAACCTGACGGTAAGGTCAATTAATGTTGGCTCATTGGCAGTTTGCTGGATAGCTGCAAGCCTGAATCCAAGGATTGCTTTATTGCTGCCTCCGGCTACAATAAGGGAGGAGGCCTCAATTCCATTATTGGTGGCATTGGAAATACCCCCTATATCCAGGGTGGAGATGGTAGTATGAATTACATCTATGCTGTTGCTGGTAGTGTTTAAGCCTGCCGCAGATACGGTAAGGGTTCCATTGCCGGCACTGGCATAGGTAAAACCGGGAAAATCAAGTACCCCGGGTGTTACATTACCAAAATTTGCCGGTATGTTGGTCAGGGCTACACCGCTGGTTACGGTTACCGGGGCATTAAAATCCAGGTCAAGGTTGCCTTTGGCATCATGGGCAAATACCTGCGGCTGGTTTGGCAAGAGGGGAATATTAACCCCTTGCTGCGAAGCCAAAGGGGGAGTGTTGAAATCAATTTGAGTGGCAGTAACTTCTACAATGTTTTTGGCCGGATCGGTGCCTGGCAGAGGTTCAGCCAAATTAAACTGCGATCCACCCAGTCTTCCCTCAATGTTGGTAATGTTAATTTGAATTACATCATTATCGGTATAACTGTCAAGGAAACTCGCCACAATAATAAAAGTACGGGTGGTGTCATCTGCCGCATAAAACAGCCCTGTACTAAGGTCTTCAAAATTAACTATGGCTGCGGCTACCTGCTCATCAACTTCACTGAATGTGCCTAAGCCGTAGCCATTGCTATCAATATCTTCAGCATATAATGCTATTTTACGTAAGTTGGCAAAGCCGGTGATGTTGATATCAAGGTCGGTTACTTTGGTTATCGCCCCATCCTGGTCAGCGCTGCCGCCACTCAAGGGTGATTTGCCATCGTGCAAAATAAACCGCGCAATCACCACATCATTTAGCCCATCATTCAGGATATCGGTTGCATCAAATTGTATAGCGTTAATATTATTTTGCAGGAAAGAGTTGTCAGCCGTAACGTAGGAGTCAAACGAGGCAATTACTTCTATGGGTTGTGAGACAGCCGAAAAACTATTGGCAGTCAGTGTCAGTTGCCCGGCAGGGGAAAGGCCGGATTCGTCATACTGAAAGTTGGGGTTGAGGTCAAAAAGCCCTGCGGTAAAACTATCTGCGGTAGTAGGGGCGTTCAGCATGGCCAGGGTACCCTGGTTAGTAAACCCTGAGAGGTTAGCATTGAAATCTAAATCGCGGTTGTCGTTTACATCCCTTGCTTCGGCACGGACACTATAGGGTGTGTTTATGCTGGCAAATGCCGGGGGCTCAAGTGTGAAGTCGATACTTGTTGTGGTTACGTCTATGCTATTGGCATCGCCAGAAGACAGCATTTCGCCAGTCTGGAAATCACTGCCGGAGGGGTTAGTGACAATATTTATTTCCGCCACGGTAAACTCCAGTTTTTTGTTGTCAACTAATACCGTAGGCTCAGCATAAGAGGCTAACGGTAGGGTAAAACCACTAATCCTGAAATCGAGGGAATCATACAGCCAAATGGTTAGTTGGTAGGTTTTGGAGGCATTGTCGGCCACGTAGCCCATTTGCCCGGGAGCAAAGGGTAAGCTGCTGAATGAGATAGTGTTGCTGCCTATTATTCCGGTAGCGCTGTTAGGCGTAGTTTCGTCATCATACAATATTGCCCCGGCAATAACTTTGCTCCAATCAGCCAGGGCCGGATCATTAAAGTTTGTGCCTTGGGTTATAATAATGTCAGTTAATAAAGTAGCATTACCATCATCCTCACCCCCTGCATCATCAGTAACTTTAAAGTCGAAAACAAAGGTGCCGGGTGAGGCATCGGTAGTAGAAGCAATGGTAGCGGGTTCGCTGGTGGTACCAGCACCGGTTATTAACGTGGCAGCACCAACCCTCACCAGAACATCGGTGCTAAGGGTAGCGGCCGGCACAGAACCATTGGCAGCAGGGGTAGTAACTGTGGCTGTCAGGGTGCCGTTACCTGCTGAGCCGTCACCAATATCCGTATAGCTGAAATTTGACGCAAAGGCTACACTACCGGCACTAACAGCAGTAGGTACATTAACCATACCCAGGGATTTGGCATTGGTGAGGGTGAGCGGGGAGCTATAATCCAGATCCCTGTTATTATTACTGTCCACGGCTTCTATAACCGGTGTTACGGTCAGATTGGCATTTACCAGCACGGTTGCCGGAGGCTGGGTGGTAAACGCCAAAAGGGTAGAAATTACTTCAACAGCATTGTTTGTACTACCTGAGTTATTGTTCTCGGTACCTGTAAACTTGCTACTAAGGGCATCAAGGGTGATATTAGTTGTGTTATCCGTAACTTCAAAAACAAAATTAAGGTTATCAATTGTTGTTGCCAGTGTGCCTCCCATGGTGCTGTTAAGCCAAATATTAAGGGTATAGGTTTTGGCTGCATTATCGCCTATATAGCCTATGCTGCCGCTTGTGGCAGGAAGCCCGCCAAAAGTTAAGTTGGTAGCATTAACAACCCCGCTAACTGTGTTGACCCCATCGGTTAAGGTGGCTCCGGCAATGGCCTCTGTCCAGTTGGCAATATCATTACCCGTTCCCTGGGTGATAACTAATTGCGTGATCCGGGTAGGGGACCCGTCCCCGGCACCGGCCGCATCATCTGTAACAACAAAATCATAAACAGGCTGCCCGGGAGCCGTAGTTAATATTGATGAAATAGTAGCTGGCTCAGCAAGTGCACCGGCAGTGATCGTATTATTGCTGTCGTACGAAACAGTAACGGTAGTCGGGCTGGCAGGTGGTGTTAAGAGATTATTGCTGTCAGTAACCAGCAAGGTGCCGTTACCGCTGTCGCCATATTGAAAATTGGCGGGAAATGTGATAACCCCATTTACGGCTGTTATTTTATTGCCGGCTTCAAGGTTAAACATTTGTATGCCATCGGTATTGTTGATGGTTACGGTTTCCCCCAAATCGCCAAAGTCAAGGTCAAGGTTGCCATTGGCATCCCGGGCATTAAGCACCGGGGTGGTGGTGAGGTTGGTTAAAACCACCGCTGTAGGGTCGGGATTGGTGATAAAGTCAAGCTGGGTAGCAACAACCGTAACCGTATTGTTTGTGCCTCCTGAGGTGGGGTCGGAATTTTCGAATTCGCTGGTACTGATTTTACTGGAGGAAGCATCTTTATAGGTAAAGCCACTTTCTCTTATTTCAAATTCAAATCGTTGGCCATCAACTGTTTGCGGAGATGTTCCTCCCATAGATGCTTTAAGGCGAATGCGCAACTGGTATTCTTTGGTGGCATTGTCTTCTATCCGGCCAAAGTCTCCTGCATCGGTGGCTAACCCCGCAAAGGTGATGGTGTTTGCGGTAATATTGGTGCTTATTTCGGTGTTGTTATCGGTAATATCCTTTAATTCGGCTTCGGCAATTACATCCGCCCAGTTGGTTACCGTATTACCGGCCCCGGCAGTAATAACCAATTGCGTAAACTTTAGTTTGGCATCATCGGCAGAGGGAGAGGGGCCATCATCGGTAATCATGAAATCCAGGACAATATCGGTGCCATAACTTGTAGCTAGTGAGGAAATTGCAGCCGGCTCTGTGGTTGACCCGGCCGTTATGGTGCCTAATTGTGCTGTAGGGGTGGTGGCGGATGCGGCCGGTACTCCACCGTCATCAACACTACCTGTCCTGCCTTTGTAATCCGTGTTGTCGTCCGGGTAGTCAACGGATTTGGTTAAAGGAAAAATTTGAAAATTATAGGTATTGCCGGAGATAAGGGTAGTAAAAGAGTAGCTGGTTGCCGTAGCTGCAATAACAGCGGCCCCGTTACCATCGTTAAAATCAGTATCATCAGCTACCAACACGCCATCGGCTACGGTGGCGGGTACACCCGGCAGGTCATTAATATCCTGGCCGTCAACCAATAGTAAATAGTGTGTTGCCGGCTGTACCGGAGATGTAGGGTTAACCCACGATAAGTTGACGGTATTGGTATTTATTGGCGTGGCCGTAAAACCGGTTACATGGTCTGTTGGTTCCGGCAGGACAATGTAGTAAGATTCCCCCGTTTTAAAACTGCCATCGGGTATGGCACCAGGGCCAACAACAGGGTTACCCCCCGGGGTGTCAAAAACACTGCCATCATCAATAAAGTCAAGGCGTAAGTTGCCTGTATTGGCATAAGCATTAACCGTAACCGTGTAGGTAGTGCCGGTGCCCGCGACATTGCTCACCACAGGGCCACTCAAAGAGCCGGAAACAGTTGCTGCAAAATCGGTAAGATCAACCCCGGTTACATTTTCACTGAAGGTTACGATGAAATCAACACTGGTGGCCGCAGTACCGTTGGAGGTGGACCAGGGGTTGGTTGGACTGGCTATGGCAATAGAGGTAACCTGTGGTGAGGTGGCGTCAATAAGGTCGTTGGCTTGTGCTATCGGAGTGTTGTAAACACTGCTGGAATTACCCTGCAGGTCAGTTAGTACCAAATTAGCTACAGGAATATCGCTCCCCGCGGCATAGCTATTGCCCCCTTCGGTTATCGTGAAGGTAGCCGTATAGGTTGTTGGTCCGGTGCCGCTAAAGCTGCCCAGAGGGTATCCACCAATAGTGCCCGAGGTCAATACCGGTACATCACCGTCATCATTGTTGACCGTGATGGTGGCGGTAACAACGTCCCCCACATTCATGGTAACATCAGGGATGCTGACATTGGTTATCACCGGAGGGTCGGTTTCTACAACCAGAACATGGTTGACAATGGTTCCCAGTTCGTTATTGGCAATGTCCTTAACATTGCCGGTGCCATTGGTATAATTAACAGTAGTGCCGCTTGTCCAGCTGCCATCGGTGTTACTCAGCATGGTAATGGTAAACGGGCCCAGGCCGTTATTGCCGTCATACGTAGCCGAGAAACTTGCTACGGGGTTAGTGCTGAAACCCGTTACCGCATCGCCATCGTTCAGGCCTAACTGTTCTGACAGGGTGAAAATGATTTTTTCCGGGCTGCCGGCCCTTGGGTAAAGGGTCATTACATCAGGCGACAGGGTAGGTGGGGTGAGATCGCCATCCGATACCGTTTGGGTAAAGGCCGCCAGTTCATTGCCTGCCAGGTCAACAATATAATCACTGGTTCCGCTTAGCCCTCCCGGCACATATTGCACCTGGGTATTACTGCCAACAGACCAGGCGGGGAAGGGCCCGGTGCCATTGCCTGTACTCTCCAGGTAAACTAAACGGGTATTGGTCAGGCTGTTGTCAACAGCATTGACAGCGCCATCGTTATAATAACGGGCATCACCAATTTGGTCATCATCAACACTAAAACCCGGCCCGCCAAAAGTTGTGGAATTCTTCGGGATATCATTGTGTACCAGGGTGATATCTTCGTTAAAGAGGAATTGAATTACTTCATGGTTAGCGCCCGACAGTTGTCCGGCATTGGTATAAACCCTTATGGGGCCCGATAAAAGCGGGGCGGTTTGGTCAACAAATGTGGTACTGCTACTCTGGGTGCCGGTCGTGCTGTTTCCGGCCAGGTCGGTTATTATAGCGGTAACCAAAATAGTTGCCCCGTCACCGAAATTGGGGATGCTTTCAAAATCGGTAGCGGTAATGCTGATGGTTTTGTTGGTATTGACAGCGGAAATAAGTGAAGCGGGCCCAAGGTTGCTGAAAGTAGGATCGGTAGATACTTTGGCCTGCAATTGCACATAGCCATTATTGAGTGAGGCATCGTTGGCTATGGGAACGGTTACATCAGTACCGGTGTTGGTGCTGTTCCAATAATTGCCAACTACCCGCCCACCGGTAGCTACTACCTGGCCAACCGTAAAACTGCCGGGGGCACTGGTATCAATGGTAACCGGCAGGGCTGCAGAGGTACCGGTATTGCCCGCCACATCGGTTATTTGGGCCGTAATATTGTGGTTGCCTTCGCTAAGTACAGAGGCCGTAACAGACCAGTTGCCGGCACCATTAATTAAGGCCGAGCCAATATTGCCATTCGTGTCGCTATATAAATAGACCGTTTCCCCGGCTGTTCCGGTACCGGCAAAATCGGGAGTGTTGATATTGGTGATGTTATCATTAGTAATATTAGAATCGGTGGCAGCGGTCATGTCCGGGGTGGAAGGGGCCGCGGGGGGCGTGGTATCGATAGTGATACCCAGGGCGGGGCTTGCCGTACTGGTATTACCGGCTACATCGGTGGCCGTGGCAGTAATGTTTTGATTGCCTTCGTTAAGGACAGAGGCGGTGATCGTCCAGGTGCCTCCGGAAACCTGTGTGGAGCCGATAGCTGTAGTCCCACTATACAAGTTAATGGTTGTTCCATTGATGGCAGAGTCATCTGCCGAGTTGGTAAAATCCGGGGTGTTGTCGTTGGTGATATTATCAAAATTGATATTAGAATCAGTAGCCGCGGTCATATCAGGTGTAGAAGGGGGCGGAGGCGGGGTTTTATCTAGGAGCAATGTTAAAGAGTTATCCGTTACCGGGCCATTGCCGGCCACATCAGTAGCGGAGAAGGTAACGGCAATAGCGCTTCCTTCCTGCATATTGCCCCCGGCATCGAGGGCAGCCGTGGTAAAGCTATA
>Ga0256839_1001806_pt1 | contig 25172 bp, 23 predicted proteins | sample 354166metaG_FD_185968 | JGI IMG/M metagenome (GOLD analysis project Ga0256839, IMG submission 185968) | Hydrothermal vent microbial communities from Mid Atlantic Ridge, Atlantic Ocean - 354-166 | ecosystem: Environmental > Aquatic > Marine > Hydrothermal vents | place: Atlantic Ocean: Mid... | reverse complement strand
ACCCGTGGCGGGCAAAGGTGCGGAGCATGTGATCGAAGAAACCGACCCCTGTGAACACCTCAGCGGCACCCGTGCCGTCCAGGTTAAGGCTCAACGCGATCTCCGTTTCCAACGTCTTTCGTTGCACCCGAACTTGACGAGGCGCACTGTCCTGTTCGCTCATGAGGGGGCTCCACCGTTCACTATGGTCCGGACCGCGTGCAGGAACCGATCCATTTGTTCGTCCGTTCCAATGGTAATTCGCACGCCCACGCCGTACGACTTATAGTCCAGCAGTCGAACCAGAATCCCCTGGGCTCGCAAACCCGCGTGAAGCGTCCGGGGATCGACCGGACCGCTTGTGCACCAGAGAAAATTCGCACGCGAGTCGGGAGAGGGAAAGCCCAGCGCCGCCAGTGCATCGCGAACACGCCGGCGCGTGCGCTGGATCCTACGCACGTTCTCTTGCATGTGCTTCGGATCACGGACGGCGGCCTCTGCGACCGCGATCGACAGAGCATCGCAGTTGTACGAATCCTTCACACGAATGAGGCCGTGCACGACGGGGGGCTGCGCGATCAGGTACCCAAACCGGATTCCGGCCAGCGAGTAGCTTTTGCTCAGCGTGCGTACCACGATCAGGTTTTCGTATTCCCGTACAAGGTCGGCGCAGCTTGTTTCGGCGAAATCGGCGTACGCTTCGTCGACGACCAAAGGACACGAAACTTTGGCGGCAAGTTCGGCGATGACTTCTCGCGACACGACTGTTCCAGAGGGGGAATTCGGGTTCGCAAGAAAGAGCAGATCTGCACCGTCATAAAGGGCGGGCTCGGGCGGTATGCCCCATTCTTCTGTGAAGGGGACTGCTCGGAATCGGGCTCCCTGGATGTCCGCCAGCGTTTCGTAGAGCAGGTATCCCGGTTGGAAAGAGATGATCGTGCCTCCCTGATCTACGAACGCTCGGGTAACGATGGTGAGCAGGTCATCGGAGCCATTTCCGCACAGGACCCAGTCGGGCTCGACGCCGAACTGCTCCGCAATCGCCTGGCGGGCCGCCGTTGCGAGCGGGTCCGGATAGAGCCGCAGCGCGTGTACGGGGAACTCGGCGAGCACGCGCGCAACGCGAGGTGAAGGGGGGTAAGGATTCTCGTTCGTGTTCAGTTTCAGGATCTCGGCCGAGTCCGGTTGCTCGCCCGGGACATAGCCGCGCATGCGGCGTACGTTGGCGCGAAAGAACGCGGGAAGCACTCTGAACCTCCAGTCCGATTGGGCAGGTCGCAGCCGATCAGGAGCGCGCCGCTTCGAAGTGTATGCGGGCAGACGGTGGCGGGCGATCACGATTCGGTCGGTTCGGCCGCTTGCTCCGCCTGGATCTGGTCCACGCGGATGCGGACGCTGGCTGCGTGAGCGGTCAGTCCTTCGACGCGGGCCAGTACCTCGATGTCTGGGGCCAGTTCGAGCAGGCCGCGCGGGTGGAGTTCGATCACGCTGCTGCGTTTGAGGAAGTCGACCGATGTCAAGCAGCTACTAAACCGGGCCGTTCCACCGGTGGGGAGGACGTGCGACGGTCCCGCGGCATAGTCACCGCTCGCCACCGGGCTGTATGGCCCGAGGAAGATGGCACCGGCGTTCTTGACGCGATCCAGAATGGCGCGAGGCTCGCGGGTCAGGATGTAGAGGTGTTCGGGGGCGATTTCATTGACCAGCTCTACGGCTTCGTCCGCGTTCCGGGTCACGATGATCGCGCCGAATTCCTGGAGGCTCTGCAGCGCGAGCTCACCGCGCTCCAGCGTGGCGAGCTGCCGTTCCAGCTCTCGGATCACTTTGTCCACCAGTTTGTCGTGCCACGTGATGAGAATGCTGCAACCGGGGGCATGCTCTGCTTGCGAAATCAGTTCGCTGGCCACATAGGCGGGGCGCGCAGTACGATCCGCTAAGACAATCACTTCGGTGGGACCGGCGAGCATATCGATGTCGACCTGGCCGAAAACTTCGCGTTTAGCCAGGGCAACGAACAAGTTTCCCGGGCCAACGATCTTGTCCACCGCAGGGATACCCGTGACACCATAGGCCAGCGCTGCTACCCCTTGCGCCCCCCCGACTCGGTACAGTTCTCGGATACCCAGCTCGTAGCACGTGGCCCGCACGTAGGGGCTATCGGCGCCGTTCTGGGTTGGCGGTGAAACCACTGCGATCTCTTCGACGCCCGCCACCAGCGCCGGCACAGCGGTCATGAGGATCGTCGACGGGTACGAGGCCGCTCCGCCCGGCACGCAGATGCCCACGCGTTTCAGGGGGAGGTAACGGAGCTGTAGCGTGCACCGATCACGGTCATGAAGCGTCGCCGTGGTGGGCAGAACCCCGGCATGGAACCGTTCGATGTTTCGCCTTATCCGACGCACTGCCTTGAGAAACTCCGGCTCGACAGACGAGTGCGCCGCCTTCAATTCCGCCTCGGAGACACGCACGTTCTTCGGTGTCAGTCGGACGCCGTCCAGCTTTTCCGTGTAAGCGGCAACGGCTTTGAACCCCTGTGTTCTCACGTCCCGGCAGATCTTCTGGACCACCTGGATCGGCGTGAGTGGTTCGCCGAAGACGGCGATAGTCCGTTTCCTCCCCTCAGGCGAAACCACCTCGCCCGATGGGCTGAGTGACTCGCGAATCTTCCGGAGGGCTGTGAGAGCGTCCGCGTCGGTGGTTCGAACGACGCGGATTGTCAGCCCGGCAACTGCCCGGTTCACGCCAAGCCTCCATCCACGAAAGCACGGGTTTCACTGCATCGTGACTATAGAGCTCGTTGCATGATCCGGCAACCGAGCCGGTGTGCAAGGGGACGGGCTGGCGTCCGAGGGAGGTTCGGGTGGCAGCCCGCTGGGGGCACAGTGCCGGTGGTTAAGATTAGCACGTACGGCGCGTGCGTGAAGCAGCGGGAGTCACGAGCGACGAGGTGGAGCCAGCGGCGATGCAGAGTCCATTTGCGGATCCGGTTGATCTGCGGAGCGACACGGTTACGAAACCCACCCCGGGGATGCGCGAGGCGATGGCCCGGGCGGAAGTGGGGGACGACGTCTACGACGAGGATCCCACGGTGCATCGGCTCCAGGAGCGGATTGCCGAGATGCTCGGCAAGGAGGCTGCTCTGTTCGTGCCGTCGGGGACGATGTCGAACCAGATCGCCGTACGCGTGCATACGCGTCCGGGGGACGAGGTTTTGCTGGAGGCGAACTGTCACATCTACAACTACGAGGCGGGCGCACCTGCCGTGCTCTCCCACGTGATGTGTCGTCCGATACCGGGCCGCTACGGCGTTTTGGATGTGGACGACCTTGACGGGATGATCCGGCCCCCAGGGGAACACTACGCGCAAACGCGGCTGGTCTGCCTGGAGAACACGCACAATCGCGGTGGTGGTCGGATCTTTCCGCTGGAAAACATCGAGCGGATCTGCAAGTGGGCCAAAGAGCATGGGCTGCGCACGCACCTGGACGGAGCACGGTTGTTCAATGCCTGTGTCGCCACGGGCATACCGCCACAGCGCTATGCGGAGCACTTTGATACGGTGTCGGTCTGTTTCTCGAAGGGGCTTGGCGCGCCGGTCGGATCGGCTCTGTGTGGACCTCGCGAGCTGATCCAGCAGGCTCGGCGGATACGCAAGGTTTTCGGTGGGGGGATGCGTCAGGCGGGCGTGATCGCCGCAGCGGCCCTGTACGCTCTGGAGCACCACATCGATCGACTTGCCGAGGACCACGCCAATGCTCAGTTACTTGCCCAGGCGATCCGAGAGATCGACGGGCTCCAACTTGATCCCCCCGAAGTGCACACGAACATCATCTGGTTCCATGTGCGCCCCACGGTGGCCAGCGCGACTCAGGTGGCTCAGGCAGCAAAAGAGCGCGGCGTTCTTCTCGGGGTGGCCGGGCCGCAAACGCTCCGCGCCTGCACCCATCTGGACGTGGATCGCGCACGAGTCGAGTACGCAGCGCACGTCCTGCGGGCGGTGGTTGCGGAGCTGAGCGGCCGGGGTACGCCGGTTGAACTGCGCCACGACGAGACCTGGTGAGCAACCGGGCCGGCGTGCGAACCTGACCAGCCCCTTTCGTACCAAAGCGGCCGCTCAGGCGCCCCAGTAGCGCTCGACGAAGGTTGTATCGTACCGTCCGTCGCGAAAGTCCGCGTGTTGGAGCACCTCGCGATGGAACGGAATCGTGGTGGGCACGCCGTCCACCACGAACTCCTGGAGCGCCCGCACCAGCGTCCGGATCGCCGAATCCCGATCCGGTCGGTGCACGATGAGCTTGGCGATCAAGCTGTCGTAGTGCGGCGGGACGCGATACCCGGTGCAGACGTGACTGTCCAACCGCACTCCCGGCCCACCAGGGGGTATCCATCGACGGATCAGACCCGGTCCGGGCCGAAAACCATGCATCGGATCTTCTGCGTTTATGCGACACTCAATGCTGGCGCCTTCCTGAGGGATCTCGTGTTGCTGGAACGGTAGTGGTTCGCCTGCTGCAATCCGGATCTGCCACTGCACGATGTCGATGCCCGTGACCATCTCGGTGATTGGATGTTCCACCTGGATGCGGGTGTTGGCTTCGATGAAATAGAAGTTCTGGTCCTCATCCATGAGGAATTCGCACGTCCCCGCGTTCACGTAGCCCGCTTCACGAGCGAGTCGGACGGCGGCTTCGCAGATGGCCAGCCGGGTTTCTGGTTCCAGACCGGGCGCAGGCGTTTCCTCGATCAGTTTCTGGTGCCGCCTTTGCACGGAGCATTCGCGTTCCCAGAGGTGCAGGACGTTGCCATGCTTGTCGGCCAGGACCTGGACTTCGATGTGGCGAGGACGCTCGATGTATTTCTCGATGTAGACCGTTGGGTCTTTGAAAGCAGCCTGCGCCTCGGCGCGGGCCTGCTTGAGGCCATGCTGCAGCGAGATCTCGTTGCGCGCGATGCGCATTCCCCGTCCACCCCCGCCGGCCGCCGCCTTGATCATGACGGGAAAACCGATTTCCCGAGCCAGTTGGATCGCCTCTTTGTCCGTTTCGATTGGCCCTTCGCTGCCCGGAATCACGGGCACTCCCGCTTTCCTGGCCAGTTCTCGGGCCTGCACCTTGTTACCGAGCAGAAGCATCGATTCCTCAGGGGGGCCGATGAACTCGATGTTGCATGACCGACAGACCTCGGCGAACGACGGGTTTTCGGATAGGAAACCGTAGCCGGGATGGATCGCATCCACGTCGGCAACTTCGGCGGCAGAGATGATCCGCGCGATGTCCAGGTAGCTCGATTTGCTCGGTGGTGGGCCGATGCAGATCACGCGATCGGCGAGCCTCAAGTAGGGGGCGTCGCGGTCTGCCTCGCTGCAGACCGCCACCACTTCGATCCCCAGCTCCTTGCACGCTCGGAACACACGGAGAGCAATTTCACCACGGTTGGCTACGAGGATACGCTGGAACATGCTAACCCGTGGGATCCACCAGGAAAAGCGGTTGTCCGTACTCGACCGGCTGGCCGTTTTCCACGAGTACCTTCACGATCTTGCCCGATACCTCGGCCGGTATCTCGTTGAACACCTTCATCGCTTCGATGATGCAGACGATCGTGTCGGGTTCGACGTGGGACCCGACCTCGACGAAGGGGGGCTTGTCGGGCGCCGGTGCCGCGTAGAACGTGCCCACCATCGGGCTCTTAATCGTCAGCAGCTCTTCTTCTTGCTCTGCCTGGGCCGGTCTAGCGGGCTGTTCGGCCTGAGCCGCGGACGGATCACTGGGGGCTATAGGGAGCTGTTGCACGGGAGGGAACGGGCCTCCAGTTGAAGGCAGCATGTACGGCATGCCAGCCGGCAAGAAGGCGACTGACGACGCGGGCGGCTGGGTCTCTTGCCGAGCCGTCTGTTTGGCGAGGCGCAGATGGCGTTCTCCGTCCCGCCACTCGATTTCACTGAGCGAATACTCCTGCATCATCTGCACGAGCTCGCGTATGTCATCTACGGGTACTGCTGGCGGTTCGGATGGTCGTTTCTTTTCGCGGGCGCTCATGAGGGGTGAACTCCGGGGCAGGGCTAGTGCAGACCGCCACGACCCCCGTGAGTGAGTCACGTCAACACAATCACCGGCGGTAGGCTGGTCAGCACCTCCGGCCCCTGTTCCGTTACCAGCACATCCTCTTCGATCCGGACACCGTATCGTCCCGGTAGGTAGACTCCGGGTTCGATCGTGACGACCATGCCGCTGCGCAGCTCGACGTCGGAGTTTGGGCGGAGCAGAGGGGCCTCGTGAACTTCGAGGCCAATCCCGTGCCCCGTGCTGTGCTTAAAAAAACGGCCGAAGCCGGCCTCGTCCAGGACCTTGCGCGCTTCGGCGTCCACGGACCGTGCCGGTACTCCGGGCCTGAGCCTGGCGATCGCTGCGTCACGGGCCGCCAACACGGCGTCCACCAATCGTTGCAACGGTGCCGCGATTTTAGGTCCGGCAATGAGCCTGGTCAAGTCGGACACGTATCCTTCCACCCGCGCGCCCCAATCGCACAAGACACCGTGCTCAAGCCGCAATCGAGCCGTGCGGCTGAGCCGAGCATGGGGTAACGCCGCCCGCGCACCGCAAGCCACGATCGTCTCGAACGCTTCGTCCTCCGCGCCAAGCTCACGCATGCACATGTTCAAAACCCCCGCAAAACGGCACTCGGTGGGCTGCGCACGCAGGTCCACTTGCTCCAAAGCAGCTCCGATCGCACGTTCCGCCACAGCGATGGCCTCACGGATTCGGCCGATCTCCTCCGCGTCCTTCACCGCACGCAACTGTTCCACAACCTGTTCCATCGGTTGCCAGTCGATCCCGGGCAAGGCCATCTGCAATCGCTGAAACCGGTCGCATGTCAAGCCGTGCGGTTCGTAGCCGATTCGACCAGCACCGATTCTTCGAACAGCTCGCCCTACCGCCTCTTCCATCGGCTCGCCCGTCGTCCCGCGAATGACCAGCTCCAGCCCAGGGCACTCCTCCTGGAGCTGCTGCTCGTAGCGACCGTCGCTGATCGCAATGGCCACCCCAGACGCCACCAGGAGATAGGTCGAATCCCCCGTAAACCCGGTCAGATACCGGACGTTTGCAGGAACGACGATCAGAGCGGCCTCGACGGGACGCTCGCCAAGCCATTCCCAGAGCCGTCTGCAACGCCGTTGCCAGAGCCGTTCTTCGTCAGCCATCAGCTCTTCCTTTCACCACATCGGCAAGCTCGCCGGCATCAATGACTGTCGCCAACTCCGCTTCCCGGTGCCCACCGACGAACAGGAGGCCGCACACCACAACCGGCCCAGGAGCGAAGTCGCTACCTGTCGTGGCGAGCACAGGAGGGGGCAGGCGTACCGATCTGCGCCCGCGAATCCTGTACCCGGCTCATCCTAGTCCGGGAAGCGAGCTCCTTCCAGTGCAGCGGGCACTGGGGGGAGGCGAAATCCGGCCGGACGTGGGGGGCCCGACGGCTAGCCGCACCGGGCATCGTCCTGAGCTTCCTCGCAGGGGGGCTGGGGCTGCCCCAAGCAGGACTCGACAAACTCCAGAACCGTCTTCATGGCCTCCTGAAGGGACATGTTCAGCACGGCGCCCGCGGCGTGTTGGTGACCACCGCCACCGAAACGAGCAGCCAGCTCGGTGCAACTAATCGATCCCTTCGACCGAAAGCTCACCTTCGTGCGTCTCTCGTCCAGCTCGATAAAAAGAAGGCCGATTTCGGCTTCGGCTAGGGTCAACGTGTAGTTGACCACGTCTTCCGTGTCCTGCTGCAACGCCCCCGTCTCCTGGAGATCGAGGCGGCTGATATACGTGTAAGATGCGCGTTTGCTCGGACTGAGATTCAGCCTGGTCAATGCCCGGCCCATCAGGTGCAGTCGAGCCAGGCTGTTTTCTTCGAAGATGCGGCGGTACACGTAGTCCGGCCGCGCTCCCTGGTCGACGAGCTCCGCCGCGACACGCAACACCAACGCACTGGTGCTCTCGAACCGAAACCAGCCGGTGTCCGTGGCAATTGCCGCGAAGAGCGATTCAGCGATTTCGGGGGTGATCGTGCAGTTCAGGGCGGTCAGCGCCTCGAGCACAAGCAGGCCGCACGCGGGTAGAGTTGTGTCCTTGAACATCACGGCGCCAAGGTCATCTTCACTGACGTGGTGGTCGATTACGACCCGCTTCGCCTGGGCGGACTCTATCAAGGGACGCACCGGACCGATCTGGTCCCACGAACTGGTATCGACGATGATGATTACCTCTGCGTCGCGCACAACTGCTCGGGCAACCGGATCATTTGCGGCCAGGATCTCCCGGTTGGGATCAAGAAAGGCATACCGAGGGGGAGCTATCGTCGGGTTGACGATGGTCACCTGTTTACCGAGCTGCTGTAGACCCGCGCGGAGAGCGACAGCGGATCCGATCGAGTCCCCGTCGGGGCGCACGTGACTCGTCACGACGAACCGATTATGCTCCCGCACAATTTCAATCCAGCGTCTCCAATCCAGCGCCATCCGGTACTCCGTGGTCGCACCGCATCAGAACCGAGGCATGGGCCACAAGCCCTGCCCCTCGGCACGAAGACAAAGAACTAAGCATTATGCCGCAGTTTCTTCTGTAGGTGAAGCTACCAGATCCGGGCACCGCCAGTCTGCGACAATCCGACTGGCCTCGCGTACGTCCTCCTCAAGCTGTCTGCGAAGGGCATCGGCCGAGTCGAACCGGCGGCTATCCCGCAGCCGCTCGAAGAACTCCACACGCAATCTCTCGCCGGTGAGATCTCCAGAAAAGCCGATCAAATGAACTTCGACCGCCGCTGTTTCTTCTCCAAAGGTTAGCGCCGCGCCAACATGAATCGCCGCAGGGTGTGTTGCTGCCGGGCCGGTGCCGGCCCGACCCGCGTAGACGCCCGAAGCGGGAACCAGCGTTGCGATCTCAGCCAGATTGGCCGTCGGGAAACCGAGTTCCCGTCCTCTGCCAGCCCCCGAGACGACCGCGCCTTCGATTGCGTAGGCCCGGCCAAGCATGGCCGCGGCTTCACGGACATCACCCTTCTGGACCGCCGCCCGAATGCGGGAACTGCTTACCGGTCTTCCCCGGTGCAGAATCGGGACGCAAGTGACGGTAGCGATCCCCCAGAGTTCGCCGAACTGCCGCAGGGTCTCGTCGGTGCCCGCGCGGTCCTTGCCGAATCGGAAGCTGATCCCCTCGACGACCCCGAGCGCTGCGAATGATCGCACGATGACTTGCTCGTAGAACTCCGCCGGGCTGAGGTCGAGCAGGTTGCGGCTGGTCCTGAACACGACGACATGGTCTGCCCCAGCGGCGCGGAGCAAGGCTGCACGCTCAGGGATCGTCGTCAGCGGCGGGAACGGGTGCTGAGGGCGCAAGAGCGCAGCAGGGGCCGGATCGAAGGTGACCGCCACAACTCGGCTGTTCAGTTCGGTGGCAAGACGGCGCGCTGTGGCGAGGATCGCAGCGTGACCGCGATGCACGCCGTCAAAGTTGCCGAACGAAAGGACGCCGCCGCGCCAGTCCGCCGGTACAGGCTCCGACAACGGGTCAATCCGAAAGTAGTTACGCTCGTTCAATGCCACTGCAAACCTCGGTTCCCTTCTATACAGTTCGAGCCAGGCCCTACTGAGCGGCGCTCGAGTGGTACCTTTCAGCGCGACTGGGTCGCGGACGCGTGAGTAGGATCGCTCGATCGTTCACCTGGCGGTTCGCGCACCGTGGCGCGAAACTAGTCCGCCTGCAGCTCGCGGATCGCGTCAGATACGAACGCAAGCAGGTCGCTGGCGATGAGCGATTCCTGAGTCAGCTCCAGGGCGGCGTGGTCGCCAGCCAGACCATGTACATAGACTGCTGCGATCGCCGCATCCAGGGGATCGTTCAACTGAGCCCAGAAGGCGGCAAGAAGCCCGGTCAACACGTCGCCGCACCCCCCGGTTGCCATGCCAGGATTGCCGGTGGAGTTGACGTAGACCCTGGTGCCATCGGTGACCACGGTCCGATAGCCTTTGAGCACGACCACCAGGCCGAAGAGCTCGGCGAATTCGCGCGCTAGCTCTTCCCGCATCGCCTGGATCTCGGCGACTGGTCGGTCAACGATTCGACTGAATTCCCCTGGATGGGGGGTGATGATCGTTGCGGCCTCGCGTTGCCGCAGGAGCTCGAGATGCCCCCCCGCCAGGGCGTTCAGGCCATCTGCGTCCAGCACGAGCGGTTTGCGAATCCGCGGGATCAGTTCTCGTATCGCCGGAAAAGCACCCTGTCCCATGCCCGGTCCGAGAACGACGTAGTCGTTTTCCTCTGCCAATCGGATGACTTCGGGCACCCCATCCGTGGCGAGACAGCCGTCCGGGGTTTCCGGCAGCGGCCAGGTCAGGTAGGACGGCTCGTACCCAGCAACTAACGGCCAGACGGTTCGGGGACACACCACGCGGACTAGACCAGCTCCGCCCCGCAAAGCGGCTGCCCCCGCCAGAGCGGCAGCACCCGACATTCCTTGGCTTCCGGCCACCACCAGTATCCTTCCGTAGTTGCCCTTGTGGCTGTCTGCGCGGCGACCGGGTAACTTCGGAACGTCCCGTACTTCTATCGGCGCCATCTCGCACCCCCACAAATCGTCCACCTGTTGCTGTTCCTTTACCTCCGCCGTCTGCCGCCGTTCTAGCCGGATCGGGCGGGTGGCTACAAATGCTAGGGCGCAGTGTGACGGTCGGAGCTTCCTTCTTCAGAGCCACCAGCACGGTGTTTTCCGCCACCGGTTCTTTCACCTAATCGTCTCCTTCCTGCGCCCGCGTATTCTCCGATGCAGTTCCTTCAGCGGGTTCCAGCCGTTTACGCAGCTCCTCCAGTTGGCGCCGGACCAGTCCGATCCGGCGGGCGATCAAGGCGGCGACGAAGCCGCCGTTGAAGCCGCTGTCCACGTTGACGACTGCTACGTTGGAGGCGCAGCTCGTCAACATCGCGTGCAGAGGGGTCAATCCCGAGAGATGGGCGCCATACCCCACGGAGGTGGGGACTCCGATGACGGGGCAACCTACCAGGCCTCCTACGACGCTTGGCAATGCCCCCTCCATGCCTGCCACCACCACAATCGCGTCTGCGTCGGCCAGGGCTTCTGTGTGGCGAAGGAGCCGATGGATTCCTGCGACCCCCACATCGACCAGCATCCGTACCTCCGTGCCTATTGTTTCCGCAGTCACCCGGGCCTCTTCCGCAACGGGAAGGTCGCTTGTGCCGGCACACACCACGGCCACAACGCCGGCCCGCTCCGGCGGCTGTGGAAGCCACCGAAGCGTGCGCGCCAGAGCGTTGTGCTCCATGTCGGGAAAAGTACCAAGGACGGTCTCCGCGACGTCGTCGGGCACCCGTGTGCACAAACAGGTCTGGCCGGCGTTGCGGAGACTCCGCACGATCTCCACAACCCACTCCGGCCGCTTGCCCTGGCAGAAGACCACCTCGGGGAATCCACAGCGGATCGCGCGGTGGACGTCCACGGTGGCGTTTGTCAGTTCCACAACGGGGGCCGTCCTGAGCACGCGGAGCACGTGGTCCAGGTCGACTTCACCGCGCTGAAATGCTTCGAGCAGGCGACGGAGCTCGTCATCTCTCATGGTTACCTATCCGATACGCTTGGCTCAACCAGCCCTGGCACGTCGGCCGGTGCACCTTGTGCACGCGTACCTTGCGACGTCCCCGGGTACCCCTCAGCACGTTCCCGCATCGCTTCGTCCAGCCCCCGTTTTGTCATCGTCTGCGTTAGGGTGATCAGGATGCGGGCACAGGCCGACGAACCATTCCGCCGTTGCAAATCGGCGCACCAGACTTTCGAACAGCTCGACCGCGGATGCCCGTACCACCGGGTCATCGGGCTCGACAACCTCCGCCCACGTAATCCACGCGCGCCAACCCTTTCGGTTGGCCTCCTGGTTGAACCTCTCCTGAATTCGGAACGCCCAGGCGATTCCCCAGAGGTCACGGAAGAGCCGCCAGCGGCAATCGAGGGGGCCGCCTGCGGCCGAGGCGAGCTGCAGCGAGGAGCAGCTCAGCAGCGAACCCGCGACGACCAGCACCGAGACGGCGAAGAAAGCGTCGCGGCTGGGGATGGGCCACGGAGAGGCGAGCATCGCCTGCACCGCCGCGCCGATCGAGCCCGCCGCAACGGCGTATCGCAGACGGGAGACCGCGTAGTTGGCCATCGTGAGAGCTGCGATCAGCAGCAGCAGAGCAACGCGCAGCCAGTCAAGTGCTGGGCGGCTTCCGGCCTGCCACCTGCTTGTTACCGCTTGCTCGAACACGGGAAAGAATACGACCAGGACATAACTTGCCAGAATGACATGCCAGGCGGCTTCGCGCGGGCCCCGCGCTCCCAAAACAACCACTCCCAGGGCGCCTGTCAGCACCGCTGCCGCAATCCTCGCCGCTTCCACCCACGCGACGCTCATGTCCGCCAGATACACGGCGGCCGCGGCCACGTAACTGACCACGGCGAGAACCAGCCACACAGCGATGATACGCAACGCTGTCGGCCGCAGCAGCCGCCAACAGCGAAACGCAGGAATGAGGGCCAGGAGCCCTGCCATAAGCGCAGCCAGGTTAGCCGCTTTTGCCGGTGTGAGCACGGTCCTCACCAAAGTTGCGACGATCCGAGTCGGTTACTTAGTCTACGCCAGTTCGCGTTCCCAATAGGGCTGCCCAGGACGGTGGACGTGTGTCCTCAGCTACCAACCTTGTTGCCCGCGGTGCGTCCGGCGCTTCCGTCTGTCTACCGTCTGGGGCGACCCCTAGAATTCGAAAGAAATGGCATCGGCCCACCGAACGGCGTTCTCGCTCGTCTTCGCCCGATGCGGCGCCCTTTTCGCGGGGCTGCAGCGGCCATGTCATCGAAACCGGCAGCGGGTCGGGTAATCCGGGTGCATCATGCGGTCGAGTGCACGATGATCTGTTGTGTGAGCCAGTCAACAACGATGGGTGCTACTTTTCTGGAGGACCTGGTCAGCTACAGCCGGGCCGGTTGCCCGGACATCGAACTCTGGCTGCCCAAGCTAGAGGAGCAACTGAAGACGGCTGACCTGGATGCCCTCAAGCAGTCTATTGCCGAGCACCAGGTAGCGTTTCCCGTGGCGGCGTTACAAGGGGGGCTGTTTTCCCCCGTAGAGGCGATGAGACGTGAGGCGTGGGGGCTGTTCGAGCAGCGGCTATCTCTGCTGGCGGCGTTGGGCGTCGAGACGTTCGTCATTTCGCTCGACTTTGCCGGGGAATGGGCAAGCGAACATGTTCGGGACGTCGTGAGCCTGCTCCGCGAAGCGGCCGAGAAAGCGGCGGCGAAACGGATCCGGTTGGCGGTCGAGTTTCAGGGCCGCGCTGCGTTCTGCAACAACGTGGAGAGCACGGTGGCCCTGATCTCGGAGGTGGACCGGCCTAACGTGGGGATCTGCCTGGATATGTTTCACTTCATCTGCGGCCCGAGCAAGCCCCAGGACCTGGCCCTCCTGACCACCGAGAACCTGTTCCACGTTCAACTGAGCGACCTTGCGGGCGTGTTGCGAGAACTGGCGCGGGACACCGATCGGATTCTCCCCGGTGAGGGGGATTACGACCCGATGCCTCTGGTCAATCGGCTCCGCGACATCGGCTACCAGGGCACGGTCTCGGTCGAGTTGTTCAACCCGGTTCTGTGGAACATCGACCCGCTCCAGGTGGTGGACGCCGCGATCACATCGCTCCGTAAGGTGCTCGGGCTTGCTTCGATGTAGGGCGGCCCGAGCCGGATGGCGTGTTCTACTAGGGGCGGGCAAGTCGCCCCCCGTGTGGAACGGGAGGATCAGACCTGTGAGCGCGTGCGCCAGATGGCGCTCATGGATCGCAAGCTGTGCACCGTCGCGACCACCCGGTCGGCGGCGTAGTCGATTTCTTCCTGGGTCGTCCATCGTCCAAGACCGAAGCGAAGGCTTGCCCTCGCCAGGTCCTCGGACCTGCCGATCGCCTCGAGCACATGACTGGGGTGAGGTGTAGCGGAGGTGCACGCCGAGCCTGAGCTAACCGCGATGTCGCCCAGGCTCATCAGCAGGGCCTCGCCGTCCACATAAGCGAAGCTCAAGTTGAGGTTCCCGGGAAGTCTCCGCTCCGGGTGGCCGTTCAGGTAGACCTCATCCAGACGTTCCAGGATTGCCTGTTGCAAGCGGTCCCTGAGGCAGGCCACACGTCTGGCCTCCTCATCCAGATACTGCGCGCAAAGTTCGCAGGCGACCCCGAAGCCAACGACCAATGGGACGGGAAGGGTGCCGGAACGCAGCCCCCTTTCGTGACCACCACCGTCCAGCAAGGGCGCAAGCCGTACCGGGGGGCGTCCTCGGCGCACGTACAGGGCACCAACCCCCTTGGGGCCGTAAATCTTGTGCGCCGAGCAGCTCAGCAGGTCCACGTTCCAGCGCCGTACGTCGACGGGGATCTTGCCCACCGCCTGAGTGGCGTCGGTGTGGAGAAGGACGCCGTGTTCCCGACAGATCCGCCCGATTTCTTCCATGTACTGGATCGTGCCGATCTCGTTGTTGGCCGCGATGATGCTCACCAGAGCCGTGTCCGGCCGTAGGGCGCGCCGAAGATCGTCGGGATCCACCAGCCCATACTGGTCCACGGGCAGGACCGTCAGCTCCCAGCCTTCCCGAGCCAGCCTCTTGCACGGGTCGAGTACGGCGTGGTGCTCCACAGCGGTGGTGACGATGTGGGTGCGTTGGGGACGGAGCATCCAGGCTGCCCCCTTGATTGCCAGGTTGTTCGCCTCCGTTGCCCCAGAGGTGAAGATGATCTCGCGCGGTTCCGCGCCGATAAGAGCGGCAACCTGTTGGCGGGCGCGTTCCACCGCTTCTGCAGCCCGGCGGCCGTACTCGTGGGTAACGCTCGCCGCATTGCCGAACTCCTTGGTGAAGTACGGCAACATCGCGTCAAGCACACGCTCGTCCACAGGCGTGGTGGCGTGGTAGTCCAGGTAAATGACGCGGCCTGCTGGCTTCATGGTCAGTGCCTGTGCGCGGTTCGGACCGTCTCTTCAATCCTACGCGCCCGGGCACGGACCGGGCGGATTCGCCCCATCCGGTTCTTGTAACTCCTTCAACCCAGTTCCCATTTTCACCCAAGCCGCCCGACCGAAACTGCCGATTTTCCCGATGACAACGGATGTTCCGCCACGGCACACGGATTGCTGGCCCAGCCGGGCAACTTGAGGAAAGGAGGATCTATGCCTTACTCCAAGCAGGACGCGTTTCGTCAGTTCGAGAACTGGAGCGCGGGGTACGACAGCAGTGTGCTCCAGAAGCTGCTGTTCGGACCGTCGCACAGTCGTATCGCTGCCGAGCTGCCGGTGGCGGAGCCGGTGCAATTGCTGGACGTCGGTTGCGGCACCGGTCGGTTCATGGAGTTGGTTCTTGTGGAGGGACGAGCGGCAAAAGTGTGGGGCCTAGACATCAGCAAGTCGATGCTTACCCACGGAAAGCAGCGGTTGCGGCGGTACAACGGCTCGGCCCACATCGTTCAGGGGGACGCTGAGCGGTTGCCGTTCCCTTCGGACTACTTCGATGTGGTCACCTGCTCGAACTGCTTCCATCACTTTCCGGATCAGCAACAGGCCGTTTGCGAGATGTTTCGAGTCCTGCGCGACGGTGGTCGCGTGATGCTCATCGATGGCTACCGCGACAACCTGTGGGGGCGGTTCATCTACGACTTTTGTGTCGTACGGGTGGAGGGACCGGTGCATCACGCTTCGGCTCGGCGGTTCCAAGAGCTCATGACAACGGCGGGATTCACAGACGTGTGGCAAGAGGTAACCCTCGGCCTTGCCCCCTTCATCCTCACGGTGGGGACTGCTCGGAAACGGTGTGCCGACGATCTTGACCGGCAACGCGTGCTGAGCACCCAGCCGCTCTCCACGCCCGAAGCTGTACGTCGCGCAGCTTAAAGCAAGTCGCTCCAAAGTGGCGTGCCGTCTCGCGGGAGCACTGCCGACGGGACATAGGTGGGGGATGAGGGGGCCAATGCGCTCCAGAATTGTGCATGTGCCACTCCGTTTCAGCCGCATCGACAGTCTGTTTCCGTCACGGGGCGTATGCCTCAACCGTTCAGACGCCCCGCACTGTCAGTTCCACGAACACGGATTCGGAGAAGCCGGTGCACGGTGGTCGGGCTGGCTTCGGTTGCCGCCTCCCGGCCGTGGAGAAGGTGGACCGCCCTGAGCAGGAAGACGCGCGGTAGTGAGACAGCGATGGCCGTGGCCGGCGCCGATGGAGGTGCAAGCGGCCCGGCTAGGGTTGCGTGGCCGAAACGGGCAAGAATCCGTATACTAGAGATGAAAATGCGTTGATGGGTGTTGTCCGGGCGAGCACTCAACGCACCTGGAGGAGAGCCGATGGCGACGGTTCAGCAAGCGATCACGATTACAGAGAAGGCAGCGAAGGAAATCAAGCGGATTATGGAAGACCAGAAGGACAGCCTCCCGGAGACGGTCTATCTCCGCATGGGGATTCAGGGGGGCGGATGCAGCGGTTTCCAGTATGATTTCCGATTCGACGATCGGTATGATCCGGCCACCGATGAGCTGTTTGAGCAGCACGACATCAAGGTGGTGGTCGATCGTCGCAGCCTGATGTACCTCAAGGGCACCGAAGTCGACTTTTACGAAGGACTCGATCGGCGCGGCTTTGTGTTCAACAATCCGAACGCCCGTCGCACCTGCGGTTGCGGCAGTTCGTTTGGCGTGTAACGGTGGCAGCGGTCCAAGGGTAGGTTGGTGCCAGGAGGTCGGAACATGCGGTTGGCATCGGTTGTGTCGGCGGTAGTTCTGGTTTGCTTTGCCGGGGTGGCTCGTGCCGATGTGGCCGGGCAGTACGTCGAAGCACGCACGTGTGAAGTGTACGTGGGACCGTGTTTCGCGGAATCCGAGGTGAACCTGGCCGGAAGCCAGGCCGTGCTGGCATGGCACGTCACCAGGGGGAGTCTCGATGGTGTCGAGCTGAGTGGGTTGAGCGTTGTGGCTGCTGTTGAGGCACGTGCGACCCTTGGCACACCGTTCCGGAACCCCTATCCGGCCAGGGCGATTGTGTACGTCGATCGTCGTGCGAACGAGGCCCAGCGGGCCGCGCTGGTCCGCCTCGCGAAGAGGATGACCGGAAGGCTGCTCGAGAACGTCGTTCGGGTTGTACCTGCAAGGATCGAGTTCGAGAACAACGGCTCTGGGGTGGTTCACGTGACCGCCGGAAAGGACGTCAAGCTCACGACCCGGCAAGCGACGCCCGAAGACGTCAAGTGCGTGAGCGAGTTCATTTACTACGAACCGCTCGTTCACCTGAATCCGGGCTTTATGGCTGTGGTGGCTACTCAGCACGAGTTCCGTGGCAAAGGGCTGAGGACCACCTGGTCGAGCCCCGAGAAGCGAAGTGCGTTTGTCGGGACGTTCCATCTGGCCGACTGAGTCGGCGCGCCGTGTTGGTAGCCTGAACAGTCTGCCTTTTGCTCGAGTCGACCTGTAGCGGCTCCCCGTCTGCTCCCTGCTAGGAGGGCAGGCCGAGGAGCCGTTGTTTTTGGAACCCTCCCCCGGTCGATGTGTGCTCGCCTGCAAACCTGCGCAACCGGGTGATTACTCCGCGGAGAAGTGTCCATGCCAAGCCCGATCCGTACTTGTCTGATTCTCCTGTCGGTGGTCGCACTGGTGTGGGGTTACGGGTCGCTCCTGTTTGCCGATCCCAATCCCCCCTATTCCGTCGAGGTGGTCAGGCAATCTCCCCCTGATGGGTTGTCCGCAGCGATTCGTGATCGTCTCGCCGATACCGTCTACCGGATCAAAGACGCGGACGGAACGGTCTGGTGCGAGATCTGGTTTTTGGCCGAGATGCCCGGCAGTCCGGACTTCAAGCCCACCCTGGACAAAAAATACCCCTTCGAAATGGGCGACCTGGTCGGTGCCCTGCGGATCCCCGATGAGAGTGACTTTGAGGATTTCCGCCAGCAGCCAATCGATCCGGGGGTCTATACGATCCGCTACTGCTTGCAACTCCAGGATGGCAATCATCTCGGTACATCGGAGACCCGCGACTTCTTCACCCTGCAGCTAGCGGAGGAGGACACGAACCCGGCGCGGATGGATGGAGAGAAGATGATGGAGCTGAGCAAGAACGCAGCCTTTTCCGACCACCCTGCCATCATGTACCTGATGGCGCCACCGGAGAAGCTGCCCGGGAAGCCGACCGTGCGTTGGGACGCACAGCACGAGTATGGCATCTTGACGGTGTCGGTTACGTTGAAAGGGGGGAAGAAGCTGCCGCTCAGCCTTGTCTTTGTCGGGCATGCAGTCGAGTAAGGCGTTGGCGGGACGGGCTGTTGTCCGTTGGGGGATCGGACTGGTCGGGCGCATTCCTTAACGCCGACGGGCCCGGGCCAGGAGGGGTTCGGGGGGGTGGCATGGATCACAAACCGCGATTGCGGCCTGGTGGACGGTTTGGTACGGTCTACCGGGCTGTCGATGGTCAGGAGGACCGGGTTGCTTGCACTACGATCGTACACAACGCTTTTCTGGACGCTGTATCGGCGGCGGCTCGAACTAGACTCAGCGCAGGGCTCGGGCCTGTTCTGGTATCTGGCGGATGCTTCCCTCTACATCCTTGTGCACGCGCTGGTGTTTGCGCGCTCGGCTGCAATGCGTCATGAGCAGCTTCCCGACTATTTGCCCCCCGTGGTAGCTCATGGCGCCTTCGTTTGCTGTGGCATCCTGCCCTGGCGCGCGCTGGCGGCCGCCGGCACGGCGGGGAGCCGGGTGTTCCGCGCGAACGGGAGCTTGATCCGGAAGTCGCGGCTCCAGCCTGCTTTCTTCGCGGTCCTTGACGGGCTTCATCAGTTCGTGCAATTCTGCGCGGCCATGGGCGTGCTCGTGCTCGTTCTCCTGGCGGCCGGTTACCGGCCGAACGCTTCGGTCTTACTGCTGCCCATGCTTTTGGCGATCAACTTGTGGGTAATCTGCGCGGTCGTTCTTCTCACCGGGACGCTCGGGGTTTTCTTCCCCGCCATGGGCACTGTGTGGGGGATGATCAGCCGCATCCTGCTCTGGACCACTCCGATCGTGTACGCACGACGTGCGCTGCCCGACTGGCTGGTTCCCTGGTTGAGCTGGTCGCCGCTTTGGGCGCTGGTTGATGGCTACAGGCAGGTTCTTCTGCGAGGGGAATGGATCGCCGTGGCCGACTGGTATCGGTTATGCTTGGCGGCGGTGGTGTGTTTCCTCGTGGGTGTGGTTGTGTACGTCCGCCTTGCGGACGACATCCCGGATTTTGTTTGAACCGCTTTTGCAGTGGTGCAAAGGCGCTATCGCCGCTGCGACGGGGGTGCGGCTGGCCGTTAGCCACGGCGGTCTGATGTGCCAAGTCCGAGCAGCGCCGACCACTTTGGTATTGCCTTCCGCGAAGCTTTCGTCGCCGCGGCGGCCCCTGGATTGCTCGAATCCCCCTCTGCTTCCCACGCGACTTGCGGCCACGGCGTCCCGTTCTGGACCTTGTGCGGGAAGGGTTTGCAGATTCGGGCTGGAGAGGGCTTGCTTTGCAGTACCGGTAGTTCAAGACGAGCCTTGCCTGTGCCGCAGGTTCTCGGGCGATGGCTGAGCCTGGTCTGAGGCGGGAAAACGGGCGTTGGTCGTGGTCCTGGGGAGATCGGGCTCTGGTCGGATGCTATTGACGGAATCCGACCCAGTCGCAAGGAATAGGCCGCACCGGGTCATGCAAATCGCGGAAGCAGATGAGGCCTGAGAGCAATGGGGAAGAACCCGCGGAAATCGGCCGGCCCGCTTCGCAGGTGGTTGGTGCGGATGGTGTACGGCTGCAGGGGGCCGGTTGGAACGCGTGGCTACCTTGTACTGGGCATGCACCGGAGCGGTACCTCCTGTCTTACGGGACTGCTTGAAACCGCCGGCGTTCGACTCTGTCGGGTACCACGCTGGAACAGGTTCAATCCAAAGGGGAACCTCGAAGACGATCGGGTTTGGAACTTAAACGAGGCCATTTTGCGGCGTTGCGACGGGGCCTGGCATTCGCCGCCACCTTCGGTTCCTGAGTCGGCCGCGGAGTACGGTGAACTGCGGGCTGCGCTGCAACCCTACACCAGGATCGAGCCGTGGGCGATCAAGGACCCACGCATGGTGCTCACCTTGCACCTCTGGTTGCCGCTGCTCCCCAAGGCCCGGTTGATCGGGACGTACAGACATCCCGTGGCCGTGGCCGAGTCGCTTCGGACCCGGAACAAGATGCCGTTGGAGGAAGGGATCGAGCTTTGGTATGCGTACAACAGGCGGCTTGTCGAGTGGCACAAACGGCGGCGGTTTCCGATCATCAGTTTCGACGTTTACGGGGACCGGTATCTGAGCCAATTCGAGCGTCTGTGTGCGGAGCTGAACCTGCGCTACGAAGAGGCGAAAGCGCGTGGGTTTTACTGCCAGGGCTTTGTGAATCACCGTCCGGTGCCGGACTATCCGCTGCCGGACCATGTGCGACGCCTGTACGAGTATCTGGTTGCCAATTCTCTACTGGGCCAATCGGGCCTGCGCCAGGCCGGCTAGGACGGGGGGCGTTCTACGCCGACGCGGTGACGCGTCTGGAAACCTCGCGCAGGTAGTGAAAGCGGCTGATCGTGGGGGCAGATGGTGGACGAGGAAATCACGTTTAACGTGGTCTTTACGCCAGGCACGGTGCGCTATCTGATGCCCGCAGTGTACACCCTGCTCGATTGGGCGAGCTTCCGGTTTCGCCTGGTGGGGAATGCTCTATCGGCTCAGGAGGCGGCGCTGCTGCACGAAGCAGCCCGCTCGCATGAGCGTCTATCCGCTGTCGTAATCCCAGCACCCGAGATGCTGCCGCACGGGCTTGTACTGTCCCTGCTCTACCGCCGCTTTGACGACGGCGCCTGCTTCGCGTTCTGCGATCCGGATATCTTCGCGATCGGACCGTACGAGGAGATCGTATGGGAGGAGATCCGACGGCATGACGTCTTCAGCAGTTGCTATCACGTGAGCCTGCGCGGGCGCGTGTACGGGGGCGACTTCGTCGGCCGGTCGCTGTACGCCCCCACCGGCGCGCCGCTACCGACCACTTTTTTCGCCGTGTATCGCCGCGCAAGCGTGGAACGGATCTGGAAGCGGTGGGGGATTGGATTCGAACGGTATCTGTTCGAGGAGCGCATACCTGAGCCGGTGGTCGTAGAGCTCAAGCGGCATGGTCTGTACCGTCCCCCCTACGACACGGCGAAGCTGCTGAACGCGCTTCAGACGATCGAGGGGGCAAAGATTTCGTACCGGGACATCGATACTCTCTACCATGTCGGTGGCATTTGTCGCGCGCTGTTGCCGCGCGGCCTGGTCCGGGAGCTGGCGCGGGTAGATCCCGTGCGGCTGGTTTGGCGTCGATGTGTCTTGACTGAGCGGACCTTGACCCAGCTTACCCGGCTGTACCGCGAGGCGCGCGCGAAGCGGGGACAAAAGGAGGAAGACGATTCCGCTTATCTCCTCGCGTTACGCACCTGTGTGGCGTACTATTTCGCGGCCTTTTTGCGCCACCTGGTGGACGGGACGCCGCGCCCGCTCTTGCGGCTGCACCGGTCCGAGGTGACCGCGAATGTGCGAAGGCTCTGCGCCGTCGTGGAAGCGGCGTACAGACGGTACTTCTGTGGGCGGCGCGCGGCGTGAGTGCTGCCGTGGCCGAGTGGCCATCGGCAGGCGGGAGAAGCACGTGGGAGAGGGGGAGTAAGTGGTTACGAAGGATCGGGATGGATGAGATGCACCTGCGCTTCCACATCGTTGTGACCCCTGGCTCAGCAAAGCTCGCGATCCACGCCGTTCAGTCGCTCCTTCTGTACTCCCCTTACGAGTTCAACCTCGTTTCTAACGGGCTCGGTGCAGAAGAACTTGCCCTGATCGAGCAGTTCAGCGGCAGGGCGGCACGGGTGAGCCACTGGCACAGCCCCGAACGGGGGGTGTTATCCCATGGCGTGATCTTGAGCCGCTTGTTCTTCACGGAAGCGGAAGAGTACTTCTGCTTCGCGGATGCCGACCTGTTCGCGGTGGCTCCGTTCGCGCACACGCTGGAACGCACTATTCAGGCTGGAGCGGCTGCGGTAACGGCCGGCTACCATCTCGTCCTCGATCCAGACAACGATTGGCCCGGCTTCGAAGGCAAACGGCTCAAGGGACCCCAGGGGGAAACTTTAGGGGTGACCTTCTTCGCTGTGTACAACCGACGTCTGGTGGAGAGAGTACTGGCGAGGTACGGCGTGTTGTTTGAACGCTATGACGCTTTCGAACAGTTGCCTGAGCAGGTTCAGAAGCTATTGCGGGGCGGACCGTACCAGGCTCCGGCATACGACACAGCGAAGGTGCTCAATATTCTCCTCCATCGGGAAGGCGGAGTGGTGCAACATCTCGACATGCGTCAACTGGTGCATATTGGTGGCCTGTGCGGCAAACTCCTGCCCCAGTGCGGGCGGCTGAACAAGATCCGCCGCTGGTTGCGATTGCGTTCGTGCAACCCGGATCTGGATGATCGGTCCCTCTTGCCGCCGTGGTGGAAGCGAGCGTGGTGGCTGCTTGTTGAACCGGCCTACTACGCTGACCGACTGGGCACCTACGTGCGTGAGCGAGCGGCCGAGTTCTACGCTCGGTACGTCCTGTACCTCGACGGCCGTGCGCCTGCGCCCGTGCTTGGCGTGCGCGATCCCGAGCTACGCCGACGAATCGAGCTTGGTATGTTTACCCTGTGGTATGCCTGGCGCAGGGATGGCCTTCTGTACGCCCCCTCCGCACCGCGTGCCGACAAAGCCGCACCGCCTGCTCAGGCCGCGTGAGCCTTTTGTACACGGGCGGCATCCGTACAGGCGGCGATCTCGATAACCTGAACCTCTTCCCCCTGCCGCAGTAGCACCGCCCCCTTGTCGTCGGCCACGACTAAACGGAGTAGGAGGGGCCTGCCTCGCCATCGCTCGGGAATTGGGCCGAACAGATCGATCGTTCCCCCACTGGCTCTACCACTGGCCCGCAGCGGCACCCGTTCCCCTTCGGCGTCGTGCGCTTCCAGGCGCCTCCTGCTCGACAGCCCTCGACAGCGGACATGCAGCGTGTCGGCCTCCTGCGGCACGAACAGGAAAAACTCGGCTGCTCCCACCAAGCGGACTTCGTCACGGGCGTATTGCCAGCCCGAGCGCAGCCAGGAACGGGTGGAGTCGTCCGCGAGGTTGAGGTGAGAGGGAACCAGCGCCGCGAGTTCCCGCTCGGTTGCGGGCTCACACGAAAACGGATGAAGGTCGGCGTCTTCTGCATCGTCGCCTTGCTCGGGAGCAAGGACCACGACCGCTCCCGGGAGCACTCGCGTCTCGAAGACGCGGTCTCCGAACACCTGGTTGGAACGAGCAAGGCGGACGATGAGGTCGTAGCTTCCCCCAGCACGCGGCGAATTCATCCGCACCTCAATCCTGTGGAAGCCCAGCCCCAGCTCGAGCCCTGCGCTGTTGTAGCGAGTCAAACGCGTTAAGCAGCGGGTGGCCGGGCCGAGGAGCTCGCAGATCACGTCCAGGTTGCCGACCGGTTCGCTGGCGTAAAGGACCAGCGCCACAACCAGCGGGGTCGCGGGTGGAACCTTCTCCAGGGGCTGTCCGTCCGCGTCAACAGGTTGGGCATGGACGATCGTTACCGGTACTCGGTAGCCGTTGCCTTCCTCCAAACGCTGGTCCCGGACAAGGACGCTCTTACCGCGTGCCATGTACGCGCGCACCACCTCTCCCACCTCCCCGAAATCCATCACCCGACCGTATTCGATCCAGATCGCTTTCGCGCACAGCTCCTGGGCGCGGCGGGCTGAGTGGGTGGCGTAAAGCAGGGTAGTACCCCGATCCAGCAGTTGTCGGACCCGTTCGGAGGCGCGGATACGGAACAGGTTGTCCCCTGCGCTCAACGCTTCGTCCGCCAGCAGAACGTCCACATCGAGATGACTTGCAATGGAGAAGCCCAGTCGGCTCCGCATGCCGGACGAGTACTCGCGAACCGGACGATCCAGATAGGTGCCGAGCTCCGAAAAGGCTGCAATGTCGGGGATGCGCTCCTCGATTTCCTCCGGGCGAAGACCCATCAACAGCCCGGCCAACTTGATGTTTTGCCGACCGGTCAGCGATGGAGCGAACCCCAGCCCCAGCTCCAGCACGGCACCGACCCGGCCACGCAACCGAAACAACCCCTCCGTGGGGCGACATGCACCGGCGAGGATGCGCAGAAGCGTGCTCTTGCCCGCTCCGTTCGGACCAATGATCGCCAGCGACTCGCCTGAGCGCAACTGGAAGCTGATCCGTCGGATCGCCCAGAGCTTGCGATGCAACCGCAGACCGGGAATGAGTGCTTCGAGCAGACGATGTTCAGGACGGCGATACAGCTTGTACAGCTTGCCAAGGTTCTGAACTTCTACAGCGAGCATCGGGGCTCCGTCCCACGGTGGTTCTGGACCGATTATAGCCAGGACACGAAATCCCACAAGCTACCCATCTAAACGGGCGGCTATCCCGACGGCTCACGTGAGAACCCCGGCGATCGTGGCCGTCATGAAGCAGGCCAGAGTTCCGGCCACCATCGCTCGAAGGCCCAGCTCGGCCAGCTCGGCCATCCTCGATGGGACGAGGGCTCCAATGCCCCCGATCTGGATCGCGATCGAAGCGAAATTGGCGAAGCCGCACAGAGCGTAAGTGGAAATCAACGTCGCCCGCTCGCTTAGTGCGCCCTCCTGCAGCAACTGGGCCAGGTGCGTGTAGGCGACGAATTCGTTGAAGATCGTCCGTTCGGCGATGAGCCGCCCTACCACCAGGCATTCGTCGGGTGGTACCCCGAGCGTTAATGCCAGCGGAGCGCCAACGTAAGCGAACACGTTCGTCAACGATAGCTCCTGCCAGCCAAGACGGGCACCAAGCCCCCCGAGGAGCAGGTCGGTCAGGCGAATAATGGCGAGGAACGCGATCAACATGGCCATGACGTTCAGCGAGAGGCGCATGCCGTCCGTTGCTCCGCGGCAGATGGCATCGATCAGGTTGCGAGACGTCCGCTCGTAGTCCATCGGCACGGTCCCGAACGTTTCACTGACCTCCGTTTCGGGCACCATGATCTTCGCACACACCAGGGCCGCCGGGGCCGAC
>Ga0256839_1001805_pt1 | contig 25186 bp, 18 predicted proteins | sample 354166metaG_FD_185968 | JGI IMG/M metagenome (GOLD analysis project Ga0256839, IMG submission 185968) | Hydrothermal vent microbial communities from Mid Atlantic Ridge, Atlantic Ocean - 354-166 | ecosystem: Environmental > Aquatic > Marine > Hydrothermal vents | place: Atlantic Ocean: Mid... | reverse complement strand
AGAACCCTAAGGCCAGGAAGGCGAGGGGAAAGCCGAGGAGGCCCAGCTCGACCCACGGCCAACGGCGCAGGGAGACGGCAACGTGTGTCATCGGAACGTCTCCCGGACGGCCTTCGATGGAGGACGAGGACTTGACCCGGGCACTTTATTCCCGCTCGCCCCAGTATTTGTCGAGCAGGAAGGCCAGCCGGCGCCGGGTCTCCACGGGCACCAGCTCCGGCGGCGTCATCAGGGCGTCCTTCAAGGCGTTCCACGTGGGGCTCTCCCGGCCCTCCAACAGCCTTACGGCGTTGCGAATGCCTGCCTGAGCCACCTCCACGTTCTTCTGCAGGGTCTTGATCACCATCTCGACGGTGACAGGCTCCTCGGATTCGTGCCACACGTCGTAGTCGGTGACGTGGGCCATGACGGCGTAGGCGATCTCCGCCTCGCGGGCCAACTGGGCCTCGGGCACCGTGGTCATGCCGATGATGTCCATGCCCCACTGTCGGAAGACGTGGGACTCGGCCTTCGTGGAGAAGCGGGGCCCCTCGATGACCACGAAGTTGCCCCCCTTGTGGACCGTGGCGCCCGCCTGTTTGACTGCCTCGTAGAGCACCTCGCTGAGGACCGGACAGAAGGGCTCGGCAAAGCTGATGTGGGCCACGAGGCCGTTGCCGAAGAAGGTGAGGGGCCGGCCCCGGGTGCGGTCGAAGAGGCTGCTGGGGATCACGATGTCGCCGGGCCGGTACTCCTCGCGCAGGCTGCCGCAGGCGCTGACGGCGATGAGCCACTTCACCCCCAGCCGCTTCATGGCGTAGATGTTGGCCTGACTGGGCAGCTCGCCGGGCAAGATGCGGTGGCCTCGCCCGTGGCGGGGCAGGAAGGCCACCCGCTTGCCCTCCAGGGTGCCGATCACGATGGTGTCGCTGGGCTTGCCGAAGGGCGTGTCCACGTCCACTTCGGTCACATCCGTGAGCCCTTCCATGGCGTACAGCCCACTGCCGCCGATGACGCCGATCTCGACAGGTTCCATGCACACCTCCTCTCTGCAAGCCTCTTGTGTAACTTGGGGATCAGACGTGCGGCGTTGGGGCGATTGTACTGAACTCCACGGGAGCGGTCAACTCGGTTGTGGGAAGAGCGTCGCGGGACGGACCCGGGGAGTGGAAAACTTGCCTTCCTCCGCCATCTTGGCTAGACTAACAGGGCGCCCTGCGGTGTGCGTGATGCTGCCCTGACGCCCAGACCCTACACCACGCGAGAGGGGTCCGCGCTCCAATGAGACGGGGTGACCTCCGGCCCGGCCGGCGGACGCCCTGTCGGGCAGGACCCCACGTAACCGACGCGGGTTCTCGCGCGTCTCAGCACACGGCACTGCGGGGCGCTTGCTCTTGGCCGCTGGAGCCCGTTGGCCCGCTCAGCGGTGGGTGGCGCCAAGGTGTGCTCGCCGCTCACGGCTCACTGCCCGACGATGTCAGGGCCTCCAGTTGTCTCAGCACCTCCTCGAGGGCCTTCAACTCCTCGCCGAAGCGGGCCCAATCCCCCTCGACGCGCGCCTCCTCGGCTCGCCGGTAGTGGTCATTGGCCCGCCGGACCAGCTCCGCGATGGTCTCGTCGCCGGCAGCGGGCGGAGGCGTCGTCACGTCGGCCGAAGGTGCTGTGCCGGCCACGTCACCCCCTGCCGGCACCTCCTGGTTGACGAGGGCCGCGATGGCCTCCTCCAGCGTCTCCCGCATGACCACCCGGTTGCCGCTGGCCACGATGACCCGCTTGAGCTCGGGCAACTCCCCTGTCTCGGCCAGCAGGTAGAGGGGCTCGATGTAGAGCACCGACCGTTCCAGGGGGATGACCAGCAAATTCCCCCGGATCACCCGTGACCCCCGCTGGCTCCAGAGGGTGAGCTGCTGGCTGATGAGCGGGTCCTGGTCAATGCGGGCCTCGACCTGCATGGGGCCGAAGACCAGCTCCTGTTTGGGGAACTCGTAGACCACCAACTGGCCGTAGTTGGGCGGGTCGTTGCGGGCGGCCAGCCAGGCGATCATGTTCAGCTTGTTCGCCGGGGTGTAGGGCTGGATGAGCACGAACTCGGGCCGCTTCTCGCCGTCGCCCGGCAGGTCGAGGATCACGTAGTAGGGCTCCATGCGGATTTCTTCCACCTCGAAGATCTCGTTGGGGAGCGCCCACTGGTCCTCCTTGTTGTAGAAGACTTGCACGTCCTGCATGTGGTAGACGGCGAAGAGCTCGGCCTGCACCTTGAAGAGATCGCGCGGGTAGCGCAGGTGCTCGCGGAGGGATGGTGGCATCTCCTCCAGGGGCCGGAAGAGGCCGGGGAAGATGGCCGCATAGGCTTGGATGAGGGGGTCGTCCGGGTCGGCCACGTAGAAGGTGACGGTGCCGTCGTAGGCGTCCACGGTCACCTTGACGGCGTTGCGGATGTAGTTGAGCCGCCCCCGTCGTGTGGCGTAGGGGTAGCGGTCGCTGGTGGTGTAGGCGTCGATGATCCAGACCAGCCGGCCGGTGGCCCTGTCAATGACCAAGTACGGGTCCTGGTCGTACACCAGGAAGGGGGCGATGTGGGCGGCCCGCTCGCGGATCTGGCGGTAGAAGATGATGCGCGTCTGGGGCGTGATCGACTGGCTCAGCAGGATGTTGGGGTCGGCCATGCGGAGCGCGAAGAGGAGCCGGCCCCAAAAGCCACCCAGCGCCACGCCGCCCTTGCCCTCGTAGTGGCTGAAGACGTTCTCGTCCCCCCGCGGATAGTCGAACTCGGGCTGGTCGGAGCCCACGAGCACGTAGTCGCGCATGAACTCGCCGTAGTAGATCTCGGGCCGGGTGATGGTGAGCCCGTCGCCGGGAATGGCGATCTGTGGGGGCAGGTCGCGCACCCACAGCTTGGGCTGTCCTTCAGGGGTCACCTCGTCCACGGGGTTCATCACCACGCCGTAGCCGTGGGTGAAGATGAGCCGCTCGTTGACCCACGTGAGGGCCGGCAGGTTGCTCTTCTCCAGCTCCCGGGCGGCGAGCTGCACCTGGCGGTAGGAGCCGTCGCCCAAGAGGTATCGGTCCACGTCGATGCGGCTGAAGCGGTAGTACGGGCGGAGTTCCTGAAGCTGTTCGTACGTGCGCTCCAGGGGGCGCTCGTCCCAGAGGCGCACGTTGCGCAGGACGAAGGCGTTCTGCTCCAACTCGGCGGCCGAGATCTCGGTGAGCTGCTCGAAGCGGCGCTGTTCCACGTTCTCGAGGCCGTAGGCGGCCCGCGTGGCCGCGATGTTGTAGGCGATGTAAGGTGCCTCCCGGTTCAGCTCGTTGGGCTCCACCACGTACCGCTGGAGCAGGCCGGCGTAGACGCTGTGGCCCAATAACCCCACCGCCACCCAGAGGCCGAAGAGGGCGGCCGGCAGGCGCAGCATGGGGCGCCAGTAGTTGGCCAGGGCGGCCAAGCCGGCCAGCCCCAGGACGATCATTTGGAGCCGAAAGGTGGGCAGGGTGGCGTTCACGTCCGTGTAGCTGGCCCCGAAGACAACACCGCGGTCGGAGAAGACCAGGTTCCAGACTTGAAGCTGGTGGCCAGCAGCCCACACGAGCAGAAAGAGGCCCAGCAAGAGCGCGCCGTGCTTGCGGATGTAGGGCAGCAGGATGAAGTCCCGCGCCTGAATGTTCTCCCACTGGGAAACGGCGTAGATGACCACTACGCCGGCCAAGGCCATGAAGAGGATCTGGAGTGCCAGCCCGTAGACGAATTCGTAGACGGGGAGCTCGAAGACGTAGAAGCCCACGTCCTGCCCGAAAAGGGGGTCTTGGGCGCCGAAGGGGCGGCGGGCCATGTAGCGCAGCACCTCCATCCAGCGCCCCGAGGCCACCCGGCCCGTGACCCAGGCCAGGAAGAGCCCGACGGCCGTGATGGTGGGCGCTACCCAGCGTTCCTCCAACAGCCGCTCCTCGCCGAGAATGTTGGGCACGCGGATGACCAGAAAGCGGGCCAGCCGCCAATTGCCGATGAGGACCGCCGCCGTGATCAGGAAGGTGGCCGCGAAGAGCCCCAGCCGCGCCCAGAAGGCCGTCCACCAGACGCGCTCGTATCCGACGGCGCGGAACCAGAGCCACTCGGTCAGCGTGGTGATCGCCCAATTGAAACTGAGCAGGAGGAGGAGGGCGAGAAAGGCGAGGACAGTCCACCGGTTGATGTACGGTGGAGGCCGGCGGTGCCACGTGGGCGGCGAGCCGTTCTGGCCGCCAGAACCGCCGCGTTCCAGGAGCCGTTCCACGTCGAAGCCAGTTCTCCGGTACATAGTTCTCCCCGCACGTCCAAGCCGAAGCTCGGCGAAACATGTGCGCCAAGAGATGGACGGGCTGATATCCAGGCCGCCGAGAACTTTGAGCGACTCTCCAGATTGTACTTCGGGTGTTTTCTCGTGGCGAGTCGGGTAGGCTTGGCCTCGGCGCCCGCGGGAGGGGCGACCGCACAGCCTCCGCCCTTTTCAACTTGGCCCCGTGGCGGTATACTTCATGCGCGAATCACGTGCCGGCCTGACAGCGCCGCCGCGTTTGAGGAAGGCCATGGTTTTCCGGTGGTGTTCCCTGTGCAACCTGTCCCCCTCCGTGTGCCGTGACGTGGCGGCGAGCGTGCTCGTTGGCGCCGGCGCGCTCCTCTTCTCCCACGCCGACCACCTGGCCGTTGCTCTCAGCAGCCTCGACGACCCCACGTGGTGGTGGCACCTGTTGGTAGACGGCGGCTTTCTGCTCCTGTACTCGGGGGTGGCCTTCGTGGGGCTCCGTGGGTGGCGGGCGCGGCGCCGCGGGTGGAGGTGACGGGCGTGCGCGTGGCCATGAACGCCCACTTCTGGGGGCGCACCACGACGGGCAGCGGCCAATATCTGCACGCGCTGGTGAAGGCGCTGGGGCGCTTGGGGGTGGAGGTGCTCCTCGTCGCCGACTCGGCCGCTGCTCGCCGGGCGGTGGCCACACTCCCGCCGCCGAACGTGACGTGGCGCGTGGCCGGCACCCCCTTCGATGGCCGACAGCCACATGTGGCCAAAGTCTGGTTCGAGCAGGTGGCAGCGCCACGCTTGGCCGCTGCACTGGGCGCCGAGCTCTACCACGTGCCCTATTTCGCCCCTCCTTGGAGGGCACCGCTGCCCACCGTGGCCACGGTCCACGACCTGATCCCCCTGCGGTTGCCCTCCTACCGCGGCTCGGCCCTGGTGCGCCTCTACACGGCCCTGGTGGCCCGCGCCGCCCGCCGGGCCGACCGCCTGCTGGCCGACAGCGAGGCGACCCGGCAGGACATCTTCGAGCTCTTGGGCGTGGCGCCGGACCGGGTGCGCACCGTCTACCTGGCCGTCGCCGACGACGGGGCGAGCCGCGTGTCGCCCGGGGCGGTGAGGGCGCTGCGGGGGAAGTGGCCCGACGGCTTCGCGCTCTACTTGGGGGGCTTTGACGTGCGCAAGCGTGTCCCCCTGCTCATCCGGGCCATGCGCCACGTGGCCGGCCGCTGGCCCCTCGTCGTGGCCGGCGCCCTGCCACGCCGCGACACACCCTTCACGCCCGACCCCCGCCGCGTGGCCGACGAGGCCGGCGTGGCCGACCGGGTGATCTTCCTCGGCCGCGTGGACGAGGGCCAGAAGTGGGCCCTGCTGAGCGCGGCTTCTCTGTTCGTCTTTCCCTCGGTCTACGAGGGGTTCGGCCTCCCCGTGCTGGAGGCCCTCACGTGTGGCACGCCTGTGGTCGCGGCGGCGGCCAGCAGCCTGCCGGAGCTCGTGGGCCCGGCCGGCCGGCTCGTGCCCCCTGACGACGAGTTGGCCCTGGCGTCGGCGATGGAGGCGCTCATGGCCGACGAAGGGGAGCGGGCCCGTTTGGCCAGCCTGGCGCGCGAACGGGCCGGCCGCTTCTCGTGGGCGCGAACAGCAGCCCAGACGGCAGCCGTCTACCGGGAGCTAGTGGACACGTGAGACGGCAGGTGAAGTGGCTGACCTCACCTTGCCCGCGCGCCCGTTGCGTGTTACACTAGGGCGCGTCCGGAGAGGCCATGCCGGGACATTTCCCGCGCTTGGCCTGACGTGTGACAACGCGAGGGGGTGACAGCGAGCCCCACGTCGGAGCGATTGAGCGTATGCGACGAGTGAATCTCCGGTTCATCCTGGTGGTCATCGCGGTGTGGGCGGCCGTCGCCTCGCGGGCACTGGCCCAAGCCCAAGTGGAGATCACCTCTCCCAGGCCGAACGCCGTGTTGCGCGGCACGGTGAGCATCCAGGGGACGGCCTCCACGCCCGACTTCTGGAAATACGAGGTCCACTTTGCCCCGGGGCTCAACCCGCCGGACAGCGGCTGGTCGGTACTCATCGTGCGCGAACAGCCGGTGGTCAACGGCCAGCTCGCCGTCTGGGACACCACGACTGTGCCCGACGGCACCTACAGCCTCCGCCTGCGCGTTGTTCGGCTGGACGGGAACTACGAGGAGGTCTACATCCGGCCCGTCAGCGTCCAGAACGCGGCTCCCCTGCCCACCGAGACGCCGGCCGAGACGCCGACACCGGTGCCCACGTTGACCCCGGGCGTGGTGAGCTCGCCGTCACCGGCCGAGGAGACGACGCCGGTGGTGGCCCAGCCCACCATCGTCTTGCCCCCGACAGCTACGCCCATTGTGATCAACACGGTGGGGCCTGTGGCCCAAGTGGAGGCCACCCCGGCTGGCGGAGACGTGTTGCTCCCCGAGAACGTGGATTTGGGCCAGGTGTTGAACGCCCGCGCGCTCGTCTCCGCCTGTTTGGGCGGCGCCGGGTTCGCCCTGGCCCTCTTCGTCTTCGTGGGCCTGTTGATGGGCCTTCGACGGCTTGTGCGTCACCTGATCTCCTGAGCTCAGAGGATGGTGGCGGCTCCCCAACGGCGCCCCGGGAGCCGGCCGGCAAGGAACGGGACAGCCACCATGGAAGGTGAGCGCTATCTGGTCGTGGGCTTGGGCAACCCCGGCCCGCAGTACGCGGGACACCGCCACAACGTGGGCTTTCAGGTGGTGGACGTGCTCGCCCGGCGCCACGGCGTCCGGTTCAGGGGCCGCCGGCGCGCGTTGGTGGCCGAGGGAACGATTGCCGGACGGGCGGTCGTCGTGGCCAAGCCCCTGACCTTCATGAACCTCAGCGGCGAGGCCGTGGCCGAGCTGGTGCGGGCGTATGCCATCACGCCGGCGCGGCTCCTCGTCGTGTACGATGACATGGACTTGCCCCTCGGCAAGTTGCGCTTGCGCCCCCGAGGAGGCTCCGGGGGACACCGGGGCATGGCCTCGGTCATCCGAGCCCTCGGCACCGACGCCGTGCCCCGCCTGCGCGTGGGCATCGGCCGCCCTCCTCCTCACGTGGACCCGGCCACCTATGTGCTCCGCGATTTTTCGCCCCAGGAGGAAGAGGTGATGGAAATCGTCCGCCAGGAGGCCGCGGACGCCGTGGACGTGTGGCTGGCGGAGGGAATCCAAGTGGCGATGGACAGGTTCAATCCCGGTCGCCAACGGGGCGGATGAGGGGGAGCTTTTGGCGCACCTCGCCCACGTCGGCGAAGACTTCGGCCAGACACTCCAGCACGTCGGCCACCAAGGTGCGGCGCTCCGGGGAAAGCTGGTGGACCATCTGGGCAACGCGCCGTTCGAGGCGGGCGAGGATGTCCAGGTAGAGGGCCTCACCTGCCGGAGTCAGCGTGAGCACCAGGAGACGCCTGTTGTGGGGAGCCGTGCTGCGGTGGACCCACCCCCGTTCGACCAGCGTGCGCACCATTTTGCTCATGGTGGGCAGTGACACGTCCCGCCACTGGGCCAAGTCCCCCAGCGAGGCGCCGGGATGGCGGCGCAGGTAGGCCAGCACGCGCAGCTGGGACATGGTGATGGGCTCTTGAAGCTCGTCCCGCACGACGGCCGAGAGGCTGCGGGAGAGATAGGGCACAATCTCGATGATTTTCACGGCCAGCTCATGTTCGTCCATGCGTCGGCCTCGTTCTCGACGCTCTCCACGTACACGACTTCGGCCAGGTTCCGCTCCAACGTGATCGGTTGGCCTTGGACTTGAAGAGTCACGGTCTCCGCGTCGGGATCGGCTTCCAGCAGGCGGACCGGCGTTCCGGGCACCACCCCTTTCTCGGCCAAGGCGCGGAGCACGTCGGGCTCCTGGTTGGCCACCCGGCGCACAATGCCCCACCGCCGGTGGCCGAGGGAGGGAAGGGGCTGGGTGGGAATGGCGATGATCTGGAGGTCGGAGGTGGGAATTGGGTCGCCGTGAGGGTCGTGGGTCGGGTGGCCCAACAGCTCGGCGATGGCGGCCTCGAACTGTTCGGAGATGTGATGTTCCAGGCGCTCCGCCTCGTCGTGGACTTGGTCCCACGAGTAGCCCAGGGCTTCAGCCAGGTAGAGCTCGATGAGGCGGTGATGGCGGATGACTTCGAGGGCGATCTTCTCGCCGGCGGGCGTCAACGTGGCCCCGCGGTAGGGCGCCCACTCCACGAGGCCCAAATCGGCCAGCCGTTTGAGCATGTTGGTCACCGAGGCCGGCGTGACGTTGAGGGCCTCGGCCAAGGCCGTGGTGGAGACGGGCTTGGCGTCCTGGTGAGCCAGCAGCCAGATGGTCTTCAGGTAATCCTGCATGGCCTCGGTGAGCGATGACATGTTCGGGTCTCCTCTGCTCCTTTCCGTTGGCAGGGGGCACGCTGAGTTGGGGGAAGTGTACCGAAAAGCCCCTCTGCCGTCAACCGGGTGTAGGGCGAGCAGCGGGAGGTGTTGCCCGGAGTGTTGGGCTCCGGCGAGATGGCAGAGGGCACTTACACATGGGGGCGATGTCTGTGCCGCACACGCCCTTTTGGGCAGCGGAAAAATAGGACGAAGGTCCTGTTTCCCGGTGTGCGAATTTTGAGTATAATGAGCGTATAATAGAGTGTGGTAATAAGGGAAAGTAGGTATTCGTTTTTGTGGTGCAGGGTGATTAAGGTTAGCTTCCGCATCCTGTATTGTTTTTTTTTTTTTTTTTTTTTTTTTTTTTTTTTTTTTTTTTTTGACACATTTGTTGTAGTGGGTGAACCGTTTCACGATTATTTGTTCACACTTCGGTTTTGCCATCAACAAGCGAGCCCTGTCCGCGAGATGCGCAGATGACGTTTGGAAACGCCCGTCCGGGCGCGGAAGTGGTGTGGCGCAGACGAGAAATGAGAGTTGTGTGGTGTCGTGTCGAGGGGGGCGACGGGTATTGGAGAGGTGTCCAGGGGGGCCTGTGTCCGTGTCTCCGTGAGTTCACCCCATGTGATGGCTCGGATACCCAACGCGCCTGTGCTCCCGGAAGGACGTATTTGTGCTGAGCAACTGAAGAATCTCCTCGGCCATCTCTGTTTTCCCCCGCAATCGAACCGAACCCTGTCGCGCGGGCTGTTGGCCGGAGGTTGACGACGAGAGGCGCTCAGGGATGTGGGGCGGGGGACGTGCTCGGCCCCGCCTCTTCCTGGGTGAGATTCTTGTTGGAGAGCGCACACGTGCGCGAGGTCGTTCACCGTCGAGGAGTGTTCAGGATGGAGAGGTGGTATTATGACTCTGTTTTCTAAGGTGTTTCACGATCTGGGCCCCCGCCTGCTCATCTGTGCTGATCAGAGCGGCCACATTATCGAGCATCTTCCGGCCAACCCGCCCTTCAACGCCCACACCCTTGCCGCCCTCGCCGCCGCCAATTTGGCCGCCGCCAGGGAGATGAAGCTCCTCTCCGACATCCAGATGGGCGACAACGACGTGGACCTCCTCATCACCAGCACGGAACGGGGGGCGATCTTGGCCGTCCAACGTCGGGACGAACTCATCTTCGTGGCGGTCACGGGCCCGAACACCCGCATTGGCATTGCCAAGCTGTTGCTCGTGCGGCTGGCGCGGACGTATACGCGGGAGGAGGCGGTACAGGAAGATCAGCGGGCCAAGCAGACCCTCTTCCACCGCCTGATGCGGGGAAAGGGCTTGGACATGGACTACAACAACAGATAGGCCCGTGCTGATGTGGCGGCCGGCCTGTTCTTGGGGCGCACAGCGTTCGCGGGGTGAAATCGGGCACGATCATGGAGATTGGGGGAGAATGTTTTTGGCCTTTTGTGAAACGTTTCAATCGCGGGTGAGCCAATCGGGCGATTTCACGCACACCCCTCCTTTCACGTGTACGACACCCTCGCTGAGCTTTCAAGTTTCAACGAGTATACCGCACAAGTGGGAACAAAGTGTGAACGGAGGGCCAAGACTCATGCGGCCGCGTTGTGTGAGGGGGAGGCGACGTGAGCGAGGAGGAGCTGGCTTTCAGATGGCCTCGTTCTGCCGCAGGCGCTCGACCAACCACTCGAGCAGCTCGGAAGGAGGCGCGTCCAGCTCGCGGGCCAAGGCGACACGGGCTTCCTCGTACACCGCCAGCGCCTGCGCCCGTCGGCCCAGACGGGCCAGAGCGCGCATTTTCACCTGGTAGGCCGTCTCTTCCCACGGGGCCACCTCCAAGGCGCGGTCGGCCCACATGATGGCCTGCTGCTCCTGGTGGCGCACGAGGTGGGCGTTGGCCGCGTACAGGCAGCCGTCCACGTAAGTGCTGTGGACGCGCTCGGCGTGGCGGGTCCACCACTCCTCGTATGGGGCCACGCCGACCGGCGGGACCCAATCCTCCAGGGCGGCGATGAGCGCCTGCGGAAGGGGGGGAATGGCTTGCCCCTCACCCTCCCGCAGCACCCGGCGCACAGTGCGCTCGAAGATCTCCACGTCCACCTGCACGTGGCCGTAGGGGTCGAAGGTGTACACGTCCCAGGCGATGGCCACGTAGCGCAGCGGCCCCTTGGGGCGCATGTGAGGTTCCAGGACTTGGCGCAGCCAACTGAGGAGCCGGCGCAAGGTTGTGGCCGCCTGCTGGGGAGCGTGATTGGGCCAGAGCTCCTCCAGGATGTGGTCACGGGTCAATGGCTCTCCCCGGTGCAGCACGAGGTATTGAAACAGGCGCAACACGGCTGGCCGCTGCCAAGCATTGGCGTCGATCTCCTGGCCGCCGCGCCAAACGCGAAAGCCGCCCATGAAGTGCACCCGCAGGGGTGGGGGTGGCAGGGCCTCCAGGTGCTTCAGGGCCCGCTCCACGTGGCGCCGGACGCGCGGCTCCTCCTCCTGGGCGAGGGCCCGGTAGAGGGGGGGCATGGCCTCCTCCCGCTGCGTGGCGGCCAGTGCCCGTGCGGCCCGCTGCCGCACATCTGCCGAGGGAGAACGGAGCAGCCCCTCCAGCCCCCTGACGTTGCCGATCCGCCCCAAGGCTTCCACGGCCTCATCCTCATCGTCGCCCCGGACGAGGACCACGCGCCAGAAGTGGTGTCCCAACTCGGGATCGCGGTCGGTGAGCACGGGCTTCAAGTGGGGCAGGCGGCGTAGGGTGGCGAGCAGGGCGCGCACGTGGCGTCCGGCCTCGGCAGGGCGACCCTCGCGGTGGCTCCGCCAGGCCAACAGCGCGCGCAACCGGACGATGGCGAGCATGGCACGGGCCGTGGTCAAGAACCGCGTGGCCGGGTGGAGCTCCGCAGAAGCGTGACCGGCCTCCGTGAGGGCAATGTCCCGCTCCAAGGCCACGAGCGCCTTGGGCAGGGGAGCGTTCCAGGGCTGGGCCAGCGCTTCCTCAGCGATGCAGACGGCCTTGTGGGCTTCGCCCCGCCGGCGAGCCAGCCAAGCGCGACCTTGGGCCAAGTGGAGCAACCGGTCGGGCCGGCCGGCAGCAGAAGCCTCCGCGCGGTCGAACGCCTCCTCGGCGCGGTGCCACGCTCCCACCCCGGTGAAGTAGGCGGCCCAGAACCAGAACCGCCAGAAGTTGGCCGTCAGGTCCACCTGCTCGACGTGCTGGATTGTCTCCTCCACCTGCTCCAGCGTCTCGCGCAGGCGAGCCCAGTCGCCCACAGCCTCGTACAGGGCGGCCCACTGTTCCAAGTGGATGACGTAGGGGGAGGGCCGCCCCTCGAAATAGGGGCGGTTTCGGCGCAACAGGGCCTCGGCCCGCTTCACGTGGCCCATGGGCACCAAGATGTTGGAGGCCAGGTTGTCCCGCTGGTAGGTGGCAATGGTCTCGTCGTCCAACGCCTCGGCAATGGCGATGGCCTCACGGCACCGCTGACGGGCTGCCGGCAAGTGGCCGAGCAGGATCAGGGCGTCGGCCTGCGCGCCGGCCGCGCTCTGTCGAAAGCTCATGTCAGTGCTGAGCTCGTACAGGCGGCGGGCATACGTCAGCGCATCTTCGTACCGGCCTATCACTAAGTTGACATAACTTAAAGCCCGGTACGCTTTCCCTATTTCCTCCGGCTCCTCGCGCACTTCCAACAACCTGGCGCCCCTGAGCACCAGGTGGAATCCCTCTTCGCGCTCGCCGGAGGCACAGAGTTCCACGCCCAAACGTGTCAGGAGCAGGGGATGGGCCTCCAAGTACGTCTCCGGGAGGCTCAAGGTCCATCGCCGAAAGGTGAAGACCCGGTTCTTGTCCCAGATGACCTCCATCGGCATGTCGAGGAGCAGCCGGGCGGCCTCGTCCCAGAGGGCGTCGGCCAGGGCCTGTTCGATGGCCATTTCGTAGTCTTCTTGTTCCCTGAACCACGTGACGATGGCCTTGGCGATCTCCCGGTGTTCCGGGTTCTTGCCGCGCAAGAAGGCGCGGAAGAGCTCGTGGTAGCGCCAGAAGTTAGGTCGCGTGCCCGGCTCCACGAAGAGGCGGCGTCGGAGCACGTCGTTCCAGAGGTGGCGAGCGCGGAGCTGGGCGGCCTCAGCGTCCCCCGAGGCCCAGAGCACGGCGGCGAGCTCGGGGGAAAATTGAAGCGCCGTGCCGGTCAGCAGGAGGAAGCGGCGCACCTCCTGGGGAAGCTCGTCCCACAGGCGGGCGAAGAGAGTGGTTGCCAGGAACTCCTCCAAGGAGGCCGTCGCCTGTTCCGGCACCTCGTGGTGGGCGGAAAGGCGGGCGAGGGCGGCGATGGCCAGGGGCCACCCGCGGGTGCGTTCGTGCCAGGCCACGATCTCCTCCCGGGAGTAGGGGAGGAAGCGGAGCCAGAGCTCCGTTTCCTCTGGCAGGAGGGCTAGGTCCTGTTCGGTGAGGTGAAGGGAAGCCACGGCCCGGAGCGAGTGTGCCAGGGAGGCAGGAAGCCACCGCCCGCCGAGCACCCACCGCGTTGGCGTGGCCATAATCTGGACGCCCAGCCACCTCAGGGCTTCGCCAGCGTCCTCCAGCACGTGAACGTCGTCCAGCAGAAGCACCTCTGCCCCTCTCCGTGCTTCGTTGACACGGGCCTCCAGCACGGCCACGTCTTGGTCCATCGGGGTGAGGGGGAGGACGCGCGCCCGGGGCAAGGTGCGGGCCAGCAAGTGCAGGAGCGCCGTCTTCCCGTACCCCGGCGCCGCGCTCAGCAGGACTGGGCCCTGCTTCAGGTGTGCTTGGACGCGCCTGATGAGATGGGGGCGCTCTGTGAGGGTGAGCAGCTCAGGTGGTGATGCTGGGATCACCATAACGTCCTGCTCCTGCACGGTGAACGTCAGTCCGCTCGAAGACGATGAGGTAGTGGTCGTTGAGCCACGTCCAGGGGAAAAGGGCGCCCAGGCGCCGGTCGAGCACGGCCAGGGCGCTGAAGAGCCGAGGCCAGCGCTTCACGAGGTGGCCCAAGTAGGAAGGGGGGAGCACCACGCCGATGCCCGCACTCCACGCGGGGCGGAAGTGGGGCGCGAACTCTCGGCGCAGTCGCAGCGGGGATGGGTACCAGACTCGCACCCGCGCGGGGCCCACGCGAGCTTCTGCGCCCGAACGTTGGCGCCGGAAGGCCGTGCACACCTGCCCGCGTCCCAGGTGCCAGAGGAGCTCCCACGGGCAGAGGGGCCCCATGAGCACCAGCACAACTCGGCCGGCGGGCCGCACCAGCCGTGCCAGGAATTCGGCCACAGGCCGGCGATCGGCCAAGCAGTTGAGGGCCCCGAAGTTGGAGAGGGCGCCGTCGAAGCAGCCTGTCGGGGGCAGGGGCAGCGCCGGCGCCAGGCGGTCCAGGTCGAACGGTGCTACGTCCACCAAGTCCCCCACGCCGGCGGCCTCGGCCTTGGCCCGCGTCACCCGGAGCATGGCCGGCGAGGCGTCGGTGGCGAGGACGCGCACGCCGCGCTTGGCCAGCCAGACCGCGTCCTCGCCCGTGCCACAGCCCAAGTCCAAGATGTGGTCGCCGGGCCGAAAGGCGGCTTGGACGTGTTCCCACACGGCTTCCCGAAGCCACTGTCCCAGGGGCGTGTGGGTGAAGGCGTGGTCGTAGCGCCCGGCGACGGCGTCGAAGGGGGCGGCAGTCATGGCCCGCCCTCCCGCTCGTGTCGAGTGAGCCACATGCCCAGGCGGCCGATTTTGGCGCTCGCGAGGGCGCGGGCCGCGCGCGCGTAGTCCCGCCACGAGCCGTTGGCGCGCTGTCGGAGCCGGTGTGCGGTGACCTCGCCCACCATCCAGCGGGTGGCAAAGGCGTAGAAGCGCCGCGAGTGGCGACCGGCCACTGTCAAGTCACGGTCGGAGCCCTCGTCCCAGGGCTTGAGGGGGATGATGCGGTCGGCCACCAGCTCGTAGTAGGGCGTGCCCTTGATGGGGTAGGCCACGGTGGTCAAGAAGACATCGGGCGGAGCGGCCTTGAGGTGGGCCACGGTGGCCTCGATGTCCTCCCATGTCTCCCCCTCGTAGCCCAGCATGATGAAGAGCCCGGCCTCGATGCCGTGCCGCTGCAACAGGCGGACCATCTCCCGCACGCGGGCCGCGTCGGTGCGCCGCTGCATGGCGTCCAACACCCGTTGGGAGCCGCTTTCGGAGCCGACCCAGAGGCGGAAGCACCCCATCTCGGCCAGCGTGCGGACGACTTCCTCGTCCAGCCGGTCCTCCCGGGAGATGGTCTCGAAGGGCACGCGAAGCCCCCGCCGCTTGAGCTCCTCGGCGTAGGCGAAGAACCAGCGCCTGTGGATGGTGAAAACGTCGTCGGCGTACCAGACCATGTCGGGCCGGTAGGTCTCCACGATGAGCTCCAGCTCGTCGGCCACGTTCTCCGGGGAGCGCCGGCGGTGGCTGTAGCCGAAGACGGCGTGGCTGCACCAGGTGCAGGTGTAGGGGCAGCCGCGGGCCGTGATCAGGGAGACGGAACCCCGGCCGTGGTGCTGGCGCCAGACGCGCACGTACTCGGCCATGTCGATGGCCTCGCGGTCGGGGAAGGGCTGGGCGTCCAAGTCGCGGATGTAGGGGCGGGCCGGCGTGCGCACGATGTGGCCGTCCTCCTCGCGGTAGACGATGCCTTTAATGTGGCCCATGTTTCGTGGCCCGTGGCGTGCCAGGTGGGGCAGGAGCTCCTCCAACGTCAGCTCCCCCTCGCCCACGACGACCACGTCGGCCCCGCGCGCCAGGTACTCCTCGGCGTAGTTGGCCGGCTCCGGCCCGCCCAGGACGACGGTGGCGCCCTGGGCCTTGCAGAGCCGGATCATCTCCAGCACGTTCTGGCGCGTCATCAGGGTGGCGTAGATGCCCACCACCGGCGGGCGCTCCTGGGCCAGCACCTGCGCGAACTCCTCGCGCTGGCGGAAGGTGGTGTCGAACACCTTCACGTCGAACCCCCGAGCCTTCAGGTGGGATGAGAGGTAGAGAATGCCCAAGGGCGGGTAGGGCTTCATCACCGCCCGCTCGTGGGGGTCCTCGTAGAGGTAGTAGCTGTGGGCCAACAGGATGTCCATCGCTCACCCGAAGACACTCACCCGCTCGGGCAGGATCTTGTAGATGACCCGCACCTCGCCGGGCCGACGGTAGGGGTAGCGGTCGAGCCCGCGGTACTTCTTGGCGAGCCGGTCGATGTGCTCGTCGGCTCCCTCTTCGGTGATCTCCACCACCCGCCCCCTGATCTGAACGTACCGGTAGGGGTTGTTGGGGTCGGAAACCTCGATGGCCACGCGCGGGTCCCGCCGCACGTTGACGTCCTTCTGCCGGCCCCGCGCGCTGTTGACCAGCACGTGGGTGCCGTCGAAGTCGATCCAGACGGGCGTGACCTGCGGGCTGCCGTCGGGCATCAACGTGGCCAGGTGGCCGAAGGCCCGCTTCTCGAAGGCGAACAGGTCCAGGTGGGATTCGGGAATGGCGCTCATCGGATGCCTCCTTTTTATTATCATGTCTTCACGAGAGCTTGGGAAGCGGCTTCAGCCGTTCCACAATCACCTTTTCAACGGGCAGGTGGTAGAAGTTCCGCCGGCAGCGCCAGCGGGCGAGCACTTGCAAGGGGCGCCGCCACCAGGTCTCGGGCCCCCAGGCGAAGCGGTTGTAGAACTTGAAGCGCTCGATCTGCTCGTATTTTTCGCGGCTCACCCACGGGCCGGAGGAGCCGATGAAGTCGAACCGGGCCCACTCCTCCAGGCTTTGGGGCAGGCGGTAGCCACGGCGCACCACCTCGTCGGTGATGCGGGAGCCGGGATAGGGCTTGTAGTAGAAGATGGGCGTCTCGAAGTCGGGGCTCATGGCCCGCAGGCGCTTGATCAGCTCCAACGTGGCCTCCACGGCCTCGTCCGGCTCGCCGGGGAAGCCCACAATGAAGGGAAAAATGGCACCGATGCCGTGACGGGCGCACTTCTCGGCACACGCCATCACCTGTTCCAGGGTGATGTCCTTGGTCATCCAGTCGAGCATCTGTTGGGAGCCTGACTCGACGCCGATCATCACACGGCGCAGGCCGGCGCGCACGCAGAGGGCGAAGATCTCGTCGGACAGGCGGTGGCCCTGGTCGGCGCGCATGGTGGCCGTCCACGTGAAGGTGAGCCCGCGCCGCAGGAACTCCTCGGCGATGGCCACCACGCGCTTGCGGTGGGTGAAGAAGGTCTCGTCCTGGAAGGCCACCTCCTCGAAGCGGTGGCGCCGCCACAAGTGCTCGAGCTCGTCGCCCACGCGGGCCGGCTCGATGGCGCTCCAGCGCCGGCGGTAAACGAAGGGGTCGGCGCAGAAGGCGCACCGGTAGTAGCACCCGACAGAGGAGATGTAGTCGAGCTGGCGCCGCCCCTTGCGCGCGAAGTAGGAGTCCACGGCGATGAGGCCGTAGTTCGCGGCCGGCAGCGTGTTCATGTCGGTCATGGGGCGGGGTGGGTTGGCCACGGGTGCCTCCCGGCCGGGTGGGCGGTAGGCGCAGCCGGCCACGCCGGCCGGCAGCTCGCCCTCGGCCAGCCGTTCCACGACGGCGGCAAAGGTGACCTCGCCCTGGCCTTGGACGGTCACGTCTACGGCGGGCTCGTCCAGGGTCTCGAGGGGGAAGAGGGAGGGGTGCCATCCTCCCCAAATGATGGGCATCCCGGGGTGGCGCGCCTTGACGGCGCGGCTCACCTCCAGGGCATCCTGGATGGGCGCGCCGGTGAGCACGGTGATGCCCAGGCAGAGGGCATCTTCCACTTCGGCCAACACGGCTTGCACGGGCGTCCGCTCCAGACGGCCGTCCACCACGCGCACCTGGTAGCGCTGCGGGTCCAGGGCCGAGCCCACGGCCACCAGGGCCAGGGGCATGGTGAAGAAGACGGCCCGCGGGTTGTAGAGCACGACTTTGTGGCGCCCCATGGTTCCTACCCGTCCGTCTGGGGTGTGGGGGTGGCCGCGGCCTCCGGGGTGAGCTCGACCGGGAGGGGGTCGAGTCCCACGTGGGGCACCCGCTCCAGCCGGTCGAGCCGGCGGCGTTCCCAGGGCAGCGTCACCAGGTGGTAGAGCATGGCCGCCGCGCGCCTCACGTGGCCGCGGGTAAGGCGGTGTGGCCGGCGAAGGAGCGCCTTGAGCTCCCACCACGTCGAGCGCGCGCGGAACTCCTTGTGCAGCACCCGGTGGAGTTGGCGGTAGAAGGCCGTGGTGTAGGGGCCCTTGTAGAGCATGGCCAGGTCGTTGGAGTCCAGCCAGTTCTGCTTGACCCCGAGCTGGTCTTTCACCCGCTCGTAGAACTTGGTGCCGGGCAGGGGATAGGAGACCGAGATGCCGATGTCGTCGGGCCGGCACTCGCGCACCATTTGGAGGGTCTTCTCGATGTCCTCCCGCGTCTCGCCGGGGTAGCCGAACTGGAGGAAGAAGCCCACCCGGATGCCGGCCGCGTGGAGCCGGCGGGTGGCCTCGTAGATCTGTTCCACGCGGATGCCCTTCTCCATGGCGTCCAGGATTTTTTGGGAGCCCGACTCGGCCCCGATCCAGACGATCTCGCAGCCGGCGTCCCGCAGGGCTTCGACAGCGCGGCCCCGCAGGAGGAGGTCGGCCCGGTTCAGGCACTTGAAGGGCACGCGGGCGTCGTGGGCCTGCACGAGCTCGGCGAAGCGCTCCAGCCAGCCCGGTTTCAGGCCCATGATGTCGTCGGCGAACCAGATGTGGTCGGGCCGGTAGGTCGTCTTCAACCACTTCAACTCGGCGACCACGTTCTCGGGGCTGCGGACAGTGTAGCGCTGGCCCCAGATGGGCTTGGCACACCAGTTGCAGTGGTAGGGGCAGCCGCGGGTGGTGACCATGTTCATGGAGAAGTAGCCGTGGCGCCGGCGCCAAATGCGCCGGTAGTGCTCCACGTCCACCAGGTCCCACGCGGGGAAGGGCAGGCTGTCCAAGTCGCGGAGGATGGGGCGCGGGGGCGTGTAGCGGACGTGGTCGCCGTCGAGGTAGGCCAGGCCGGGGATGTCGCCCAAGGAGCCTGCCAGGCGGCCGTTGAAGTGGTCTATCACCTCGCCCAAGGTGATTTCCCCCTCACCCACGATGACAGCGTGGGCCCCTTGGGCGAGGTACTTCTCGGCGTGGTCGCTGGCGTCGGAGCCGGCCACGATGACGGTGCAGCCCCGCGCGCGGGCCATGCGGATCATGGTGAAGGCCGCCTGGCGCATCCGCAACAGGCACATCTTGCTCAGGTAGTTGAAGTTGTCCTCGTAGATGACGGCGAAACGGGGGCGGTGTCGGTCGAGGGCTTCGGCCCAGCGGGCTTCGGAGTCGGCCAGCATGGCGTCGAAGAGGGCCACGTCGTATCCCCGCTCGCGCAGGTAGGCGGCCGCGTAGAGGGTGCCCAGGGGCGGATAGGGCTGCATGGCGTCCCACAGCTTGGGGTCGAACCGCAGGTAGTACGACTGGCCCAGCAGCACCTCGCTCATGGTTCTCCGTCTCCCTCCATTTTCAACCGGGTTAAACGTTCGTGGAACGCCCGAATGGTGCGTTGGCCGTAGCCGTCGAAGTGCCCTTTGCAGCAGTCAGGCCCGAAGGAGGTCTCGGAGTTGGGGCCGGCCTGGGCCCGAAAGGCGCGCACCTTGCGCGATTGTTCCCACTGCTCCAGGCGCCGGCCCACGGGCGAGCGGAGCAGGGCTTCCAGGGCACGCGTCCAAGCCGCCGGCGGCCGGCCGTCGGGGGCGAGGGTGGTGGTGATGGGCGGCGGGCCCTTGGCGTTGGGCAAGTAGGCGTCGGTCCAGCGGTTCAGGGCGCGCAGCCGGCGGTAGACGGCGTGGCCGACGAGGGGCACCATGTGCGCCACTTCGTGGGCGGTGAAAAGATTGCGGTCGGACAGGACGAGGGCACGTGTGGAGAGGAAATAGTTGGGGCAGAGTTCCACGCCCTGGCGCCGGGCAAGGCGCACGAGGGTGATGATGGTCGCCCGACAGACCCACAGGTGACCCGGCTCGGTGACCACGAGGTAGTCGATGTCGGCGCCGGCCTTGACGTTGTTGACGGCCAGGGCGCCTGTGACGGCCACCATGCGCACGAAGGGCATGTGGCCGATGGCGTGACCGTAGCGCACGGCCCGGGGCCAGAGGCGGTGGGCGTTGGTCTCCCGCTCCTGGCGCACGGCCACACACGCCTCGCGTCCCCGGAGCACAGCGTAGCCCTCACGGTAGACCAGATAAGGCGCCAGCCTCGCCGAGTTCAGCGCGGCATCCACGTCGGCGGGCGTGGCGCGCAGGCCAATGAGGTATCGGTGGACTTCCGCGGGCGTCATGGGGTAGTCGAAAACGTCGGCGTAGGCCACGGTTTTGAGCACGGCCAGTTCCAGTGGGGTCAACGTCTGCACCCGCATCATTCCCCTTCCAACCGTCTTCCCTCACCGTGATGCTCCCAACTGGGGAGCAGAGCTCAAGCGCCTCACAGGGCCCGTCCACGCCATGCTGGCATGTCGTCCGGTTTCCCTCGGCCCCCTTCCCGCGGAGCTCAGATGGGAGTACCCCTCCGGGAGTTGCCCAGGGGGGAGGTCAGCACGTCGGCCAGCGCATCCCCGCGGCGCACGCGGTAGGCCGGGATGGCCGTGGCCGCCAGCTCGGCCATCACGTCGTCGGCCGGCGGCACAGTGGGGTCGAACGACGCCGGGTCCACGACGACGGCCACGGTGCGCACGCCCCGCCGCTGGAGAAGCCGCAGCGCCTCCACCCAGAAGGTGTAGGGGGAGGCCGTGATCGTCACCACAGTCGTGCCCCTGGTGAAGAAGAGGTCCTCGAGGGCCAGCACTTGGGCGAGGCCAAAACGCCCTTGGGTTGTCACGACGGCCAGCTCCTCGAGGATTTTGGTGAGCTGCCTGTGTCCCCGGTCCGGGTGGAGCACGGTGCGGCGAGCGCCGTGGGCGATGAGGCCCACGGCCCGGTTGCGGTCCAAGAAGTGGCGGGCCAGCGAGGCCGCCACGGTGACCACGTACTCCTCGGTGGAGGGCATGATCTCCTCGCGCTGCTTCCTGTCCAGCCAGAGCACCACGGGCAACGTCTCCTCCCACTCGGCAGCATCTGGCGCGCGCACCAGGGTGTCGTAGTGGAGGTCGGGCACGATCCAGATGTTGGCCGTGGGGTCTTCCTCGAACTCCTTGACGATGAGCCGGCCAGTACGGGCCACACTGGGCCAGTGGATGCGGTTGAAACTGTCGCCCGGCTGGTATTCCCGCACGCCGGCCACGTTGGGGGTGACGTGGTGCGTGCGCCGGCGCAGGGCCTCCCCGCCCACGAGCTGGCCGAGGGGCGGGGCAAAGGCGGGGATGTCGTACATGGCCGGGTAGACGATCAGCTCGGAGGTCTGGGGCAAGTCGCGGGAAAAGCGGAAGAGGCCGAAGGGGTCGCCGCTGGTGATGCGCATGGGGCCCAGCCGAAAGCGGCCCCGCTTGAAGCAGTAGGTCTTGACGAACCAGCCCCGCGCCCGCTTTGGGGGGAGCGAGGTGATGACGCGGCTGGCCCGGTGGCCGGGCAGCTCCGAGAAGTCCCGCACCTCGAGCCACAGTTTGGGCCACCACCCCGTGTTCCGCACGACGAAGCGCTCCTCGGCCAGCCGGCCCACTTGGGTGCGCCGGGATTCCGTGATGCGGCGGATGGCAATTCCACGAACGTTGTTCCAAGCCCACAGGAAGGAAAGGACAAGGGTTGCTCCCAACAGGTAGACCAGGCTGAACAGAAGCCGCCGGCCGGTCTGCACGGCGGCCATCGAGAGGATGATCAGCAGGATGAGCAGGACCAAGCTGCGCCGCACGCTCTCCTCCTCGCGTTACTCGGGGTGCCGGCGCACCAGTGTGCGGGCCGCGCCGCCCGGCACGGGCACACGGGCCAGAATCTCGTCCAACACGGTGTGGGGGTCCACGCTCTTGATGCGCGCGGCCGGGCTGATGATCAGCCGGTGGGCCAGGGTGGCGTGGACCAGGGCTTTCACGTCGTCCGGGAGGACGAACTCCCGCCCTTCCATCGCGGCCCTGGCTTGGGCCGTGTGGTACAGGGCCAGGGAGCCACGCGGGCTCGCGCCCAAGTACACGTTGGGGTGTTCGCGGGTGGCGTTGGTCAGGGCCACGATGTACTCCTTGACCAGCTCGTCCACTTCCACCTCGCGCACCAGACGTTGGGCTTCCACCAGCTCCTCGGACGTGGCCACCTGCTCCAGCTCCTCGATGGGGTGGCGGCGTTGCTGGGAGGCGAGCATCTGGAGCTCCTTCTCCTTGGAGGGGTAGCCCAGGTGGAGCCGGAGGAGGAAACGGTCGAGCTGGGCTTCTGGCAGGGGAAAGGTGCCCTCGTACTCGATGGGGTTCTGCGTGGCAATCACCAGGAAGGGGCGTGGCAGGGGGTAGGTGGCCCCGTCCACGGTGATCTGCCGTTCCTCCATGGCTTCCAGGAGGGCCGATTGGGTTTTGGGCGTCGCCCGGTTGATCTCGTCCGTGAGGACGATCTGGGCCATGATGGGGCCGGGCCTGAACTCGAACTCCCGTGTCTTCTGGTTGAAGACGGAGACGCCGGTCACGTCGGTGGGCAGCAGGTCGGGGGTGAATTGGATGCGCTTGAAAGTGCATCCCAAGCTGCGGGCCAGGGCCTTGGCCAGCATGGTCTTGCCCACGCCGGGCACGTCTTCGATCAGGATGTGGCCCTCGCACAGCAGGGCGATGACGGCCAGTTGGATCTCACGCCGCTTGCCGAAGATGACCCGCTCGACGTTGCGCACGATGCGCTCGGCCAGGGCTTGAACTTGGTGCATGGTGCTACCCTCTCGCGAGTTTTTGGCCGGACGCGGAGCAAAGGGGCAGGGGTGTCCGCAACTCCCTGCGCCTCTTGGGGGCGCTTCGTCCGACACCCAAAGTATAGCCGGCGCGCCCGTTCCCCACAATTGGACGCTCTCCCTTACGCCGCGGGTTCTGCGCCCGGCAGGGCCACGCGCCGGCGGGTGAGCGCGCGGGCCTCATGCCGCGCCGCGCGGTAGCCGGGCACGGGGAAGCGCCCGTGCAGGGGGCTCAGGCGGGCTCCCCACACGGTGGGATGCCAGATGAGCCACCGCAGCACGCTTCCCGCCGGAGCCATGCGCATGGCCCTGCGCAGCTCGACCAGGCCACGGCCGTCCCACCCGCCGGCGAGGGCGTGCCAGAAGCAGTAGTAGGGCAGGGCCGGGGCGGTGGCCGCGAGGAAGAGCACCAGGCCGGTTATCAGGTCGCCGCGCCAGACGAGGTCCCCGAGGAGCCGCAGGGTCACGTAGGTGATGCTGCTGGCCGCCAGGGGCGCTGCCAGGGTCTGCCACCACGCCAGGGCGGGGCGGAGAATCAGGCGGGCGTTCACCGCCCAGGCCACCACATCCTTCAGGGGCAGGGCCACGAGGTAGGCCGCGATCACACCCCAGATTTGGAACCGGCCGATGAGCGCCGCCATCAGGCCCACGCGCACGACCTGCTCGAAGAAGAGCATCAGCGCCACGAGCTGAGGCTTCCCGGCCCCCTGCTGGACGCTGTCGGAGAACCAGGCGGGGAACTGGAAGGCGCCCCACACGAGCAACAGGCCGACCATCTGGGCCGCCCTGCTCCACGTTTCGCCCAGGGAACCGAGGATGAAGCGGTCGGCCACGGCCAGGAGGCTGCCGGCCACGAAGGCGCAGAACCACCCGCCGTACTTGAACCCCTGTGCCACGTAGTAGGCCGAGAGCCGGCGATAGCCGTGGCTGTAAGCCTCGCTGAAGGCCGGCATGACCCCCTGGTAGAGGGCGGCCAGGGCGCCGTAGGCGGCCACGAGGCCGAAGGCCACGTTCCAGTTGCCCTGGAGCTCGGTGTAGTTGAGGAGCGACCGTTCCATGAGCACCACTTGAGCGCTCCACCCCGCAGCGCCGATCACGCCGGCCAGGGTGATCATGGCCCCGAAGGAGAGGGCTTGCCGCACGGTTCGGGCGTCGAAGTGGGCCAGGAAGACGGCCCGCCACGCGTAGCCGAGCCGGCGGTAGAGCCAAAATCCAATGGCGAAAATGGCCAACTCGGTCAGGTACAGGCCCACGCCCAGCCCGACGGCCCCGCTCAGGCGGCCGAAGAGGACGTGATCTCCCAGGAGCGCCCGCGTGACCAAGATAGTCGCGCTCTGGACCAGGATCAGGACGAGCCCCACGGTGCCCGGCCCGGTGCCGCCCGGCGCCGGCTGGGCGAGGATGTTGATGATCTGGTCGTAGTCGAGCCGCTGGAGGGCTCGGAAGAGGTACTGGAAGACGCGCAGGAAGCCCGGAAACTGCACGAGGGCGTGGAGCAGGATGTAGTAGGCCAGGAAGGCGTACCGCGTCTGGGGCACCACAAAGGCGGCCAGCAACGTCACCGTGGCAATCTGCACCGTCCCCGTCATGGCCTGCCACCAGACGAAGAGCTGCACGAACTTCATCCCCTCGGCCGGATCGTCCACCCGGTGCTGGCTGAAGAATTTGACCAGGGCCACGCTGGTGCCCATGTCGAACAGAATCCAAAAGGTGTTGAAGAAGCTGAAGATCAGCCCCCACGCGCCCAGCACTTGGGCCGAGGGCACCAAGTAACGGGGTACCACGACGGTTTGATAGAACATGAAGGGGATGAAGAGGAAGAGCCCTAGGGCGAGGATGGCCAAGAACCCCGCCAGGGGCCGGTGGAAGCCCACGTCTTCCCAGGGGGTAGTCGCCTCCCGGACGCGGTACCGTGCTGGGTCGGCCACCAGGGCGCGCAGCGCTTCTGGGTGGCGCCGGCTGTGGCGCCGCACGAGCAGGAAGGCCGAGGCCGTGGTGCTCAGCATCAGGAGCACGAGCGCCACGGCGGCGCGCCGCTCGCGCGCGTGGGGCACCGGCGAGAGGGGCCACTCGGCGAAGGGGAGCGGGGTGAGCCCGGCCGCCTCGGTCACCAGGGCGTAGAGCAGGTAATCGTAATACGGCCACTCGACGAGCGCGGCGTTGAAGCCGTTGCCCTGCCAAGGGCTCAGCCAGAAGACCGGTGCTCCGGCGTTCCGGCGGGCCAAGACCGGCTCCGCGCCCGGAAAGGTCTGGACGAGCACGTCCCACCCCGGGCCGGCCGGCGCGGAGCGCTCGCGCACTTGGGGGGCCGAGCGCCAGTTGATCTCGCTCAGGAGGGGCGTCTTCCCCTTGAGGGGGTGGAGAGAGGCGGGCTCTCGCCCCGCGCGCACGCTCACGTCGGGGAGCAGCCGGCGCCATTCGCTGGCCGGCGTGCGGGGTCCGGGCACGATCACCAGCCCCGGCCGTGCTGGTCCGAAAAGGGCGTCCGGGGCGGGGAGCTCGCCGGGATCGTGGATGACCACAACCTTGGCCAAGGCAGGGCGGTCCACCAGGAGCACGCCGGGCAGCCGGCCCAGCCGCTCGAGCACCGGGCTCCCCGGGTGGGTGAGTGCCCACACGGGCACTGTGGGAACCTGTCCCTCGCCTTGGGCCCTGGCGAGCCCGGGCGCTGTGATCGCCGCCAGGAGGGCGCCCAGGAGGAGCACCCACCAGGCCCGACCTCCACGTGTGCGCATGGG
>Ga0256839_1001804_pt1 | contig 25186 bp, 27 predicted proteins | sample 354166metaG_FD_185968 | JGI IMG/M metagenome (GOLD analysis project Ga0256839, IMG submission 185968) | Hydrothermal vent microbial communities from Mid Atlantic Ridge, Atlantic Ocean - 354-166 | ecosystem: Environmental > Aquatic > Marine > Hydrothermal vents | place: Atlantic Ocean: Mid... | reverse complement strand
TAATTCTTTTGCTGGCATGGGTGTATTCCTCCTTTTAAAACTTTTTAGTCAAACTTATGGAGAATACACCCTTTCTTTTTTTTATTCAAATTTACACAGAATATTTTACGCTACCAAGGATCCGCGCTGTCGAACGCCGGATCGAACCGCTCAAAACAATTTAACGGACCAAACGGCCGGAACTCCCGGGCCATCAATGGGCCGGATCATTCGGAAAAGCCCATCCCCCTCCCCCGGCGAACACCGGGGGAGGGGCTGAAGGTTTTACGGCGGACTCCACAGCCCGCTTGTGCAACATTAAGGCTTACCTGCTTACCGCATAAGGCATTGCCCACGCCGTGGAGTTGTAATTCTGCGTGGTCTCATCGTCAAACATCTCTTTGTCCAGAACGTCAACGGCCGCATGATGATAACCCGCTGCATCGCCTATGGTATACGTCCCGGTAAATATTCCGTCACCGGCCTTCTCATCCCCGTGCGTGCCGTCATCATACATCAGGCGCCTGCTTCCGTGATTGGCCATCCAGCGCCGGTGTTCATGCGTGGTATAGTGAAGGTATACGTATGATCCCCTCTCGGAGCCGTCACTGTCAAGGTTTTCTATATCCGCGGTTACCACAACCTCCTCGCCGGGCGCAAAACGCGGCAGTTCCGAAGGCACGCTGAACATGGTTGCCGGATCATGCACCTCCCATCTCAGCTCACCGTCCACGTACGCCTTCACCGACCTGACGGATATCGTCCTTTTCTCACTGTCCTGTAAATTAATCTCCAGTGGTGATACGGCGCTGAGTCTCCAGTGCCTGCCCGGAAGGCCGTAGTCCCTCCGGAAAGTGGCGTATCTGATGCCTGTAGCCCTGATTTCCTTTCCGCCGAACTCGCCGTCGCCGTCCGCGTCTGTCAGAAAGTCACCTTCTATATTTGTTGTGACGGAGACGTCGGCCGTGTCTCCCTCGATGTGAACGGAAATGTCCCTTGAGATTACACGCACCCTTCTGAACCACGGCGGGATCGGGTCATCCTCCGCGGCCACTTCATACACCGGCGGTGTTACAACGCCGGCGGCGGTTTCGCCTGTCCCGTCCTCAACAACGCCGGTGGAAAAGAGCGCAAAATACGCACCGTCCACGGCGCCCCTGATAATCTCTTCGTCCGTTGAATCAGATGATCCGGAAGACGTGGAATCCGGCCCCGTCCCGCAGCCCGGAACAGATACGAACAGCAGGGCAAAGCAGCAAACAAGCAATCTTCTGAAATACATGATCAATCCCTCCTTTTGTTGTAACGTTCACTCCCTCCCCGGCCGTCATCCGCCAGTGGAGAGTGAATAAGGTTTTACGGCAGGCCCTCTGCCGGTTTATGAACCATCAGGTTAAAGACCCCTTCAGAATAAGCCGATATGACATAAAAAACAATATCTGAGGCTCTTGCAAAAGTCGCTTCCCCGTCACCTGCAGCGGAGAGAGAGGTCTTTATAACTCACAGTTGCAGGAAGACTTCTCTCTCCGGTCGAAATGACATATACAGGCATTTTCATACTTTTGCAGGAGCTGTTTAACTTTCGCAGCCAGACACTGTATAATTTTAAAAATTAGACCCGGATATTGCAGAAAGGTTTAACCAGACGGGAGACCAAACGGCATTTTAAAAAATTTATTTTCATTTATATTAAACTACATGACTGAACTTTAATGTTGCATAAGCCGGCGGGGGAGTCCGCAGGCGATGTTTTTATGCAACTGTAATGTAAACGTGCAGGGGAGTGTAATGATCAGGATACCCGATGACCTTTTATCAAAGATTATCAGGAAGGCCCTGTCGACCGGCGGTGATTATGCGGACGTTTTTGTTGAGCGCCGGATGCCGCTGTCAATACACCTTGAAGATGACAGGATGGAAAAACTCGTCTCAGGCATGGATGCCGGCATCGGCGTAAGGGTCATATTCGGCGACAGGACCGCATATGCATACACCAATGATTTTTCAGAGGACTCGCTGATGGATATTGCAGGGACTGCCGGCAGGGCGGTGAAAGAAGGCAAGGAAAAAGATGCTGTATTCGACCTGAGAAAGCTCAGGCCCCGGGTTGATTTCAGAATAAAGAATTATCCGCCCGGCGTTGAGATCGGCAAAAAGATATCCCTTGTGGAGGATGCAAACAGGGCCGCAAAAGGCGTCAGCGCCAGAGTCAGGCAGGTATCCGTAATCTACAGTGACTCTGTACAGAATGTCTGTATTGCGACATCGGACGGAACCATTGCGGAAGAAGAACGTGTTTACACCCTCGCCCTCGTCCAGGTCATCGCCGCCGAGGGCGATGTCCTGCAGACCGGATATGAGCCTGTAGGCGGGTTGTCGGGCTTTGAGCTCTTTGATGAACATCCCCTTGACGACATAGCCGCAAGAACAGCGCGCAGGGCCGTGGAAATGCTGAAGGCCCCGAAGGCTCCGGGCGGCAGAATGCCGGTTGTAATCTCCGCAGAGGCGGGGGGCACAATGATACACGAAGCCGTCGGACACGGTCTGGAGGCCGACCTTGCACAGCAGGGGTTGTCGGTCTACAGCAACAAGCTCGGACAGCGCATAGCATCCCCCCTGATTACCATTGTCGATGATCCGACATTGCCCAATAAAAGGGGTTCTTTCCGCTTTGATGACGAGGGCGTGCCATCGCAGCGGACTGTACTCGTCGAAAAAGGCATCCTCAAAGCATACATGCATGACAGGCTGACCGCAATGAGGGAGGGGGTATCTTCAACGGGAAACGGCAGGCGGCAGTCATACAAACACAGGCCTATCCCGAGGATGAGCAACACATTCATCGCACCGGGTGACGGCGACCCGGAGAAGATATTAAGGTCTGTTGAAAAGGGCTTTTTTGTCAAAAAAATGGGTGGAGGCCAGGTCAATACCGTTACGGGAGAGTTTGTTTTTGATGTTTCCGAAGGCTACATGATTGAAAAAGGACGGATCGGAGGGCCTGTAAGGGGGGCCACACTTATAGGCAACGGTCCGGAGGTTCTCCGGTCCATAGATATGGTCGGCAATGATATCGGCTTTGCGATAGGAACATGCGGCAAGGACGGACAGGGCGTGCCGGTATCCGACGCAATGCCCACTGTCAGAATTACGGAGATGGTAGTGGGGGGCGAGGTCTGAACTGACATCAACAAATATGTTCCGGACGGCGGATTGTGTGTAATGTAAACACTATCGATGTAATTATGATACATCTGTAATTGGTATCACATTGATTTTTAAGAATATTTTTTCTGGTATTTAATTTGCTTATTAATATAAGTTATGCGATTTCAGAACACTCTGAAAAAGGAAGTCTTTTTAAGCGGAAGGGGTCTCCATACCGGCAGGGAGATCAATATGAAACTCTCCCCCGCCCCGAGGGATACCGGTATAGTCTTCATAAGAACCGACAAGAGAAACATGAGTATGAAGGCCAGCGTTACCTCTGTTGCCGGGACGACCTTTGCAACCACACTTGCTTCAGAAGACGTGAAAGTTGGGACGGTTGAGCATCTTCTGGCTGCATTTGCAGGGCTTAATATAGATAATGCATACGTGGAGCTCGACGGCCCTGAAGTTCCGATAATCGACGGCAGTTCCATGCCTTTTGTCTCAAAGATAATCGAGGCAGGGATAGCAAAGCAGGCAAAGACCATTTCCTGCATACGGATACTGGAACCCGTTGTTGTTATTGAAGGAGCGTGCCAGATTGCCGTTACGCCGTACGAGGGCACGAAGATAACATACCGCCTGTTTCATACCCATCCGGCATTCGGGGAGCAGAAGCTGGGAATCGATATAACGACAATGAACTTTATCAATGAAATAGCGCCCGCGAGGACCTTTGGATTCCTCAGGGATGTCGAAATGTTGAGATCAAGAGGGCTGGCAAGGGGCGGTTCGCTGGAAAATGCGATAGTGCTCGGGGACAAGGATGTCCTGAACGGAAACAAACTCAGGTTCAAGGATGAATTTGTCAGGCACAAGATTCTCGATGCCGTCGGTGATCTCTCGTTAATCGGCCTGCCCATTTACGGGCATATCATTGCCAACAAATCCGGGCATACCCTGCACATAAAACTTCTCAGGAAGATCCTTTTGTGCAGGAACTCATGGGATATCGTCTCCGAACCGGCGGTCGCGCCGAGAGTCTCAAGGGTGACGGCGCAGGTCTGAACGGCATATCAATTTCCCGCGGGTTGCACCCATCCTCCGAGAGGCAAAAAAAGCTGTCCCTCCCGTAAAGCACGGACGGGACAGCTCAGCACTGAAGCGCGGCCAGAAACGCTATTTCTTTTTCTTTGTCGCTTTTTTCTTTGCGGTGGTCTTTTTCTTTGCAGTGGTTTTCTTGGCAGCGGTCTTCTTTGCGGTGGTCTTTTTCTTTGCAGTGGTTTTCTTGGCAGCGGTCTTCTTTGCGGTAGTCTTTTTCTTTGCAGTGGTCTTTTTAGCGGCAGTTTTCTTTTTTGCAGCGGCTTTCTTTTTGGCGGCCATTCTTTTTCACCCCCTTTCTTCTCCCTCTTGCATTACGGGAGCGGATTTACAGTCTTCCCAGAAGCAGAATCTTCTTCCCGCTTAAAAGTTTCCTGAGGAAGCGATCCCCTCTCTTCTTTTTCGTCTTAAACTCCGAATGACTCATCACCGTGTAATGAATCTCTCTTCCGAATCTTTTTTCTATCTCCCCCAGGCTCTTTTTAATATGGCCCTGGTCCGGGTCACACACGATAAACAGATTCAGGGAGGGAAGATTTGCATTGTTTATATAATCTCCGTATATAAACGCCGTCTTGGCATCCGAAGCCTTTAAAACGGATTTAAGAGCGCCCGGGAGTCCCAACGACTTTGCTATCAGGCCTTTCAGTTCGGGGAAAAGAGGTGAGTTTCTGTTGACCTTGAAATATTTGAGGTTGCCTTCCCGTTCGTTCAGAACAAGATCCATCTTTTGTAATTTATCGAGTTCTCTCTTTACTCCGGAAGGATTCTTGTTTACCAGTCTTGCAATCTCTCTGACGTAAAACCTCTCCTCAGGATTGTTGAACAGCAGGGACATGATATCCGCCCTGATTCCTGATGTGAAGAGTTTCTCCAGCATAACTTATTATAAATTATAAAAGATGGATCGATATTGTCAAGAAAAAAATACAAAAACAGAACATAAGAATACTTTTTGTAAACAATATTTATTGTTGCGGATAAATACTCCATCGTTGACGGAAAATCAACACTTCATTGCGGCATCAGCCTTGCAGCGGCATAAAAACATCGTCTGCGGGCTTATGCAACATTAAGGTCAATCCCCGTCGCCGCAGGACGGCGCTTTCCGCCGCTGAGACCCCGATACGGCGTCTCAGGACCTTACAGGTTCACCGCGGATTGCACTTTAAAGCACCTGTGCCTCCTGTGATATAATGATGATATGAAGGAGGCCATGTTTTACGAAAAGCTTGAAGATAAAAAGGTGCGGTGCTTTCTGTGCGCGCACCGGTGCGTCATCGCCGCCGGCAGGCGCGGCATATGCGGGGTGAGGGAAAACGGCGAAGGAACCCTGCACAGTCTCGTATACGGCAGGCTTGTGGCGCTGAATATCGATCCGATAGAGAAAAAGCCGCTCTTCCATTTTCAGCCTGCATCGACATCCCTGTCGGTTGCAACGGTCGGCTGCAACTTCAAATGCAGACATTGCCAGAATTATGATATATCCCGGTATCCGGAAAAACACAGGGATATTCCCGGAGACTATATAACACCGGAACAGGTGGTTGATACAGCGGTGAAAAAAGGGTGCAAGAGCATCTCTTACACCTATACCGAGCCGACGGTGTTTTTTGAATTTGCATACGACTGTGCGCGGCTCGCCCGTGAAAAAGGCATCAGGAATGTTTTTGTAAGCAACGGATATACCGGAGCCGAAGCGGTCAGGACGATGGCGCCCTTCCTTGACGGCAACAACATAGACCTGAAAGGCGATGATGAATTTTACAGAAAGATATGCGGTGCAAGGCTGCAGCCGGTGTTGAACACCATCAGGCTTATGAAAGAACTCGGCGTATGGGTGGAGGTCACAACCCTGATTATCCCGGGGTATAATGATTCGGAAAAATCCATTAATAGTATAATAGACTTTATCAGGTCGGTGGACCCTGCCATTCCATGGCACGTATCACGGTTTTATCCGACATATCAGCTCCTGGACCGGCCACGGACTCCGGTGGAGACACTGAGAAGGGCGAGAGAGGCCGGGCTCGGGAAGGGACTCAGATATGTTTACGAGGGGAACGTGCCGGGCGAGGGAAGTGAAAACACCTATTGCCCGGAATGCGGGGAGCTTCTTATAGAGCGGTTCGGCTACAGCATCACGCGGAACAGAATCAAAGGGGGCCGCTGCTTTAAATGTGAAACGGCAATCGATGGTGTCTGGGATGAGTGAAAGACAATGGATAATAAACTGAAAGATGAAATCCTGGAGCTTCTGTGGTCCCTGAGGGAAAAGGGCTCCAAAAGCTATGCGGACGTACTCAAGGGCCTTGATGACGACCGCGTAAGCGATGTTATACGGAAAATGGAGGCATCCGGGTTTATAACAACCTCAGGCGATGATATAGAATTCAAGGAAAAAGGAGAGTCCCGAGCAAGGGATTTAACCAGGAGGCACCGGCTTGCCGAGAGGCTTTTTCACGATGTCTTTGAAGTGGGAATGCACGAGAGCGAGGAGACCGCATGTGAAATAGAGCATTTCCTCTCTCCCTCCGTGACGGACAGCGTCTGCTCCTTTTTAGGCCATCCGCCGACCTGCCCGCACGGGAAACCGATACCAAGGGGGAAATGCTGTTCCAAATACAGGTCGGAATACAAACCGCTTGTCATGCCGCTGAAGGAGCTTGAGGTCGGTTCCAGGGGAAGGATCGTTTTCATAATTCCATCGGACAGCTCAAGGCTCGAAAGGCTTGCATCAATGGGCATTGTCGCCGGCAGCGTCATCAGGCTGAAGCAGAAGAAGCCGTCGTTTGTTCTGCAGGTCGACGAGACGGCCCTTGCGGTCGATGCAATGATCGCAGAGGAAATCTATGTGAGGGAAGTCAAGTGACCATCCGTGTTTTGCACCCTTCTATACGGACAGGTTGTGTTATTGTTCCTCAGGCGGTAAGACATTTTTCCCGGCCAGAAATTCTTCAAGATCCTTCCTGAGATCCGTGGGTTTATCCGGAAACGACACCTTCTGTCTCGCCTCATCCATCATGTTCTCATAGGTAAGCTTCCCTGCTTCCTTTTCCGCTTTCAGCGCGGCCTCGCCTGTGAGCACGCGCACGACGCCGCACAAAACTTCTTCAATGGCGGCGGTTGTCACCTTGCGCGCCCTTGTGGGCATCGCGGGCACCGCACCCTGGTGCAGCTCTTTCGCCCTCTTTATCACCGCCACAACAAACCTGTACCTGCTGTCAATCTTCGACCTGTCGAATTCGACCGGCAGAGAGATCACGTCTGTCTTGTCTTTTCGCATAACCGCTCCTTTATCTCCGGCACTCTCTGCCGGAATGCACATTGCACACACACTGCAGTCGCATCATAACATTAACAGTCGCATGAAAACATCGCCTGCGGGCAGGTGAGTCCGGCGGGAAAGCTTTATCCGCGATACCTCCGGGACATATCCAGCACGGCATATCGACATCTTCTGGGGTTTCACTTCCCGTTGAATCCTGCAACAGGGACATATTTCCGATATCCCATCGCTTGAGACTCCTGCAAAAGCATGAAAATGCCCGTATATGTCATTTCGACCGGGGTGGAAATCTTTCGGTATCGATGAGCCATAAGACGTCTCTCCGCTGCAGGCGACGGACGGAGGACTTTTGCAAGGGCCCGCTGTATAAAGGTTCCCGTCGCCTCAGAACGGATATTTCAATTTGTACTTCGCCTTTACCTTCTTTTTCGAGGGGAAATCCCTTGCAGATTCCACCATGAGTTTTATGGTCTCATACGGGACGTCTCTTGAATCCGCGTCGGAGTGTTTGAATGACAGGTGCCTAAGGAGCATTTCCCGGCTGCCGAATATGTCGGCGCACACAGGACAGCAGAACAGTTTGCTTTCCACCTTGTTTTCGACATATGTGTGGATCAGGTCCTTGTCGCTTGAGACCTGGAATGAAATCTTTGCAGCCGGATCTATGGAGCGGGTATGATTTTCGATATGGGCGACTATGCCGGATGTGGGAGACGGATGGTTGTTGTCAACGGCGAAACGGCAGTGCGGGCAGATATATATGGTCTCAGCATCCTCATCGACCTCATTTGTCTCGACATTCATTTTACGGCTTATAAGCCTGTCCGGATGCTCCTGCCTGATATGATCCGCCAGTTCACCGGAGGCCGTGAAGAATTCGTCGCAGAAAGGACAGAACAACAATTTCTGCAACACCGCGGATACGGCCTCATCAACATTCGAAACGCAATGTATGGAGTCTATGATTTCTGTAAAAGTTTCTATCTTGTTTTGCATTGTTTTGTTTTACGCAACTTTAATAATAACATTAATCCGGAAATAAAATCCATGCCTGAAAAATCGGGACAACAAAAAAAACCTGTTGACATTCGTTCCGTGTATGATAGAATTGTGGCAGGAAGAGAGGGCGAACCGGAACAATGCACTACATAGTAATCGGCAACGGCGTGGCGGGCGCCACCGCGGCCCTGAATATAAGAAAGACGGATGCTGAAGGCGATATAACGGTGCTGACCGATGAATCCCGCCCGTTTTACAGCAGGATCAGGCTGATCCGGTATCTTGCCGGGGAGGTCGATGAAAAAAAACTGGTCATTTATAAAGGCGACTGGTATGAGCGGAACAGGATCGATCTCCTCCTTGAAAGTCCGGTTGACTCGATCGACACGGAATCAAGAGAAGTGGTTATCACATCCGGGCGCACCATGAAATACGACAGGCTGCTTCTTGCCACGGGCGCCGTATCTTTTGTCCCGCCTGTCCCTGGTTCCCGCAAAAAAGGCGTATTCACCCTGAGGACACTGAAAGACGCCGCGGCGATCAGGGACTATGCCGTAAACGCAGGGCGGGTGGTGCTGATCGGGGGAGGCGTGCTGGGGCTTGAGGCCGGCAACAGCCTGAGAAAAACAGGACATCCCGTGAGTGTCGTGGAATTCTCCCCGCGCCTGCTCCCGAGGCAGATGGACGCGGAAGGCGCCGTGATTCTCAGGAAGCAGATGGAGGATATGGGCTTTACCTTTTATCTCGGCGCAAAGTCGAAAGAGATCACCGGCGGCGACAAGGTCGAAGGGCTCCTGCTTGAAGACGGAAGGGAAATCAGGTGCGACATGATAATCATATCCGCGGGCATAAGACCGAATGCGGGGCTTGCGGAAAAGCTCGGCCTGAAAATCAACAAGGGCCTGTCCGTCAATGACGGGATGGAGACCGCGATACCCGGCATATACGCAGCCGGGGACCTGATAGAACACAGGGGATCCTTTTACGGCATATGGCCCGCATCTGAAAAGCAGGGAGAGACAGCGGGCATAAACATGGCCGGTGGTGATGCAGTCTATAACGGCACCGTGCCGTCAAATATTTTAAAAATCGCGGGAATCGACCTGTGCGCAGCCGGTGATATAGACCCGGAAGGCAGGTTCGAATCGATTGTAAGCAAAGACGAAGAAAAATATATTTACAGGAAGCTGGTTATCAGCGGAAACAATATCACAGGGTGTATCCTTTACGGTGATATAAGCGGCAGGAAAAGGATTATCAGGGCCATTGATGAAAAGCGGGACATCGGAGGGATTAAAACAGAGCTGAGCCGGTGGAATACGGAGGTATTATAGCTTTGCATGAACGTGCAGAGGAATCTGCCCCGCAGGCGGTATTTTATGCAACTGCCAAGGTTAACAGGAGGTCTGTAATGGATAAGTATGAATGTTCGGTATGCGGTTATATTTATGACCCGGAGATTGGGGACCCGGAGGGAGGAGCAGCGGCCGGAACGCCGTTTGAAAAGCTCCCGGACGAGTGGGTGTGCCCGGTTTGCGGCGCGTCGAAAGACCAGTTTGAAAAGGCCGGTTGATTCAAGGGCCGCAACCTGCTATTTCATGCCGTCAAGCATTGATTTTGCCTCTCTGCCCGCGCCCGAATCCGGATCCAGTTCAACCGCCCTCTGCAATGCCGGCCTGGCATCGTCAGGCCTGCCTTCCGCCAGAAGGACAAATCCGAGGCTCAGCCATATCCTCTGGTAAGACGGCCCGACAACCGCCCCCATTCTCAACCTGTCCACTGCAATATCCGACCTCCCCGTGTAATGATAGGCAAGGCCAAGGTCATTATATGCATCCACATTATCCGGATCGAGCTTCACAACCCTCTCAAACATCTCTATCGCCTTAATAAACCTGTTTTCCCGGAAGTATTTCTCACCAAGCATTGCAAGCGACTCCGCGTCATCGGGAAGCCTGCCGGACTGAAGCGGCAAACCCTCCTCCATGTACGGAACCGGCGGAGCGGTCTCTCCCGACATTTCAACGGTATTTTCCCCGCTGCTGCATGACAGGAAGGCCATCATGAAAACGCCCGCCAGCACGGCAACAGCAGCGCTTGTCCATTTTCCGCAATCTTCAGACAGCATATCTAACAGTACATTTTTCATATGGCAAAAGTCAAAAAACCGTTCCCGCACGGTCAGGGAGACCCACGGCGGCCGGCCATCTTCATCAGATCTTCATGGGAAATTATCTTTATACCGAGCTCCCGGGCTTTCCTGAGCTTTGATCCGGGGGAATCCCCGAGCACGAGGTAATCCGTACTTCGCGAAACACTCCCGGCTGCGCGGCCCCCGTTGTCTTCGATAAATCTCTCCACCGCGGTCCTCGGCTCGGGCAGGGTGCCGGTTATCACAAAGGTAAGGCCCTCAAGGGGGCGTTGTTTCGCGCCTTCGCCTTCAAAATCAGGATTTGTTATCCTCAGGCCCAGTGATTTCAGTGTCCTGAGCGTGGCAAGATTCCCGGGGTCGTTGAAAAAACGCACCACCGAATCCGCCGTCTTTTCGCCCATCTGCTTTATGCGGAGAATATCCTCACGCTTCACATGGTACAGGTCTTCAATGTCCCTGAAGTTTCCGGCAAGCAGTTTCGCCGTATATTCACCCACGTGCAGAATGCCCAGCGAATAGATAAACCTCGAAAGAACCGCTTGCTTGCTTTTTTCAATAGCGTCTATGAGGTTCTGCGCCGATTTTTCGGCAAAGCGCGGCAGTTTGAGCAGGTCATCCTTCTTCAGCCTGTATATATCCACAAAATGCCTGATAAGCCCCCTCGAGTACAGCAGTTCCACGTTCTTCACACCGAGCCCTTCTATGTCCATCGCGGCCCTGGATGCATAGTGCCTGATACGCTCCTGAACCTGTGCAGGGCAGTTTAATCCTATGCACCGGTACGCCACCCCCCCGTCCTCCCTTTCAACGAGCGAGCCGCAGACAGGGCATCTCCCGGGGGGCGGAAAGGGTTTTTCCCTGCCGGTCCTTTTTTCTTTTATCACCGCGATGATATGGGGGATTACATCCCCTGCCCTTTCAACCACGACGGTATCCCCCGCACGGATATCCTTTCTCTTTATCTCATCCCAGTTGTGGAGCGTGGAACGAGAAACCGTAACGCCGCCGATGCTTACGGGCTCGAGAAATGCAACCGGCGTGATGACGCCGGTTCTTCCGACGCTTGCCGCTATTTCCCTTATCCTTGTAATGCCCCGGTGCGCCGCGAACTTGTAGGCTATGGCCCAGCGGGGCTCTCTTGTCTTCGCGCCCAGTTTCCGCTGCATGGCGAAATCATTGACCTTTATCACCGCGCCGTCGGTTTCAAACGGGAAGTTTCTTCTCGTTTCCTCTATCTCCTTTACAACGTCAATGGCCTCTTCTATGCCCCTTGCAAGCCTGACGATCACCGGGACGGGGAAGCGGGCGTTTTTCAGCCATTCAATGAACTCCCACTGGCTCCTGAATTCAATCCCCTTCATGGCGCCGATGCCGTAACATGCAAGATGAAGTTTTCTTGCGGCCGTGACGGATGAATCCAGTTGCCTCACTGAACCGGCGGCGGCGTTTCTCGGATTGGCAAATGCGGGTTCCCCCTTCCCTTCCCTTTCCCTGTTCAGGGCCTCAAACTCCGCGATATCCATATAGACTTCCCCGCGAATGTCGATCTCTTCCGGTATCTCGACACCCTCTATCTTCAGGGGCAATGCCTTTATGGTGCGGATATTCAGGGTGACATCCTCGCCCACATAACCGTCGCCCCTTGTAGACGCCCTGTACAGCATACCGTTCCTGTAAGCAAGCTCGATCGCCAGGCCGTCATATTTGGGCTCGACAGTATAAACAACCCGGTCGCCGGACTTGAGAAACCTCTTTATCCTGCGGTCGAACTCCCTTATCTCTTCATGGGAAAAGGCGTTATCCAGGGAGAGCATGGGTTCCGAGTGTTCGACCTTTGCGAACTTCTCAAGCGGCGGTGCGCCCACGCGCCGTGTTGGGGAGTCGGGGAGGATGAAATCATACCTCTCCTCGAGCTCCTTCAAGCGCCTGTAGAGGCGGTCGTATTCCTCGTCGGAAATAACCGGGGAATCCAGCACATAGTAACGGTAGCAGTGATAATTCAGGTCGTTCACAAGCTTCCGGATTTCAAGCTCTGCGTGTCCGGGGATCTTTTTCATATTCATAACGTTTCACCTTACAGCGGCATAAAACCGCCGCCCGCGGGCAGGAGAGTCCGGCGGAAAGGTTTTACGCCGGACTCTCCTGCCGGCTTATGCAACGTTAAGGTTAAGGTTCGCCTTCAACAAGCTCGATCAAGAGCCTCAGCGCCGAAAGGGCGGTTTCCTCCCTGTTGCCGTCGCGGTCTCCATGCAGCCTCAGTTCCTGCGCAACGGTCTTTCCGTCCCCGGCCGCTGCAATGTAGACAAGGCCCTTTTCCCTGCCCTCGAGCGCCTCGGGTCCAAGGTTGCCGGTGCTGGATACGGAATAATCCGTCCTTGCAATCACGCGTACCCTTTCGGCCATCTCCCGCGCCGTCTCCTCGCTGACGACGCCGTATGCTGAAACCGTCTCCTCCGGAATGCCGAGAATGGTCTTCTTTGCATCCACTGAATAGCACACGACCCCCGCTGAAAAAAAGGCGCTGGCGCCGGCCGGCGCCGTAAGGTAAAGGCTTACAAGCCCGCCCGTGCATGACTCGGCCGCTGAAAGGGTCAATCCCCTGGTTTTGAAAATCCCGTGCACCTTCCTGACGGTCTCAAGGGTTTCCGGTTTCATCAAGGTTAATTTTACCACACGCTGTTTGCTTTTTTGCGCGGCTTTCATTTAATCTAAAAAGGTTGACGGCCTTCCCGCCGGCAGGGCTTAAGGGTTCCGGAGCCGTAAAACATGTAATCGTTCAATGCATGTTACAGTAACAGGGCATTGCACTTTATAAAGGAGGATTTGTAAATGGTGACAGTTTCAGACGCGGCAGCGGAAAAAACCAGGGAGATATTATCCACCGAGGGGAAAAGCGACTGGGGGTTGAGATTCTACACAGCCGGCAGCAGTTGCTGCGGCCCTTCATATGGAATAGACCTCGTTGAAAACCCCTGTGACGGGGATGAGGTGATAGAGAAAAACGGCGCAAAATTTTTCATCGAGAAATCCACATCCGAGAAGATCGACGGGATGGAAATCCACTTTGTCGACGACGGCCAGAGACAGGGGTTCGTTATTACCGGAGGCAAGCCGCCTTCATGCGGGCCTTCATGCGGGCCGTCCTGCGGATAAGGGAGTCACCGGAAGTTACACTGTATAATTACAACATCCTGCCGTCGGTGGATGATGTTCCCCTTTGATTCATTTGAAAACCATGGACAGAAGGCGTTTTGCAAGAATACACGGCGGTTATGATGCCGAAATCATCCACGAAGGCAGGAATTACGCGGCGATCATAGAAAACCTCTCCGAAAACGGCGTATGCGTGATAACCCTCCCCACGGGCATCCCGGTGGACATTGCCCCCGGGGAAAAGTTAAAGACAAAGTTCCGGCCCCACCCGGGGGAAACCCTCGTCCTCAACTGCATCGTCAGGTGGTCAAACAAGACCCCGCCCCACGGATTGACCACCAGGCTGGGAATGGAGATTATCGACCCCCCGTGGGACAAGAGCGGCTCGTTCATATAACCTTACCTTACAGTTGCATAAAACCACCGCCCGCGGGCAGGAGAGTCCGGAGGTTTTACGCCGGACTCTCCTGTCGGCTTATGCGCAACATTAAGGCTTACAGTCGCATTGAAACATTGCCGGCGGGGCGGGGGAGTCTTACGGCGGACTCCTGTGCACGTTCATGCAATACGGAGCCAAGGGCAAGGTCAGGCGTCTTTCCTGCTGAAAACAACATTGCCGTCCCGTATGTCCACCTCTATGACGTCACCGGCGCTGAAGGCGCCTTCAAGCAGCTTCGTGGCAAGGGGGTTCAGTATCTCCTTCTGTATGGCCCTCTTGAGCGGCCTTGCGCCGTAAAGCGTGTCGTATCCCGCATCCGCAAGATACGCCTTTGCCCTGTCCGTGAGCACGAGGTCAACATGCCTGTCCTTCAGGTAACGCTTCATGCGGTCGATCTGGATGTCGACGATCTTCATCAGTAATTCCTTGTTCAATGAATGGAAGATTATTATCTCATCCACCCTGTTCAGGAACTCCGGTTTGAAGAATGCCTTGAGATCCTCCATCACACCCTTGCGTATCTGCGCCTCATCGGTCCATTCCGTGAGCATCTCCTGGATGTGCCGGCTCCCGATGTTTGACGTCATTATCACGACCGTGTTCCTGAAATCCACGGTCCTGCCGTGTCCGTCGGTGAGCCTTCCGTCATCCAGAAGCTGCAGGAGCACATTGAAGACCTCGGGATGTGCCTTTTCTATTTCATCAAAGAGGATCACGGCATACGGCCTCCTCCTCACCGCCTCGGTAAGCTGACCGCCCTCTTCATAGCCCACATAGCCCGGGGGCGCGCCTATGAGCCTTGCCACCGTGTGCCGCTCCTGGTATTCGGACATGTCGATTCTTATCATTGCGTTCTCGTCGTCAAAGAGGAATTCCGCAAGCGCCCTTGCAAGCTCGGTCTTTCCCACTCCCGTGGGGCCGAGGAAGATGAAGGAGCCGACCGGCCTGTTCGGGTCCTGCACCCCGGCCCTGGCCCGCCTGACGGCATCCGAGACCGCCTTTATGGCCTCGTCCTGGCCCACGACCCGGCGGCTCAGCCTTTCCTCCATTTTCAGAAGCTTTTCAACCTCCCCCTCGAGCATCTTGCTTACGGGTATGCCGGTCCATTTCGATACAACCTCTGCTATGTCCTCTTCGTCAACCTCCTCCTTAAGCATCCTGCCCGCGCCTTCCTGTTGCAGGAGCTTTGCATTCTCTTCCTCGAGCTGTTTCTGCAGGCTCAGCAGCTTGCCGTATTTCAGCTCGGCCGCCTTGTTGAGGTCCCCTTCCCTCTCGGCCTTTTCCGCTTCAATCCTCGTGCGTTCAAGCTCCTCTTTAATAGAGCTGACCCTGCTTATCGCCTCTTTCTCCCTCAGCCACCGGGCGCGGAGTGTGTCCCTCTTTTCCGTGAGGCCGGCTATCTCCTCCTTGATGTGTTCAAGCCTCTCCTTTGATGCCGCATCCTTTTCCTTCATCACCGCCTGCTTCTCTATTTCAAGCTGTCTCAGCTTCCTCTCGATCTCGTCGAGCTCCACGGGCATACTGTCTATCTCCATTTTCAGCTTTGAGGCGGCCTCGTCTATGAGGTCAATGGCCTTGTCGGGCAGGAACCTGTCCGATATATACCTGTTGCTCAGAACAGCGGCGGCGACAAGGGCGGAGTCCTTTATCTTCACTCCGTGATGCACCTCGTAGCGTTCCTTCAGCCCCCGCAGTATTGATATGGTATCCTCCACGCCCGGCTCCTGTATGTAAACAGGCTGAAATCTCCTCTCAAGGGCCGGGTCTTTCTCTATGTACTTGCGGTATTCCGAGAGGGTGGTCGCCCCGACACACCTGAGGTCGCCCCTCGCAAGGGCGGGCTTGAGCATATTGGATGCATCGATGGAGCCCTCCGCAGCTCCGGCCCCCACAACTGTATGGAGTTCATCGATAAAGAGTATTATATTCCCTTGGGCTTCCTCTATTTCCTTCAGAACCGCCTTCAGCCTGTCCTCGAATTCACCCCTGAATTTCGCGCCTGCAACGAGCGCGCCCATATCAAGGGCGACAACCCTCTTGTCCTTGAGGCTCTGGGGAACGTCCCCCGATGTTATCCTCTGCGCCAGCCCTTCCGCAATGGCCGTCTTGCCGACACCGGGCTCGCCGATTACGACAGGGTTGTTTTTCGTGCGCCGTGAAAGCACCTGTATGACCCTTCGTATCTCTTCATCCCTGCCTATCACGGGGTCGAGTTTGCCCTTTCTGGCAAGTTCCGTCAGGTCTTTGGCATATCTTTGAAGCGCCTGGTACTTGTCCTCCGGCGTGGGGTCCGTAACGCGCTGCGCCCCCCTTATGCCGCGCATGGATGCAAGCACCTTGTCATCGGTCACGCCGTATTTCCTGAGAATCCTTTCCGATTTGTTTTTCGTCTTGATAATCCCGAGCAGCAGGTGCTCCACGCTCACATAATCGTCCTTCAGATGCTCCGCCTCCCTGAAGGCGGCCTCGAAGACATTTTTCAGCTCCTGGGTGATATAAAGCTGCCCCACCGGTGAAGGCCCCAGCACCTTGGGAATCTTTTCTATCTCGGCCTCCAGGTCACTCTTCAGCGATGCTACATCGATGCCCATGGTCCTGAGTATCTCCAGGGCAATGCCTTCCTCAAGCAGGACATAAAGGAGGTGCTCCACGTCAACCTGCTGATTGCCCTTCTGCTGGGCGAAATCCTGCGCCTTCTGAATTGCCTCCTGGCTCTTCAGCGTAAATTTATCAACTCTCATCTTTTCCTCCGCGGTGTATAATTGTCACTCTTCCCTGAATACTTCCCTTATCCTTTTTTTGAATTCTTTTTTTATGTCGCTTTCGAGATACTCCATCATCTCTTCCATCTCCCGCTGAAGGGCCTCGAACCTCCGTCTCATCCTCAGGATGATATCCACGCCGGCCCGGTTCACCCCCAGCTCTTTGGTCAGGTTCAGTATCATCCTGATGCGTTCCAGGTCTTCCCTGGAATAAAGCCTGGCCCCCCCTACCCTTTTGGGATGCAGGAGACCCTCTTTCTCGTATATTCTCAGTGTCTGCGGATGGATATGGAACATCTCGCAGACAACCCCGATCATGAATAAAGGTTCTTGCTTGTCATCCATGACAACCCCTTAGTAAGCCCTTTCTATTTCGCGGACCGCCTCCCTTGTCTTCTCCGTGACCTTCCTGGGGACGACTATCTTTATGACGGCGAATTCATCACCGCGGATTCCCGTTCTCCTGTCCGGGATACCCTTGCCCTTGAGCTTGAATTTCTTTCCGCTGTCCGTGCCGGGCGGAAGGGTCATCGTGACCGGCCCCTCGAGGGTCGGCACCCTGATCTTTCCACCGAGTACGGCATCCGCGACGGTAACCGGCACCTCGACATAAACATCGTTTCCCTCGCGTTTAAAAACAGGATGCGGCCTTACGGTCAGGTTGATATACAGGTCCCCGGGCGGTCCCCCCTTGACGCCTGCCCCCCCCATGCCCCTGATTTTCACACGGCTGCCGGTGTCGGCCCCCGGCGGAATCTTGATCTTGACGGTTTCCGTTGCAAGCGTGCTGCCGTTGCCCCCGCACGCCTTGCATATCTTCGATATTATTTTCCCGCTGCCGTTGCACGAAGGGCAGGGCTGGCTTAACCGGAAGAGACCTCTGCTCTGCTTTATCGACCCCGTGCCGCTGCAGCGTGAACATACGCTGGACGACTCGGCCCCCGTACCGCCGCAGCTCCTGCAGGCCTTTTCCCTCCTCAGGTTTATCGCCTTTGTAACTCCCGAGAAGGCCTCTTCAAGTGAAATGTCAAGGCGCGTTTCAAGATCAGGGCCTTTCAGCGGCGCCTCCCTGTGCCTGAACTGTCCGAACAAATCCGAGAATATGTCCTCAACACCGCCGAAGCCCGCGCCGAAATCCCTGGCGGTGAACCCTTCAAACCCCGGTCCCCCCTCAAAGGCGGCCTTCCCGAAACGGTCGTATTCGGCCCTCTTTTTCGGGTCGCTGAGCACCTCGTAGGCCTCGTTTATCTCCTTGAATTTCTTCTCGGCCGCCTTGTCTCCGGGATTGAGGTCAGGGTGGTATTTACGCGCCAGCCGCCTGTAGGCCTTTTTTATCTCGTCAGTGGAGGCATCGTTCTTAACCCCGAGCACTTCGTAGTAGTCCTTTGTGGTGGCAGTCATGTTGCTTTCCTTCCCGTCCGTAAGTTTTCACATATCAGAGGCTCTTGCAAAAGTCGTCTCCCTGTCATCCCGAACGGAGATAGAGGTCTTTACAACTCACCGCTGCCGGAAGATTTCTCCCTCCGGTCGAAATGACATATACAGGCATTTCCATACTTTTGCAGGAGGCTCATCAGGATAAGCATATCACTTGATATGGGTCATGTCAACCCCCGGAATTTCCCGCCCGGCTCTATTCCCGCCATTGACATACCCGCAATCAATACGTATACTGCACGTATACGGAAAGGAGGATTTCAATGCAAAAAAAGTTGACCATCACAATAGATGAGGAAGTTTATGAAGGTCTTCATAAGGCCATCGGCCCTCGCAAGATCAGCAAGTTTGTTGAGAAATTGGTTCGCCCTCACGTGGTTCGCCCAAATCTGGAGTTGGCATACTCCCAAATGTCAAAAGACAAAAAGAGAGAAGCAGAAGCCTTGGATTGGGCGGAAACAACTTTTAAGGACATATCGCATGAAAAGAGGTGAGGTCTGGTGGGTTAACTTTGATCCCTCAGTTGGTGGAGAGATCAGAAAAAAACGTCCTGCCGTGATAGTCAGCAATGATGCATCAAACAAGTTCCTGAATCGAGTTCAGGTTGTTCCTCTAACCAGTAAGACGGATCGTCTGTATCCCAGTGAAGCACCTGTCATTTTTGACGGTAAAGAAAGCAAGGGCATGGCTGATCAACTGGCTACTGTAAGCAAGTTGAGACTTTTTAAACGTGCCGGTGTACTTTCAGAAGAAGATATGCGAAAGATCGGCGAGACGATAAAAATACAATTGGATATTTACTGAATGCGGGCTATCAATCCGGCGGATACTTTACTTCGACAAGCTCAGTGCCGCTGATTCCAACGTTCCGTCCTCGTTAACAATTCCCTTTTTTGAAGATGAAAACCTGTTGCTGATATGTTCCAGCACACGAACGGTGTCCGACGCAGGATAAGTACGACTGAAAAATATTTCGGTATCGATGAGGTGTAAGACCTCTCTCTCCGCCCGATGTGACGGACAGGAGACTTTTGCAAGGGGCACCGCCATAATAAAGCTTTCCCGGCACCCCCCCTGCACGTTTGCGCAACATTAAGGGTAAGGTTTAACCGGCATCCATCAGGCCTGTACAGGAGGCGCGTATATCGATTATTCCCTCATACTCGGAGCGCAATTGAGCCTGATGATTTCTTATGAGAATGTCCAGGCGGTCCTGAATCCCTTTTGTTCCGGGGGCATCATCTTTCTCTGACCACACACTTTCCTTAAGAAGGCCTATATCATCCGTCAGATCATTTCCTGCAAGATTAAATTCCTTGTAGATTTCCCTGTGAGTGGCGTCTTCAAAGGTTAGTCTGAAAAGGACTCTCGCCGATAAACGGTTTGATAAATTACTGTTCTTTGCAATAAGCACATCTCCTGACACAGACTCGCTCCTGCAATAATCAATGAGCGCATCGATCAGCGGATGACCGATACCGAGCAAATCCATGCCTTTCCTCCGGGTTGCGGTTTTTCGTGAAAACGTCACATTTTCATACCGGGCCGACACATCCGGATACTGTTTCAATACAGGCGGGACAACTATGGTTACAGTGTCTCCCGAGGGGATAAAGCTCCCGCCTAAATGGATTATCGCCTTTTCGCAGAATATCCTCAAATCATCGAGGGTGAATTTGCCTTTAAGCTTAATATAGTTTTCCAGGTTGAACGCCGTCAGGTCCTGTGTCAGCAGGCGCAGGGCTTTGCTGGCTTCTTCGGCCTGCCGTATTGCTTCAAGGATCTCCTGTCCGGTTCTGTCGTAATCTTTCTTTATCAGCGCTTCTTTGTATAAGTCATTATAATTCAGTGAGGCTCCGAGAAAACCGAGAATCTCCGATCTGAAATCTTCCGTCACATCTCCTGTTATATTGTCGACTTTACCGATGGTACGCGCAATATCAAGCAGTTTTTGTTCAAGTATCGAATAAACCTTTTCCTCGATGGTCCCCTCGGCAACGAGGTTATATACCTGTACCGTCTCTGTCTGGCCGTATCTGTGTATCCTGCCGATCCTCTGTTCAACAGCCATCGGATTCCACGGCAGGTCATAATTAAAGAGCACCCTGCAGACCTGGAGGTTTATCCCCTCACCGCCGGCGGATGTGCTTATAAGGAACCCGGCGCCGTTTTCATCCCGGAAGGCTTCGCAGGATGCTATCTTGGCATCAAGTGGGCCGCCTTTTATTACCGATATTTTTTCCAATCCGTAATACTTGCCCAACTCCTCTTTCAGGAAATACAGGGTTTCGAGATATTGAGTAAATATGATTATCTTTTCATTCCTGTTCTCTCTCTTAATCTGCTCAACAGCCCGCACAAGGGTGTCGAATTTCCTGTCCGGGCCGTCATCTATGAGATTGATAAGCTCTTTTACCTTTATGTCTTCATCCGGGATATTGGCCCCGGCCTCAATGACGTCATCGCCGGTTTCCATGGCATCAAGGGCCCATGTTGTGATTTCTTCATCAAACTCCGGTCTCTTCCTGAGGCGCTGTTTCAATTGTGCTATATAGGTGTCCGCATCCGTGTAATCGACCGTTCCCCTGTCATAAGCAAGAAGGTCGATAATGATTTTCCGCATCTCCTCCTGATATCTCATGATTTGCGTTGAGATATCGGCGCGCGTCACGGCTCCCCTCAGGCCGCTTTCAAGGGCCATCTGTCTTCTTGCATAGATTGCTGTTAATCTTCTTCTCAGGGCCTGCTTGATAGCCCTTGGACTGGACGACATAATCTTCTGGAATGTCGCCATAATAAAACCGACGGCTCTTTGCTGTTTCGTGGTCTTTGACTGGCCGATTCCTGCAGCGTTATATCCTTCCTTAAGATATTCGGTAAGTCTTTCGTAAAATCGCTGCTCTTTGAGGGAAAGGCTGAATTTCTGGGAATGCACCTTGCGTCTCATGAAAACAGGATTCCCCTGCGCATCCGTTACTTCCCTTTTCGTCCTTCTGAACATAACCCTGTTCAAAAGTCCCCTGTGGTCCTGCATAGCCTCGGGGCTTTCAAACAACTGGTCATCAAGAAGCTGAATCAGCGACCAGAACTGAAAAGCGTCTCCCTGGTGCGGCGTTGCTGAAAGAAAGAGCATATCCCGTGTTATCCCCTTGAGCTTTTCCGCCAATTTGTAGTTCTGCGTGACATCAATCTTCTTCCCGTATCTTTTACGGCTGAGATGGTGGGCTTCATCCACGACGATGATATCCCACCCCGGAGCCTTCATCAGTTTTTCAAGGCGTGAAGGTTTCTTTATCGTATCAATGGAAACTATCACCAGGTTATGTCTTTCCCATGCATAAGGGTCTGAATCGGTAAAATCCAGGCCGAAGATATCAAAATGCATCCTGAAACAGTCGCTCAACTCACCCTGCCAGTTCTTTGTAAGCCCCGCGGGGCAGATGATGAGAATGCGCGAAGCTTCTTTCAGGGCGCTCAACTCCCTTATAATCATTCCTGTTTCAACAGTCTTGCCGAGGCCCACTTCATCGGCTATCAGGAACCGTCTTCTTCTGCTTTTGACAATATTATGGGTAAGTAATATTTGATGGGGGAGCAGATCGGTTCTGCTGTTTGACAATTCCCCGCCCGGGTTCTCTGTGGGAAATTGATATGCGAGCTGTTTCAGGAAAAAATCCACCGGCCTGTCGGAAACGCCCTTCTGAAACTTCCGGAAAATATCGTCGACAGGTTCAAGGACATCCTGAGGAAAAGTTTCAAGGATTCTCCTGCCGTCCTTTTCAAAAACAACATCCGCCTTATACTCCCCGTGCTCCTCGGAAACACGAATGACCTCTCCCGGGCCCAGCTCCGGACGGTATTTCACTTTCACCTTTGAATTTTCTTTAATAACCATAAGCGAATTATGTTGAGAGGTTAAACCCGGCCCTGTAAATCTTCATGCCCCGGATATCTTCCGTTATGGTTGAGCCGAAAATCAAATCTATCGGAAGCCTTTCCCCGCGGTAATCGATCCAGAGGGATTCCCCTTTTCTCAACCTGCCCTTGCAAATAATCTGCACCTGTATCTTTTTTCTCTCGAGCGCTGAGGCCGCCGCCTGTAATATGCCGTGAATTTTCCGGGCAATTTTCAGCCTGTCTTTCCGTTCCGTCATATAGAGAACGTCATCTATACCTGTGACCATAAAAGAAGAGAGACGCGGCATGTCATTGACGCCGCTTCTGATTTCCCTCAGAAAGTCAAGAAAGCCCAATTTCACATCATGAGGATGTATGCCGTCTTCGCGGTAAGGCTTTAAAAAGCGCGCTTCCAAGATTTCATATCCAGGCATAGTTCTCCATATTGATACTTCTTTCTACCTTACAGTTGCATAAAATACCGGTGGCGGGGCAGAGAAGTCCGCCGGGAAAGCTTTATCTGCGATACCTTCAGGCAATATTCCGCACGGCATACCGGCGTTTTTTGAACTTCACTCCACGTTACTTCCTGCCACAATAACATCTTTCAATATCCAATCGCTTTATAAAGATTTTCCGGCGGACTCCTCTGCACGTTTATGCAACATTAAGGTCTATTTATCCATGTCGAGAAGAATCTTTTTATCCGGATAGTGAGCCTTATTCCGGGTAGCTATTTTATGACCTTTAATAACCGCCGTTGCATTAACGAGGCAGTCGACGGATGTCAGTGTCAGCCCTTTCCGCCTGTAGCGCCTGTATATATCGCCGGCCTTTCCGGCTATTTCAACCGTAACCGGTTCAATACAGCAGGCATTTATGAAATTCTCCGTATGCTCTTCTTCCCCTTTTCGCATCCCGGCATAGAGCTCGTAAACCGACAGAATACTCAAGTATGCGGCATTCCCGTCCCATAAGCCGAGCATCAGGTCTTTAGCGTAACCGGCTCCCCTTAAATAGTCGATGGCTATGTCGGTATCAACGATTACGGTCTGCATAGCCGCGGCTGTCCTCTTTCCTCATTTCATCAACAATATCCGTGCTTTTTCTCTTCCTTTCCTCCCACTTGCCGAAACTGGATATCGCCTTTTCAACCTTCTTTCTTCTCAGGTGCTCTCTGAGGGCTTCCGCAACCAGCGCGCTGAAATTTCCCGACACCTTTTTGGCCTCGTTGAAAATATCTTCAGGAATATTGACGGAAGTCTTCACGGACATTTTTGCCTCCTTGCGTCCTCTTGATCGGGTAATCTGCTATAGTGTTATAATAATGTATTACCTGAAAGTATGCAACCGGCAAAATGCCCGGGAGCGGGAAAGTCACTCATATTAACCTTACAGTGGCATAAAAATGCCGCCCGCGGGCAGGGGAGTCAGGCGGAAAAGCTTTATCCGCGATACCTTCAGGAAGTATTCCGCACGGCTTATCGACATCCTCTGGAATTCCACTCTCCGTTACCTCCTGCAATAAAGACATATTTCCGATATCCCATCGCTTTATAAAGGTTTTACGCCGGACTCCCATGCCGGCTTGTGCAACATTAAGGTTAAACCTCTACAAGATTTAAAATAGCGTTGACCGGCTCCTGAAAAGTCGGGTTGCGTTGCCGCAGATATTCAAACGCAACGCGCAGTTGAGGCCTGACCGGGCTGAACTCATTGAGCCAGGGCACGAGGTCCTCCCCGGAACTCGCCAGGCACATCAGATAATGAAGGATGTTCACCAGCGCAACATTATCAAACATCGCCTCTTCCATGTCGGCGAAAAGGAGTCCCTGGTCCAGGCTCTTTTTCTTTTTCCTGAAAAGTTCCTGCAGTTCCCTGTACCGCTCACCGGGATGTTTCACCTCATAGGTCCTTCCGCGCTTTGCCCTGCCCTTTCGTATAACGCCGGCCTTCATCAGCTCACTGAGCTCAAGGATTCCCCTGGTGGCCTTGTGAACCTCATCACTCTTGATTTCTTTTCTGTCGCAAAGACATGTGAGGTAAACATAGCTCACAGGATCTAAATGTTCAAGCTCGGACGGAAGCGGCTGTTGAGTGGAGACAAGCTGTTCGACCATCATCCTTATGGATGAAAGCGCGTCGCGAAGAGGCACCACATCGCCTTTGTAGTCAACAATTGCGCCGTAGTGTTTGCTGTAAAGCTCAAGGCACTTGCCTATGAGAATGATATTGATATCTGCATCCGAGAGTCTTTCACTTCCGTATCTTCCGGCCTCGATCATCCTGATCTCTTCCCTTGCTTTCTTTCTTATCTCCTGCCTGACAGTCGCCCAGGAGCGCTTTCTGATGTTATTCCCCGCTTTAGTAAAGGTCGGAATCGACTCGTACCGAAGGGACGAGGGGGGATTTGCCTCGCTGTCTTTACTGCGTTTTTTACAGACATGAATCAGGTCATAGGAAATCGCTTGTTTGTCCTGTAAATGAAGGGAACTTTCCGATTCTCCATGAATGGGATAAACCGCTTCTATTACGAATCCGGCATTACAGACAGACTCAAGGAGCGATTCCCATGCCCTCCCGTCGGCGTGATGAAAGGTGAAAACCAGCAGGCCGTCATCCTTCAGGCTTTCATAGCATTTTTTCCAGACCTCTGTAAGCCCGGCTTCGTAGTCTTCAGATGTCTTGCCGCGTGTCGGGTTTTCGATGATTTCATCAGCCTTCGGGGTTATTTCCGGGGCAAAATGCGGATAGGTTTTTGAAAGAACGAGCCTGAGCCAGACATAAAAAAAGTCCGCAAGCTCGGAGTAATTGACATTTCCTGCATA